>Ga0371490_1001268_pt1 | contig 13519 bp, 12 predicted proteins | sample MB2SIPfraction_FD_207959 | JGI IMG/M metagenome (GOLD analysis project Ga0371490, IMG submission 207959) | Lab enriched peat soil microbial communities from McLean, Ithaca, NY, United States - MB28FN SIP fraction | ecosystem: Environmental > Terrestrial > Soil > Wetlands > Peat | place: USA... | reverse complement strand
GAAAATGGGGGACTCAGTCAGAATTGCGACGCCGAACGGAGTCCGGGAGTTTGAAATCCGGGCCGTTCAAACCATCCACGAGCAGTCGGAAGTTTAGAAGGTTGGCATACCCGGGTGGTCAGTAAGCAAATCGGCGACACGCTCGGTAGCGTACTCGACGCCATTGTTCGCGCTTTCGCGGCGACGGGTGTCAACCCTAATATCCTTACCTTCATTGGATTTGGCATCAATCTGCTGGCGGCATATTTGTTCGCCTACGGCTATTTTCGTTGGGCGGGTCTCACTATCATCCTGGCCGGGATCTTCGACATGGCAGACGGCCGCGTGGCGCGACTGGAGGGCCGAGTGACGCCCTTCGGCGGCTTTTACGACTCCGTTATGGATCGTTACTCCGACCTCTGCTTGCTGATCGGGTTGCTGATTTATTACGGACGCATCAACCAATTCCTTTATGTGTCCCTCGTTGCCGTGGCCATGATCGGCTCTGTCATGGTGAGTTACACCCGTGCGCGAGCCGAGAACGTCATTCCCTCCTGCAAGGTGGGTTTCCTGGAGCGGCCCGAGCGGGTGGTGCTGATCATCATCGGCGCCCTATTTGACCGTATGGCGCCGGTGCTATGGCTGATTGCGGTGCTCTCCAACGTGACGGTGATTCACCGCATCGCCTACACTCGCCAGGAAGCGCGCAAACGCGCCGCCCATACCCAGCAAGCGTAGTGTCGACCCCGCACCGGCGAGGTCGACAAATGCCCCCAGCAGTCGGGGCGCTACGATGCGAGTACTGCCTGACGACAAATCCTTGTAAAATAGGTTAGAATCGGCCTGATCGTTTCCGATCCTGAGGTCTCCCAACGAAGGGGGACGAGAACCTTATGCCCAGTGCGAAGCCCCATAAGCATTTGACCTCCGTTTGGTCCCCTGGCCGCCCCATCGCCTTGCTGGCGCTTTGGCTGTTGTTGATCGTTCATCCAGTGGCAGCTTGGGGTCCGATGGGCCACGACATCGTAAACACCTGGGCAATCCAAACCCTCCCCTCGGAGATGCGCGGTTTTTTTGAGGCGAATCGCCAGTTTCTTGTTGAACACGCGAACGATCCCGATCTTTGGATGAAAAAAGATCGCTACGAACGAAAACGGCACTATATCTACATGGATAAGTATGGCATCTTCCCCTTCTTGGAGTTGCCGCACGGGTTCAAGCAGGCTGTCGAGGAATACGGTTCTGGGCGCGTCAATCGCGATGGCGTGCTTCCCTGGCAGGTGGGAGAATACAGCCTCCGCTTAACGGAGGCGTTCAAATCTCGCAACTGGGAGCAGGTGAAGCTGGAGGCGGCCGTGCTGGCCCACTACGTGGCGGACGCCCACGATCCGCTTCACGTTACCAGAAACTTCGATGGGCAATTGACCCGCCAGACAGGACTGGAGGACCGGTTTGACATTCGCCTCTTGGACCGCTACTCGAAGTTCTTCATTCTCCATCCCGACGACGCGGTGAAAATCGACGATCCCACCGAATACGCATTCCAGTCCTGCCTTGACGCCTATGCCTCCTTGGATTCCGTCATCCTCGCGGATATGCATGCTCGCGAGGGCCTCCCGGATTACACCGACGAGTACTTCGACCGCTTTTACTCGCAGATTGGTGACACCGTGATGAGGGCCATCAACGAAGCGGCGCACGACGCGGGGTCCTATTGGTACACGGCCTGGCTAAATGCGGGGAAGCCGGCATTGCCGGGACGCTAGAAGTCAGAAAGTAGAACGCACAGAGGCCTGATTTCCGCCTGCCGCCTACCTGTGAGGTGAGCGCGTTGCAAGAACTCACCCCTGAATTTGTCTCATTCATCCGACACCTTCCCAAGGTAGAGTTGCACCTCCATTTGGAGGGAGGCGTGCAGCCTGAAACTCTGCGTGAACTCTCGCGCTCCAAGGGGCGCCTGGAGAAGGAGACGTGCGACTGGGTTGCGGAACGGGCCGACCGGAGATATCAGTACAGGGACTTTCAGGATTTCCTCCAGGCCTTCAAGTTGGTGGCCTTGCTGCTGGAGACTCCAAGCGACTATGCTATGGCCACCACCCGGCTGATCGAGGGACTGACGAGGCAAAATGTGAAGTATGCGGAAATCATTTTCGCCGCCGGTGTTGTGCTGTGGAAGGAACAACCGGTCGAGGCTATTTTCGAGGCGGTAGCTTCCTCCGGGCGCGCGGCACGGGAAGTCTTCGGAGTGCGGGTGCAATGGATTTTTGACGCCGTCCGCCATTTCGGTGTCGAGCACGTGCGCGAGGTGCTCCGCTGGGCCGGGCACTTTCGCTCGCAAGGCGTCGTAGCCCTGGGAATCGGCGGTGACGAAATGCGCGGACCGGCGGAACTTTTCCGCGAGGTTTTCAGGGAAGCCCGCGCCATGGGTCTCCATGTTGTTGCCCATGCAGGAGAAGCCTGTGGGCCGGAGAGCGTCCGGCAAGCGGTTGAGGCGCTGGGCGCCGAGCGCATCGGACACGGACTCACCGCGGCTCGCGATCCGGCCGTTTTGGCCCTGCTCCGTGATCGCCGGATTCCATTAGAGGTCTGCCTCACCAGCAATGTCGCCACCGGCGCGCTAGCACGCATCGGAGACCATCCCTTGCCGCAGTTCCTGGATGCCGGCCTGGTGGTGACGTTGAACACCGATGACCCTGCCATGTTCGGGACAGATTTGGTGAATGAGTATTTGCTGGCCGCGAGATCTTTCGACCTTACGCGCGAGCAGATCCTTCATTTGGGGCAGAACGCTATCCGCGCGGCATTCCTCTCGGAGGAGGAGAAGTTGAGTTTGCTAAGTATGATGAAAGGCGAGCGCGAGGGTTGCCCCTACGGTTCAGGTTCGTCAGGCATACCCAGCTTTGACAAGCGATAACGGAAGGCATTGCGGGAGAGGCCCAGTAGGCGCGCGGCTTGGCTCTTGTTGCCGTTGGCGCGGCGCAGGGCTTCCTTGATGATCTCGTCTTCGTACTGCTCGAGTGTCATGCCGGGGGGGAGGAAGGGTCCCGAGGCGTCGCCGGCAGCTACTCCGGGGCCGCCAACGGGCGCCCCGCCCGGGCTTACGTCCAGGCGGATGTCGGCCACGTCGAGCATCGTGCCGGTGGAGAGCGCCACCGCGCGCTCGATGATGTTTTCGAGTTCTCGGATGTTTCCCGGCCAATAGAAATCCATCAGCATCTTCATCGCGGCAGGCGTAATGCTGGTGATGGGCTTTGCGGACTCGCGGGCATAGCGCGCCAGAAAATGGTCCACCAGGTAGGGAATATCTTCCTTGTGCTCGCGTAGCGGCGGAATACTGATGGGCACGACGTTGAGGCGGTAGTAGAGATCCTCTCGGAAGCTACCCTGCTCGAGGGCGGCGCGCAGGTCCTGGTTCGTGGCCGCGAGCACGCGCACATCCACCTTCAAGGTCTTGGTGCCGCCCAGGTGCTCGAACTCGCGCTCTTGGAGCACCCGCAGAAGTTTCACTTGAATGGTCCCAGGCACATCGCCAATTTCGTCCAGGAAGATGGTGCCTTTGTCGGCGAGCTCGAATTTGCCGGGCTTCGAGGTCATCGCGCCGGTAAAAGCACCCTTCTCGTATCCGAATAATTCACTCTCCAGCAGGTTCTCGGGGATAGCCGTGCAGTTGATCTTAATGAAGGGGCCGGAGGCGCGGCGCGAGTGCTGGTGGATGGCGCGCGCGATCATGTCTTTGCCCACTCCGCTTTCCCCGCCCAGCAGAACGGTGGAATTGGTGGGAGCCACACGCTCGACGACGGCAAGCACTTCCTGCATCTTGGCGCTCTGGGCAACGATGTTCTCGAACCGGTAGCGCTCGCCCAGGGCCTCCCGCAGGTCACGGTTCTCCTCCCGCAACCGGCGGACGTCGAGCTCTTTGCTAATGATGAGCTTGATCTCCTCCATCGAGAAAGGCTTCAGCACATAGTCGCTTGCCCCGGCCTTCATTGCCTCGATAGCGGTTTCTACTGTGCCGTAAGCCGTCATCAGAATGACAGGCATGGCTGCGTTGGAGCGCTTCACGGTTTGCAGGAATTCGAGGCCGTCCATGCCCGGGAGTTTGAGGTCGGTCAACACCAGATCGACCTTTTCCTGGCGCAAAAGCTTGAGTCCGGTCTCGGCATCGGGGGCCGCGAGGGTCGCATAGCCCTCCTCGGCCAGATTCAATTCCAGCAGCCGCAACATTTTCGGTTCGTCTTCGACGATTAGTATGGTCGGCATTGTGTTAGGGGCGAATAGAAAATGGAAAATGGAAACTGGAAAATGGAAAGTGGAAAATAGAAACTGGAAAATCCGAATTGCAAACTGCTACGCCCTTGGGTTTCATGTCTCCGACCCAGTTTCAATGCCAGTGCCTCTGACCACCTATACAGCCGACGCTCTGTTCGCGAAGTTTTCCACTTGCCAGTTTCCATTTGCCGTTTTTGTCATTCCGCCGGCAGGAACACCTGAAAGCACGCCCCCTTCCCCGGCTCACTCGAAACACGAATCCAGCCTCGATGGTCGTCAACGATTTTCGAGACGAGCGACAGCCCCAATCCCACTCCTTCTTTCTTGGTGGTGAAAAAGGGATTGAAGATCTGCTCGCGCAGCTCAGGAGGGATGCCGGGTCCGGTGTCCTCGATGCGGGCCTCCAAGCCGCGCCTGCCGTCGGAGTTCGCGGCCACGGCACTCAGGGTAAGCTTACCGCCGGTTTCTATCATTGCCTCATAGGCGTTCAACACAAGGTTAACGAACGCCTGCTCGCACAGGTCGGGATCGACGATCACTTCCGGCAAGTCTTTGGAGTACTGCCGGGCGACCTCCACCTGGGCCTCCGGCCATCGCTCCAAGGCCACTTTCAAAGCCCGGTCGAGGAGGGGCGGAATCTGGGTCGGCCTTTTTTCAATTTTGAGCGGACGCGCGAAGTTGAGGAAGCGGGTGACGATGGTGTTGAGCCGGTTCACTTCGCTGGAAATATATCCTGCCAGCTCCGTGGTGAGCGGGTCCGCCGACTGGAGCCGGCGGGTAAGCGTCTCGGCCGACCCTCTAATGACCGCCAAGGGATTGCGAATCTCATGGGCCAGGCCGGCGGTGAGTTGGCCCAAAGCGGCCAAGCGCTCCGAGCGGCGGGCTTCTTCCTGGGCCTGCTCGAGACGGCGGTTGGTCTCTGCCAACTCTTCCGCCAGCAGCCGATAGCGGCGCGCCTGCCGGCGGTTCTCGCTTACGAAAGGGTTCACCAACATGGCCGCGAGGAAGAAGAAGATATTTCGAAGCGCGAGCTCCTTGGCGCCCTCCGGCGGCAGTTCGTAAAACTCTAGTGCCGGGATCAAAAGGGAACAGTAAGCCGCCGAAGTAATGGCAGTCCAAATCAGCGTGCCGGTGCTGTCGAACAACACCGCCGCCGTCATGACGGGCAAGAAGTAAATGAGGTAGTAGCTGCTGTTGATGCCGCCGGTGGGGTCGCCGCTGTGCTTCATGAGCAAAGTGGCCAAGAGAATCTTGATGATGACGCTATAGTATCTCCCGCGGGAGGGAATCATGGCTAGGAGGCGAGGCTCAAAAATCTGAAAGAGGCCAATGGCCAGCAGGGTCTCCTGCTTATGGACTTCGTTAATGGGGTCCATGAACGCCAGGCAACCCAAAAAGACAAGCCAGAGAAGATCCGTCCAAGCGAAACTGTGGCGTTGTTGCTCTGCCATGGGAGCTGTCGTTCCGAACGCAGCGAGAAATCTCACTCTGCTTTCTACTCCGCCTTCAGCCGCGGTGTTAACACTCTAATGTAACACGACCGGAGCTTAACCACAGTGTCAATTGCGAAGCAGGGATGTCGCTGGCCGCGTCGCGTTGTAGGGGCGGCCCTTGTGGCCGCCCGCGGCCCGCCGCCCAAAGGCTTTGGGCCGCAGGGCGGGCAAGCATCCGCCGGTTGGCGGATTGCCCCTACAGCGCGCCTGCGCAACACGGTTTTTTCAGGCCTTCAGAGCCTTTCCGCAAGCCAGGCGGCGGAGCCGCAGGTCATCGCAAATGATTTTGACAAATAGTTTGGTATTTCCTAAACTGATAATCTCCGGCTTGGACCTCAGGAAAGGCTGTTCATAATCCGCGATTTTGCTCCCCAAAGGGCAGCTATTCCGAAGCCAACTCAAACCCAATAAGGAAGCAAACTTATGCCAGGTATAATCAAAGAAAGGCTCTTCACTCCCGGACCCACTCCCTTGCTTATGGAAGCCCAGGCAAGCGCGATGGTGGCCAACGTCCATCACCGCACGGAAGCGTTTCGCCAGATTATGCGCGAAACTCTGGACCTGCTGAAGTATTATTTCAATACTCAAAATGACGTCCTGATACTGGCCAGCTCCGGCTCCGGGGCGATGGAAGGCTCAATCGTGAACCTGGTGTCCCCCGGGGAACGCATATTGATTGGCACGGCGGGGAAATTCGGCGAACGCTGGCTGGGGCTGGCGGAAGCCTACGGGATAGAGGCTGTCAAGGTGGAAGCTCCCTACGGCCACCCATTAGATGTGGGGGAGATGAAGCAAAGACTGGAGCAGGCTGGCCCCTTCCAGGCAGTTTACGTTCAGGCCACAGAAACCTCGACCGGTGTGAGCCATGATGTGAAAGCGCTTGGGGAGGTTGTCAGGAACTATCCCCAGACCTGCCTGGTAGTGGATGCCATCACCGGCCTCGGCACCACGGAGCTTCGCCCGGATGAGTGGGGCCTGGATATAGTGATCGGGGGATCTCAAAAGGCGGTCATGATCGCTCCTGGCTTGGCCTTCGTCAGCGTGAGTGAAAAAGCCTGGAAAATGATCGCGAACGCCAAACTCCCTCGCTATTATTTTGATTTCGCGAAGGAGCGGAAGAACCAGGCCAAAGGTGAAACGAGTTACACTCCGGCGACGACGCTCATCATCAGCCTGCATTCGGCGCTTCAATACATTAAGGGCCTGGGGCGCGAAAACCTGATCGCCAACGCTGCCCTACTGGCAGAAGCCAGCCGCGAAGCCGCCAAAGCGCTGGGGCTAAAGTTATTTGCTGTCTCCTCCCCCGCCAACGCCGTCACTGCCGTCTGCGCGCCGGATGGGATGGATTCAGGCGCCATCGTTAAGGAAATGCGTAGGCGCTTCGGAGCCGTCATTGCCAACGGCCAGGGTAGCATGAAAGGAAAGATCTTCCGCCTTGCCCACCTCGGCTATTACGACATTCCTGAGCTGTTCGCGGTGGTGGCAGGTCTCGAGCTCGTATTACTAAAGTTGGGACAGAAGGTTGAGCTGGGCAGCGGCGTCCGCGCCGCGCAAGAGATTTACCTCCGACGAGCGGGCTAGGAGCTTGTAAGGGCGGCCCTTGTGGCCGCCCGGCGCAACTACAGGGGTTTCTTCTACGTGGGTGAGAGGGTAGCGTGGACCCCCGCTTTTGGGGTCCGCGGCTTGTCCACGGGCCTACGAAGAAGGTGCGCACTGCAAAAGCGGGAGATTGCGGCAAACAGAGTAGAAGAGAGCGGTAGACAGAGTAGAAGAGGGCTGAAGAAAATGGTGGAAGACAGCGAGTTGCACAGATTGGCCATCGGGATTGAGTACTCTTGACTCTCGACTTTCGACTTAAATATGAAAATCCTCATTGCAGACAACATTTCGGAACGCGCGCTCGATGTTCTCGAGGCGGAGAAATCCTGGGAGGTGGTTTTCCTTCCCAAGAAGGCTAATGCCACAGTCGCGGAGGAAATCCGGGATGCTGACGCCCTGGTGGTGCGCAGTGCCACGAAAGCGACAGCGGCATTGCTCGAGCGGGCCACGCGCCTGCGCGTCATCGGGCGTGCAGGCAGCGGTGTGGATAACGTGGACCTCGACGCCGCCACCAGAAAGGGCATCGTCGTGATGAACACGCCGGGCGGCAATGCCGTTAGCGTGGCCGAGCATACAATGGGACTGCTCCTTGCCCTAGCCAGGCGCATCCCGGAAGCCGACAGCCTGCTCAAAGAGGGCAAATGGGAGAAAAAGAAGCTTACCGGAATCGAGTTGCGCTCCAAGACGCTGGGCTTGGTGGGTTTCGGCAACATCGGACGCGAGGTGGCGCGCCTGGCGCAAGCTTTTGGCATGACGGTTCTCGCTTCGGACCCTTTTGTCTCTTCCCGGCAAGCCCAGGAGCGGGGCGTCAAGCTGGTGTCGCTTGAAGAGCTGCTGAAGGAAAGCGACTTCCTGAGCTTGCATGCGGCGGCGACGGAGGAGAACCGGCATCTCCTTAACGCCAGGACGCTGGCCCTGGCCAAGCCCGGCTTGCGCGTCGTGAACTGCGCCCGCGGCGAGTTGATCAACCAAGCGGATTTGGCCGCCGCCCTGGAAAGCGGCCAGGTGGGGGGGGCAGGGCTGGATGTGTTCGAGACCGAGCCGCCCAAGGACACGCGCTTGCTGAACCACCCGCGCGTCATCGCCACGCCGCACATCGCGGGTTCGACGGAAGAGGCGCAGGAGATTGTGGCCATCCGAATCGCCGAACAGGTCCGCGATTATCTCCTGCTGGGCGTGCCCCGCAACGCCGTCAACATGCCCACCCTCTCACCCGAGGAGTATCAGAAGCTTGCGCCCTACCTCCAGCTTGGCGAAAACTTGGGCTCCTTCCTGGCCCAAGTGGCGGGCGAGAGGATCAGCGAGGTCAGCATCAGCTATGATGGCGGGCTGGCAGAACTGAACACGCACTTGGTGAAGAACGCCGTGCTGAAAGGCATCCTCAAAAAGGCCCTCTCCGATCAAGTGAACATCGTCAATGCCGGAACCTTGGCGCAGGCGCGGGGCATCGAGGTGTTGGAGCTGCGCAGCGCCCGCCGCGCGGCCTTCTCCCATTCGCTGGGACTGTCCCTGCGTACGGAAACCGGCTCGGCCAGCGCGCTAGCCATGGTGGGCCTGCGCGGGAGCCTGCGCATTCTGGGCATCGACGAGCTCGATATCGAAGCCCCACTCCAAGGCTGTCACATCTACATTCGCAACCAGGACGTTCCGGGCGTCATCGGGCGCATCGGTACCATCCTAGGCGACCACAAAATCAACATCGCCAATTTCGCTCTTGGGCGGGATATTCAGGGGGGCGAAGCGGTAGGCCTGGTCCAGGTTGACGATCACGTCCCTGAGCACATACTTGCTGAGATCCGCTCCATCCCCGCCATTCGGGTGGCGCGCGTTGTGGAGATCTAGTCCGTGGTCCGTCGTCCGCCCCGCAGTCGCAGTCATTCCCGCGAAAGCGGGAATCCAATACGTGTCATCTGCCACAAAACTGGCAACCCACGGCAGACAACGGATGAATGACCAGTCGCCACCAACCAGCAGCGAAGAACAACGGACAACTGACGACTGACAACGGACACCTGACGTGAACACCTGGGTCTTCAAAATCAACACCAAGCGCGGCTGGGAATTTGACCAGTACTTCCGTTCACCCACTCGCGGTTCATACGAACTGGGCGACGAAGGCTGGATACGCAGCGCCTCCAGCTTGCGCTATATCCGTGAGGAAGTGAAGCGCGGAGACGTCTTCCTTTGCTACGAAGTGGACCGCAAGTGGGTTGTGGGAGTAGCGCGGGCAGCTTCAGACGGACGCGACACCGGCATGGGTTCCCTCCTCGATTTCTGCCCGCCGCGCGAGGCCGTGCGCCTCAAGAATCCCCTGGCGCGCCATCCCGACCTCGATCACATCCTGGCTTTCAGCCCCCAGCGCGGGCGCGGCACCGTTCAGAAGATCGACCGTGATGAGTTCGCCCGCCTCCGTCGCATCATATTGCGCAAGAACCCCGACCAGGCGGAAGCTCTGCGACGGCTGTTGGGGTGAGCCGTCAGCTATCAGACGTCAGCTGTCAGCGCTCAGCTTACAGGCGATTAATCACGCTGGCAAGATAGCCGGCGCCAAAACCGTTATCGATATTCACGACGCACACGTTGGGCGAGCAGCTATTGAGCATGCCGAGCAGCGCCGCGAGTCCGCGGAAGCTGGCTCCATATCCTACGCTCGAGGGGACGGCAATGACGGGCGCGCTCACCATGCCCGCCACGACGCTAGGCAGGGCGCCTTCCATCCCCGCCACGCAAATGATTACCCGCGCTTCGCGCAGGTGACGGCTCTCGCCCAACAGCCGGTGGATGCCCGCCACGCCTACGTCGTAAAGCGGCTCGACTCGATTCCCCATGATATCGGCGGTGACGAGAGCTTCTTCCGCGACCGGGATGTCGGAGGTGCCCGCGCAAACCACCACGATTTTCCCTCGGCCTCGAATCTTGCGCTCGCGGCGGAATGTGATGGCGCCAGACAGGTCGTGGAACTTCGCCGTCTTGTCGAGATGCCTCACACGCTCAAACAACCCCGCGTCACCCCGCGTGATAAGGACATTGTGCTGGTTCAATAGCATCCGGCGCACAATTCCCTCCACATGGGTGGGATCTTTTCCGCGCGCAAGGATCACTTCCGGGAATCCCTGGCGAAGTGACCGGTGATGATCGATCTTGGCGTAACCCAGGTCCTCATAGGGTAGGTTACGCAGGCGCTCCACCGCGTCTGCCACGCTCAGCTTTCCGCGCCGCACTTGCCGGAGCATTTGAGTAACTTCTTCAGGTGTCAATGTTCCCTCCAGTGCTCGAGCCGCAGACCTTAAAAGCAGGTCGGCGTCGCCCCTGTGGGCACTTGATTCATTTTGAGCCATCGACACCCTTGCGGCAATCCTTTTTCGATGTAAGGCGTACGGCTGTCCGAATTACCAGCTCGCGCCAGCGTCCGGAGCGGCTCCGCCGCCCCGACTTGCGGAAAGCCTCTGGCTTTCCGGCCAGTGCCGTACTGTTTCTCCTTTTCCGCGCAGGCTGGAAGGCTGAGCCTTCCAACCTGCGCGGAAAAGGTACTTTGAGATTTGGGCCGTTCGGAAAGGCGAAGCCTTTCCGCAAGTCAGACGGCAGAGCCGCAGCTCCTCGCAAACGGTAATGAGGCCGTAATTGGACAAGCCTGAGCAAGCCCTACCCCCACAGGTCGTGACCGCTCGCATGCTTGTCTTGACTTCCCGTAATGGACTCACTAACATGCCTTCGATGCCCCCCTTGGAACCTCCTCTCGGCAAGAACTTGATCCTTGGCGTGACCGGCGCCAGTGGCGCCATTTTCGCCCGGCGCATACTCCAGCTTCTTGAGGCGGATCATCGCGTCGGGAAAATACACCTGATTATCTCCGGCAGTGGGTTGAAAGTAATGCGAGATGAACTGGGCGTGGATGTTTCACGATCCTCGGAAATCCCCTCCGCACTGGCTTCTCAGGCCGTGCCGAAGACTGTTTACTTGTTGGACTCCGACATCGGCGCCAGCATCGCCAGTGGGTCTTATCCCGTGGATGGTATGGTGGTGATCCCCTGCACCACAGGTTGTCTGGCGCAAATCGCGAACGGCATCTCGGAAACACTCATCGAGCGCGCAGCGGACGTTTGCCTGAAGGAAGATCGCAAGCTTGTGCTGGCAGTACGCGACGCCCCCTTCAACCGGATTCACTTGAAGAACATGTTGCGTGCCCAGGCCGCCGGCGCCGTGATTTTCCCCATCATTCCGTCTTTCTATCACCGGCCAAAGACCATCGACGATCTTGTCACGCAATTCTGCTGCCGCGTGCTCGCGCTATTCGGGCTCGAGCAGGCGGGACAATTTCGATGGGCTGGATTGGGGGCCGGAGGCGGGGGAGGGGCAGTAGGCAGTGGGCAATAGAAGTCGATCAAGGAATCAATGGCTCAATGTCTTAATGACTCAATGATCCAATCCCTTCAGGCGGTAACGTGATTCTTCGGCGGTGCATTGTATTGCTTTCGCTCGGTGGGCTTGCGGACGCCCTCTATTTCACCTTCGCGTATTATGGGCGCATCCGGAAAGCGCGCTGGGTGCCTGAGATCCTCTGCGCGCGGGAAGGCTCGAGCTGCGTCACCGTCGTGCGCACGCCCTACGCGCGGGTCTTCGGTGTGCCCAATTCGGTTCTCGGGATTGTCTACTATGTCCTCCTCCTGCTCTGGATCGGGTTCGTTCCCCGCTATCTAATTATCTCAGGACACGTTTTCAGGCCTTTCGAAGCCCTGGGGCTTTTGTTGCTGGGCGCAAGCCTCTGCACCGTCGTACTCGGCTTTTATCTGATTTATGCGCTTCGCCGGATCCTGTACACTCACTGCCTACTATGCTATACCGCGCATGCCATCAACATCGCGCTTTTTGTACTGCTACTTCTCGTTTCCTAATCGATCGATGCAAGGGAAAGGATACCAAAACATATGTTGCGTCATTTTGGTTTGGCAATGCTTACGCTCGTCGCCTGCGTAGCTCTAGCCGTGGCGCAGGAACTGAACCCAGTCCCCCTCCCGCCGCCCCAAACATCCGGGGGCAGGCCGTTGATGCAGGTCCTCAAGGATCGACACAGTACGCGGGAATTCAGCAATCAAAAACTTTCCCCGCAGGTGCTTTCCAATCTGCTCTGGGCAGCCTTCGGAGTGAACCGGCCTGACGGCAAGCGCACCGCACCCTCTGCCGGGAATTCGCAGGAAATTGATATCTACGTGGCCACCCAGGACGGCCTTTACCTCTACGATGCCAAAGCAAACGCTTTGAATCCGGTTTTGGCGCAGGATGTTCGCGGGGCTACCGGCCAGCAACCCTTCGTCAAAGAAGCGCCGGTTAACCTGGTCTATGTGGCTGATCTGGCAAAGGCCGGAAGGGCTAGCCGTGAGGAGCTGACCCTGTACACGGCTGCCGACACGGGATTCATCGCCCAAAACGTCTATCTTTTTTGCGCTTCCGAAGGACTGGCTGCGGTTGTCCGGGGCAACGTTGATCGGGCGGCCTTGGCAAAACTGATAAAGCTCCGGCCCGACCAAGAAATCATCCTGGCCCAGACCGTCGGATATCCGAAGAAGTAACCCCCGGAATACAATGATGAGCGTCGCGTGATGGGCCAGACCTTTCAAAACGAACCTGTGCCGGCGAACGCCGCTGGCGAAGCACCCGCCGCCAAGGGTGTTTTCGCCAAACTCCGCACCACGCTCGAAATGATTAAGTTCGAGCACTCGATCTTCGCCCTGCCGTTTGCACTCACTGGGGCCATGCTGGCGGTGCGCGGCTGGCCCACTTGGCGACATCTACTTTGGCTCATCATCGCCATGGTCGGCGCGCGCAGCGCTGCCATGACCTTCAATCGCATCGCCGATCTGAAATTAGACGCGCTCAACCCTCGCACCCGGATGCGCGCCCTGCCCACCAGGCAAATCAGCCTGCGATTTGCCTTGGGCTTCACGTTGCTTTCCTGCGCGCTGCTGGTGTTGGCCGCGCACGAGCTCAACCCCCTGGCGTTTAAGCTTTCACCGCTGGCCCTAGCTGTCCTGATCGCTTATTCCTACACCAAGCGTTTCACCGTACTCTCCCACGTGGTTTTGGGCTCTTGTTTGGGCATGTCGCCGATCGCCGCCTGGATTGCTTTGCGGGGCGACGTGAGCTTGAGCGTTTTACTGCTGGGCGGAGCGGTCACCTTGTGG
>Ga0371490_1001265_pt1 | contig 13545 bp, 10 predicted proteins | sample MB2SIPfraction_FD_207959 | JGI IMG/M metagenome (GOLD analysis project Ga0371490, IMG submission 207959) | Lab enriched peat soil microbial communities from McLean, Ithaca, NY, United States - MB28FN SIP fraction | ecosystem: Environmental > Terrestrial > Soil > Wetlands > Peat | place: USA... | reverse complement strand
GCGGGAATCAGTCGTATGGGATGGCACTCTTGGGCTCGGGTTCGTAGTCACAGGCCTCCCTGCACTCCAGGCAGTAGTAGTAGCCATCACGCACCAGGCGAACTTCGTGCGAGCCCAGACAGTAGAGACAATACTTCTCGCAGGTACAGCGCTCCTCTACGGCTTCGCAGACGGCACAATGGAAACGGGCAGGCATGGGCGAACTTTATCGCGCATTCACCATTCGCGCAACTGCGGCGTCGTGGGCGGGGCCACGGCGACGGTGCGGTTGACATTGGAAACCTCCTCCCGTAGGCTCAAAAGTAAGCTCTACCCTGGTGATGGAACACAAATTCCAATTCGATAAAGCCCGCTGGCGCGGGCATGGCGCTATTCTCCTGGCGCTGCTGATGCTGCTTGGCGGCATTGCCCAGGCAGCGCACTGGCACGCCGACGGATTGGATCACAGCCGCGCCAATGGAACGGAATCCAATTGCACCCTGTGTTTGGCCATGCACGCGCCGGCACAGGAGGTGCAGGTATGCCAGCTTCCCGTGCTGGTGCAATGCGCCATGCTGCAGGTGGTCCTGGGCAGGCAGATGCTGGCCCAGCAGACGATCTCCACCCCTTGTATTCGCCCTCCTCCCACCGCCTAAGTCGCGCGTTTTTCCTGGGCCGCTGGCATCTGTTATGGCCCGTACGCTGACGATTCCTGACGTAATTTTGCGGAGGATTTTCCCCTGATGTTTACCCTGAACCTGCATCGGATGCAGGGCCTTTTGCTGCTTATCATTCTTGGCACTGCCACGCTGACCACCGCCGTGGCCTTTGCCGCCGAGCCCGCACCCACAGGGACGCAGTGCACTGGCACCGTGGCGGATGCGAGCGGCGCGATGATTCCCGGCGCAACGGTGCGCATTCACAATCCCGTAAGCGGCCTGGATCATACGGTGAAAACCGATGCGACTGGGCACTTTGAGCTGGCCAATTTGCCCAACAACCGCTACCACCTGACGGTGACGGCCGCGGGCTTCAGCTCGGCAACGCAAGAGGTGGAGATCCGCTCGGCCGTGGGAGTGCAACTCAACATCATCCTTCAGGTGGCAACCAGCGACCAGACGGTGACGGTTGATGCCAGCGCCGACCTGGTGGAGAACGTTCCCACGGGCCACACCGACGTGGACCGCCAGCTGTTTGAAAAGCTGCCGCTGGAGAGCCAGTCGTCGAGCGTTAGTTCGCTGGTGACGTTGGCGACGCCGGGCGTAGCGGCGGACAGCAACGGGCTCTTCCACGGCATGGGCGACCACGCCAGCAACAGCTTCAGCGTGGACGGACAGCCGATAACGGACCAGCAGAGCAAGATCTTCAGCAACCAGATTCCGGTAGACTCGCTGGAGTCGCTTGAGGTGATTCCGGGTGCGCCTCCGGCGGAGTACGGCGGCAAGACCAGCCTGGTGATTGTGGCCACAACGCGCAGCGGACAGGGCGTGACCAGTCCGCGCGGCAGCGTGAATGCCAGCTATGGCTCGTTCGGCTCTGCCAGCTTGGGATTTGATGTGGCCTACGGTGGCAAACGCTGGGGCAACTTTATGGCCGCGAACGGAATGAACAGCGGTCGTTTCCTGGACGCGCCGGAGTTCCAGGTGATGCACGACAAGGGTAACGAGCAGAACCTCTTCGACCGCGTGGACTACCAGCTTACAAACAAGGACAACCTGCGGCTGAACACGGGGCTGTCGCGCTCCTGGTTCCAGACGCCGAACTCCTATGACGCGGAACTGGCGACGCCGTGGAATGGCGTGGTGGTCAACAATGGCGGGCGAGATCCCAACGGAAACGTGGTCGGCCCGACGGATCAGCGCTCAAAAATTGTGACCTTCAATATCGCTCCGGTGTGGACGCGGCTGCTGAACAACACGACGGTGATGACCGTGGGAGCGTTCGTGCGGCACGATGGATATAACTACTACCCCAGTGGTAATCCCTTTGCCGACCTTGGCCCCAGCAACTTGCAGCAGGAGACGATTGCACAGCAGCGCACACTGACCAACACGGGGCTGCGGGCGGATCTGACCCACGCCAGGGGCATCCACAACATCAAGATGGGCGTCACCTATCAGCAGACGTTTTTGACTGAGAATTTTCAGTTGGGCATCGTGGACCCGACGCTCGTGCCCGGTTTGACCGATGCGTATGGAAATCCATGCTTTGTGGGCGGAGTGGCCGTGGCCGCACCCTGCACCACGTTGCTGCCCTATGATCTGACGCGCGCGGGCGGACTCTATCACTTCCACGGACACACTGATATTAAAGAAACCGCGCTGTACGTGCAGGATGCCATCACCAAGGGCAACTGGGCCTTCAACCTGGGCATACGCGGAGACCTGTACAACGGGCTGGTTGTGGCCAGCCAGGCGGAGCCGCGACTGGGCATCAGCTACAACATAAAGCCGAGCGGCACAGTCTTCCGCATCTCGTATGCACGCAGCTTGGAGTCGCCATTTAACGAGAACCTGGTGCTGGCCAGCGAAGGTTGCAACTACGCGGTGATCGCAGCGCTGATTCCCTGCGTGCCGAAGCCGAATACGCCGGGTTACCGCAATGAGTTCCACGCCGGATTGCAGCAGGCCTTCGGGCGCTGGGCGGTGTTCAGCGGAGACTATGTGTGGAAGTACACGCACACGGCCTACGATTTCAGCGTGCTGGGCGCGACACCCATCACCTTCCCCATCGGCTGGCACAATTCGAAGATTCCTGGCTATGCGGCGCGGCTGAGTGTGCCGGAGCATCATGGCTTCAGCGCGCTGGTGGTCTTCAGCAGCGTGGCGGCGCGCTTCTTCCCGCCGCAGACAAGCGGACTGGGAACCACCGTGGGACAGAACGGACTGCCCTTCCGCATTGATCACGACGAGAAGTTCAACCAGACGACGCACCTGCAATATCAGCCGTGGAAGGCGGGTCCGTGGGTGGGCTTTAACTGGCGATATGACAGCGGACTGGTGGCAGGCTCAGTGCCTTATGCCGTCAACGACACGACTCCTGTGAATTTGACGGGGCTGAGCGCGGATCAGCAGATGCAGGCTGGGCTTTATTGCGGCACACAAAGGCCGACGCTGAATGCTCCGCTGACCAGCTGCGCGCCATCGGAGTACGGCTCGACGCGCGTGCGAATTCCGGCTCCTGGTACGGAGAACGATGACAAGAACCCGCCACGCATTGCGCCACGCAATTTGTTCGACCTCTCGCTCGGCGACGACAACATCTTCCAGTCGCAGACGTCGAAGCGCTGGTCGGCCACGCTGACGGCGGTGAACATCACCAACCGGGTGGCGCTGTACAACTTCCTCTCCACCTTTAGCGGCACGCATTTTGTCACGCCGCGGGCGTTGACCGTGCAGATGGCGTATCACTTTTAGATGTGTTTAGGTGCGTTGCCTGTCCCGCGGGCAACGTGGTAGTTTTTAGTGTTCCAGCGGCCTCTTCGGAGGCCGCATGACTTCCCTTCCCCGAGGTTTCCGCCGTGTCCAACACCGCCAGCACTGCCATCGTTCGCAAGACCGCGCTTAACGCCGCGCACCGCCGCCTGGGGGCACGCATGGTGGACTTCAACGGCTGGGACATGCCGGTGGAGTATCCCGCCAACGCGCAGCGCAAGAGTGGCGGCCTGATTGCCGAGCACCTGATTGTGCGCTCGAGCGTGGGACTGTTCGACGTAAGCCATATGGGCGACATTCGACTGCACGGTCCGCAGGCGCTGGGAGCCGTGCAGCACATGACCTTCAACGACGCGAGCAAGCTGGCCATCGGGCAGGCACAGTACTCGGCGCTGCTGTATGACAACGGAACGTTTGTGGATGACGTGATTGTGCACCACCTTGGCGAGGACGACTTCCTGCTGGTGATCAATGCAGGCACGCGCGAAAAGGACTACCAGTGGGTGCGCGAGGCGGCCAAGGGCTTTGACTGCGTGGTGGAAGACCTGAGCGACAATTACACGCAGATCGCCATCCAGGGGCCAAATGGCTGGCGCACCCTACAAAAGCTGACCGATGCCGACCTGACCAAGGTGAAGTTCTACTGGTTTACCCACGGCACGGTTTGCGGGCTCCCCAACACTTTGATTGCTCGCACGGGCTACACGGCCGAGGATGGCTTTGAGATTTACGTCCCCAGCGACGTGGCCACCAGCGAGCGGGTGTGGAATGCACTGCTTGCGGCGGGAGAAGAGTTCGGCGTGCTGCCCTGCGGATTGGGTGCGCGCAACACTCTGCGGCTGGAGGGCGCGCTTTCACTCTACGGGCATGAAATATCGGACAAGATTACGCCCTGGGAGGCGCGGCTGGACCGCTTTGTGAAGATGGACAAGGAAGAGTTCACCGGGAAAGAAGCGCTGGAGAAGCAGAAGGGCAAAGGCCTGGAACGCATCCTGGTGGGACTGGAGGCGACGGGCCGCGGCATTCCTCGCGACGGCTACCCGGTGATGGATACGCAGGGCGCGCACGTTGGCGTGGTGACCAGCGGCTCGCCGGCACCGTTCCTGAAGAAGAACATCGCGCTGGCCTACGTTCCGCCGCTACTGAGCGCAGAAGGCACCGAGCTGGCGGTGGAGGTGCGCGGCCAGGCAGTGGCGTGCAAGGTGGTGGCGATTCCGTTTTACAAGCGTCCGCGCCCCGCCAAGGCGGCGCAGTAGATTACAATTCTTCTGTCGCCCCGCGCGAACGGGGAGCGGCATTTGCATAGCGCCGGAGCGATCCGGACACATGTATTTTTGGGAGATCATCATGGCCTACCCGCCGGAATATAAGTACACCAAGGAACACGAATGGCTCGCCGTGGAGGGCACGACGGGCACCATCGGTATTACCGACTACGCGCAGAACTCGCTGGGCGACATTGTGTTTGTGGAGCTCCCCAAGGTGGGCGCCGTGCTCGAGGCCGGAAAGACCTTCGGCACCGTGGAGTCTGTGAAGGCCGTAAGCGACCTTTATGCGCCGGTGACGGGCACGGTGACGGCCATCAACGAAACATTGGCCACATCTCCGGAGAAGGTGAACAGCGAGCCGCACACGGCGTGGATGGTGAAGGTGACGCTGGCGAATCCGGCTGAGGTTGAGGCTCTGCTCACGGCCGCAGACTACGAGAAGTTCGTCGCCGAAGAGCAGTAAGGCTGCTTTGACTGTCCGGGCTCCGGCCAGCTTTGGCCGACCCGGATGTACAGAGCCGGCGCCAGTGGATTTGTCCTGCCCGTCGGCCCATGGGGGCCAAGCGGCCCACACATCCGGTAATACGCACACAGGAACACGCACCCAGGAAGAAGATCATGCGCTATCTCCCGAAATCTCCCGCTGAGCGCGAACTGATGCTCGGCGAGATCGGCGTGGCGAAGGTGGACGAGCTCTTCGCTCCCATCCCCGCCGAGTTCCGCCTAACACGCGATCTGGCAATTCCGCCGCAGATGGCCGAGAGCGAAATCGTGGATTGGTTCCGCGAGCGCGCGGCTGAGAACGCCAACGGCGCAAGCATCCTGCTGGGCGCCGGAGCCTACAACCACTATCGCCCGCTGGTGATTGATTCGCTGATCTCTCGCGGCGAGTGGTTTACGGCCTACACGCCTTACCAGCCGGAGATTGCACAAGGCACGTTGCAGGCAATCTTCGAGTTCCAGACGATGATCTGCGAGCTGACCGGCATGGAAGTGGCCAACGCCAGCATGTACGACGGCTCCACGGGTGCCGCTGAGGCGGTGATGATGGCCATGCGCTTGACTGGGCGCGGCGAAGCCATTCTGGCGCGCAGCGTGCATCCGGAGTATCGCGAGGTGATTGCCACCTATGCGCGGTACCAGGGGCTGCCGCTGAGCGAGGTGGGCTTCACCGAGAATGGCCGCGTGGATCTGGCCGCACTCGACAAGGCGATCACGCCGCAGACGGCTTGCGTGCTGATTCAGTCGCCGAACTTCTTTGGAACGATTGAGGACGTGGCGGCCATTGCCGAGGTTGTGCATGCGAAGGGCGCGCTGCTGGTGGTATCCATCGCGGAGGCGCTCTCGCTGGGCATTGTGAAGCCGCCGGTGGAGGCCGACATTGTGTCTCTTGAGGCGCAGAGCTTTGGCGTGCCGCTTAGCTATGGCGGCCCGTACGCAGGAGTCATCGCCACGCGGGAGAAGTTCATCCGGCAGATTCCGGGCCGGCTCTGCGGTCAGACGGTAGACCGCAACGGCAAGCGCGGCTTCGTGCTCACGCTCTCCACACGCGAGCAGCACATCCGCCGCGAGAAAGCGACATCGAACATCTGCACCAACCAGGCGCTGGTGGCACTGATGGTGAACATCTACATGGACGTGTACGGCAAAAACGGGCTGCGCGAACTGGCCGAGCAGAATCTGGCGAAGGCCGCATACGCGCGCAAGGCTATGGGAGCGAAGTCCAAGGTGCTGTTTGAGGGCGCACCGCGCTTCAACGAGTTTGTGGTGCAGTCCAAGGGCGACGCCGAGGCGATCCGCACAAGGCTGCTGGAGAAGCACAACATCATCGGCGGGCTGCCGTTGAAAAAGTATTACCCGGAGCTGGGCGAGGCCAGTTTGTGGTGCGCCACCGAGCTGACATCAAAGGCTGCGATGGACTCCGCGGCTGAGGAGGTGGGACGGTGAGCGATAAAAATATTAAAAAGGTCTCGACACACATCTCGCAGAACGAAGGGCTGATCTTTGAGCACTCGTCGCCGGGCAAGAAGGCATATCGCCTGCGGCAGCTGGACGTGCCCGCCGTGGATGCCGTAAACGAACTGGGCTCGACCATGCGCACCGAGGCGGCGGCGTTGCCCGAAGTCAGCGAGATTGAGATCATCCGCCACTTCACTCGGCTCTCGACATGGAACTACGCGGTGGATCACGGAATGTATCCGCTGGGCAGCTGCACGATGAAGTACAACCCGAGGGTGAATGAAGTCGTTGCGCGGCTGGATGGCATTGCCGGAGCGCATCCCTACCAGCCGGAAGCCGCTGCGCAGGGCGTGCTGCGGGTGATGAAGACGCTGGCCGATCAGCTCATAGAAATCTGCGGCATGGACGCCATCACGCTGCAACCGGCGGCCGGAGCGCATGGCGAGCTGACGGGCATCCTGCTGATGCGAGCGTATCTGGAATCAAAGGGAAACCCGCGCAAGAAGATTCTGATTCCGGACTCGGCGCACGGGACAAATCCCGCGACGGCGGCGATGGTGGGCTACGAAGTAGAGAATCTGCCCAGCAATCCCCAGGGCATGGTGGACATGGCGGCCCTGGAAGCTCAGATGAATGAGGACGTTGCCGGACTGATGCTGACGAATCCGAATACACTCGGCATTTTTGACGCGCAGATTGGCAAGATCGCCGAGATATTGCACGCCAAGGGCGGACTGCTTTACATGGACGGCGCCAACATGAATGCGCTGGTGGCCAAGGCACGTCCGGGCGACTTTGGCGTGGACGTGATGCACCTGAACCTGCACAAGACGTTCAGCACTCCGCACGGCGGCGGCGGACCGGGCTCAGGTCCAGTGGCCTGCAAAAAGCATCTTGAACCATTCCTGCCCAAGCCGATTGTGGTGGAAGGCCGCGACGGCAAGCTGCGGCTGGATTACGATCGTCCGCAGTCTGTGGGACGGGTGCGCGCCTTCTTCGGCAACTTTGGAATGCACGTGCGGGCACTGGCCTACATCATGGCGAACGGTCCGGACGGGCTGCGGCAGACGACCGAAGATGCGGTGATGAACGCCAACTACGTGCGCAGCAAACTGGCCGGCATCTACGACCTGCCGTACCAGACGCCGTCGATGCACGAGGTCGTCTTCAGCGACAAGCTGCAGGCGAAGAATGGCATCAAGACCGGCGACATCGCCAAGCGGCTGATCGACTACGGCTTCCATCCCTACACGGTCAGCTTCCCGATGGTAGTGCACGGCGCGCTGATGATTGAGCCGACGGAGAGCGAGCCGCTGGAGGAGCTGGACCTGTTCATCGATGCCATGAAGTGCATTGCTGAGGAAGTCGCCACGGATCCCGAGCTGGTGAAGGGCGCACCACACTCGACGCGGCTCTCGCGGCTGGATGAGACGGCCGCGGCACGAAAGCCGATCCTGCGCTGGAAGCCGGAGACGAAGTAGGCAGAGAGCAACAATTGATCCATCTCACGCGCCCCGGGAAACCATTGCCGCACGGCAAGCTGGCGTCCCGGGGCGTTGAAGTTGTACCCTGAAGCCATGCGAACTTTGCGCTCCCTGATGCTGCTGTTGCTGTGCACCACGCTGGTTGCGCCTATGCAGGCACAGGCGGCGCTAAAAGCACTGGCCAGCAATATTGCGGCTCCGGCGGCCACTCGGCCGGTTGACCTGCTGGGGCGCGCGACTCCGCGGGGCGCCGTGACAGGCTTTATGCAGGCGGCGCAGAAGGGTGATACCGACCGCGCAGCCGAGTATCTGCAACTGCCAAGGCAGGAAGGCGAGGTGGATTCCACTCGCCTGGTGCAGGACCTGAAGGTACTGCTGGACCACGCCTTTTCCGGCCGGCTGGCTGCCATCACCGACAGCCCGGAACTGATTTACGATCCGCAGCTGGAGCCGAACCACGAGCGCGTAGGCGACTTTGCGGTGAACGGCCATGGGCTGCCGCTGCTGGTGGTGCGCGTTTCCGACGGCAACAACGGACACATCTGGCTGATCAGCTGGAGCACCCTGGGCAAGGTCAGTGACATGGCCAACGACGTGCGCTCGCACGAGCTGGAAGGCCACCTGCCGCACTTTTTCATCCGCCACACCTTCCTCGATATCCCCATATGGGTGTGGATTGCCTTTGTGCTGCTGATGCCGGTGGCGCTGCTGGCCGGATATACGGCGGTTACGCTGCTGCGCGCCCCTGTGTGGCTGCTGGAACGCTTCAGCCAGCATGCGGCACAGAGCGAGGTTTGGAAGAACGTGCGCGGACCGGTGCTGCTGTTTGCCACCGCCGCGGCGCACGCCATTGGCATGCTGTACCTGCTGACCGTGCCACTGCTATTCCGCGAGACATACTTTAAAGTGCTGAGCGTGGCCCTGGTATATGCCGTGGCATGGCTGCTATGGGACTTTGTGAACCTGTGGACGCGGCGCATGCGTCACCGCATGACGGCTCCCGCCGAGCGCGGCACACTATCACTGACGCTGTTGCTGCATCGCGTGCTGAAGGTGGGCATCGCCATGGCGGCGATCTTCGGCATTCTCAGCCTGGCTGGAGTAAACCTCTCCGCCGCGCTGGCTACACTGGGCATAGGCGGAATTGCCGTGGCCCTGGCGGCACAGAAGACTATTGAAAATCTCTTTGGCGGCATCAGTATCCTGAGCGACCGGGTGATGAGGGTGGGCGACCTGTGCAAGGTGGGCGACACCATCGGTACGGTGGAGGACATCGGATTGCGCTCTACCCGTATCCGCACCTACGAACGCGGCCTGATCAGCGTGCCCAACGGCATACTGGCCACGGTGAACGTGGAGAACCTGAGCTCGCGTGACAAGATGCGCATCTTTGGCAAGCTGTGCCTGCGCTATGAGACGACACGCGCGCAGCTGGAGGCCGTGCTGGCGCAACTCAACGCCATGCTGCAAAACCACACGCGGCTGGATCGCTCGTCGGCCTATGTGCGGTTTGTCAAACTGGGCGACATCGCGCTGGAACTGGAGATGCAGGCCTACGTGTTGACGGTTGACTACAACGACTTTGCAGCCGTGCGAGAACAGATCCTGCTGAAGGTGATGGAGATTGTGGCAGGTTGCGGAACGGCGATGGCCTTCCCTTCGCAGACGATATACGTTGCCAAGGATTTAATCGAGACCGCAGCCCCTGTCGGCAAGCCAGCAGAAAAATAACTCCATCTCTACCCTGCCATTGACCGTGCGCCTGCGCGGTGGCTACTCCTGAGTAAAAAAGACGTAGGAAGATTGCCATAGCGCTCCGGGGATCTCTCCGCGGCGGCGGGCGGTGATGAGGATGTGATAGTGGCCGCCATCGGGCGCGAAGCCGGCGAGCAGGTCGCCATTCTTGTCCGTGACGTTATTCGCAACCCCATTTGCAACCCCATTCGCAACCCTGGCGGAGGGCTCGACCAGGGCAAGATACTCCAGGAAGGCGTAGATGTCCGGCTCTCCCACGAGACCGGGGGCGACGAAGCTGAGCTCGGTGTTCTCCTCGGAGAAGTGCCAGGCAATGGAAGCGGCCAGGGCAACGGCACGCTCGTAGTGCACTTCATCGAGGACACCTTCGATGGGGTTATCGAAGATAATGCGCAGGCGGCGCTCGTCCTCGCGTGTGAACTCGCGCACCTTGAGATCGCCGCTTTTGGCCGTGGCCTTCCAGTCCACGTGGCGGGCACTGTCGCCGGGCTCGTAGTCGCGGATGCGGTAGAGGTCGGCACCACGGCCGCGCTGGTGCGTCTCCAATTCGCCGCTGATCATGGGCAGCACCTCGAGCATGGCGTCGGTGGCCTCCACCTCGGGGTAGACCAGCACCTCGCGCTCCAGGCTGATGGTGCGCGTCTTTTTGAGGAAGGAGAACGGAAAGCGCGTGGCCACTCCCACTCCGCTCTGCGCGTATAGGCCGCGGCGGGCAAAGCACAGGTTCAGTTCGGCGCTCTGGCGCTCGCGGCCGGGCAGGTAGGGGAAATAGACGCTCTGCTCAAAGACGGGCGGCACCTTGCGCGGTGGAGTGACCTTGACCAGGGTGAGGTCCGGGCAGCGCAAGACGGGCTTTTTACCGCTGGCGAGCGGGGGATAAATGAACTGTGAGCGCTGCCATCGCCACTGTGTACGCTCGGTCTTTTCCACCGGAGGCACGGCGGAGATAGAGAAGGCCGGCAGCCAGCGGCGGTTGCGCAGCAGCACCGCTCCGGCATAGCTCTGGCGGGCGAAGACGTGATGCGGCAGGTGCAGCTCGACTTCCAGGCCGCTGATCATCACGGCCGAGACGACTCCGCTGACCAGCACGGCACCCAGCATGGCCGCTACCACGATAAAGAGAAGATTGTTGCCGGTGTTGAGGGCCGCCACGGCAATCAGCAGGGTGAGCGCCAGGTAGACCATGCCCTCGCGGGTGATGTCGTAGTTGAGCGCGTCTCGCATGCGTCGGGCCACCACGCGGCGCGCCAGGTAAGGCACGGTGGTGACGGCGACTACGCCGGCCAGCAACAGCGCCGAGCTGGCAAAGACGGCGGTGGCCACCTCATCTCCCGCTTCTCGCGAGGCCGTGGAGAGCAGGGCCGAGGCAAAGGCCAGAGCCAGTCCGAAGATGCCCACGAAGAAGCGCACCCAGGCACCGCGGTCGACTCCGCGAAGCAGGGCGAGCGCCTGCCGAGGCAGGCTGATGGACTGGCCGTTCATCTGCTCATTATGACATTGTGCGGGGCACAACGGCCGGCACGGCTGGGCTTTCAGAATCGAGGAACGCTGAGAGTTCGCGATTGAACTCCGCAGGAAATTCCTCGTAAGGCAGGTGTCCACAGTCGGGCAGCAGGACCAGCCGCGAGTTGGCAAAGCAGGCTTGTAGTCGCGGCGCGGAGGATGGAGAGACGGCGCGGTCGCGGGCTCCCCAGAGCAACAACGTGGGCAGCTGGCGGATGGATGGCAGCGCGGCGCGGAGAGCTTCCATGTCTGGCTGCCAGCTCTTCACCACGGCCAATGCGTACTCGTAGGAAGAGGGATCGGCAAGGTTGACGTCGTAGCCAATTCGGGTCTCCTGGGTGATGCGTGAATCGCGGGCGTACATGGCACCCATGGAAAGGCGGCGCATCACTCCACTGCGGTAAATCACGCTGCGCAGCATGGCCGAGCCAGCGCGCGTGCGGAAGAACCAGAGGCGTAAGCGCGCGCTTTGCATGAAAGGGTGCGCCGGGTCAATCAGCGCGAGGCGGCGGACAATTGGCTCGGGAAACTGGCGATCCATGGCCGCGGCCAGCATCACTACGGCTCCGCCGTGCGAGGTGCCGACCAGATCCACCTGCGACTGGCCCAGCGAGCGCACCAGGGCCAGCAGGCGGGCGGCTGCTGCTTGCATACTGTAGTCAGCCAAGGCGGGCGCGGGACGATCCGACTGACCGATGCCGAGCAGATCGACGGCGTAGACATCCCGGTCGTGGGAGAGGAACTCAAGATTATGCCGCCAGCTGAAGCTGTAGCCCATCAGCCCATGCACCAGCACAAGCGCCGGGCGCGCGGGCGCTACGGGCTGGCGGGCCGGGAGGTGAATGAAGCGCATGCGGTAGGCACCGCAGGGGAACCAATGCTCACTATCCTGGAGGAAACGCGGCTGCATGGCGTGGCACCTATAGCCATATGGATGAGGCGGCTAACGGCAACATTCTACACGGGCTAGCGAGAGTGGGTGGGCTCGGTTTCCTTTAATTCAGTCAGGAAGACAAACGTCAGCGGAGCAATCCGTTAATCCATATCACTATTCTCATTTTCGTATGCTGTCTCTACTGAGAAGAATATAATTAACAGACACGTATGAATCTTAAGGACTTCGGGAGTCTATGACTAAGCGGACGGTGGCAAGTGACGTGCAACAAAAGTGGTGGTTCGATGCCACACCCGCATCCCCTTCCGTGCGGGAGACGTCACAAATACCGATGACGAAAGAGACGCAAATCCGCTTTACGGCAGTGGTTTTCTTCCTGCTGACAGTGACGGCGGTAATCTTTGCGTGGTTCAACCTGGATAAGGAGCGGGAGTTCTCCACCCCAACGGATGGCGTGTGGTGGGTGGAATCCGGCGGCGCGCTGGAGGCACGGCGAGTGACTACGCTCGGGCCGGGCGAACGCGGCGGCATCAAGACCGGTGACGTGCTGGTGGCAATGGGCGGCGCCGAGGTGAAGTCGAACGCCGACGTGGCACGCCAGATGTACCGCTCCGGCATCTTCCGCACCCTGGTTTACACCCTGAAGCGCGATGGCGTCAGCATTGACGTTCCGGTCATCCTGGACAAGGCCGACAAGAGCCTGAACCTGGGACTGCGGCTGATTGCGCTGGTGTACCTGGGCATTGGCGTGTACGTCCTGCTGCGACGCTGGACGGCGCCCAAGGCGGGACACTTTTACCTCTTCTGCCTGGTCTCGTTCGTCTTTTACTCCTTCAAATTCACCGGCAAGCTCAACGATTTTGACTGGATCATTTACTGGTGCAACGTGGTTGCCGGAATGCTGCAGCCAGCCATGTTCCTGCACTTTGCGCTGAGCTTTCCGGAACGCAAGGTATTTTTGGAGCGCCGCCGCTGGCTGTTGCCCATGGTGTACGTGCCGGGCATTTTGATGCTGGCCGTGTGGGTGCTGCTGGTGACGGCCGCCGAACCCAGCGCACTGCTGCTGTGGAATCTGGACCGCATGCAGATGGGATATCTGGCGGCGTTCTTCCTGACGTCGACCTTTGTGCTGTGGCACACCTACCTGAAGGCGCGCACGCCCATCCTGCGGCAGCAGATGAAGTGGGTGACACGCGGCACCTTTTTGGCTGTGGTTCCCTTCACCGTTTTCTACGTGATCCCCTTCCTGGCCGGGCAGGGGCAGACGC
>Ga0371490_1001258_pt1 | contig 13607 bp, 16 predicted proteins | sample MB2SIPfraction_FD_207959 | JGI IMG/M metagenome (GOLD analysis project Ga0371490, IMG submission 207959) | Lab enriched peat soil microbial communities from McLean, Ithaca, NY, United States - MB28FN SIP fraction | ecosystem: Environmental > Terrestrial > Soil > Wetlands > Peat | place: USA... | reverse complement strand
CCGCTCCCGCTCTTCCGGCGCGTTGTCGATGGAATCGAACGAACGAAAGACGTTCTTCGGGTTGTGCTTCTGCAAAACCTTGGTGATGGCCGCCGTCAAAGTGGTTTTGCCGTGATCGATGTGACCGATGGTCCCCACGTTCACGTGCGGCTTGCTGCGATCAAACTTTTCCTTGCCCATGGTCTTCAGTTCCTTCCGTTAAACTTTTTTCTGTCGCGCCCCCTGAATGACGGAAGCGCAAAAGCTTGTGTTGCGCGCCTCAATAGTAGGCGTAAACCTTGAGATAGCGCTGCCGCAGTTCCGGCGGCACCGCTTCCACCTGTTTCAGATAACGCTCGCGGGTCAGAGCCTGGTCCGAGACCGGCAGCGTCCGGTACAGCCCGGCAGCTTCCTTGCCCATCAGGCCGCGCTGCAAAGCGCCCTCGAAGTTGCGAATGCGCAGCTTCGACCGGCCCATGCGGCTCAGAAAGACCTCTACGTCCCGCGGATCGAAGACCGCGTCGATGCGCGCCTGAAGCTCGGCGTATCCCTGCTCATCCTGCACCGCGATCGCTGCCTGCTCAAACTTCATTCTCTGCTCTCGCACTCGTCAGCCCTGCCGCCGGTTTCGATCAATGGAGCGGGAGACGGGACTCGAACCCGCGACCAACAGCTTGGAAGGCTGTGACTCTACCACTGAGTTACTCCCGCCTGAAAACAGTGGACAGTGAGCAGTGGTCAGTGAACAGTTCACTTGCCGTCCGGCAACTGTCCACTGTGCACTGTCCACTGTGCACTCGCATTTCTGGAGCTGATGACCAGGATTGAACTGGTGACCTCTCCCTTACCAAGGGAGTGCTCTACCAACTGAGCTACATCAGCCCTCTTAACATGAGCAAAGCCTCTAGCTTTTAGCTTCCAGCTATTAGCTCACTCCTCAAACTCCTGGGCGTCTTACTACCGCCCCTCTTCCCCGCCGCGGCGAATCTTCTCCGCGTGGCGGGCCAATACCGTGCGCAAAGCCATGCCCCCGATGATAACCAGCGGAAGCAACCTCAACTCCACCGGCCTGCCGTGGACGAGAATTGCACCCTCTCCCACGGTAAACCAAGCCAGCGCCGCCAAAACCGCGTACAACGCCAGAGCCATCCAAAACTTCCGGTCCAAATCCGAACTGGTGCTCTTCAAACCCTTGCGCTCACTTGGCTGCGGCTCTCGGCGCATTCCAACCCCGCAATTCATGGTGCACAGGGGAGGATTCGAACCTCCGTAGCTCCAAGGAGCGGCAGATTTACAGTCTGCTGCCATTAACCGCTCGGCCACCTGTGCACAGCCACCTGCGCCCCACATTCAACCCGCTTCAGCGCGCCAATTCAGCGCATCAGGCCCCGCCCGGAAAACCTCCGGCCCATCGAAGCATGCACCTCAGTGGGATCACCGCAGAGGACAGGTCCGGCGCCCAAAAATCTCACGCGCCGGAAAAACCTTTTGCCGTTTCAGTCCCCGTTTTCGCTTTCCTTAAAGTGGAGCTGGCGAAGGGATTTGAACCCCCGACCCTCTGATTACAAATCAGATGCTCTACCAGCTGAGCTACGCCAGCCCATCCCACCCGGAAAACGTCCCGGAGACCCGAAATCCGTACGGACACACTACCCCTTCGCACTCACTACGGCATAGAATTCAAGGTTAGCACACCCTTGGGGAGCGGAGCAAATGAGGGCCTGCTCACACTACCCAGGTGGTGGCGGCGGGAGCCAATTTTTCTCAGATCGAGGAGTGAGGAGCGATGGATACCGGGCGTATCCTAGCGACGATTAACGAAGAGATTGAACAGGCCTAAAGAGAAACAGTATCCAGCGCCAGGCGCAACTGTCGCGACTCGCTCCAGGCTATGCGTAGCCCTCTGGAAACCGGTGCGGCGCCCATCAACTGCACTGTGGCGAGCAGGAAGCTCATCAAGCGCGGTGGCTGTTGATTGGGCCAGAGCTCGCTCAGCGGCCGGGCGACTCCATTCGCGTCGGGATGATAGACGCGCTCGTCCCAGGTGCGTGAGCCCTGGGGAAACTCCGGGTAGTGGCGGATGGCGTCGATGGTCGATTGCAGGAGGCGGTGCTTCCACGGCTCGGCGTACTGTGGCATGAAGAGCAGATCGCTCTTCTTTTCCTGCCGAATCTCATGTACGAATGCGGTGAAGCTGGCGGCGTTGGTCAGGTTCAGGTTGGCGTTGGGCTCCACGCCGTGGCGGTCGCCTCCGGAGATCAGCAGCATATTCCACTGCTCGGCCAGCCGCCGCACCGCGCGGTTCTCGTCCCAGTTGCGCAGTCCGTTCAGCTCCAACGCGTGCAGATAGTTGCCGTTTTTCTGCAGGAACTCGTTGACCAGGAACTGATGCCGCTCCTTGCCGATCAGGTAGAGATCCCACAAGGGGTGATTGAAGACCACCAGCACATTGGGATCCTCATGTAGCGCGCGCAGAATCTCCGTAAATCGCGCATCGCTGGGATGGGCCGTGTAATCGGCCAGCGTCTTCATCCACTCCGCGGCCCTGGTGCTGGGCAGATTATGTACTCCCAAATGGAAGGACTGCTCGCCATACGGGGCGCTCCACTCCACCGAAACCGGAATCCGCCGCGCGCTCGCAATGGTGCGCAGCAGCATGGGCGCCGTGATGTTGTCATGGTCTGTGATGGAGACCATCGGGCTGAGGTTCAGCTTCTCAATCTGGCGGCTTTCCAGGTCAAAGGCCAGCTTGGGCGTCATGGGCGGCGTCCAGTAGCTGGCCGCGTAGTCGATGCGTAGCCCGTGCATCCGCTCCGAACGCTGCTCCAGCCGCGTAAGCAGAGGACGCATCCATGGATACTGATTGCCGAAGTTGGCCAGAAAGTCCAGCGTCTCATGCGACTGGTTGGTGTGGCTGTGCAGCGATACTCCAGTCCGGAAACCTTGCGATGCCTGCTTGTCGCGCCACAGGTACGAGATGGTCGAATGGGCCATTTCCGCTCCTCAATTCCGCTCGCAAGCCGGAATCTCTGGAGCCAGTTTGCAATGCTGGCCATCAAAGGAGGGTTAACGCGGCGCGAATGTGGCGTCAATTAGCGAAGGAATCAAGAAAGTCACGAGAAGACCCAAGGTTTCGCGGAGAAAAGCCCCGGAATGCGGTATTGGTGCAGTTTCCGGTCAGGCGGTGACACGCCAGGACCCTCGAATTTGCCTCAAAGACGCACGAATCGCGCCTCGGCGATTATGCGTCGAATGACCCCCAGCGAGAGATCGCTGGAGTGAAGCAACTTTTAGCGATACTCAATGTTGTTCTTGGCTTGGGGCTGCGGCTCAATGAGTCAACTGTAAACGCCGATCCCGAGTTGCAACAGAATCGATAGTGAAGTGAGCACTTGACAATAAACGCCAATGCATGGATACTGAAGCTAAGACTTCAGCAATTGAGGTCGAATACGATCTTGGAGATGAAGATGGAAGCTAGGATTCAACCGAAGGTAGTACATGCCACTTGCGTCGTTGAGCGCAGTTTTTCCAAGCAGGCGAGCATCGTATTTGCGGCGCTGAGTGAACCTGACAAGGTGCGTCGATGGATGACTGGGGGGAGCCAATCCGAACTCCTCGAATTTCGGTGCGAGTTTCTAGAAGGCGGGAATCAGACTCTGAAATACAAGATGGGACCCGAATCGCCGATCGCTGGGGCGGTCATCACCAACGAGGCACGGTTCCAGCACATCGTCCCTGGCGAGCGAATTGTGACCGCGTCGACGATGAAATTGGGAGACCGAATCTTCTCCGCATCGCAGGTAACCTTCGAAGTGGTGCCGAAAGGGAACAAAACCGACCTGGTCATCACGCACCAGGGCGCGTTCTTTGAAGGTTCGGACGGTCCTACGCGGCGGGAGCACGGATGGAATGTATTGGCCGACAATCTTGTATCAATGGTCGCCGAACAGTAAGAAGGCGGAGTGGTGACGAAGAGTCGAGCGGATATCGATCAGGTGTTCCATGCGCTCGGTGATCGCACGCGGCGGGCAATCGTGGATCGGTTGAGCCGTGGCCCCGTGTCGGTGTCGCAGCTGGCGGAACGCCTCGGCATCACGCTGACGGCGGTAGGGCAGCATCTCGCGATTCTCGAAACGTGCGGGCTCGCAGTGACAGAGAAGGTGGGCCGCGTCCGGACTTGCCGAATGGCTTCGACGGGCTTGGATGCTCTGGAGCAGTGGGTGGGGGTGCACCGAACCGAGTGGGAAAAGCGCGCGGAGATGCTCGGAAAGCTGATCGAGAACGGGGATTAGGGCCTGCCGGTAGCAGGTCGAATTCAGGAGAGGAAGATGGACGAGACGCAGGAGTTTTCCCGAAGACAATTCATTGTATCGGCAGCCGCCATTGCTGCCGTCGCATCATTTCCCACGCGCGCTCAGGGTGGCGGCCCCGCGCAAACAACCAGAGGAGAGAACATGACGAAGCTGACGCCGTACTTGTTGTTCGACGGAAAGTGCCGTGACGCAATGGAGTTTTACCGCTCTTGCCTCGGAGGAGAGCTGACGCTGACTGCCGTAAAAGACTCGCCTGCGAAAGATCAGATGCAGGCATTCCAGCAGGACAAAGTTCTCAACGCCCATCTCAGCGGGGGCTCGTTGGAAATCTCCGCATCGGATTGGCTCGCGCTCAACGAAACGCCCGTCCGCGGTAACACCGTGTGCCTATTCCTGAGTGGCGGAACCTTCGTGAATCTGAAAACCCTCTTCGACAAGCTCTCTCAGGGAGCGGAAGTCACCAATCCTCTGAAAGAGACGTTTTTTGGGGCGTACGGAGCTCTGAACGACAGGTTCGGCGTGCGATGGATGTTCCAGACGAACAAAGAGAACGGATGATCCCGCGCGGTCGCGCTGCCGGATTTCGACGGCTGCGCCGGGCCAATTCCCTGGGGCGGACGAGAGTGATCTGCCGCCGTGCAGCCTCTGCCCCGGTATTCAGCGAACGCCAGATGGCCAAAGCTCGCTCAACTTGGATTTATATCCGGAAGTTGCTCGATTGAGCCATCCCGCCTGCGTGATTTCGATTGACGCTTGCAGGCCGAAGCGTGTTTCGAGTTCCGTTCGGTCCAGCCCTCTGATTCCGGGAGTACCTTTGGCAGTGGGGAAACTGCACCACTACCCATCAATTCGGCATTCCAAAGAGTCGGGGATGTCTTATTTGCTCGTCTTGGCCATCTCCGGCCCTAAGAAATCCTCGACCGTCCAACCGGCCAGCAGATCCTCGTCTTGGGGCATCTCCTGGTTCTCGGCGAGCGTGCCCGCGGCTGCTTCGGCGTTGAGGTAGTTCTCCGTCAGCCCTTTGCGAAGCAGCTCGAAGGCCTGCTCCGGCGTGTGAGCAAATTGGAAGAGCTCGATGTCCTTGGGCGAGATGGCGCCGGTCTCCACCAGCACGTCCAGGTTGAAGACCTTCTTCCAATACTCCGGACCGTAGATCACCACGGTCATCTTATTGCCCAGCTTGTGAGTCTGCGCCAAAGTCAGAATCTCGAACATCTCGTCCAGGGTTCCGAAGCCTCCGGGAAAGACCACCAGCGCTTTGGCCAGGTAGGCGAACCACAGCTTGCGCATGAAGAAGTAGTGGAACTCGAAGTTGAGCGAGGGGGTGATGTAGGGATTGGGCGCCTGTTCGAAGGGAAGCCGGATGTTCATCCCGATGGTCTTGCCGCCGGCCTCGCGAGCGCCGCGGTTGGCGGCTTCCATGATGCCCGGTCCGCCGCCCGAGGTGACCACAAAACGGTGCCGCCGCGAGGGGATGGTCTTCGCCCAGGTAGTCAGCAGGCCAGAGAGCCGCCGCGCGTCCTCGTAGTAGCGGGCCATCTTCACCGCCGCTTCGGCGCGCTTGAGCTGCAAATCCGAGGCCTTGCCCGCGGCAATCTCCGGCGCCTTGGCCGGCTGCTCATGGCTGGGCGCCGGCTGCGTGGAGCCGGTGTTCTCCAGCAGTTCCAGGGCGTGGCCGGCCTCCTCGCGCCCGCGAAACCGAGCCGAGCCGAAAAACACCACCGTGTCCTGAATCTGCTCCCGTCGGAAGCGCGCCAGCGGCTCCATGTACTCGGCGACAATCCGGATCAGCCGCCCGTCGGCGCTATTGAGAAAACTCGGATTTTCATAGGCCAGCGGAGCGGTCGCGAGAGGCGGCGGCGCGCCGTTGCCGGGAATAATCGCGGCCGGAACTGATCTCTGATCTTTGTCGTCCATCTTTATCCATCCCGATGGCGAAGTGCGTGGTTAAAAGCAATCCACAGATTCAAAAGCCCCAGCCCCGACACCAGCCCGCGCACCGCGCCGTTGGCCGCGTAGACGCCAAGCGTGGGAAACTGCACAAATAAGGGGTTCTGGTCCCAGAATGTCCTGGACCACGGCACATAGCAGACCGCCAGGCCGATATACATCCTCAGCAGTACTCGCAAAAACAACTCGGCGCGCTCCAACCAGCGCGGAATCCGTTGCGGCGCGTGCTTAGACTCGGAGTGGGGCGCGGCAGCGGGCGCAGACCCATTCCTGGGAGCCGGGCTCACGGCGAGTTGAGGCGATGAAGATTCCGGCTGCTGGGACATTCTTAAAGTTCGCACACCGCCCCCGATTCCAGCCCCATCGCGGGCATTTGGCACAGGCCCATCTTCCGGCCCGGCGCAGGGACGCCGTACTGCAACGGTAACACAGCAACCACCTTGGCTGAGGGAGCGCCAGCCTGGGCAAATCGAGACGCAGTGACGTCTTGTATATCGGTTCAGAAGCGGAAGTAAACGCCGATCATCGGCTCTGCCGTGTGCGTAAAGACGCCGGTCGACGTGACTGGGCCCACATCAGGCGCCCTGTAAAGGTTGCCGCGGTACTGGAGGCGCAGGCCGATGTGAGGCAAGAGGCCCCAGTCCACTCCGCCGCCGTAGACAAAGACCGGCTTGGTGGAGGTGCTGGTGGCGTTGTTTATGAGTGGCAGGGGGCAGGGGATCCCTACGCAGCAGGTCCCGACGCAACTGATGGAGATGATGGCCTGGCCGCTGGGGACATCGATGAGGAGACCGCCGCCGGCCAACGCGAAGGGCCGGAGATTGCCGATTTTCTTCGACCCCACCCAGTCGACGGTGAATTCGTGCTCATTGGCGGAAACCGCGGCCGTGGTTATATTGGGACAGCCTACGCCAGGGCACAGATTGGTTTCGGAATATACCTGATTGGCGCGGTTGATGGAGTAGGTTCCCTCATAGCCGAACCACGGCTTGGTAATGTGCCGTACTTCCAGCAGGCCGCCGGCGGCGTTGGAGGGACTCTGCGTGGTGCCATTGCCCGTGGAGGTTCCGGTGAAGGTCCCATAAAGGCTTGCCGCTACATCCGTCTGTGCGTACGCAGCCGCACTGGCCAGCGCGGCCAGTCCAACGAGTAAAAAAGCAGTCTGCATCCATCTCGTTCGCATTTCGTTCTCCTGAGTTGAATTCGGATTACGTTGAGTTCTGAAAAATCCTGCTCTCTCTGTTGCCTGCCGGTCAGAAGCGGAAGTAAACGCCGATCATCGGCTCTGCCGTGTGCGTAAAAGCGCCGGTCGAGGTGTAGAACGCGGTGAGGTTTGGCGCCTTATAGAGGTTGCCGCGGTACTGAAGGCGCAGGCCGATGTGCGGCAGAAGCCCCCAATCCACGCCGCCGCCATAGACAAAGACCGGCTTGGTGGTGGTGCTGGTGCTGATGGTGGTGGTGGTGAGTAAGACTGCGTTGCAGAGGTAGTTGCATGGGCTGATGATGCTGGTGGCGGTGGCTTGCCCGCTGCTGGGCGCATCGAAGAGAATGCCGCCGCCGGCCAACGCGAAGGGCCTGAGATTCCTGACCTTCATGGACATCACCCAATCACCGGTCACTTCGTGCGCATTGGCCGAAACCGGCGTCGTCGTCAGTCCCCCACAAGTGATAACGCCGGAAGGGCAGGCCGCCGGCGGATAGGTGAGGGAAGAAAACTTCTGGTTGGCGCGGTTGATGGAGTAGGTTCCCTCATAGCCGAACCACGGCTTGGTAATGTGCCGTACTTCCAGCAGGCCGCCGGCGGCGTTGGAGGGACTCTGCGTGGTGCCATTGCCCGTGGAGGTTCCGGTGAAGGTCCCATAAAGGCTTGCCGCTACATCCGTCTGTGCGTACGCAGCCGCACTGGCCAGCGCGGCCAGTCCAACCACGAGAATAGCTACCTGCATCCATTTCGTTCGCATCCTTATCTCCTCGGCTGAATTTGGATGGGTTGAGTCCGAAAATACTGATTCTCAACTGCTTACCGAAGGAGTAGACGCGCAAAAAATGTGAAGGTTGAGGCGCCTTCAAAAAATCTAAGATATCTCAGCAGGTGCCCCCGGTTTCAGTATCTTTGAGACCAGGGAAAACATGAGTCTCAGGGTCGTCCGACCCCTCCGCGTTATCCTGTGACCACATGATTCGACGGCCGTTTCTCTCCCTTTTGATAGTCGCGCTCTTCATCCCTGCCACGCTCGCCACCTCCCAGCAGGGCGCGGTGCATTATCGCGATGAGCAGCCGGTGCGCGCGCGGCACGGCATGGTGGTCAGCGTTCACCACCTGGCCTCCGACGCCGGCCTGGATGTGCTGCGCGCGGGCGGCAACGCCGTGGACGCCGCCGTGGCTACAGGATTTGCCCTGGCCGTGGTGCATCCGGCGGCCGGCAACCTGGGAGGCGGCGGCTTTCTGTTGCTGCGCGCCCACGACGGAAAAACTACCTTCATCGACTTCCGCGAGAAAGCCCCGCTCCAGGCCACCGAAACCATGTACCAGGACGCCGGCGGCAATGTGATTTCCGGTGAAAGCGTCCTCGGCTACCGTTCCATCGCCACGCCCGGCTCAGTTGCCGGCCTGGTCTACGCAGAGCGCAACTACGGCAAGCTCGGCCTGCGGCGCGTCATCGCCCCGGCTATCCGGTTAGCCGCCGAGGGCTTTCAACTCACCGCCGAAGAGGCCCAGGAACTCAGCGACCCCGATCTGGCCCGCTTCCCCGACTCCAAACGCATCTTCCAGCGCGACGGGCAACTCTACAAGGAGAATGAAACCTTCAAGCAGCCCGAGTTGGCACGCACCCTCCGGCGCATCGCCGCAGATCCCGAGGACTTCTATCACGGTAAGATGGCTCGTGAGCTGGTCGCAGATCTCCGCAAGGGCGGCGCGCTGCTCACCCTCGAAGACCTGGCTGCCTACACCGTCGTCGAGCGCCCAGCCATCGCCGGCAGCTTCCACAACTACACCGTCCTCAGCGCACCGCCGCCCTCTTCAGGGGGAATCGTGCTGCTCAGCGCCCTCAACATCCTCGAAGGCTACGACCTGGCCAAGCTCGGCGACCGCAGCCCCGCGTCGATGCACCTGATCGTCGAGGCCTTTCGCCGCGCCTACATGGACCGCGCCGAATACCTCGGCGACCCCGACTACAACCGCATCCCCGCCGCCGAGCTGACCGCCAAGAATTACGCCGCCGCCTGGCGCGCCTCCATCGCCCCCCACACGGCCACCCCCAGCGCCACCCTCCACCGCCCCGAGGGCTTTTTGCCTCTCGCGCCCAAGACCGCTGGCCGGCGCGCCGAATCGCAGGACACCACCCACTATTCGGTGGTGGACAGCCAGGGCAACGCCGTCGCCGTCACCACCACCCTCAACGACTCCTTCGGCTCCCACGTCACATCCGGCTCGCTGGGCTTTCTGCTCAACGACGAGATGGACGACTTCACGGTCAAGCTCGGCACGCCCAACATGTTTGGCCTTATTCAGGGTCCGGCCAACGCCATCGCCCCCGGCAAGCGCCCGCTGAGCGCGATGACCCCCACCATCGTTCTGGAGAACGGCAAGCTGCGCTACGTCCTCGGCTCACCCGGCGGCGCGCGCATCATCTCGACAGTGGCCAACATTTTTCTCTCCGCATCGGTAGGCGGCCTCAATATCCAGCAGGCCGTTGACGCTCCTCGCTTCCACCACCAGTACCTGCCCGACAAACTCTACCTGGAACCGGGCTTCCCGCCCGCGACCCTGGCCGCCCTCCGCGAAATGGGCTACGACCTCAGTATCAGTCACGGCCACTGGTCCAACGGCGAGTGCATCGCCGTGGACCCCAAGACCGGCGAACTGGAAGCCGGACAGGACCACCGCAGCCACTACGGCAAGGCTGCCGGCTACTGAGCCGGTCTGCGCGTTATAGCGGAACCAGAGTAGATGTATCTCGAAACCAAAGCATTCAAGTCGACGCGACCATCAGGGAGCGGCGACCCTGAACAAAACTCAACAGGACACAGTTACTCTGGTTCCGCTCTAGCCGCGTTCCCAAGGGCATTTTTCATGTCACACGAGCCCGTGACGGCGGACACGGATTTTTTGCACAAATATTTACGTATTCTTGTGCAATTTTGTACTTCTTTTCCACAGCGCCCCATCGATACTCCCAAATACGCACGATTCGCTATCAGTTGAAAGCGAGCACGAATGAATGAAATGGAGGCTTAAGCCTCCGCGCTGCCCAAAGGGCGCCCAGCCCTGCGTTGAACCTCCCGAACCCTCGCGGCCAGCGCGTTGGATTGTTTGGGAGAACCGTTCGTCGCTGCCCGAATTTACATTTTTGAAGTCAAGTCAGGCGCATTATCACGGAAGTTTCAGCTCAGGAGTTTCCTATGGCCACCGTTAAGCCAGGGTGGAGCAAACCCTCCACCATCCTCTTCGCTTCCGAGTTTCCCGCCAATGAGAAGGCCTTTGCCTTTGCCCTGGCCCAGGCCGCCGAGTTCGGATCGGATCTCGTCATCTTTCATGTATATGACAGTGTAGATATTGCCGCGCAGGAGGCCTCCCCGAGCCCGTCAGCGGAGTACACCCAGGCACGCGTCGATAAGCAGCGTTTTGAGCCTCTTGTCCAACGCGCCGGCAATCTCGGCGTGCAGTGCAACATTGTGGTTCGCCCTGGGTCGGCCGCCGAAGAAATCCTCGCCTTCGTGCGCGAGCGGAGGGTGGATCGGGTGGTCATGGGCACACATTCTCCCGGCCCCATCGGCAAGCTGCTGGTGGGCTCGGTGGCCGAGGCGGTGCTGCGCAATGCTCCTGTGCCGGTCAACATTGTCGGCCCCAACGTGGTCGAAGGAGCCTATCGCCACTTTTCCGCCCGCACCATCCTGTGCTCCGTCGGCACTAGCGAGTCCAGCCGCGTGGTGGCGCACTTCGCCGCGGAGCTGGCCGCCCGCCATAACGCCAGCCTGATACTGCAGCATGTCATCCCGCCCCAGGAGAGCGACGAAATCCTCGCCGGCCGCACGCTCGGCCAAATCGAAGCCGAGCTCTCCTCCATGGTTCCACCCAAATTGATCCAAAAGGTCGGCGTGCAAACCAGAGTTGTGCTCGGCGATCCCACCGAGGAGCTGCTCTACCAGGGTAGAGCGCAGCACGCCAACCTGATCGTTCTGGGCGCGCAGGGCGCCTCTCCCTTTGCCGCCATCTCACGCGCCGGCATCGTTTACAAGGTGCTGGCCTACGCGCAGTGCCCGGTCATCACGCTCTCGCCCAAAGTACTGGCCGAGTGCGGCGCCAGGGAAGATCATCAGCGCCCCTCCGAACTCTGCCTGGCCGGCGTTTTTTAGAGCGTTTTAGCTGTTGCTATAGACTTCCGTGCCCCATCCATTCCGCGTTTTTCTGCGGAATGGGTGGGAAGCCAATGGAGTTTTGGACTACACTATTTCCGAGAATGCTCTAGAGGCTGTTTCATAACCCGGTTTTGAAAGGGCACGGCTTTAGCCGTGCCGCTGACAGAGCAGAAAAATCGCGGGCTTTAGCCCCTGGGGGAAAGCTCAAAGACGGTCAGCATTCGGTTATGAAACAGCTTCTAAATGAGGAACAATTTCGCCGGGTGATCCTCTATGGCTGCGCCTGCTGGAACATGCGCGCGTCAAAGACAAAGGGCTGAGGCGGATCGATCAACAACTCGCTGATGCGCGGATGGAGTGGATTGACTAGCACGTTCCACTCCGCGTGAATGGGAACCGAGGGCACCAGTAGCGCCAGCGAGGAACGGGCGGCAATCCAGGCATCGCCCAGATCGCGGGTCGTAACGGCTCCAGCATTGTCCGTCCACCACGCGGGCGGCAACTCGGCTGGCTGGAGAGTGCGTGCTGGTTCTCCTTCCGGCAACAATGCAGAGAGATAGACCAGATCGCCGGGCGCCTGGCCAGGCTCCAGATGTACAAAAAGCTCGATGGCGGCCAGAGCCAGCGAAGTGGATGCATAAGCCATCGGCACTCCGCGCGAGTTCCAACGGCCGCCAAAGCGCCGCGCTCCCTCGCCGGAGAAGGCCGCATAGGGTTCCCGGCAAATTCTCCAAATGCGCATCAGCTATAAACGCCGTAGGAGATACGGCCCAGCACGTCTTCCACTTCGCGTACGCCGGGATCGGTGTCCAACTGGTCCAGCGGACAGCCGCCGCGCAGTGCGCGATTGGGCGTCTTGAGCCATTGCGCGGCCTTTTCTTCCGTGCCCAGCGTCTCGGCTGCCGTGGCAAAGACCTGGGCCAGCCGCACAGTCCTGTCGGATTCGGCTGCGGTTAGGCGTGTGTTGCGGGTGAGCCGCCGGGTGAGAGTACGCTGGGGGATTCCGATCTTGGCGGAGATCTCCGCCTGGCGCAGATTCAACCGCTTTGCCAGTAGAAAAAGCGCCTCGGCGGGCAAGCCTTCACGCACCAGCTCAGCCAGTGCGCCGCCTTTGAGGGCCGGCTTACCCAGAACAAGCTCCCCGCCCAGCACGGCGGGTACGGTAAACGTGGCCATGGTTAGCCTCCAAAACCATTATACGCCATATGGCTAATATAAAATAGCCATTTTTACGAGATCACAGCGATCCTGGCTCGTTTGCCAAATGATTGGGGCATTTCTGCGCCTGAAACGATAGCATGAGGAGGGGTCAGAACGAACGTGCGGATTTATCTGGATACTTATGCACTCAATCGGTTGACGGATGATCAGAGCCAGATACGCATTCACTTGGAAGCAGAAGCGGTCGAGATTTTCTTTTTGCATCTTATGGATGGCAAAGTCTCCTGGATTGCCAGTTCCGTTCTGGAAGCGGAGATTTTGAAGAACCGGAATGCGCAACGCCGGGAAGATGCGCTGGGGATGCTGCCCTTTGCGTCTGAATATCGCCTTCCAAATGCGGAGGTTGCTGCTCGGGCCAGGTTCTTGAACACACTTGGCTATGGCGCATCTGATGCATTACATCTGGCAATTGCTGAAGACGCAAAGGCCGAACTTCTCCTGACGACGGATGATCAATTCCTTCGCCAAGCCGGGCGCGGCCTGGGAAAGCCTTTAATTCGAGTTGCAAATCCGCTAGACTATATGCAGGAGGTGAAGCCATGATCGCTCTGGAAGAGATGACGGACGAGCAATTCGAACGTCATACGCTCGGCTTGCTGCAAAAAGAGCTTGGCCCTTACGGAATGGCTCGTTTCCTGCGCACTTATCGTTCCGGTTCTGGCGATTACACCCGCGACCGGCATAAGTGGCTGGATGGGTTGACTGTGGACGACATCCTCAAGGACATCCAAAATCTAGCCCCACAGAAACCTACGCAATCACCGCAATCTTAGCGCGCTT
>Ga0371490_1001256_pt1 | contig 13609 bp, 9 predicted proteins | sample MB2SIPfraction_FD_207959 | JGI IMG/M metagenome (GOLD analysis project Ga0371490, IMG submission 207959) | Lab enriched peat soil microbial communities from McLean, Ithaca, NY, United States - MB28FN SIP fraction | ecosystem: Environmental > Terrestrial > Soil > Wetlands > Peat | place: USA... | reverse complement strand
CGTCGATGTCCCATTGCTCCTCAAGCGGGTGGCGCGGAAGCCTTCTTCTCAGATATTCAAAGAGGGCTTTCCGCTCTTCTTCCGAACACTGGTCAATGAATTTTTTGACTCCGTGTAGGGTTTCATTCATTCGCGGGCCTCCCGGGGGCTTCAGGTCGATAGGCTCTGATATCTTCGCGGCGCAGGAGAACCTTCCCCCCAATTTCCAGGATCCGGAATCGTCCCTTCTTAATAAGGCGTGCAATTGCTTGGCGAGAAACCCCCCGCATCCGCGCCGCTTCCGCCTGTGAAACCCATTCGTCCGTTTGGGCTGGTTTCCCGCGAAAATGGGTTGACATTGTAAATCCTTTTATGGTATCTTTCATTCGACAACGGCTGTAAGATAGGTATGTTAATGGCTAGCGCATCCAAGTCGAATGTCATACGTGCCCAAAACAAAGAGGGCACGGTCCAACCGAACGAGTCATTCCCCATACACCCTGCGCAACTTCTTCGCCGGAAACCGTACTTCCGGACTAAGCTTGGCGCCGCATACCTGGCCGATTCCCTTGAACTCTTACGAGAGCTGCCGGAGAGATCGATAGGCCTCGTCGTGACCTCTCCACCATACGCGCTACACTTCATGAAGGAGTACGGGAACGCGCCTAAGGGACGGTACGTCGATTGGTTCCTGCCATTTGCGCGAGAAATCTTCCGCGCGCTCGCCGACGACGGCAGTTTTGTGCTCAACATCGGCGGAAGCTACAACAAGGGCGTCCCGACCCGGTCTATCTACCATTTTAAGCTTCTTGTCGCACTCGTCGAAGACCTCGGATTCCATTTAGCGCAGGAGTGCTTTTGGTACAACCCTGCCAAGATGCCAATGCCAGCGGAGTGGGTCACAGTCCGCCGGATAAGGATAAGAGACTCAGTAGAATATGTCTGGTGGCTCTCCAAAACACCATGGCCAAAAGCTAGCAACTGGAACGTACTCAAAGAGTACAGCAATGATATGATCCGCCTCAATCGAAATGGATTGCGCGGTACGGTCCGCCCGTCTGGACATGTCATTCGCCAGTCCTTCAAGGGGATTGCCGCTGGTGGCTCCATTCCGTCGAATGTCACCGAGGCATCTTTCCCCGACCTTCCCGAAACGATGCTGGTCATGGGAAACAATTCCGCCAACGATCAGTATATAACGCGTTGCAGGGAGGCCGGAATCAAGATTCATCCTGCAAGGTTTCCCGCCCTCCTGCCCAGGTTCTTCGTGAAAATGCTGACCGAACCCGGCGACCTCGTCCTAGATCCATTCGCGGGCTCCAACACCACGGGTGCCGTCTGCGAGGAACTAGGCAGGCGATGGATCGCCGGCGAAGCCATAGAAGAATACCTCAAATCTAGTGAGTTTCGCTTCGGTGCGCCGACGGAGGAAGCCGCTTCAAAGCCACAACAATCAGCTCTTTTCTAACCATGGTCAGGCGCCACCGCCATCATGGAATCAGACCTTGAAAAGCAGGTCTGCGCTCGCTGCGCTTCACGCGTGAGGGAAAAACGGTCTAGGGTACCGCTTCGACTCTTTCTTGAAAGGGCGAGAGCGGAAACTCGCCCGGCTCAGTAGCTGCTAGACTACGCCGGCGACGTTCACCCCCTTACTCCCTCCATTGCGGCATGCTGCACTAGCTTCTCTCCGGAAAACGGCAGCTGACACCGGTGCACCGTTTCCCTCCATTTCCTCCCTTGTCTTGAATGTCTGCGCCGGACGGGCGGGGCTATCGAACCGCGGGTGGAGGGTGGCATGCTGGGGTCGGCGACATAAAAAGCAATGCCACCGCCACCCGCGAACGGTTGGACCGTTGCACCATCGGTGTACGGGGCGAAGACTGGGATGGGCGACGCAAATGGCACACTTCCCGGCACTCGACGGCTCCGCGGGGACGAGAGCTTCTGCCCGATGGAAACTTCTGCTTGACTCCGCCAATACTAATTCGTAGACGGGCCGAAGGTTTTTAATCCCCGAGAGGAGTTCCCTATGAGAGCCGTCCGGCTTGTACTCTATAGCTTTGTCTTCGTGGCGCTTCTATTGACCGCGACCTCGTCAGTCCTGCGATCGCAGTCTGCCAAATCCACTCTGCCGCCCTCCCCGCCTGTGGCGCCGGTCAAACCGGTTACAGATGATTATTACGGAACCAAGATCACGGATCCGTACCGCTATATGGAGAACCTGAAGGATCCGGAAGTGCAAGCCTGGATGAAGGCCCAGAACGATTACACGCGGGCTGTGCTGGCGAGTATCCCGGGCCGCGCAAAACTCCTGGCGCGCATCGAGGAACTCGATCAGTCGGTCCCGCGCGTACGCGCAATGCGGCTGCCGGGCGATCTTTATATCATTTCGAAGCGCCTCCCCACGGAAGAGGTCGCGAAACTCTACCTGCGCCTAGGGTTGAAGGGCGAGGATAAGCTCCTGGTTGATCCCGAAAAGGTCACGCTCGCAGTTACGAGCCGGGGCAAGGGAAAGAACAGAATTATGTACTTTGCCCCGTCGAGAGATAACAAGTATTTGGCCGTCGGCATCGCCCCGGGCGGGTCGGAGAGGGACACGGAAATGCACTTCTTCGAGATCGCTTCCGGACGCGAGATTGGCGATGTGGTCCCCCGTGCCTGGGACAGTAACCCGAACTGGCTCCCCGATAATCGCTCGCTGGTTTATACAAAGCTGCAAAAACTGCCCCCGGGCGCGCCCGCCACCGAGATCGAGCAGAAGATGCGGGGCTATCTGCACGTTTTGGGAACAGATTCCGAACAAGACCCGACGGTGTTCGGTTACGGCGCTGTGCCGTCGATCACCGTCGACCCGACTTACTTCGCAAGTGTTTCGGCACAGCCGAATTGGGAGTACGCCGTCGGAGTGATTTCAAACGGCACCTCGCCCAATAACATTTTTTACATCGAACCGGTGGCCGACCTGGGCAAAACCAATTCGGCCTGGCGCAAGGTGGTCGATTTTTCCGACGATGTGGCCGACATCGAGGTGCACGGCGAGGATCTCTATTTACTGTCGTTTAAGGACGCGCTGCGCTACAAGGTTCTACGACTCGATGCGCGCGAACCCGACCTGGCCAAGGCGGAGACGGTCGTGCCGCCGAGCCAATCCGCGGTTACCGCGATAAGCCCCGCCCAGGATGCCCTCTATGTGACGCTGCTAGACGGCGGCCTCAACCGCGTCTTGCGAGTTTCCTACGGCCCCCATCCCCAGGTGGAAGAAGTCGCACTTCCTCTTAAGGGCACTGTCGATTTCATGACCGATCCCCGCCTGCCGGGCGCATTGGTCTACCTGACCTCCTGGGCAAAGGCCATCAAGATTTCCTTGTACGACCCCGGGACCAAGCAAGTCACAGATACGAAGATTCAGCCGACCGGTCCCTATGATGACCCCGCCAATATTGAATCGGTGGAAGTGAAAGCCCGCAGCATGGATGGCACGTTGGTGCCGCTCTCCATCACTTACCCGAAGAATATGAAGTACGACGGATCAAATGCCACTCTGCTTGAAGGGTACGGCGCCTACGGCATTTCAATCCCTCCGTTCTACGATTCGAAACTGCTCGCCTGGTACGAGAGAGGCGGAGTTTACGCGGTGTGCCACGTGCGGGGCGGCGGAGAGTATGGCGAAGAGTGGCACTTGGCTGGCAAAGGCAAGACAAAGCCCAACACCTGGCACGATTTCATCGCCTGTGCGCAGTATTTAATCGACAACAAATACACCTCCCCAGCGCACATGGGAGGAACGGGCGGCAGCGCGGGAGGCATTCTGATTGGCCGGACCATCACGGATCGGCCGGACCTCTTCGGTGCGGCCATTGACGTGGTGGGCGCTTCCGATATGCTGCGCATCGAAACCACGGCAAACGGCGTCCCCAACATCCCCGAGTTTGGCAGCACGAAGACGGAGGATGCTTTTAAAGCGCTCTACGCCATGAGCGCCTTCCATCACATCTATGACGGGACCGCCTACCCGGCCGTTATGCTGGAAACCGGGATCAATGATCCCCGCGTCGATCCCTGGCAGATGGCGAAGATGACCGCACGGCTTCAGGCCGCGACCGCGAGCGGCAAGCCGGTCCTGCTGCGCGTCGAGTACGCGGGCGGCCACGGAGGCATCGGGGGCACGAAGAAACAAGCCCAGGAAACGCTGGCGGACGAATGGACCTTCCTGTTGTGGCAGTTTGGCGCGCCAGAATTCCAGCCGCATAAACCGTAGCCGCCACGACGCCAAGGCCCTATTACTGCTTCTCGGGAAAAACGGTGTCGGGGAAAAACGGTGTCGTCGGGGAAAAACGGTGTCGGGTACCGTTTACTCTTTCTTGGAAGGGCGAGAACGGGAACTCGCCCGGCTCAGTGGGTGGTAAACCATGCCGCCGACGTTCACCTGGCTTCCCGCCACGCAACTGACCCCTCACCCGACCCGCGGCGGCTGGTGAAAGCGCCGTCGCGGCCCACCCTCTCCCCTTGGAGAGGGCATTCCCACTAGGGGGTACCTTTCACCTCTGACTCAAAAACCTTGCCCAGACTTTGTGTCTTCGTGTACCCTTCTCGTTAATGGGCGAGGGGCGCGAAGAACAAAAAGGGCTGACCCTGCTGCGGGGATTGCTGCAACACTATCCGTTTGTCCTGAAGAACTTCAAACATTATTTCCAGAACCTTTACCGGCGCGAGATTCGACGCACCAACGTGGTGGCGCCCTATGCGGCGATACTTTACGTCACGCACAAATGCAATTTGGCCTGCACCTACTGCACGCAGAAAGAGCCGGACGTCTTTAGCCAGGAACTGCCGACGGCGGAGACCATCAAGTTGCTTCGAATAATGCGCAAAGAAACCGATTCGATTCTTTTTACCGGCGGGGAGCCGACGTTGCGCGACGATATCGAGGAGCTAGCCCGCTCGGCCCGGCATGACTTGAAGTTCCGCTCTGTGCTGCTTATCACCAGTGGCACGCTGCTGCACAAGCGGCAGGGGCTTTTTGATTCCTTGCACAGCCTCGTCGTTAGCCTGGATTCCCTCGAACCGGATTCGACCAAGCCTATGTCCAAACCCGCGGTCCTCGCGCGGGTGCTCGACAACCTGCAACTGGCCAAAGCGCGCTTCCCTAAGACGACGGACATCACCATCAGCACGGTCATCGAGGAATGGAACATCGCTGACATCGAGCAGATCATGGACTTTTGCGGCGAGCAGGGATTTGTCTTCGCCACCCAGACGACGCTGAACGAAAAGTTGCCCAACCTGCGCCTGCGACAGAACCCGCGCTACCAGGCCCTGGTGGATAAGATCGTGCAGCGCCGGCGCGAGCGCGTCCAGCCCATTAATGGTACGCCCAAGCTCATTCGCACCCTGCTCGAGTTCGGCGACTTCCAGTGTTTCCCTACGATGTTTCCGCGCGTTTACCCGAATGGCGATGTATTTTATCCTTGCGAGCCCCTTAAGAAGATCGGTGGGAATCTGCTGCGGGAAGGATCGTTCAGGAAGGTCTTTGCGCGAGGCCGCAAACTCTACGGGGACATTCCTGATTGCCACGGCATCTGCCATCTGTTTGGGAACGTGCTTTCGTCCTACTATGCGAACGATTTCTGGGGACTGGCGGGTGACACCATTCGATAGGGACTAGGGACTAGGGACTAGGGAAAAGGCGCTTCAACAGGGGACGGCGAAGAGCGAACAGGCATTGTTCGTTACTCCTCACTCCAATTTATCTGCTCTGCTTACTCTCCTCCTTAGCGGCTCCTCTCTACTTCCGTGGTTCTGGGTTCCTAGCCCCCAGCCCCTAGCCCCAAGTCCCTAGCCCCTAAGCACGGGCAATTCCTTCCGCAACAGGCTGCGCACCGTGTTTTCCGCGACGCGAGCCAGATGCTCAGCAAAGACGCCCTCGAAGCGGAAGCGTGAGGTACGCATCTCTTTTGATTCCCAGGTAATCTCCAGGTCCCAGGTTTGCGGCTCGGCGTCCGGCTCATCTGGGAGGGGAAGCGGGCGCACAGCCAGCTCACGCACGCGGACCAGGGGAATCTCTTCCAAACTATGCTGGTGTTCGTCAATCACGAAGAGGCGGTCGGGATTGACGAAAATGCTGACCAGCCGAGACGGGTGTTGAGCTCCTGGCGGGATGAATGCCCCGCCGTTGAGGACCACGAGTGCGTCGAACTCGCGCGCCTGAGCGTCCACTGACTTGGCATGGGGCTTGGCGCGAACCAGCAAACCGAAAGCCATCAGCGCGATGCCCGCAGCCAAATCCACTATCCCGCCATGGGCGTGCTTGTATCGCCAGCCCAGTAAGCACCCCAGCGCGGCCGTCAGGAGACGCACGGCCGACCATTCCCAAATCTTCCTGCGCAAGGCCCTAACCTTGGGAATTATTAGGATGGCCGCGAATAGCACTGCTAGCGCGGCTTTCTTTGAGGCACGCCAGAGCCGCGGGGTGGTGCGAACGCAAGCTGGAGGTCTCTTTTCATCAGCCATGACGCTTCTTCAAGTACTCGACCGCTTGTTCGGGGCTCGTCACCAGCGTCACGATTTCCATCGCCGGCGACTTCCATTCCTTCTGGGTGGAGTTGAGTTGCCCCTCTTGTTCAAGGCAAGCGATGACCGGCTGCCAGTAGGGCGACATCACCAATAAAGGCTTATTGCCACCCACGGTCTTCGAGAGGCTGGCCTTGTTCATCATCTCCCACGCCAGCGCCAGCTCTGCCAACGTCCCCGTTCCCCCTGCAAGGACGACGTAGGCATCGCCGCGCTCGAGTAGCGTCATGAGGCGTTCCGGAAACGACTTTGTGCGAACCTCCTCTACAATCCATGGATTCGCTTTACCAGGCCAAATCTCGCAGGTGACGCCAATGGTGTGGCCGCCTGCCTCGCGAGCCCCGCGCGCCGAGGCTTCCATTGACCCCTTGTATCCGCCGTTGCAGATGGCGAAACCGGCTTCTGCCAACAGCTTTCCCAGTTGCCGTGCTTCCGAGTAGGCTTGACTCGCCTCGCGGGGCAGGGAACTTCCGAAGATTGTTACGACTTTCATGAGCATTAGCCGCAGATTAACGCTGTTTGGTCCGTTGTCCGTGGAGGGGCAGGTTCCACGATTTGGCGACGCACAACGAACAACGGGCGACAGACAACTGACAACGGACAGGCAAAAACAAACAGCGCAAAGACCCACCATGAACTACCTCTTGCGCCGTGAGAACCAATCATAAACGTTCAAGGCAATTTGGTCGAGGGTGACTTCGCCCTGCTTTTCCTCGAGGGGCAGGCAGATCGGAAGTTTGCCCACCAAAGGAATTTTCAGTACCATGGTCAGGCTGAATCGAAACTGAGGTTTGCACCCATGCGGCAAATTATCAAGCGGCTGATCGTTGCTCTGGTGATTCTACTTCTGCTCGTCATTGTGGGTGGCGGTGGGTGGCTGTATTGGCATGCCCGCGCGAGCCTGGCCCAACTTGACGGCACGGTGCAAGTCCCGGGGCTCTCAGCGTCCGTCGAGGTGTTGCGCGACGCGCGCGGCGTTCCTCACCTTCGCGCCTCGTCACTCCACGACCTGTTCTTCGCACAAGGCTACGTCACGGCTCAAGACCGTCTGTGGCAGATAGACTTGAGCCGGCGGTTGGCGGAGGGAGAACTCTCAGAAGTCTTTGGCGATAGGGCGCTGCGGTTGGACATTGAGAACCGAACCTTGGGTCTTCGGCAAGTCTCCGAGCGCGCCTTGGCCGAACTCGGCCCGGAGGCGCGCGCTCCACTCACAGCGTATGCCGAAGGAGTTAACGCTTTCATCACCAGTCACCAGCAGCGCTTGCCCATTGAATTCCTTTTGCTCAATTACCGGCCTCGACCATGGACAGAGGTCGATTCCCTAGGCGTGGTGCTGAATATGGCTAAGACCCTCAATACGACTTGGGGGTCAGATTTGGGGCGCGAGCACCTCCGCGCCACGCTGGGCCCTGAGCTTTTCGCCGATGTCTTGTCGGACCACTCCCCGTTGGATGAGCCGGTGGCGGAGCTGCCTCGCGAAGGCAAAGTGCCGCCGCAGTGGAAAGCGGTGTATCCACCGCCGACCTGCGGCGACCTCGACTTGAACGGGCTGCATGCGCCGAGAGCGGGGCTTGACGCTACTCCCGGCACGATGCTGAAAGAACCGTTCCCGTTAGGCAATCAAGGTCTGGGAAGCAACAATTGGGTGGTTAGCGGCGCTCACACTCGATCCGGCAAGCCGTTGCTCGCCAATGACCCTCACCTCGATCACAGTATTCCCAGCGTCTGGTACATGATCCACTTGAAGGCGCCGGGCCTGAACGTGAGCGGAGTTAGTTTGCCTGGCTTGCCCCTTGTGATAATTGGCCACAATGAGAGAATCGCCTGGGGTATGACCAATACGGGTCCAGACGTCCAGGACTTGTACGCGGAAACCTTCGCACCCGGCTCTCCCGATAAGTACCTCCACAACGGCGCTTGGGTGAATGCCGAGGTCCGGGACGAAGTCATCAGGGTCCGAGGGAAACGGGATCACCGACTCAAGGTGAAGGTGACGCGCCATGGCCCTATCGTCTCGAACGACTGTGGCCGGGAACTGGCCTTGCGGTGGACAGCGCTGGAGCCACATGCACTCTCGTCACTATTCAACGGTGCATCCAAAATCGGGTTGGCTCAGAATTGGGAGCAGTTTACCGCCGCTTTGCGTGACTACACGGGGCCGATGCAGAACTTTGTGTATGCCGATGTGGATGGAAACATCGGCTACTACGCGGCAGCATGGGTGCCCATCCGGAAACAGGGCATCGGCGCTGTCCCCGCGCCCGGCAGTACGGACGACTACGACTGGGTGGGCTACATTCCGTTCGAGGATCTTCCGCATTCCTACAACCCTGCAAGTGGGATGATCGCCACGGCGAATGGCCGCGTTGTGCCTGACGGTTATCCCTATTTCATCACCAACCGCTGGGATCCTCCCTTCCGCACCGCCCGCATTTTCCAACTGCTTCGCGCTGGGAACGCTTTCACCGTTGACGACATGCTGAGCGTACAGACGGACATCCTCACGTTAGAGGACAAGTGGCTCGCCGAACAACTCTTAAAAGCCAGCCTGCAACAGCAGCCGCAAGGCGCCGACGCTCAGTATGCTCTGAGCCTCCTGAGCCACTGGGATGATGAGGCTAGGATGGACTCTGCCGCCACCTTGGTCTGCGAAGTCACTCGCCGTGCCTTGCTGGAACGCATCCTCAAACCCAAACTGGGCGAAGGTCCCCTGCGCTACCGTTGGGGGACGAGCACCATCTTCCTTCAGAACGTGTTGGCAAATAACTGGACACGCTGGCTCCCGCCCGGCGATTCTTCCTTCGCAGATACCCTGATGAAGAGTCTCGAAGAAGGAGTAAAGCAAATCCCCAGCATGGTGGGCAGTCGAAGTCACGACGCCTGGAAGTGGGGTAATACCATCCTCCTCACCTTTCACCATCCGCTGGGGCAAGGCGTTCCTCTGTTAGGCAGGCTGCTGGATGTTGGCCCCTTTCCCCAGGCAGGGACAGCTACCACAGTGAAAGCGACAACCGCCCGTCACGGCCCCTCGATGCGCATGGTCGTTGATTTCTCGGACCTGGACCATTCGGTCAACAACCTTACTCTGGGCGAATCCGGCCAGGTGTTCAGCCCTTACTACAAGGACCAGTTCGACGCCTGGTACACCGGCCACAGCTTTCCAATGCCCTTCAGCGATGCGGCGCTTGAGCATGCGACTGTTCACAAACTGGTTTTAGAGCCTGAGAAGAAATGATCCGTGTTCTTAGCCAGCCCGGACCAGTTCAAGGAAACCAACGCAACCGGGGGAGTTGATCGAGAGGGGCCGGTTGCCGTGTTCACTTTTCCAAGAGTGGGAAACTGGCCCCCTCCGCCCCCGCTAGAACCTCCAGACAATGAAAGGTCGGTCGGTGTGCTTGCAATTGGTGTCGGTCAGGAGTATGGTGTCGGTCGGGACCGGCATCGATAACGGCAATTGGAGCGTGAGATCGCCATCATCCTCTTGCCTCCCATTTCTTCATCCGATCCGTCCCCGCGCCGAATGTTCGTAGCTCGAGAGCCCGCCCACAAAGGACACAACGTAATTGAACTCTAAACGGGACTCTTCCTTCCAGATTGAATGCCGAGCCAGATCCAGAATTGGAAGAGCAAGCCCAGGAGACAACTATGCTTTTATCGCGCAAGATCATTCAAGCAATAATGCCCACCCTGTTCGCCACTTTAGTCTTGATAGCCGCCCTGTTGCTTCCGTCCTTAAAGGTCTTTGGCCAGCAGGAATACGTTTCCCGCTACAATACCTATGCTGGTTACGCGTTCCTCGACAGCCCCCATGTAGCGCTTTTTGAGAACGGCGTGCATTTTCAAGCCGGAGTAAACCCCAAGACATGGTACGCCTTAGGCTTCGACTATAGCATCTCGGCGGGGGATTTGACGCTTACTCCGGGGCTCCTGACCACCGCGTTGCAGCAGCAGTTGAGTCAAGAATTGCCGCCCGGGTTTAGCCTATCGGTGGGATCTCATTCCCGGACCCAGACCTTCGCGGCAGGGCCGCAGTTCTCCTATCGTCATTATTCGAAAGTGACGCTGTTCCTCCGGCCCTCGATCGGGGCGATCTACGAGCGGGCGACACCGCACCCGAGCAACGCGATCGCCCAGCTCGTCGTGGCGCAGTTGGCGCCGTCGGGATATAAGACAGATTCGACTGCCTTCTATGGTTTCGGAGGCGGCGCTGACCTGCTTTTCTCCAAGCACGTGGCGCTGCGCATGCAAGCCGACCTTGTCTACGACCATCTGTTCAGCACCCTCCTCAAAGATGGCCGGCTGACCACCCGCTTCTCCATCGGACCCTGTTTCAACTTCGGCAAGAACATCTTGAAGTGAGCGCCCCTCCGTCGGCGCGCGCCTGACCGCGCGTGCGCTACTTGTCATCTCCCGACCACGGGGCTCTTGCCGTCCACTGTCGAACTGGAACCGGTTTTGAGGGCCGAGCGGCGTATTTTTCTGCTATTCTGATTTGTAGCCATGACCAGCCTGCCGGGGTCATCAAGCGAGTTCCGGGGAGAGAGGGAGCTGAGACTGAAACTGTACTTAGCGAAGAAAGCGACAGAGGGTAAGCCCGGATTGCGCTGGGCGGCGCTACTCATCCTCTTCCTGCTGGCCACGGTTGTGGGCCCGCTGCGGGCGGCTGAAGAACCTGCGGCTCCGGCACTGCAACTCGAGTATCACCTCATCCTGACAAATCCCAACCTTCACCTTGTGACCGTCGAGATCAAGGCCAGCAGAGTTTCGGCCGATTCCCTCGACTTCGTCATGCCGGCATGGTCGCCCGGGCGCTACGCGATTTACGACTTCGCCAAGAACGTGCAGGAATTCGAGGCAACCGGCGGGCAAGGTCAGGCGCTGGCTTGGAGCAACCTGGACAAGCAGACCTGGCGGGTGGAAGGGGGGCCGGGGGGTGGAATCGTCAAGGCGCGCTACCGTGTATACGCCAACGATCTCAATGGATCCTTCTCTCAGTTTGACAGCACCCATGCAAACGTGAATGGCCCCTCGATCTTCATGTACGTGGCGGGGCACAAGCCCGACCCGATCACGCTGAGTGTGGACGCACCGAAAGACTGGCAGTTGATCAGCGGCTTTTCCGACTCCACCAGCGAGCGGACCTTCCAAGCGCCTAATTACGACCGCCTGGTAGACACACCCCTCGAGGCTTGCCCCGAAGCCAAGCTGACCCAATTCCAGGAGCAAGGGAAGACGATTCGCGTCGCGGTGCACTCGTATGCGGACGATAAGATCGATACGTCGAAACTGCAAGGGGGTCTCCAGAAGATTGTCCATGCGGAAATGGCCTCGATGCCCGCGCCGGATTTTGGGTCCTATACCTTTATTTTCCACTTCGCTCCCGACATTTCGATGGGTGACGGCATGGAGCACTTGAACTCCACGCAGATCATCATACGGGGAAGCCTGAGCAGCAGTCTTGCCGAGGCACTGGAGACGGCGGCGCACGAGTTTTTTCACGTTTGGAACGTCAAGCGGCTGCGGCCCGCGGCCCTGGGACCCTTTGATTACACGCGTGAAGTTTACACGCGCTCGCTGTGGCTTGCCGAGGGCGTGACCACCTATATCAGTTATCTCGCCCTGTTGCGTTCGGGCCTATGGACGCGGGAGCAGTTCCTCGCCCGCCTGTCCGACGAAATTCGCAATCTGGAAGAAGAACCGGGACGGACGCTGATGTCCGCCGAGAGCTCCAGTTTCCACGCTTGGTTTTACGACCGCGCTCCGCAAATGCAGGAAACCAACTTTGCCAACTCCACCATCTCCTATTACAACAAGGGCGCGCTCCTCGGCATGCTTCTGGACCTGGAGATTCAGTCCAGAACGCAGGGCGCAAAATCGCTTCTGGATGTGCTGTCAGCGCTTTACCACAAGTTTTACGAGGCGCCGCAAGCCACATATTACGGCCCCGGCCGTGGTTACGAGGAGCAAGATGTTCTCGCGGCGGTGAATGAAGCTGCGGGGAGCGACTTCACCAGCTTCTTCGATAGCTACGTTCGCGGCACGGCGCCACTTCCTTACGGCCAGGCGCTCGGCGCGGCCGGATTGGCTTTGCAAATCAGGGTTCCCGAAGGTTCCCCGGCGAGTGTTGGGATAACTGGTGTGCCGGACGACCGCGGTGTCAGAGTCTTCTCGGTCCAGCCGGGTGGGGCCGCCGACCGCGCTGGGGTGGGCCGCGATGACCTCCTCATTGCAGTCGATGACCAGCCTCTCGTTGCCGAGGATTTGAATAAGCGCTTGAAGGCCTATCTGCCCGGGGCAAGCGTTCCCTTCACGGTCGAACGTTACGGAAGACAGGAAATCGTCTATCTGACCCTTGACCCGCCTGTTGCGAACTCTTACACGATTCAGGAACTGCCCGGCGCCACGCCTCAGCAGATTGCCATGCGCAATCGCTGGCTCAGGGGCAGATGAATTCAAAGATGAAACTAGAAACTAGAAATCAGAAACTAGAAATCAGAAGTCGGAAACTGGAAATTAGAAACTGGAAGTTGGCACACTTGTCTTCCATTTTCTGCTTTCTAATTTCTGCTTTCTGCTTTCAACTTTCCGGGGGGGCGGCCGCTCCCGATCCCGGCTCTGCCGAGGCGTTGATAGAAGCCAGCCATTGGAAACGGGCGCGGGCGATTCTGGCGCCCCGCGTCGCTGCCAACCCGCAGGATGCCCGAGCGCTTTGGCTGCTCTCGCAAATAAAAGTCGCATTTGGCGACTTGGACGGCGCGCTTAACTCCGCCCAGCAAGCGGTGGCGCTCGACGACCGAAACTCCGAGTATCACTTCCAGCTTGCGCAAGTCTATGGGGAGATGGCGTCAAGAGCCAGCATGTTCACCGCGGCAATTCTAGCCCGAAAGTTCAAGGGTGAGTTGGATGCTTCCCTCGCCCGCGACCCTAAGAACCTGGGCGCCTTGGATGCTTTGATGCAGTACAGCTTTCAGGCCCCTTTTCTGATGGGCGGGGACAAAGAAAAGGCCCGCGCCATTTCTGAGAAGCTCGTGCAACTCAGTCCCGCGCGCGGATATCTGGC
>Ga0371490_1001255_pt1 | contig 13609 bp, 10 predicted proteins | sample MB2SIPfraction_FD_207959 | JGI IMG/M metagenome (GOLD analysis project Ga0371490, IMG submission 207959) | Lab enriched peat soil microbial communities from McLean, Ithaca, NY, United States - MB28FN SIP fraction | ecosystem: Environmental > Terrestrial > Soil > Wetlands > Peat | place: USA... | reverse complement strand
GTCGGCGGGAATGAGGCAGCGGCGCGAACGCAGAGGAGCTCGGAAGCTGGGCTTTTCGGCGACGGTTTCAGCGCGGGCGTTGATCATCTTATAGCCGATGGCGGCATCCTTGGCCCAGGAGGGGATGAGTCCCCAGTGCAGGCGGCTCAGGGTGCGGGTGGGCTGGCCGGGGAGCTGGCGTAGAGCGGCGATGGACTGTCCGGGAGCGGCGTTATAACGGGGACGCCACTCCGAGGCGCCGAGGTCGTCGCGGGCGTCGAAGCGATTGAGCAGGTCTTCCTTGCGACAGCGAACCGTGAAGCGTCCACACATGGGAGAGCAGTATAACGTGCTGTACGTATTCCCAGAGTTTGAAATGAGAAAACTTTAGGCCACCTAGTAAAACCACCAGGATGAACATTGCTGATTCCCACCTTAGCCGCAACTGCGGCGGCGAAGGTGGGGCACCCGGCGTTAGAAACAAAATCAGAGTCCACTACCCCACCCTCCGCCAAAGACGGGCTGGAGGGTGGGGCATGCGGCATAACAGAATGTATAGGGGTCCTTCGACTCCGCTGCGCTCCGCTCAGGATGACACTTCAAGATCGAAGTCAAATCTAAAGACAAGAGCAAAGGCAAAAGCAAGAGAAAATTCAGTCCCCCACACAAGCCAACAGAGGGCTTATATGGGCCACCCGCCATCGCCTTGTTTATCACCCACCCTGTCGCACAGAAGCCGCGACAAGGGTGGGGCATCACCGGATGAGTTGAGTTGGAAAGTATCGGCAGCCCCAGCGAAGGTGGGGCACCCGCAGTGGCGATAGTGGGGCACCCGCGACTTATTTACTACTGGGAATTACTTCTCAGCGAGAGTGCGATACCAGTCGATGGTGCGGCGGAGGCCTTCGTGGAAGCTGACAGTCGGCTCGTATCCTAGAGACTGGCGGGCGAGGGTGATGTCGGCGAAGGAGTGGGCGATGTCTCCCGCGCGGGGCGGGCCGTATTCGACGGTGCCGGTGTATCCGGTGAGCTGGCGCAGGCTGGCGATGGCGTCGTTAAGAGTGATTTGCTGCGCGGTGGCGACGTTGAAGACGCGGCCGCTGACTTTCTCCGCCGGTGCGGCGATGGCCAGCAGGTTGGCGTTGACGACGTTTTCGATGTAAGTGAAGTCGCGGCTCTGCGTGCCGTCGCCATGCACGGTGGGGGTTTTGCCCTCCAGCATGAGCAGCGAGAACTTGGCGAGGACGCCGGAGTATTGCGACGAGGGATCCTGATGCGGGCCGAAGACGTTGAAGTAACGGATGACGACGGTTTCGAGTCCGTAAACGGCGGTGAAGCAGCTCATGTAATGCTCGCCGGCGAGCTTGCTGACCGCGTAGGGCGAGATGGGCGCGGGGAGCATGCCCTCGTGCTTGGGGAGGGTGGGCTGGTCTCCGTAAGCAGAGCTGGAACCGGCGTAGACGACGCGTTTGACATTGGCGGCGCGGGCGGCGGTGAGCAGGTTGAGCGTGCCGGTAACGTTGGCGGAGTTGGTAGGGATGGGATCGGCGACGGAGCGGGGAACGCTGGCGAGGGCCGCCTCGTGGAAGATGAAGTCCACGCCATGGCAGGCACGGGCGCAGACCGAAGGGTCTTCAATGGTGCCCTCGATGAAGTCGAGGCCCTTGAGGTCGGCGAGATTCTCCGGCTTGCCGGTGATGAAGTTATCTACGCCGCGGACTTGTTCGCCGCGGGCAAGCAGAGCGCGCGCGATGTTGGAACCGATGAAACCCGCAACTCCGGTGATGAGGTAAGTCGGCATGTTCTTCTCGTAAACCGAAAATCTAATTTTGCAATGCGCTTTGGAAATTCGTAAACCTAAAATCCCAAAGCACTGTTAAAAGCCGCTGCCTAACAGTGGACGATGTTCCTGGCCACGATGCCCTTGGTGGCGTTGCGCGTGTCGACGACGAGCTTGGATTCGGCGACGATGCGCGGATAGTCGTAGGCGGTGTGGTCGGTGACGATGAGCACGGCATCGTACTGGCCGAGGTCGGCGAGCGGCACGCAGGTCATGTTGAGGTCGTAGTGACGTCCGTGGCCGACGGTGGGGAAGAAGGGATCGTTGTAGCTGACCTCGACTCCGGCCTTGCGCAGCAGCTCGATGACGGTGAGCGAAGGCGACTCGCGGAGGTCGTCGATATCCTTTTTATAGGCGAGGCCCAGCACCAGTATGCGGCTGCCGTTGAGGCACTTTTTGTGCTCGTTGAGCGCGAGCGCCGTCTTTTCGATGACGTAGTAAGGCATGTTGGAGTTGACCTCACCGGCGAGCTCGATGAAGCGGGTGCGGAAGTCGAACTGCTTGGCCTTCCACGAGAGGTAGAAGGGATCGATGGGAATGCAGTGGCCGCCGAGTCCCGGGCCGGGATAAAAGGCCTGGAAGCCGAAGGGCTTGGTCTTGGCGGCGTCGATCACTTCGAAAATGTCGATGCCCATGCGGTCGCAGAGCTGCTTGAGCTCGTTGACAAGGGCGATGTTGACGCAGCGGTAGATGTTTTCGAGGAGCTTGGTCATCTCCGCCGTGGCCGGAGTGCTGACCGGGACGGTGCGGCGGAAGATGCTGCCGTAAAGCGCCGAGGCAAGACGGGTGGCCGTGGGTTCGAGCCCGCCGATGACCTTGGGGATATCGTGGCGGGCGACCTGGTCGTTGCCGGGATCTTCGCGCTCAGGCGAAAAGGCGATGTAAACACCCGTGCCGCCTTCGGCGCGGATGGCCTTGAGACCCGAGGGATTGCCGCTTTCGAGGAGCGGGACGAGAATCTCCTCGGTGGTGCCGGGGTAAGTGGTGCTCTCCAGAACGATGAGCTGGCCGGGGCGCAGGTGCGGAGCGATGGCGCGGGCAGTCTTCTCGATGTAGCTGAGGTCGGGCTGGTGATACTCGTCGAGCGGAGTGGGGACGCAGATGATGATGGCATCCATCTGCTCGATCTCATTGTAATTGGCGGTGGCGCGGAAGCCGGATTTCTGCGCGGCTTGAATCTCCTCGGGGAGGATGCGCACGATGTAGGAGCGGCCGGCGTTGAGCGCCTCGACCTTGCGGGTATCCACGTCAAAGCCAGTGACGCGGTAGCGCTGCTCACTGAAGAGCAGGGCGAGAGGCAGGCCGACATAGCCCATGCCGATGATGCCAAGGCGCGCCTGGCGCGAGGCGATGAGTGATTCCAGAGACGAAGACTGAGTAGCAGGGGTCGACATGTGAGTTGTCACTCCAAAATGCGGCGATGTAAGCGTCTATCCTAACAAAATCCGACTGCACAGAATCAGATTCTTAAAAGCTCCGCGGGAACTAACCTGTTTGTAACAAAGGCCGCCCGGAAATCAGAGCAGCCAGCACTCAGATGCCGCAGCCGCAGCCGGGCGAGGGAACACGGACGCGCAGGAAGTCCGCCACGCGCTGGTAGGCGTCAATCTGGTTCTCCACCCGGGCAAAGCCGTGGCCTTCGTTCTCATAGACCTTGAGGATGGCCGTGCCACCGTTCTTCTTGATGGCCGAGGCGACCTGCTCGGATTCGGTGCGGGGGCAGCGGGGGTCGTGGGCTCCGGCGAGAATGAGCAGCGGAGCCTTGACGCGATGAATGAAATGGATGGGCGAGCGGTCCTCCCATAGAGCCTTGTCCTTGACGGGATCGCCCATGAAGAGACGGTCGAACTCCTGGAGCTGTGGGTCCTCGTTCTCAAACTCGGTAAACCAGTTGACGAAGGGAACGATGGGGACGCCAGCGGCCCAGAGCTCGGGATGGCGGGTGACGGCCATCATGGTGAGGTATCCGCCGTAGCTGCCGCCCATGACGACGAGCTTTTTGGGATCGACAAAGCCGGAGCGCAGGAGGAAGTCAGCGGCACCGATAACGTCGTTCAGCTCCTCGCCACCGGCGTCGCGGCGATTGGCCTCCTGGAAGTCGTGTCCGTAGCCGGTGCCGCCGCGATAATTAGGCGCTATAACGAGATAGCCCTGATTGTTCATGTACTGGATGAAGTTATTGAAATCATCCATGGACTGTGAGGCCGGGCCGCCATGGATGTAAACGACGGCCGGATACTGTCCGTTGCGAATGATGTTGTTGGGCACGTAGGCCCAGGCGGAGATGGTGAAGCGGCCGTCTTTACTCGGGTAATGGACGAGCGAGGGAGTGACCATGCTCTCGGGGCGGAGTCCGCCGACGAGGGAGTGCGTGAGCTGCGTGGAGCGGGCGGTGGCGGGATCGAAGGCGTAGAGATCGAATGGAGCGCGGGCTCCGCTATGAAGGTAGAGCAGGCGGCCGTCAGGAGCGAAGGGCTGGCCGTCTCCAGCAAAGGCATTGACGCCATCCGGCAGGGGCAGGCGGGAGATTTCTCCACCGGTGGTGGGGCGGGTGTATAGCGCCTCGCGGCCATCGACGTTGGCCGACCAGTAGAGGGAGCGGCCGTCGCGGGAGAAAGCGCCGGCATTCATCTGCCAGCGGTCGGAGGTGACCCAGGTGAGCTGCTTCGAGGCCAGGTCGAGGAGGGCGACATTGTCGTATCCGTTGGCGGCGTTGCTGGTGATGAGCAGGGAGCGCGAGTCGGGCGAAAAGGCGGCGGCGGAGTAGGTGTGGTCTCCGGTGTGCGGCGTGAGACAGATAGTGGTTTTGGCGGCGATGTCGTAGAGGAAGATGTTGGAATCCTTACCGCTGGCGTGCTCCTGCGTGTAGGCGATTGAGCGGCCATCGGGCGACCAGAGGGGCGACATATTGCCGAGCTCGGGCGGCGAGTTCAGGGTGACATGGGTGGTGCGGCGGCTGGTGACGTCGATGATCTCAATTTCGTAGCTGGGCGAGGTCTTGGCCTTGCTCATGTAAGCCACGCGGGTGGAGTCGGGCGACCAGGCAGGCGCCTCGCTGGCACGGTCGGGCGCGGCGGTGAGGTTGGTGACCTCTCCGGACAAGGGGCTGACGAGGTAGATGTTCCAGAGCTCGTCGCCATCCTTATCACTGATGTAGGCGATCCACTTTCCGTCGGGAGACCAGGAGGGTTCGGCCTGGCGCTGCTCGCTGATGGCAAGCTGGGTGGGCCAGCCGCCGTTGGAATCCACCGTCCAAAGATTGTTGCGGCCACTGATGTTGGCGATGAAGGCGACCTGGCGGCCATCGGGAGACCAACTGGAGCCGCCGATCTGCCGCGTGTTGTAGAGCTGCGCGATGGTGAACTTCTGGAGATTGGGCACTGTGACCGACTCGAGCCTGGCGGGGTCGGTGATGGCCTCGGGGACGGGGAGCGGCTGCGCGGCGGCAAAAGAGCTCATAGATATGACGATAGCAAATGCAAGGCGACTCAGCAGGTTGGCAGGGCGACGGCGCATGGCCAAGAGTGTAACAAGTTTTTCGGGCGAAGGCGTGGCGCGAGGAGATTGGAGAAAAGAGCGTTCGTGGCGAAGAGAATCTGACAGGGCGGCTGGAGAGACTCCTCTGGTAGCGCCGTATGGGGACGGCGTAAGATGCGACCATGCAACCTTCTCCTGCTCAGGCCATTCCATATGTTGCACTGTTCATCGCTGTAGCTGTAGCCGCGGTTGGCGTACTGATTTTGCTCACCATCAGCCGGTTGGGCGGGTGGGCGCTGCTGGCTCGGCGCTTTGCAGCTCGCGAGGAGTTTTATGGGCAGACATGGGGATGGCAGAGCGCGCAGTTCCGTGGCTGGTGCAACTACAACCACTGCCTGACGATTGGCGCCAACGAGCAGTATCTGTATCTATCGGTGCAGGTGCCGTTTCGCTTGGGACATCCGAATCTGCTGATTCCGTGGCATGAGATTGAAGTGGAGACGGGCAAGTACTTCTTCGGCTTCTACGATATGGCCAAGCTGCGCGTAGGGATACAGGAGCGGGTGACGATTCGCGTGTTTGGCGCGACGGTGGACCGGCTGCGACAGAGCGCCGGGCCGGGCTGGCCGCTGTATGTGATTGAGCAAATGCAGGGACGCTGAGCGGCGTTACGCCGTGAGGCATGGCGGCGCGCCGAAAAAATCTCAAACGTAAACTCTACAAATACAAATCAAAAAAACGAGCCTCGTTTACTCGTAGCGCAGGCTCTCCGTGGGCTGCAGCTTGCTGGCGCTGCGCGCGGGCAGGTATCCGAAGAGCACTCCCGTGGCGCAACTGACGAAAAAGCTGGTGATGACCGAGGCGATGGAGATGGGAATGCGCAGACCAATCTCGGGCGGAATCAACGGGTCGACGACGATCTTAATCATGACGGCGATGCCGATGCCGATGAGTGCTCCCATGCCGCTGATGACAAAGGCCTCGATGAGGAACTGGTAGAGGATCTCGTCCCGGCGGGCACCGACGGCCTTGCGCAGACCGATCTCGCGGGTACGCTCGCGGACGGTGACCAGCATGATGTTCATGATGCCGACGCCGCTGATGGTGAGGGCGATGAGGCCGACGAGCATGAGCACGGCGGTGAGGGCAAAGCTGATTTTGCGCGCCGCGTCGAGAATTCCCGAGAGGTTCTGCACGGCGTACTGCGAGCTGGCGGAGTGCCGCGACTTGAGCACCCACTGCACGGCGTAGGTGGCCTCCTGCACGGAGTCGCTGTTATCGGCCTGGGCGTAGAGGGTGCGGACGTAATCGTTGCCGGAGTAATACTTGACGAGGCCGAAGGGAATAAGCACGGATTGCGCGGCGACCTCGGACTGGCCGAAGGTGGCGACGCGCTCGCGGAAGACGGCGATGATGGTGAAGGTCTGCTCGCCGACGCGAAGCTGACGTCCGATGAGCGGGCCGGGAGGCAGCTTCTGCGCCAGCTCCTGGGTGATGAGGCAGGCCTTGGCGCCGGTGCTCTGGTCGAGATCGTCAAAGAAGCGGCCTTGCAGGATGAGCAGGTTGCGAATCTTCTGGAAGCCCTGGGTGACGCCGACGAGGGCGACGGGCTTGACCTGTCCGTTGACGACGACGGTGGTCTGCAAGTCATAGGTACCGGCCACCTCGGAGATGTGGGGCAGGTGGCGCACGGCCTCCATGTCATTGAGGCTGATCTCATCGGCCTGGGAGCGGGAGTTGCCGTTGCCTCCGGAATAGGTGGCATAGACGATGTTGGAGCCGACACCTTCAATGAGGGCCAGGACGTAGGTTTTGCCGATGAGCGCGATGGTGACCACCAGCACGATGCAGGCCGAGCCGATCACCACTCCCAGCATGGTGAGAGCGGCCTTGACCTTGTTGGCCCGGAGGGCGTCAAAAGCTACATGCCATGTGTCCCGCGAAATCTGCGCCATCGATACCTTCTTTAACGAATGCTTCCATGAAAACGCCCGATGGAAGTAATACCAAGATAACAGTTTGCTTTTCGCGGGCGGTGAAATGCAAGTGTCAGGCTTGGGCCTGTCTCCTGCCCACTGCTCACCTTACGCTGTTTAACCCGGGAATTTACCCTTTGGAGACCAAACACTGCGACGACGGCGCAGCCTTTGGTAGTATCGAAAGTGGACTGCTATGCCATTGAAAACACTGTTTCTGAATCCACCTTCGTTTGAGAACTTTGACGGCGGCGCCGGCTCGCGCTGGCCGGCCACGCGCGAGATTGAGTCCTACTGGTACCCGGTATGGCTGGCCTATCCGGCCGGCATGCTGGAGGGCTCGCGACTGCTGGACGCCAACCCGCACCATGTCAGCGCGGATGAGACCATCCAGATTGGCAAGGACTACGAGCTGCTGGTGCTGTTCACCAGCACGCCGGGCTTTGAGGGCGACATCAAGCTGAGCGGGCTGATGAAGCAGGCGAATCCGAAGCTGAAAGTCTGCTTTGTGGGGCCGCACGTCACCGTATCGCCCGACCACGCGCTTTCGCACCCGGAGATCGACTTCATTGTGCGCCGCGAGTTTGACTACGCGGTGGTGGAGTACGCCAACGGCAAGCCGCTGAACGAGATTCTTGGCGTCAGCTATCGCGATGCCAACGGCAAGGTCATCCACAACATGGACCGGCCGGCGATTGAGAATCTGGACGCGCTGCCGCACGTGGTGGACATCTACAAGCGCGATTTGGACGTGAAGAAGTACAACGTGCCGTTCTTGCTGTATCCGTACGTGGCTCTGTACACGACGCGCGGATGCCCGGCGCAATGTACCTTCTGCCTGTGGCCGCAGACGCACAGCGGACATGCGTGGCGGAAGCGCTCGGCTGACGACATTGCCGCCGAGATGGCCAAGGCCAAGAAGTACTGGCCCGAGGTAAAGGAATTCTTCTTCGACGACGACACGTTCAACATCCAGAAGGCTCGCACGGTGGAACTGTGCGCCAAGCTGAAGCCGCTGGGACTGACGTGGAGCTGCACATCCCGCGTAACCACCGACTACGAGACACTGAAGGCGATGAAGGAAGCGGGATGCCGTCTGCTGATCGTGGGCTTTGAGTCGGGCGATCCGCAGATATTGAAGAACATCAAGAAGGGCGCGACGCTGGAACGGGCTCGGCAGTTTGTGAAGGACTGCAAAAAGCTGGACCTGGCGGTGCACGGAGACTTCATCCTGGGGCTGCCGGGCGAGACGAAAGAGACCATCCGCCGGACGATCGACTTCGCCAAGGAGCTGAACGTCGAGACCATCCAGGTGAGCGTGGCCCATGCGTATCCGGGCACGGAGTTCTACGACTTCGTGAAGGAAAACGACTTCATCATCAAGCAGGATGACCACGACATGGTGGACATCGGCGGTCACCAGGTGGCGCACGTGGAGTATCCCGGGCTGCCGGCAGACTACGTGATGGAGATGGTGCACAAGTTTTACGACGAGTACTACTTCCGTCCCAAGGTGTGGGTGCCGATTGTGTTTGGCTCGATGTTTAAGAGCGAGGACCGCAAGCGGCTGTACAAAGAGGCGAGGGAGTTCCTTACGCTGCGCGCGAGCCGCAAAAAGGCTGTGCTGGAAGCTCGGGCAAAGCAGGCTGAGCGGGAGCGGGAGACGGCGAAGGTATAGTTCGCAGGTTTCAAAATTTCAAGGTTGCAAGGTTTCAAAGGTCAAGAGCAGAAGGCCCGCATTGAATAGATGCGGGCCTTTGTGCGTCTGCGGGAGTGGTGGAAGGTTTCTGCCAGGTTACCTTGGGCCGCGCCGGATGAGCGTGAGTTCTCGGGGGTCCTTCGCTTGAGCTATGCAGCCGGGTACGCGCCAACAGACGGCGCTCCGGCTGCGGCGCTCGGCGCTCAGGATTACAACTTAAAACAAAATCAAAAGCAAATCAAAATCAACAGCCCCACCCTAGCAACTACGGCTAGAGTTGGGCACCCGGCAGCATTCAAGTTGGGCACCCGGCTTTATTGTAAAGATAGGGGTCCTTCGACTCCGCTACGCTGCGCTCAGGATGACAACTTAAAACAAAATCAAAAGCAATGGCGCTCGGCGCTCAGGATGACACTTCGAAACAAAATCAAATCAAATCAAAATCAACAGCCCCACCCTAGCAACTACGGCTAGAGTGGGGCACCCGGCTTTATTCTAAAGATAGGGGTCCTTCGACTCCGCTACGCTGCGCTCAGGATGACACTACAAAATCAAGAACAAGAACAAAAGCAACAGCCCCACATCTGCTAACTGCGGCAGATATGGGGCACCCGCGTCTGCTGAAAAGTGCTTTGGTTAATCCACTTCCTCGGCTTCTGCGGCGGCGGCGGCTTCGGCGCGGAGGCGCATGCGGTTCTTCCAGTGGCTGCGCACGAAGTAGAAGACTCCGGCCAGCAGCACTAGAACGATGAGGGCATCGAAGCGGTGCAGGAAGTGCTTGAGGCGGGGGTCGGAGTCCCAGCGTTCGCCCAGCACGTAGCCCACGTAAGCCAGTCCAAAGCACCAGGGCCAGCTGCCGACAAAGGTGTAGACGTGGAACTTGAGTCGGTTCATGCGGGCGATGCCGGCGGGTAGGGCGATGAAGGTGCGGACGACGGGCAGAAGGCGTCCGATGAAGACCGTGATGCTGCCGTAACGCTGGAAGAAGCGGTCGCTGACCTCCAGGTCGTGGTGATTCATCAGAATGTATTTGCCGTAACGCTCGATGAGCGGGCGTCCGCCGTAGGCTCCAAGCTCGTAGGCGAGGACGGAGCCGAGGTTGCAGCCGATGGCTCCGAGGGTGGCGACGAGGGCGAGCGATTCGAAGCGTCCGCTGTAGACGAGGTATCCGGCGAAGGGCATGATGACTTCGCTGGGCAGGGGGATGCAGGCGGACTCGATGCCCATGAGGAAGACGATGCCGGGCTGGCCCATGTAGCTGATGACGCCCTTGACGAAGCCTGCCAGGACGAGAAGGATGTGCTCGATCATTACGGGCTAAAACTCCATCTGCGGGTCTTGGGTGAAGACGTAGCCGGGCAGGGTGGCTCCCTGCGGGGATTTGACGACCTTGATGCGGCGCGACTCGACGGCACCGGCCGAGGCATCGGCCTGACGCAGCATGGCGTACTGCGAGAAAACTTCGTTGTAAACCTTGGTGACGAGGAAGCTTTGACCGCTGGCCTCTTCTCGCCACACCTGTCCCAATAAGATTGCTTTGACGGCCATGTGCTTAGTGTATCGCCCCGGCCATGGAAAGGCGAAATGGAAAGCATACGGCTGGGCAACAGCGGCCAACTGGCCTGGAATGACACTTAACCAAGATCAAACGCAACTACCCCACCCTGGCAACGACGGCTGGGATGGGGCACCCGGTTGCTTAACGCTGAGGTTAGTAGAAGATGCCGCGCTCAACTGATTGCGGGCGGTTGCTTTATTAATGTGGCCTTGCTGTAGACCACGCGGAAGCCCAGACGCTCCGCATTGCGCTGCGAGGTGGTTCCACCCTGGGTGACGACGACGGCGAATTCGCAGCGATCGCGTGCGGCCTGCGCCATGCGCGCCTGCAAAAGAGCCGTCTGCAGGCCGCGCCCACGGAACTCCGGTATGGTTCCGGCACCAAAGAGCGCGACGATGCGATGCTCGGCCACGACCAAGCCCGCGCCGCAGGCAACCACGCGGCCATCGGCCACGGCGACATAGGGAACGCTGCCGGGGAAGGAGAAGTGCGGCGAGACCATGTCGTCAAAGCCATTGGGTGCGCCGCCAGAAGGGAAAAAGGCCCGCTGCAGGATGGCGGCCATGATGGGAACCTCCTCGGCGGCGCCGGGGCGGATGACGACTCCGGCGGGAGCGGCAAAGCTCTCCGTGGCCTTGAGTGGACGCACCAGAACGTTGTTGAGCTCGGCGATGCCATAGCCGCGGCGGCTGGCAATCTCCAGCAGGGAGATATCGGTGAGGGGACAGTAGTCCACCTGGGCTGGAGCCTTGCGGGAGAAATAGAACTCCTCGAGGCGATCCATCTCGGACTCTGTGACCGGGGCGGCAAAGCCCATGCCAACGGCGCGGCCAATGGGAGAGCCGAGGCCGGCAAAGATCATGTGTCCGCCGCTGATGGCTTCGACGGCGGCTCCGATGTGCGGAGCGTGCTGCTGGCACCACTCGGCGTGGCGCACCTGGGGGAGTTCCTCGGCGGCCTCAAAGCGGCGGGCGAGGGTACGGTCAACGAACTGCATGGTGAACCTCTCAATCAGTCAGGCTTCCCGCAGGAAGCGCAATACAACATGGCCCGCGACGGGCGCAGGCATCCGCAGTTTCCAGTGGCCGCAATTACACAGTCATAGGCAGGGCATGAGCATAGCGCATGACGGCCCGCGCATAAATGAAAAACGCGCCCGCCGTGGAGGCAGACGCGTGAGGAGAGCGTGAGCTTACGGGCGTCCCGGATGAGCGCCGGGGTGGCCTGCGGAGTGCGCGGGACGGCCCGAGGGAACGGGGCGGGTGCGCGGCAGGGCCTTGGGCGTGCGTCCGGCGAGCAAGGTGGGCAGCTCGCTGGCGGCACAGCGCAGGCCGACATAGAAGGCTCCGAAGTTGGAGAAGACGCCGCTGACCTCGTCGAAGCGCATCTCGTAAATGAGCTTTTTGAAGATGACGGGATCGTCGGCGTAGAGATCGACGCCCCACTCCCAATCGTCAAAGCCAATAGAGCCGCTGATGATTTGCTGCACCTTGCCGGCGTAACGGCGTCCGATTTTGCCGTGGAGATCCATCTGGCGGGCGCGCTCCTGGATGGGCAGGGTGTACCAGTTCTTCAGCTCGCCGCGCTTGCGGTCCATGGGATAGAAGCAGAGGAAGCGGCCTTCGGGGATCTCGGGAAAGAGACGAACCTTCATGGCCTCGCGCTGGCGCTGAAGGTTCTCCTCGATGGCGGCATTCCACTCGTCGGAGTGCGGGGCGACGCCACGGGCGGTGAGCTCCTGGTAGAGCTTGACCGTGCTTTCGTAGAGGCCGAGCTCGATGACCGAGAGATAGCTGACGGTGGGCTCGAGGTAGGCGAGGAGGTCGAGCTGCTGGAACGAGAGCTGCGCCTGGTTGAGCGCTTCGAAGTCCGGGCGATAGTGGACGAAGAGGAGGTCGCCTTTGTGTCCAAATTGAGAGAAGAGAGCGGAGCCGGCGGATTCCATCTCGGCCAGCGCGGATTGGGCCTGCGCGGTGATGCGCTGGCGCTCGGCGTCGGGCAAGGCGCGCCACTGGCTCCAACGGAAGCGGTACATCTGGTGCAGGGTGGCCGAGCCTTCGAGGGTGAGAGGGACATCGGGCAGAGCTTGGGCGATTTCTTGATGGCTGCTGTGTGAACTCATATGGTCTTTGGATGATACTGCATGGGATTTGGATGGCAAGATTGTAGCGCAGAGAAAAGATGGGCTGCTCTGCTAGGATGGGCGGACCATGGCGACCAGGAAGAAGACGGAAACTACCTCACATTACGCCAAGAGCGGGCGGAAGGGTAAGGCACCCGGCAAAAGCAACAGCAACATCAACAACCCCACCCTAGCAACTACGGCTAGGATGGGGCACCCGACAACGGCAGGGAAGAAGGTAAAGAGTCCCACATCTGCTAACGGCGGCAGATATGGGGCACCAGCTTCCCACCTTAGCCGCAACAGCGGCGGCGAAGATGGGGCACCCGCTAATCCGAAGGCGAAGCGCGGCGAGTTGGCGGCGGCGCGGGTGGCGGAGATTCTGCGGCGGCTGGATGCGGCGTATCCCAACGTACGCTGCGCGCTGACGCATAAGGATGCGTGGCAGCTGCTGGCGGCGACGATCCTGAGCGCGCAATGCACCGACGTGCGGGTGAACATGGTGACGCCGGAGCTCTTCCGGCTGTATCCGACGGTGCAGGATGTGGCGCGGGCGACGCCGCAGGAGATTGAGCCGGTCATCCAGAGCACGGGATTCTTCCGCAACAAGGCGAAGAACATGGTGGGAGCGGCGCGGAGGATTGTGGGCGAGTATGGCGGCCGAGTTCCGCGCACGATGGAAGAGCTGCTGACGCTGCCGGGGGTGGCCAGGAAGACAGCGAACGTGGTGCTGGGCAGCTGGTTCAAGGTGGCCGATGGAGTGGTGGTGGATACCCATGTGCAGCGCATCAGCCGGCGGCTGGAGCTGACGAAGGCAGACGACCCGGTGGCGATTGAGCGCGATTTGGTGAAAGCGCTGCCGAGGGAGAAGTGGATTGATTTCAGTCACCAGATTATTCACCACGGACGGGCGGTGTGCGTGGCGAGGGGACCGAAGTGCCATGAGTGTGCGCTGGAA
>Ga0371490_1001253_pt1 | contig 13624 bp, 13 predicted proteins | sample MB2SIPfraction_FD_207959 | JGI IMG/M metagenome (GOLD analysis project Ga0371490, IMG submission 207959) | Lab enriched peat soil microbial communities from McLean, Ithaca, NY, United States - MB28FN SIP fraction | ecosystem: Environmental > Terrestrial > Soil > Wetlands > Peat | place: USA... | reverse complement strand
CGCTGAGGGAATTCAAACGGGAATTATTCAAGCCGTAGAACACATGTTAAGCGAACAGCATAAGAAACATTTACGTATAAAACTAGGATTTCCATACCAAGAAAGGCATGAGGGAGTCTACATAGAGGTGGCCGCGGTAACACCAGAGAAACTACTCATTTCCGAAGACATTGACTTCTGGTCTCCCACCGATAAAGGATCCACGCCAGAGAGGCGAAGACAAATTATGGAAGGCGGGCAGGGAGCAGTATGCAGGTATTTGCGTAACAAGATTGGTGTGTGTGTGCTCACTGTAGATCTCGCACTGCGGCAACTGACTACCCAGCAGGACGGTGCTATGCTTGAGTGTGACTTAGATGTCACACGCGGCAACGGTCCGTAAACGCGCATGGAAGCCACTCCACATGAGATTCTGGCCTGCCAGGCGAAGAAATTGTGGAGGGTACATGACGATCAAGACTAGCTCCTACCGCCAATCTCTTTTGGCCGCCCTGCTGGACCCGGTCGAGGCCTCGGCCTACCTCAACGCCGCACTGGAAGATTCTCCGGAAGCCTTTCTCAAAGCCCTGAAGAATGTCGCTCAGGCCCGGCCAATGGCCAAAGTCGCCAAGGATGCCGGTGTCCAGAGAGAAACCCTCTATCGCTCCTTCTCCGAACAAGGGAATCCAACCTTTGAGACGCTCTCCTCGGTACTCGGCGCATTGGGAATGAAACTCTCCATTGCTCCCGACGATTCCGAGGCGGCATTGAGCCTCACCGGCGCAGCGAAATAAGCCGGCTTGGTGAGGAGTGCGGGAGATAGATCCAGACGGGTAGCCTAGACTGACCACAAATGCTGGGTGCCCCATGTCCCGCTATTGGGACATGGGAAACCACGAACCTCAATCTGTCTTGCCGAAGACCGCTGCCGCACCGCAGGTGCCCGAAGGCGTACGCCTGGACGGCCAGTCCCCTACAATAAAGACGGAAGCACCACGAGGAAAACCATGCCGCTCTCCGGAGAAGCCATTCGCCTGATGAACTACATTGACGACGTAGCCGTGACCCTGCGCCGTATTCTGGCCACCATCCCCACGCTCACCGCCGAGGAGCGCGCCCGCGTCGCCGAGCACCTGCTCAACACCAAGCCCAACGCGCAGGACGTGGCCGAGGCCCTGATCGGCCGCCGGTAATTCTCTTGCCTGTCACCGTCGCCATCATCGGAGCCGGCCCGCTCGGACGCTGGCTCGCCCTCGCCGCTGCCCGCGCCGGCTTCCGCGTCCTGTTGGAAGACGTGATGCCCGCCAACCTCCATCACGCCCAAGAGTTCCTCCGCCAGCAACTCGGCCCTCAACAGACTGTGGATACACTCCCCGCTTTGAAAGGGCACGGCTTCAGCCGTGCCGCAAACAATGCAATAAAATCGCGGGCTTTAGCCCCTGAGGGATGCTTTTCGGATGGCTCTCCCATTACCTTCGTCTCCACCATCGAGGAAGCCGTCCGCCACGCCGATCTGGTCATCGACTGCGTCCCCGACGAACTCGAATCCAAGCTGGAGATCCTTTGGCTCCTCGACCGCATGGCCCCGCCGCGTACGGTCCTGGCCACGCCCACCACGCGCCTCTCCATCACCGACCTGGCCAGTTGCACCTATCGCCCAGCCAAGTGCATCGCCATAGCCGCCGAAGCCAAAACCCTGACCGGCAACCCCCAAGCCGGAACCGGAAACGCGCCAGCCGCCAGCCCGGAGATCCAACTCCGCACCACCACCCAAACCGCTCCGGAGACCGTAGCCCTCCTGGACCGCTTCTGGCGTCAGCTAGGCTTCACCCCAATCTTCCAGCCCGACCCCGCCCACGAGCCATGAAGCTATTCTCGATTCCCTGTTCCCTGACGGCATTGCACCATATCTCATTTTCCGGTGAGCTATAGCTGCACGTTTTACAAAAACCGATAAGCTATAGCTCACCATTTTTGCCCCAGCACTTGCTCGTAATATTTCACGTATTGCGGCACCACCAGCGACGAGCAGAAGCGCTTCTGCGCCGTCTTGCGCCCCGCCTCGCGCATGGCCTCCAGCCGGTTGCGATCCTTCAGCAGCCCCACCGCTCCGGCGGCCATATCCTCCACATTTCCAACGGGATACAGCAGACCCGTGACCCCGTCGTCGATCAGTTCCGGCACACCGCCCACCCGCGTCGCAATGGACGGAACCTTGCACGCCATGGCCTCCAGGGCTGCCAGCCCAAACGATTCCAGCTCGCTGGGCATCACCATCAGATCGGCCAGCGGCAGCAGCTCGTTCACCCGCTCCTGCTTGCCCATAAAGTGAACTTTTTCATTGATTTGCAGGTCATGCGCCAGCCATTCCGCCGCCGACCGCTCCGGCCCGTCGCCCACCAGAACCAGTTGCGCCGGAAGCTCCCGCGCCACCCGCGCAAAGACCTTCACCACGTCCACCACCCGTTTAACCGGCCTGAAATTAGAGAGATGCATCAGGATCGCATCATTCGGAGCAGCCAGCCGCCCGCGCGCCGCCGCCCGCGCCGCCTCATCCTTGATGGGCACATACTCGTCGCAGTTGACGAAGTTCGGAACCACCTCGATGGGCCCTGTGATGCCGAAGTGCTTGACCGTTTCTTCCTTTAGATAGTTGGAGATAGAGGTGACCCCGTCGCTCTCCTGAATGGCGTAGCGGGTGATAGGCAGGTAGCTGCGGTCCAGGCCCACCAGCGTAATATCCGTGCCGTGCAGCGTGGTCACGAAGGGCAGCCGCCGCCCCCGCGCGGCCAGCATCTGCCGCGCCAGCAGAGCGCTCACCGAGTGAGGAATGGCGTAGTGCACGTGCAGCAGATCAAGTTCATGATATTCAGCAACTTCCGCCATCCGCGAGGCCAGCGCCAGGTCGTAGGGTGGGAACTCGAAGAGCGGATAACTGGAGACCGGAACCTCGTGATAGAGGATGCCGTTGTCCCGTCCGCTCAGCCGAAACGGCTGCGAATACGAAATAAAATGTACTTCGTGCCCCCGCGCCGCCAATTCGATGCCCAGTTCCGTAGCCACCACGCCCGAGCCGCCGTAAGTGGGATAACACGTAATGCCGATGCGCATAAACCCTTCTCATTCAGTAGCTTTTATCCGGCTATGACTTTGGACGCACCTCAAGGCGCGGAAGATGCAATTGAGTCCAGCCTGTATCGAATCAAGAACTTCCACAGGTCACAGCAGTGGCCTTGATCCCGGCAGTAAGTCCGCAAACGAGATTAGTTCGATTGCAGGGAAATGTTCCAGCGCGCGAAGCGCCTGTCTTTCTGTTTCCCGCGACACCAGCAGGCGAGTGTGGGCCTGGGCAAGGTCTGTGTCATTGTAGCCGGGATGCGTGACCAGCTCCCACGTACCCTCGTGCATGCTCCGGAGTAGGGAACTAACTGTTGCAGAATCCAGAGTTCCCGTCGCAAGAACGCCGATGGCGCCATCGGTGGTGGTGAATCCCTCTTCCGCCACGATGCGCCGGAAGGCAGGCTCCAGCAGCCGAAGCAGTCTGATCTGCGTTCGCCGAATCCACGGCGCTCCGTGCGTGGCGCGCCGGCTCCAAGCCGGCTCGAAGGGATTGCGCACGGCGCGAATTCCTGCCGCCCGCGCCGCGCGCAACACCGGCCTGAGTACGGCTGGAAATATATGCGTGTGTTTGTGCGTGTCGATGTGCGTGAGACACAGGCCGCGACTTTGCAACAAGGCGATTTGCGCGGCGGCTTCGACTTCAATTTCGCGGTCACGAATTGCAATTATGCGGTTACCTTCACTTCCGAAGCCGTACACCCAGTGGAGGAAGCTCGGCAACGAGGGCCAAAACTGGCCATCAAGCGGGCCGGCCAGGTGCGGAATATCGCTTGTCGGCGACAGCACCGGCTCGCCGTCCACCAGAACCACATGGCAGCCCACGCCCAGTGAAGGCGTGGCGAGAGCCAGCCCGATAGCCTCATCGGTGGCCGCGGCCCTGGCCATCAGCGAGGCGCTGGTCAACACTCCGGACAGGTGCAGTTCGAGGATGGCGCGATTGACCCCGGCGGTCAGCCCAAAATCGTCAGCATTGAGGATGAGACGGCCCACGGGGTGAGTCTATCAACAATGCACGCGAAATAGGCAACACACATCGTTGAAACCAGGCGCGCCCAAAAAGCTATGCATATATGCAATGGTTTTCTTGCACTTTTTTGGGCAATTTGGAGGGGTGCGTTGCACCAGATATGGTGCAATGGTTTTGCAAAAGAAAAGCCATATCGCAAGCGCTGCTATGATGAAATCAGGCCGCAATAGTCTTTCCGGCCCGTGTGGGCGGTTAGCTCAGTTGGTTAGAGCGCCTGCCTTACAAGCAGGAAGTCGGGGGTTCGAGTCCCTCACCGCCCACCAGAGACTTGCTTCTAACCAGCCAGGATCCCCAGCCGTTTCGCCACCCGCTCCAGCGTCTCCAGCGCCTGGTCAAGTTGAGATTGCGTGTGCTCGCTGGTGAGGATCAGGCGGATTCTGGCCTTGCCTTCGGGAACCGTCGGAAAAGCAATCCCGGTTCCCATCACGCCCTCGTCAAAGAGCGCCCGCGAAAACTCCATCGTCGCGCGGCCGTCGCCGATGATAATCGGCGTAATCGGAGTCTCGCTGGCCGGCGTGGTCACTCCGCCGATGTTGAAGCCCGCGCGCTTGAGTTCTCCTTGAAAGTAGCGGGTGTTCGACCACAGCCGCTCGATGCGCTCCGGCTCCTGTTCCAGAATGTCGAAGGCGGCGATGCATGCGGCCGCCACCGCCGGCGGATGCGAGGTGGAAAACAGAAACGGCCGCGCCCGGTGGTAGAGGTAGTCGATTAAATCTCTACTTCCGCAGACGTAACCGCCCAGGCAGCCGACGGCCTTGGAGAGCGTGCCCACCTGCACGTCGACTTTGCCGTGCATCCCGAAGTGATCCACAGACCCGCGCCCATTGCGGCCCAGCACGCCCGAGGCGTGGGCGTCGTCCACCATCATGATGGCGCCGTACTTTTCCGCCAGCGCGGCCAGCTTGTCCACCGGCCCGATGTCGCCGTCCATGGAGAAGACGCCGTCGGTAATCACCAGCTTCTTGCCCGGCTCGTTTGCCACCTCCTGCAGCAACTCCTCGCAGTGCGCCGTGTCCTTGTGCCGGAAGACCTTGATCTTGGCTCGCGAGAGCCGCGCGCCGTCGATGATGCTGGCGTGGTTCAGCTCGTCGGAGAGGATGAAGTCCTCTTTGCCCAGAATCGAGCTGACCGCGCCGGCGTTGGCCGTGAAACCGCTCTGGAAGACCACGCAGGCCTCCACGTTCTTGAAGCGGGCAATCTTTTCCTCCAGGTCCATGTGGATGCGCATGGTTCCGGCGATGGTGCGCACCGCGCCCGAGCCTACGCCGAATCTCCGCGTCGCGGCCAGCGCCGCCTCAATCAGCCGGGGGTCGTTGGCCAACCCAAGATAGTTGTTGCTGGCCAGATTGATCACCTTGCGCCCGTCGTAGTGGCAGACCGGCGCCTGCTGGTCGTCCAGGATGCGCAGCTTGAAGTAGGTGCCCTTGGCGCGCAGTTCGTCGAGCGCGGCGGTCAGGTGGGCAAGCTGGGGGCGGATAGGGGGCTGGGTCATGGCGTTCTCCTCAAACAATCAAGGATAACGCGGCGCGGCGGGCCATCGATTGATGCAGCCCAAATATCCGCTACAACAAATGCTGTCATCTTGAGCGATATGCGGCGAAGCCAAAGGACCTAATGACTCCCATCATTCTCCGGAGCGGCGCACGCACAGCGCGCGGTCCAGGCCGCTGCCGAGAAGGGGAGAGGAGTACCGCTCCCCATTGGCGAAGAGGAAGAGCCACGCCTGCCAGGATGCATTTCCCTGCGTGTTGCTCCATTGCCAGCCGGACAATTGCAGTTTGCCCTTCACGTGCCAGACAGCCGGACTGCCACTGCCCATCTGCCCCTCAACGTTGACTTTCGGATCGTAGATGTCGCTCAACTCGTCGATCTCCGGCAAGCGCCAGTCGGAGTAACCGGCCAGGCGCAGATTGCGGCAATAATTCATCGCCTTCTGCCAGTTCACATTGCTGCCGTTATCCTTCTTCGTCCACATCAACCGGGTTTCCGGGTCTGTCCAAACCTTGCCGGCATCCTCCAGCGCGGCCTTGTCTCCGGCCTGCTGCGCGAATGCCATCCCCGCGTCCAGCGCGAACACCGCACTCATCAGCACTAACACCGCACAACATTTTGCGTTCATCGACCACACTCCTAATAAGAGGAACAAGCTAAGCAGCGCTACCCCGGATAAACTCCCCGTCCAGAATCGAGGTGAGAAGAAGAAGCACGAAAAGCGAACTCACAAAATTATTGATCCGAGCGCCGGACACACAAGGCGCGATCGAAATTGTCCCCGTGTATGTCCAAAGAAAGCATGTGCCGCATTGGGTCGCCGGCGCCGCGGAAGATGAAACCGCGCATAAACTGAGGACGCTGCGAGCGGCTGCTGCTCCACACGACTCCAGAGGACAGTTGAATATTGCCTTTGATCCGGCAAATCATGTAACCGTCCGTACCGCAGGCGGCCCCGGCAGCGGGATTGTAGATCGTCATCAACTCTTCAATTGACGGCAACTGCCAGTCCGAGTACCCCCCAAGCTCCAGGCTACGGCAGTATTCCACCGCCGGCTGCCATCGCAGGGCGTAGCCATTGTCCTTCCTGGTCCACATCAACCCGGTTGCCGGATCGGTCCAGACTCCGCCGCTATGATCCTGCGGCGCGGTCCGCGTGCGCTCCCGTTGTTCCCTGTTCCAGTCATCGCGCACGGTTTTGTCGCGCGCCTCCCGTTCGGCCTTGGCCTGAGCTTCCTGCGAGGCCTTGTCCCTGGCATCGATAAATGCCGTTTCCCGCGCCTTCTGGTCCGCCCTGGCCTGAGCCTCTTGAGCGGCCTTGATGCGCGTCTCCTGTGCCGCCTTGTCGCGCGCCTCCTGGTCCGCCTTGGCACGGGCCTCCTGCGCTGCCTTAACGCGCGCCTCCTCGTCTGCCTTGGCTTTTGCTTCCTGTTCGGCCTTGATGCGAGCTTCACGTATAGGGTTGAGCCAGATGTGCGCGATGGTCTCTCCGGCGGCCTTGACCTTGACTTGGTTTTCCGTCTTGTCGAGGGCGTCTTCGGTCTGAGCTGTCACCGTGTGCGGGCCGGCCGTGACCTTCGCCTTGACCGAGGCTCCGGCGTCGATGCGGCCTTTTGCCGCGTCGTCCAGCGTCCAGTTGCAGGCCAGGTCGCAGGTCACCACCAGCGTTGGAAGGGGTGGTTTGGCCGGTGGCGTCTTCGGCCGCAGAATCGGCCCCTCGTCCTGCGCCAAAACAGAAACCTCAGCGATCGTCCAAACCGCGGCCATCGCCCAAACTGCTATTGTCCTTCCGCGCATCTCTTCCTCCAAGTCGTCTTGTCCGCCCGGGCTTCTTCTTCTGAAGGGAGGGCCTGTTGCCGCTAATGAGTGAGACGGATTCTCCCGTTCCCCAGCTTACTGCAAGCCGCGCAAGTATTCGCAGGCCTCGGCCACTTTACCTTCACAGGCTTTCTGAAAGTATTTGCGCGCTTCGCCGTTGTTTCCTAAGTTCTGGTACACGGAGCCGAGCCCGGTGCAACTACGCAGGTTTCCCTGATCACAAGCCTTCTGGTAAATCTCTTGCGCCGTCTTTGCGTCCGGCGAGATGCCCAGGCCATTGGCGTAAATAAAGCCGAGATAATTGCAGGCATTCATATTGCCGCCGTCGCAGGCCTGGGTGAAAAGCGTCCGCGCCTGCGCGTAGTCCTTGTTGTCGTAGGCGGCTTTGCCTTGGTCGTAGGCGCTGGGTTCCGGCGGTTTGGCCGCGCGCAGGGGAGCTCCGGTCCAGAGATACACGCCGCTGACTTCGGCGCTGGGCGTGCAGCCAAAGGTCTTGGCCATGGCGCGGATCACGCCGCCGCTGGGCAGCGATGTGATGGGCTGCTTGTAGATGGGCGACTCCTCCGTGGGCGGGCTGCCGTCCAACGTGTAGTGGATGACGGCGAACGGGGTTGTGTCGGAGATCGTCACCGGTTGCGCCTCGGCATAGGCGCCTTCGCCCGGCGCAAGTACCGGAGCCGCCGTCACCAGCAGCGGCGGCAAAAACCGCACGCCGGCCCAGATTCCCAGGCAGATTGCAATCAGAATCGCCGCAATGATCCACACCGGGCTTCCCGAGCGCTCAGCTCTGGGGCCGGCTTCCGGGACGAGCGGGGGCGGCGCTTCGGCAATGGTTACGGGGCGGGGCGCGGGCGGCGGCATGGATAGCGCCTCCAGCACGGCTGCCGCCGAGGGGAAGCGCTGCTCTCGCTCGCGGGCCAGCAGGCGCATGACAATGGCTTCCATGGCGGAATGTTCCCAGGCCAGCTCCGGCCGCAACTGCTCCAGCGGCTCGGGCACTCCCTGCAAATGCTGGTACATCCAGCCTTCCAGGTTCTCGGCATGATAGGGGGTTCGCCCGGTGAGCATCTCGTAGAGTACCCCGCCCAGGGCGTAGAGGTCGGTGCGGCCGTCCAGCTCGGCTGAGGGCATGCCCCGCCATTGCTCGGGCGCGGCGTATTCCGGGGTCAGCAACAGCCCGCGGGTATTGCTCAGGTTGGTGAGGCCCTCGGCCATGGTGGCGATGCCGAAGTCCAGCAACTTGGGCTGCTCTCCGCCATCGGGCTGCGCAGCCAGCAGGACGTTCTCTGGCTTGATGTCGCGATGGATAGCGCCGCGGGCGTGGGCCGCGACCAGTCCGGCGGTCAGGCCGCGGCCGATGTGCACGGCGCGCTCCACGGGCAGGCCGCGCGGCGCATGCTCAAGCACCCAGCGCAGGCTCGGCCCGTCCACATACTCCATGGCGATAAACAGGCTGCCTTCCTCGTCCTGGTCCAGGTCGGCCACCTCGACGATGTTGGGATAGCGCAGGTGGTAGGCGGCCCGCGCCTCCCGGCGGAAGCGCTTGATGAACTGGGGATTGCGGCTCATTTCGGCGGCCAGGAACTTGAGCGCTACCTGCCCGCCCAGCATCAGGTGCTCGGCCAGGTAGACGACGCCCATCCCGCCCGCGCCCAGCTTGCGCACGATGCGGTACTTACCCCGCACAATATGACCCGGCTCCAGCTCCCGCAATTCCACCAGAACCGCCCCGTCGGTGGGGCAGGTGGCATGTTGGTTCGGATACGGAGAATCACATACAGGACAGGTCTTCATGCCGCACTCTCGCCTGGTTCAGCGTCCTGCGTCAGGATGGCCAAAGCATACCACTGTTCCCGGTCTCCGTGGCCCGATAGCTCCATCTTCCGGCTGCCGGCGGTTCACTCCCGGCCACACTTCCCATTTCCGTCGCTCCGCGTCCAACCATTGCAGGCGTTGCCCCAGGGCTTATCATTTGCATTTCGGCGCGGATCGCCGCGCGCCGGTTGGCTCCGGTCCGCCCGCGCCGGATACAATAGGATTCTGGGCTGCGACAAATGGGCGGCACACGATTTTGATCTTTGGAGCAGGTGCACGTGAGAGGCATAAACTGCCGCGCTTCGCGGCTTGTGTTGGTTGCAGGATTGGTGATCGCGCTGGCCGTGCCCGCGCTGACCGTGGTTGCGGCGCATGCGGCAAGCGTATCCACGACAACAGCGCTGACCGCCGGCACACTGAGCGGATGCGTGCAGCCTCTTACGGTCACCGTGGCTGCAGGTGGATCGCCAGTCACCTCCGGAACCGTGACCATCAATGACCAGTTCGAGGGCAATACCGTCCAACTGGCCACTGCGGCTCTGAGCTCCTCCGGCACAGCCAGCCCCTCGGTTACCCTGGCGGCCGGCAGTCACAGCCTCACCGCGAGCTTTACCGGAATCACCGGCTACGCGGCTTCGACCTCATCGGCGGTACTTGTGAGCGTCGCCACGGAGTGCGAATTCACCGTTGACGTCTCCAATTTCAACCCGGCCTCGACTGCCGTTAATACCCTCACCCTTACGGCCGGCCAGACGGGCTCGTTCATCATTACCGTCGCCCCATCGGTGGAGTTTACCTCCACGCTGACGGCCCCCATGTTCGTCACGCTCTCTTGCACCGGCCTGCCCGACGGGGCCTCCTGCGTCGCCACCCCGGAAAATCTCGAAATCCTCTCCACCACCCCCGAAAGCTGTCCCAGCGGTTCGCTCGCCTCCGCGTGCCCGCCCACCAGCACCATGGTGATTGAAACCTACGCGGCTTCCACAGTCAAAGCCACACCCCCAACCAAGCTGGGCAACCGGTCCCATCCCATCGCCTGGGCGTTTCTGCTCCCCGGCGCTCTGTCTCTGGGCGGCCTGGCCTTTGGAGCGCGCCGCCGCCGCTGGCTGAACCGGCTTTCGCTCCTGGCCCTGGTCGGCCTGGTCACCCTGCTGGGCACCACCGCCTGCAATCCGCGCTACTACTACTTGAACCACGGTCCGCCCATCAACCCCGCGACCCCGCCTGGAACCTACACCGTTACCGTCAGCGCGCAGTCCAGCAACGGCGTCACCGCACTTACCCACTCCACCACCTTTGTGCTGGTTGTGAATTAAGCAGCGACAGCGCTTACCGGATCATCTGGAGCGTCCGTTTCCAACGCGTATCCGAGAAAAAATGCAGGGCGACGTGGCCCATCCATGCAAGGTTGTCGCCGATGCCGGTCTTCTCCTGCTGGTCATCCGGCATATCGAAAGACCAGTAGTTGAAGAGTGGACGGCCCAGGATATTCTCGCGCGGCACAAATCCCCAGAAGCGCGAGTCGAGGCTGTTATGGCGGTTGTCGCCCATCATGAAGTATTTTCCGGGCGGCACTACCAGCTCGCCGTTCTCGATGTGGCTGGCAATCTCAACGGCCCAGGATTCGGTTGCGCCGTGCGGCGATTGCGGCGTGGGCAACAGGGCGGGAAACTCGTCCTGATACTCCGGATCGTAGGCGGGCGACTCCAGCGCGTCTTTCGCAAGCGCCTGCGCGACGCCATTCACATAGACCACGCCGTTGTGCAGGTGAATGCGGTCGCCGGGTACGGCGATCAGCCTTTTGATCAGAATCGTATACTCCGGTTGCCCGTTGGGATAATCCGCCACCGGCTTGTGGAAGACAACAATGTCGCCGCGCCGCGGCTCGCGATGATAGGCTAGCGGCATCCAACTGGATTCCGCCGCAAAGGTTGAGTGATCGACGATGAGATGATCGCCAATCAGCAGCGTCTTCTCCATGGAGCCAGAGGGAATCTGATAATTCTGCGCAAGTAGGGTTGAGGCGAAGAACCAAACCACCATCAGTACGCACAACGAGGCGATGGCTTCAGAAGGAGTTTCCTCGCCGCGCTTCTTAGCGGTCGGCCGGGCGGCTTCGGCTGGAAGTGTGGATGCTGTTTGGCTGGAGCGTTTGATCCGGATTTTCATGGGATGACCTCATATGACCTGTGGCACATTTCTTGATGATCCAGCATCCCTAACTCTGCCGGGTGCCCCAGGTCCCTCGCATTTGGGGACCTGGGATACCACGCGTAGTCATAAGGGTCCGGATTTCTGGACCTGGGATTACCATGTCAACTTCCTGCAATCAGGTCTCAGAAACGAGATCTGAGCCACCCACATCGCTCCCCGGACCTGCGTTAGTCCCTTAGTCCCTCAGTCCCTGCCTTCACCCCACCGCGGGCAAGCCTGCCAGCGCCATGGCGATCTCCTCGGCCGGATACTCGTAGTTCTCCAGCTTCCCGGCCTGGTAGGCGATGTACGATTGCATGTCGAAGTGCCCATGCCCGCTGAGATTGAAGAGAATCGTCCGCTGCTTGCCTTCCTGCTTGGCGCGCAGGGCCTCGGAGATGGCCTCTGCGATGGCGTGGTTAGCCTCCGGCGCGGGCATGATTCCCTCGGAGCGGGCAAACTGAATCCCGGCGGCGAAGGCGTCCAACTGCTGCACGGTGGCGGCTTCGGCCAATCCCAGGTCCAACACGTGCGAGACCAGCGGCGCCATGCCGTGGTAACGCAGCCCGCCCGCATGAATTCCCGGAGGAACGAAGGTGCTCCCCAAGGTGTGCATCTTCACCAGCGGCGTCAGATGCCCGGTGTCGCCAAAGTCATAAACGAATTTGCCTTTGGTCATGCTGGGGCAGGCGGCCGGTTCCACGGCAACAATGCGCGCCTTGCTCTGGCCCTTGATCTTGCGGCCCACATACGGCATCGCCAGCCCCGCAAAGTTCGATCCGCCGCCCGCGCAGGCGATAATCACGTCAGGTTCATCGTCCGCCAGGGCCATCTGCTCGATTGCCTCCAGGCCGATCACCGTCTGGTGAAGCAGCACGTGATTCAGCACGCTGCCCAGCGCGTACTTGGTGTTCGGGTCCTTGGCGGCCATCTCCACGGCCTCTGAAATGGCAATCCCCAGCGATCCGTTGGAGTCAGGATGCTGGGCTAGAATGGCGCGCCCCGAGTCGGTCGTTGTGCTGGGGCTGGCGATACAGGTTGCGCCGAATGCTTCCATCAGCGCGCGGCGGTAGGGCTTCTGGTCATAACTCACCCGCACCATATAGACCTTGCAATCCAGGCCGAAGAAGGCGCAGGCCATGGCCAAAGCCGAACCCCACTGGCCGGCTCCCGTCTCCGTGGAAAGGTGCTTGGTGCCCTCCTTCTTGTTGTAATAAGCCTGCGCTACGGCGGTGTTGAGCTTGTGCGAGCCGGCCGGGCTCACGCCCTCGTACTTGTAGTAAATGTGCGCCGGCGTATCCAGCGCCTTCTCCAGCCGGCGCGCCCGGAACAGAGGCGAGGGACGCCACTGCGCGTACAGTTGCCGCACCTCGCCGGGAATCTCGATCTCCCGCTCCTGGCTCACTTCCTGCAAGATCAGGCTCATGGGAAAAAGCGGCGCCAGGTCATCGGGTCCGAGAGGTTTCAGTGTTCCGGGGTGCAGCGGCGGCGCCATCGGCTTGGGCAGATCGGCGGCAATGTTGTACCAGGCAAGGGGAATGCGGTTTGGCGGCAGGTTGTACTGGATGGTTTCCATGAAAAAATTCTAACAGCAGGGAGGGCGAGCAGAAGGCATGGAACAGGGGAAGAGCTTCAAATCCTCGCACAACAACAACTCACCACGCAGGGCTGCTGTTGTGGCGCCTCAGTGGCCGGGTCGACGCGGCTTAGGTCTGCATGGTCGCTATCGATTCCTTGGCAATCGCTCTGGAAAGCCGGGCGGCTTCCTGGGAGCGTTCGTAGGCCAGTCTGGCCAGGTCTTGAGCGGAGAGGTGATCGCCGGAGCTATGTTGGCACTCGGCGGCTGCGTGTGCGTAGGCCGCATTGGTGTGCAGTTCCGCTGCTTGGGCATGTTGATTCTGGAGCACGGTCTTCTCCTTGTTCTGCAAGCGCGTAAGGCGCTTCCAGTAAGAAGTCTCCCACACGGCAGACCTGCGCGCTGAGCAATCGGAGACAATCCCGCCGGTGGACGACCGCATCTTGACCCTTCTCCGGCCAGGGGAACACAAGGCGGGAAGACCGTTCTCGACCCTACAAGCGAACGCGGGCGAATCTGGCCGGTTGTCTTACGAGTGTGATTTTGCCGTGAACCCGCCGTAGGTCAAGTAGATGCCAATCGCCAGCCAAAGAACCATGCACGGG
>Ga0371490_1001252_pt1 | contig 13629 bp, 12 predicted proteins | sample MB2SIPfraction_FD_207959 | JGI IMG/M metagenome (GOLD analysis project Ga0371490, IMG submission 207959) | Lab enriched peat soil microbial communities from McLean, Ithaca, NY, United States - MB28FN SIP fraction | ecosystem: Environmental > Terrestrial > Soil > Wetlands > Peat | place: USA... | reverse complement strand
TGGCCTGCGATTGCGCTACTCCCTGCAGAACCTCGAAGACCGTGCCATCGCCGCCGCAGGCAATGACCGCGTCACAGCCGCTGGCGATGGCCTCGCGGGCCTGGCCTCCGGCCGAGCCGCGCGCCTCGGTGGCCTCCACGCGAACCTCCATGCCGCCGCGGCGAAGCACCTCCGCCACACGGCGCACGGTGGACGCGCGCGCATCCAGATGCGCACCACTGACCGGATTAAAAAGCAGAAGAGCCTTGCGAATGGAGGTCATCGGTTTTAACTTCCCGGGGAGTATATCGTACGGGGATTGCACGACGGTTACAGCCGCATCCGGAGGGTCAACCGGGGCAAAAAGAAAAGGGCGCGGCCACTGTGGGCGCCGCGCCTTGGAGCGATCAAGCAGTTTGCACTATGCGGTGGCCGCTGTGGCCTCCATGTCGCGCTGCGCTTCGTCGAAGAGGCGCAGTGCCTCCAGCAATACGCTTTGCGTGCTGTGGTGGATCGTGGGCACACATTCGATGCGCCCGAACTCAATCTGGAAGCTGCCCTCGTTCCATCCGGCAACCTTGTGGACGGCGCTTTCGCCGCGCAGATCGCCGAGCGTGGCATGGGCCAGCTGTCCGTCGTGGAAGAGCATTTCGCACCGCTCGTTGGGGCGGCTGAGCACCAGACGGCAGCTCTTGCGGCCCATGTCGAGGGTCTGCAGCAGGTCGACCACGCTCATCTGCGCCAGGGTGCCGCGGACATTCGTGGAGCTGTCGCCCTCACGGGTGGCCTTGCTGAGGCGCACGCGGTCCAACACGCGCTTGACCTTGATCACAGCCTCATCCACGAAGAAGGGCTTTTCAATAAAGTCCTCCACCAGGGGGCTGGCGCCGGCCAGCGGGCCGCTGATGTCAGCGCGCGAGGCCATCATCATGACGGCAATCTGGGGGTAGAGCTGACGCAACTGGGAGAGAAACTCAACGCCATCCTGCGCCGGCATGCGGAAGTCGCTGACGATGAGATCCGGCATGACGCAGCCCGCGCGACGCAGAGCCTCACTGCCGCTGGAGACGGGATAGACATCCGCCTCCTGCGAGAGGCTGCACAGCAGAAGATCACGAATCACCGGATTGTCGTCCACCAAAAGAACTTGCAGGCCCTTTTCCATGCAGCACACCTCAACCAATATTGAGCGGCCGGAAGAACATTAGCTGCGGCGATAGTCGCCGCTCTTGCCGCCGCTTTTCTTCTCTAACTGGATGTTACGGATGACTGTGCCCTTGTCTAAAGCCTTGCACATGTCATAGACCGTGAGTGCCGCCACCGCAACCGCCGTTAGAGCTTCCATCTCCACCCCGGTTACGTTGGTCGCCGTGACCCGGGAGTGAAGCTTGACGCCATCCTCGCACAGGGTATGGGAGATATCCACGTAACGAAGGGGTATGGGATGGCACATAGGTACTAGTTCCGATGTGCGTTTGGCGGCCTGTATACCGGCGAATCGGGCCACCTCAAAGGGATCACCCTTGGGGTTGGTGGCTAATGCCTTCAAGACTTTAGGACTCATCTCCAGCCGGGCGCTGGCCTCGGCCGTGCGCAGGGTCGTGGCTTTGGTACTGACATCCACCATGCGGGCGCGGCCAGCGGAATCGTAGTGCGAAAGCTGCTGCGGCTCGCTTTTAGGCGCGGACTTTGTCATCGTCCGGGCCGGGGATTTGGCGGCGGGCTGGGGGATAGATTTCGACTTCCGGGTACGGGTGGCCATCGGGGAATCACCTCCGTTGCCGCCTGCAGGCAGGTGCTTGCTCGGCCTCGTCCTGCGCGGCGGTAACCCCTCGGATTGTAGGGGCTGCCACGGCCGTGGGCGTAGTGCCAAGTCTGGCTCCCGGAGTGGGGTGCGTCATTCTCTGCGTGCCAGGACTTTCCCCCGGCCATGGGCATCTGCGAAAATCAATGGGTGACCCAGGAAAACATACCCGTAGCCGTTATTGGCGTTGGCTCATTCGGACGCAACCACGCCCGCGTTTATCAGGAATTGGCCGCCGAGGGCGCCGAGCTGGTGGCCGTGGTGGATGCCGACCTCGCCCGCGCCCAGTCCATTGCCCAGACCCATGGCGGGCGGGCCTTTGCCAGCGTGGATGAGATGCTGGCCGCCACGCCCAACCTGAAGGCCGCCAGCGTGGCCGTGCCCACCGTGGCGCACCTATCCGCCGCTCGCCAGCTGATGGAGCGCGGCGTGGATGTGCTGATAGAAAAACCTTTGGCCGTGACCCTGGCCGAGGCCGACGAGCTGATCTCGGTGGCTGCGCAACTGGGGCGCGTGGCGCAGGTGGGCCATCTGGAGCGCTTTAACCCGGCGGTGCGCGCAACATGGGCGCTGCTGACCCGTCCCATGTTCTTTGAGGTGCACCGGCTGAGCGTCTTTACCCCGCGCTCGCTGGACGTGGACGTGGTGCTGGATCTGATGATCCACGACCTGGACATTGTGCTGAAGATGGCCAAAAGCCCGGTGCGCGAGCTGCGCGCAGTTGGATTGCCCGTGCTGACCGGCAAGGTGGACATCGCCAATGTGCGCATCGAATTCGAGAGCGGCTGCATTGCCAACTTCACGGCCAGCCGCATCAGCACCGAGCGGGTACGCAAGCTGCGCTTCTTCCAGCCGGCACAGTACGTATCGCTCGACTACTCCCGCCGCGACGTTTTTTCGCTCACCATTAAGCCCACTGCGGGCGGCACGCCGGAGATTGTGCCATTTAAACCTGAGGTGAGCGCCGAAGAACCTCTGCGGGCAGAGCTGGGAAGCTTTTTGAAGGCAGTGCGCACGCGCAGCGTGCCCGAAGTCACCCTGGCCGACGGACGCGCCGCCCTGGCCCTGGCCCTGGAAATCCAGCAGCAGATGGCCGAGCACCAGAAGCGCGCCCATTTGGACGAGCTGATGAAGGGCGCGGTGGGGCTGCGCTAGTCACACTGCAAGCAGACAGACCTGGCAAGGGACGGCTTTGTAAATATCTGTAATGAAACGGCGAAGGCGGGGATTTCGCCAGATACAATGCCCGGACGGATGAGAGAATAATCTTCGGGACAGGGTGTGCCGGGCAAGCCTGTGGACGGCAGCGACAAGAGATTGTAAAGGCGGGCAGGACCCGCGGGAGCAGTTCCCATCAGCAGCGACAACCAGAATTCGATCTCCGTGGTGCCACCGCCGGATGGACCGGTGCGCAGGCCCACGCGTACCCTGCTGCCGGATACTGGCGAGTTTGTACCGCATATGCTGGCCGAGCTGGAAGACGAACTGGCGCGCTCCAGAATGCGCGAGGCCTTCTGGATCTCGGTCATCATCCATATTTTGATGGTACTGCTGATCATCTTTTCTCCGGACCTGCTGCCCAAATGGGCGCAACCGCACATTCTGCGTGCTGAGGATCTGGCCAAAAACAAGAACCTGACCTTCCTGGAGCTGCCGCCTGACGTGCAGAAGGTTCCCAAGGTGAAGTCCGATAAGCTGAGCGACAAGGACCGCCAGAGCCAGATGCGGCATGCGATTGACGAAAAGACCCTGGAGGAGCTGCGCAGGGGCGATCAGCGTCCGCCTTCGCCGCAACCTTCGCAGCAGGAGGCTCCGCCGGCATCGGCCATGGCACAGCAGCAGGGCAACGGAATGCGTCAGCAGTACGCTCAGCCCACGCAGCGCATGGAACCGGAAGAGCAGCCCGATCCCAACGCCTTCCGCATGCCGGGCTCGGCCGGTGACCAGATCGCGCAGGCAGCCCGTGGCGCGGGACACTTCCGCACCGGTGGCGGCGGCACCGGCTATGGCATCGGTCCGGTGGACCGCAACGCCCGCATGGGCAACCTGGACATTCTGAGCGACACGCAGGGCGTGGACTTTGGCCCCTACCTCTCGCGCGCCCTGCAATCGATCAAGAACAACTGGTACAACCTGATTCCGGAAGAGGCGCGTGCGCCACTGATGAAACACGGCAAGGTGACCATCCGCTTCCTCATCATGGCCAACGGCAAGGTGGCGGGGTTATACGTTGAGGCACCTTCGGGAGACATTCCGCTGGACCGCGCGGCCTATGGCGGCATCACCGGCTCAGACCCATTTTCACCCTTGCCGCACGAATTCCATGGCCCCTACCTGGCGCTGCGCATTCGCTTTTATTACAACCCGGCGACGGGCGAGATGGAATCGGATCCCAACTGATTTTGCGCACTCGAAGCTCACGGATGCAGTTCCTGCGCGTTAGAATGCCCACATGGCGCTGCTGAACCGCCAACCCGAGGTGCCGCACGCAGTGGGCGTGTTGATGGTACTGGCCCTGGTGCTGATGGTGGCCGTGGCGCGCAGTCTACCCTTCTTTTCGCACCATATCTTTCGCCTGCGATGAACTCCTCTTCTGCAAAGCTCTCTCCCATGATTGTGGTGGCGGGGCCGACGGCCAGCGGCAAAAGCCATCTGGCTATACGTCTGGCCGAACGCTTTGGCGGAGAGGTCATCAGCTGCGACTCGGTGGCCGTCTATCGCGAATTTGAGCTTGGCACAGCCAAGCCTTCGTCTGATGAGCGCGCGCGCATTCCGCACCACCTGATTGATGTGGCCGCAGCCACCGACAACTTTACCGCCGGAGACTACTCACGGCTGGCGCGAGAAGCGGCACGGGAGATTACGACGCGCGGCCGGGTGCCGATTATCTGCGGCGGCACAGGTCTGTATCTGCGGGCGATGCTCGATGGACTCTTCGCAGGGCCGGGGCGGGATGAGGCTCTGCGCGAACGGCTGCGGCGGGTTGCGCGGCCCAATCTGCTGTGGCGCATGCTGCGGCGAGTCGATCCTGAGGCAGCCGGGCGCATCCATGCCAACGACCACGCCAAGCTCATCAGGGCCATTGAGGTCAGCGTGGCCGCGCGCAGGCCCATCACGGAGCTGCAACGCGAAGGCAGCGAGCCGCTTGCAGGCTACCGGGTGCTGAAGCTGGGGCTGAACCCCGCACGCGAGAAACTCTACGAACGCATCAACCGCCGCTGCGAGCAGATGTTCGCCGCCGGGCTGGTGGAGGAGACGCGAGAGATCGTCGCGCGCCACGGCCAGGAACTGTTTGCACTGCGAGCCCTGGGCTATCGCCAGGCGCTTGAATATCTGCAAGGCGAATGCACGCTGAACGAAGCTGTTGCGGGCGCGCAGCAGGGCCACCGTAACTACGCCAAGCGCCAGTGGACGTGGTTCCGCCGCGATGCTGAGATGCATTGGCTGGAGGGCTTTGGCGAAGAGGTTGCGGGCGAGGCCGAGATGCTGGTAGAGAATTTTCTATCCGGTGCAGAAAGCTGAATCCGAGTTGGGATTACGTAACAGCATAGTCATGCCGGCCGGGCTTTGTGGAATCCGTTCCGCCACCAGTGGCCGGGCGTGAGAGAATCTAACGGTTATGGCGAGCCGCAAAAAGAGTTCCACCGCAAAGACCACACGTAAGAAGATTGCCGGTAAACAGCCGACGGCAAAACCCGCCGCGATTTCACGTATCTCGAAGACACGCGCCGTTACCAAGCGCGCCGCCTCCAAGCGAAACCACGTTACGCACGGAATGACCGAGACGCAGCGCTTGCGCCGCATCGTGCAGTCCTTCAGCAAGATCAGCGTGCTGGTGGTGGCCGATATGATCGCCGACGAGTTTGTGAGCGGCGAGATTGCCCGCGTCTCACGCGAGGCTCCGGTACTCATCCTGCGCCACCGCGAGCGGACGCTGGTTCCGGGTGGCGGCGCCAACGCGGTGATGAACCTGGCCGCCCTGGGCGTGACCGCCCTGCCCGTGGGACTGGTGGGCGACGACGAGGCCGGACGCAGTTTGCTGCAGATCTTCCGGCGGCAGAAAATTTCCGTGAGCGGCATCAGCCGGATCAAGGGCTACACGACGACCACCAAGACGCGCGTGCTGGCCTTCTCCGCACACTCCTCGCGGCAGCAGGTGGTGCGCATCGATCGCGAGAGCGAGGCACTGGCCGATTCACATCCCGCGCTGCTGGAGATGGTGAACAGCGCGCGTGAATACGCTCCGGCGGCCGATGCCGTGTTGTTGAGCGACTATGGCTACGGCGCGGTGACGCCTCGGATCTTCAACCTGATTCGCGCCCGTGGCGTGCTGGGAGAGACGCCGGTGACACTCGACAGCCGCTATCGTTTGCTCGAATACGACGGCATCACGGCAGCCACTCCCAACGAGGGCGAGGTGGAGGAGGCTCTTGGTGTACGCATTGGCGACGACCGCGCCCGACTGTTGGAAGCCGGCGCCGAACTGCTGCGCCAGATGCGCCTGGAGGCGTTGGTGATCACCCGTGGCGGCGATGGCATGATGACCTTTGAGCGCCGCGAGACGCCAGCGGAAATTCCGATTCACGGCTCGAATCAGGTAGTGGATGTGACCGGCGCGGGCGACACGGTGATTGCCACCTACACAGCGGCCCTTGCCGCGGGCGCCAGCAGCTACGAGGCGGCGAAGTTGGCCAACTACGCCGGCGGCCTGGTGGTGATGAAGCGCGGCACCGCGACCATCAGCCAAGCCGAATTGCTGGCCGTGCTGGCCGACTGATCCCGACGAGAGACCGTGGAGCGTATACAGGAAATATGGGTGCAATTCTTCATCGCCGCGATGTGGCACTCTGGGCCGAAGAGCAGCGCCAAAAGGGTGAGCAGATCACGCTGGCCAACGGCTGCTTTGATCTGCTGCACGTGGGCCATGTGCGTTACCTGCAAGGCGCAAAAGCCCTGGGCGGAAGGTTGATTGTGGCCATTAACTCCGATGCCGGAGTACGCGGATTGAAAGGTCCGGGACGTCCGGCGATGCCGGAGCAGGAGCGCGCCGAGATTGTGGCGGCCATCGGTTGCGTGGATGCCGTCGTCATTTTTGATGAGCCCGATGTGCGCGCCCTGATTCGCGAGATTCGTCCCAACGTGCAGGCCAAAGGAACGGACTACACGCGTGAGACCGTGCCGGAGCGCGACGAGATGGCAGCCATCGGTGGCCGGGTGGAGATTGTCGGCGACCCGAAAAACCACTCCACCACTGAGTTGCTACGACAGACGGAGATGCAGCGCAAGCTGGAGAAGTAAATCCATGCCCAACGCACCGGAGAATCCCCGCATCCTTATCGTTCGCCTGGGGGCGATGGGCGACATTCTGCACGCGCTGCCCATGGCTGCCCTGCTGCGGCAGGCTCTACCCGCGGCACAAATTGACTGGGTTGTGGAGCGGCGCTGGAGCGAGTTGCTGTGCGCTCCGGGAAGCTATCCCTTGGGCGAGTGTTCATCCACGCGCCCGCTGGTGAACGTGGTGCACGTGGTGGATACGCGCGGCTGGCGGAAACACCTTTTGGCGGCGTCCACACGGCGGGAATTTGGCGTCGCCATGAGCGCCTTGCGCGCAGCTCATTACGACGCGGCGCTGGATGTGCAGGGAGCGGCAAAGTCTGCGGCGGTGGCCAGGCTGAGCGGCGCAGCAAAAATATTTGGCTTCAGCGATCCGCGCGAGTGGCCGGCACGGCTGGCCTACGACGTGACAATTGAGCCGAAGGCGGCGCACGTGATTGCCCGGAATCTTGAGATGGCGGAGAGCCTGCTGGCGCGGCTGGGCCACGCGGCGGCTGAGCCTCCGGCAAAGCCTTCGCCGGATTGGCTGCCACGCGACACGGCGGCGGAGCGGCGCGTGGAGGCGGCACTGCTCTCGCTGGGCGTGGCCGAAGAACCGCTGGTAGTGCTGAATCCAGGTGCGGGCTGGGGCGCCAAGCAGTGGCCAGCGCAACACTTTGGCGAGTTGGCGGCGCGGCTGAAGGCTCGCGGGTTGCGCGTGCTGCTGAACTACGGTCCCGGCGAGGAGCCGCTGGTGCGGCGCGCGGCGCAGGCCAGTCACGGAGCCGCCTTGCCACTTTTCACCTCCATTGGCGAGCTGGTGGCCCTGCTACGGCGTGCTCATCTGTTCGTCGGAGGAGACACCGGACCATTGCATCTGGCTGCCCTGCTCGGAGTACCCACGGTCGCACTGTTTGGCCCCACGGACCCCGAGCGCAACGGTCCCTACTGGCCCGGCTGCCGAATCCTGCGCGATACGGCCAGCGAAACCAACTACAGCCATCGCCGCACGGAAGACGCGGGTTTGCGCAACCTCACAACGGCACAGGTCTACGAAGCTGTGGAGAGCTTGTTGGCCTGAGCCGGTGCATACAATAGCGAAGACGTAACTGGGAGAAATCAGCATGGAATACATTCGTCTTGGCAATACCGGAATGAAAGTCTCACGGCTGGCTTTGGGCTGCATGACTTACGGCTCGCCCGCGGCCGGCAACGGCGTGCGTCCCTGGGTGCTGACCGAGGAGCAGAGCCGGCCCTTCTTGCGTGAGGCGCTCGAACTGGGCATCAACTTCTTTGATACGGCTAATGTGTACTCCACGGGCGAGAGCGAAGATGTTGTCGGACGCTTTTTGAAGGCCAACACGCGGCGCGAGGCCATTGTGCTGGCCACCAAGGTTCACGGCGTCATGCGCGACGAACCCAACGGCCGCGGGTTGAGCCGCAAGGAGATTTTCTTTGAGCTCGACCAGAGTCTGCGCCGGTTGCAGACCGATTACGTGGACCTCTACCAGATTCACCGTTGGGATTACGAGACGCCGATTGAGGAGACGCTGGAAGCTCTGCATGATTGCGTGAAGGCCGGCAAGGTGCGCTACCTGGGTGCCAGTTCAATGTACGCATGGCAGTTCACCAAGGCGCTCTATTTGCAGAAACAGCACGGTTGGGCGCAGTTCGTCAGTATGCAGAACCACTACAACCTTCTGTATCGCGAGGAAGAGCGCGAGATGGTTCCGGTGTGCCGCAGCGAAGGCATCGCCGTACTGCCGTGGAGTCCGCTGGCGCGTGGAAGGCTGGCTCGGCCCTGGCAGGCTGAGGCCACAACACGTTTGAGCACCGACAACTTTGGCAACAAGATGTACGGGCAGACTGAGGACGCCGACCATCGCGTGATTGACCGCCTTGGCGAGGTGGCCGAGCAGAAGGGCATTCCGCGCGCGCAACTGGCGCTGGCCTGGCTGCTGCATCGTCCCGGCGTAACCGCTCCTATTGTTGGCGCCAGCAAGCCTAACCATTTAAAGGATGCTGTGGCCGCCCTGAGCGTGAAGCTGACCGCGGAGGAGATGGCCAAGCTCGAACAGCCCTACGCGGCGCATCCCGTGCTGGGCTTCAGTTAATGGCCGCACCGCGGTACCGCCGCTTACGATGGGCAGAGGTGAACTTTGGTGATGCATGTGCGCGGCGCATGATGCCGTAGAATAGAAATATCTCCTCACAAAGGCGTGTATGGACTGGGGTAGGGTAGCCAAGAGAATTCGTGTGCCGCTGGGCTTTCTGTTCGCGGCGTTCTTCCTCTGGAGGGCGCAGCCGCAGTGGTGGTCGTTGGCGGCGGGCTCGGCTGTAGCGCTGGTCGGCGTCGCCATCCGCGCCGTGGCCAGCGGACATGTGAAGAAGAACGAGGAACTGGCCACGACGGGTCCCTACGCCTATACGCGCAATCCGCTTTATCTGGGATCCATTGTGATTGCCGCCGGTTTTGCACTGGCTGCCCTGCGCTGGGAGATCGCGCTCGGCCTGCTGATCCTGTTTGCCGCCATCTACATTCCGGTCATCCGCGGCGAGGAGCAATTTCTGAACGCGCACTTTGCCGGCTACGCCGAGTACTGCCGGCAGGTGCCGCGCCTGCTGCCTCGGCTTACGTCAGCGACGCGCCGTAACGGCGGCGGATTCTCCCCGGCTCTGTATGGCAAGCATCGCGAGTACAACGCGCTGTTTGGTACCTTGGCGGTGATTGCCGCGCTGGCAGCAAAACTGGTATTGGGATGGGAGCGGTAGCGTGAAGTTTGGTTTTCTGCTGAATTCGAAGCGTGCGCTTTTGTGTAAGTTTGCCATGCTGCTGGCGCTGTCCATGATGTTGCTGATTTCGCTGGCCGCACAACAGGCAACGTTTTCCGCCGAACCCCACGCGGAACTGCCCGCTCCCCCCGAGGGCTATCACTTCCCCACTGGCGCAGTACTGCACTACGACGCCGAGTGGCGGCTGTGGAAGGCCGGTACCGGCGCCCTGCACCTCGAGCAGAATAACGATGTGGCACACGTGTGGGCGACAGCCGAAGCCAGCGGTGCCGTGGCCCTGCTCTTCCACGTGCAGGACCGCTTTGACAGCTGGTTCGACGCGCACACCGGCTGCAGCACGCGCATCCTGAAACATACCGAGGAAGGCCTTCATAATCGCGAGACCAACCTGACCTTTGACGCCACCCACGGCCGCAGCGTGCTGGACGAACGCAACCTGCGCAGCGGCGAGACCAAGCATCTGGAAGGCGACGCTCCGGCCTGTGTAACCGATGTGTTGAGCGGCATTTATTACCTGGCCTCGCAGCGTTTGGATCCCGGCTACAGCTACCTGCTGCCGGTGAACGACGGTGGCAAGAACTTTGCCGCCACGGCCTACGTCGAAGGGCGCGAAGAGGTGAAGACCTCGGCTGGCAACTTCCATACCGTCCGCGTGGCTATCTTCTCCGACCGCGGACCGCTGAAGGGCCGAGGCAAGGTGTGGATCTGGTACACCGACGATGCCCAGCATTTGCCGGTACAGATGCGCTCCCGCCTGTTCTGGGGCACGCTGACCATTCGCCTTACCCGTCTGCAAAAATAACCTCCGCCACAAGCGCAGGATTTGACGCGGGACACGGACGGGGCTACGCTCAACCGTTCGCCTGATTGGCGTTCGCATAGCCTGGCGAAGGAGGCCTCTCCATGATGGAATCATCGAAAAAACTCACCCGGGAAAAGCTGATCGAGGTCTTCGTCGGCGAGCAGGAGAGCGAGGCGCTGGTGGTGCGCGGACTGCTGGAGCAGGCCGGCATCGAGGTGCTGTGGACGAACTACGACGCGCCTTCCGACGTGCTGCCCGGTGTCGGCGCCATCAAGCTGCAGGTGCGCCACGACCAGGCGCAAGAGGCGAAGGCCATCCTGAAGGAATATAAACGCTAGACATTGACCCTGTGCTCACGGGTCAGCGCGCCGCATCCACCTGCATCTGCAAGGTTTCCACGCGTACGCCCGTCGCGTCCATGTAGAAGGTGACTGGGCCGAGCAGGTCGGTGCGATAAACCCGCGCATGATGCTCGCCCAGCCGCTCCAGAACCTCCATACGGGGATGGTGGAATGGGTTGCGCACACCGGCCGAGATGACAGCGTACTCCGGACGCACGGCATCCAAAAGCTCTTCGCTTGAAGAGGTATTGCTGCCGTGGTGCGGCACCTTGAGCAGGTCCACATGTAATCGGCCATGCGCGGCATCGGCCAACTCCAGCTCGGTGCGGCGATGAATGTCTCCGACGAGCAGCGCCGAGCGGCCGTTGTAGCTCACGCGCAAGACCATCGAGCTGTCATCCTGTCCGCGCGGACGCACCTCGTATCCCGCGGGAGGCCACAGCACCTGCACCTGAACTCCATCCCAGACAAAACTCTCTCCCGCATGACGCAGTACATCACGCACCGCTAGTTTTCTTGCCTCGTCACGCAGAGCCACCAACTCGCGCGAGGGATCGTCGGCTGCATGCCACAACTCGCTGGGATGGAAGTTGCGCAGAATGGCCGCCATGCCGCCGATGTGGTCGGCGTGCGAGTGGCTGATGGCTACGGCCTCCATGTGCTGCAATCCACGATGCCAGAGGTAGGGCGAGACGACATCCTCGCCAATGTCGAGGTCGCCGTGGTGCGGGCCAATCAGTCCACCGCTATCTAGCAGCAGGGCGTGACCTTGCGGCGACACTAGAAGGAAGCAGTCGCCCTGTCCGATATCCACGGCCGTAATCTCAACGGCATTCGGACGATAGGCAAATGGACGGGGATGGGCGTAGAGCATCCACGCCGATGCTGCCAGGGCCAACACGCTAAGTGAGGCGAGCACGCGATGCCGCCTCGCCAGCAACAGCGCCAACATATAGCTGACGGCAAGCACTGCTACCACGCGCCCATCCGGCATGGCCACGCGCAGATCGTGCAGGTGCGCGCCTCCGGAGCCATGCACGGCCCACAGGATTCCCGCCAGGCTCATGCGCGCCGCCCAGGCAAAGGGCAGGGCCAGCCAGTGCGAGAGGTAGCTGAAGGCGACACCCAGCATCGCCGTCGGCATCAGCCACGCCGTCAGCGGCAGCACGGCCATGTTGGCCCACACCGCGCGCGGATTCACCCGGTGGAAGTAACTGACGGTTGGCAGCATCAGCGAAATCTGCATCAGAAACGAGAGCAGCGCCAGCTCGAAGAACGCGATGGAAAAGAGAAGCCCGGAGCTGATGAGCCAGCCCGCCGGGCGGCGGCCTACGATGCGGCCAAGGCTTTCGGAGAGGGCGCGCACATCGAGTCGCCACTGTGCCTGCCGGGGTTCGAGCGTAAGGTCACGGCCAGTGTCATCCACCTCGATGAGCGCCTGGCGCAGCGGACCGGTGGTGCGGGCAAACAGCGGCACGCCGATGCCCGCGATGGTGAGCACGGCCAGAAAGGTGAGCTGGAAGCTGGCGTCGAAGAGCTGCGCGGGCTCCCATGCCAGCAGCGCCAGTGCGGCCAGGGCAACGGTGTTCAGCGGCGCGCGGTCGCGGTTGAGCAAGGCCGTCGACTGGTAGGCGGCAATCATCAGCACCGAACGCAGAATGGGCGCACCCAGCTCGGTTAACCAGGCGTAGCCGCAGGTGATGACCACGGTCGCCAGCATCGCCCACTCGGCGGGCAGGTGCATGCGTCGCATCATCCACAGGAGAAATACGGCGAAGACCGCTACGTTCATCCCGCTGACGACCAGCAGATGAAAGGTACCGCTGCGCTGAAATTCCAGGCGCTGCTCGCGGTTGACCAGTCCGCGCTCGCCCAACACCATGGCTTCGAAGAGCCCCGCCCAGGGCGCGGGCCACAGTTGCTGCATGTGCTCCAATGCGCTGCGGCGGATGCGCCAGCGAAGTCGCTCGATGGGTGAGCCGCCGAGGCCGGGCAGCACATTGATATTCGTCGATTTTGCCGAGCCCAGCACACTGACGCCCTGTCCACGCAGCCAGCTGACGTAATCCATGTTGCCGGGATTGCGATAGTTGGTGGGCGGGCGCAGCTTGGCCACCACGCGCAGACGCTGGCCGTAATCAAATAACGGCGGCGTGACCGGTTGGTCGAGCCCTTCCTCCTCGCTCTCATACGCTGCATGCGGTCCGGGCACATAGAGCGAGAGCCTTACTCTTCCGCTGGCCGCCTGTGCTGACTCGCCGTCGCGCTGCGCCTGTTCCACTTCCAGATCAAGCGATTCGCTCAGGTCTTTTCCGCTGCGCAGGCTGCCCGAGCGCGCCACGTAACCGGTAACCGTGACCTCCTCACCGCCGCTGTAATTGAGCACCGTGGCCGCGGGCAACGGGTGCGCCTGCCGCGCGGCCAGGCTGAGAGCGCCCGCTGGAAGAAACGCCAGCGCCGCCGCCGCGTAGGCCAACATGGCACGGCGTCGTCCGCGCAACAGCTTTACAGAGAGCAGCGCGCATAGAACGAATCCACAGAGGCAGAAGAAATAAAGCCGCGGAGGGCGATAGAGAAACTGTTGCAGCAGGATTCCC
>Ga0371490_1001245_pt1 | contig 13709 bp, 10 predicted proteins | sample MB2SIPfraction_FD_207959 | JGI IMG/M metagenome (GOLD analysis project Ga0371490, IMG submission 207959) | Lab enriched peat soil microbial communities from McLean, Ithaca, NY, United States - MB28FN SIP fraction | ecosystem: Environmental > Terrestrial > Soil > Wetlands > Peat | place: USA... | reverse complement strand
GGCCAGAAGGATGGGCACCAGCACGACGCTGACTCCGGTGAGGAAGGCCGACTTGGAGGCTGATGTGTAAAGCAGGCCCGCGGTCTGGAACTCGTAGCCCAGCCACATGAGAGTGCCGATGACAAAGCCCGCGCGCACGGCTCCCACGGTCACGGTGCGCAACTGGCGAAAGAAAATAACGAGCAACAGCAACGCGGCAATGACCATGCGCACGGCGTTGAAGACCAGCGGCGTGGCATCGGCCAGGGCGTTTTTAATGACGATGAACGTTGCGCCCCAGACGAAGGTGGCGGCCAATAATAGAAGATGGGCCTTGAGCGACCGCGACATTACTCGTCCCCCGCCGCGTTGGGCAGACCGGCCAGCAGCAAAAGCAAGAGCGCCAGCCGCTTGAGCCCCAGCACGCGCCCCGTAGGATCGAACCACTCGTGCAGGGTGTGCGCGCCGCCGCCACTGCCTCCGCCGCCAAGGGTTAAGGCCTCGAGGCCGAGCGAGAGCGGAATGTTGGCGTCGGTGCTGGCGCGCTGCACTTCACTGCGGATGCCAAGATGCGCGTCCACGGCGCGGATGGCGGCGAGAAGCGGAGAGTCCGCGGGTAACTCACCGGCAGGTCGCTCGCCGGTAAGCGCGATGGCGTGCGAGAGGCGCAGCCCGGGATGGGCGGCTGCGGCGCTGGCTTCGGCACATGCCTCCACCAGTGCGCGGCGCAGTTGCTGCTCCAACTCATCCAGTGAGCTGCGATTAGAGGAGCGCATGTCCACCTTGAAGACGACCGACTCCGGAATGGTGTTGACCGACGTGCCGCCCTCGATGGCGCCGACGTTGAACGTGGTGCGCGGCTGCACGGGCAGGGCGAGACGATAGAGCGCGGCAACGGCGAGCGATGCTGCGTGAATGGGATTCGGCGTGCCGTAATCGCTCCACGAGTGGCCTCCGGCGCCGCGAATGGTGACCAGAAAGCGACGGCTGCCGAGGGCCTGGCAGATGATGTTGTCACTGCCCGCGCCATCCAGAGCGATGTGCGCATCGATCTCCGGCGGTGGGGTGTCATCGTGAATGGGTTCGGCCGCAACGTCTGCGATCGTTGTGGATGGGAGAGGGACAAAATCGGATGGTTGCTGTATATGCGCGCGGTAAAGATGGCGCACACCACGCAGATTGCCATCGCCCTCTTCTCCTGTGTTGGCTATAAAGAGCAACGGGCGACGGGTGACAATACTGGATTCATGGAGCGCGGCGGCCAGGGCCCACAGGGCTGCCAAGCCGCTGCCGTTATCGCCAATGCCGGGACCGCGCAGGCGATTGTGCTCGCGCAGCACGGTGATTGGCGTGCCCGGGGGAAAGACCGTGTCGAGGTGCGCGCTGAAGGCAATGGCGGCGCCGCTTTCCTGCCCGGCACGCGAGGCCAGCAGGTTGCCGGCAGCATCGCTGGAGAGGGTAAGGCCAAGCGGCTGCAGGCGCTGACGAAACCAGTCGGCGCGCGGTTGCTCATGAAAGGGTGGTGCGGGAATGGCAGTGATGGCTAACTGAAGTTCGGCGATATCACGCTCGTGCTGGAGAAACCAGTCGAAGAGGCTGTGCACGCGCGGGTCGGCGGCAAGAAGCGCCATTTCGCTCCCCTGGCCTGGGACAGACGGCGGCTGGCTACGCCACGGATTCCACACGCGAAAAGGCATCCTACCTTTTGATGTTACACGAGGCGGCTGCGGGGAGCGACGGAAAGCAGAAAGGCAAGGCTGACGGCGGCGGCAGAGAAGGCAAAGCGTATTGCCGGAAATACGGCGATAGAAGTAGTCCCGGATAAATTGATGAATTATTAATCGCCACTATGCATGGAAGATCCTGAAGTAAATGAATATTCCAGCTTTCATTCATAGAAGGGTGTTTCGTCTTGCAAAACCGTCTGCCAGCGGTAAAATTCAGCCGAATGCAAGATGCAAGAGGAGAACCCTGGTTACGGCCAACAAAGGTGCTGTTAACAGCACTTTTGCTTTTCCTGGCCCACGTGCTGACGATTGCCAGCATGAAAGAGAGTCATGCCGGGGCGATTCTTTCTTACTGCCTGATCTTGGCGCTCGCGGCGGTTGCAGCCTTCAGCGGTTTTCAAGCGGCGGCACGCTCACACAACCTTGCGCGTGCGTTCTGGTATCTCAGCGGTTGCAGCTTTACCCTCTGGGCTCTGGCCTTCTCGCTGGACCTTCTCTTTCTGACGCACATCAGTCCAACCGTAAATGCACTGGCCCACCTCTTCTCCTTTGTGGCGTTTGTGCCCATGCTGGTTACCGTTTTCGTCGTTGACTATCGGGATGACGAGCCGATCGGGATGGAAGTGCTGCTGGACGCCATGCAATTGCTGTTGCTGGTGATCTCAGTGTATGGATTTTTCATCCTTATACCTGAGTCGCAGTATGGTACTGCGGCGATGGCAGCACTTGGCCTGGCACTGTTGAATCTCCGTAATATTGTGCTGGCCGCCGGGCTTGCCGGCCGCGCAATCTTTACGCGGTCCAGTACCAGCCGTCGCCTGTATGGACCCATGGCGGTTGTGATGTCTCTGTTCATGATTGGCTCATGGATGGCGAATCATGGCGCGCCGTTCGATGACAAATTGTCGAATCCGCTGTGGCTGAACCTGGGATGGTCACTGCCTGCCGCGCTCATGGTGGTGATTGCAACACAATGGCAGGAAGCGATTGAGCCAACACGTCCGGCCGGGAATCGCCATCGCATCTCATCTCTTGTGCTGGTGTATGCGCCATCCATTATTTTTCCCATCGCCCTCTATTTAAAGTTTGCGACGATCATGCAATGGCAGGTGTTTTTGGGCTTGGCGACCATGCTGGTCTCGCTTGTCCTGTACACGCTGCGTCTTGTGCTATTGCAGGGACGCCAGAACAAGGTGATCCAAAAGCTGGCGCAATCGTCGGCACGATATCAATCCCTGTTCGAGCGCAACGTGGCCGCCGTCTATCGCAGCACCATCGACGGAGCCCTGATTGACTTCAACTCGGCGTTTGCCAAGATGCTCGGCTATACCCGTGAGGAACTGCTGCAACTTCCAATGGAGCAGCTCTACCGCGGCGGTGCGCAGGAGCGTGCACTGCGGATTGAACAACTGAAAGAAAATCCCCAGGACGCGCGCTACGAGTTTGAGTTCGTCCGCAAAGACGGAAAACCCTTATGGGTGGTGCGGGAAGCATCGATTGTTGAAGATGAGGATGGCAACCAGGTCATCGAGGGCACCATGCTCGATGTTACGGAGCGGCATTTTCTGGAGTTACAGCTGCGACAGGCACAAAAAATGGAAGCCATCGGCCGGCTGGCCGGAGGAGTGGCTCACGACTTCAACAACCTTTTGACCATCATCATCTCCTACAGCGATATGTTGACTGATCTTCCTGACCCTCGGGTGGCCGGCTATGCCGAGCAAATCAAAGCCGCCGGAAACCGCGCCGCCAGCATGACTCGTCAACTGCTCGCCTTCAGCCGTCAACAGGTGATGAACCAGCAGGCCGTGAACCTGAATGCAGTGCTGAAGAGCCTGCAGGATATGTTGCTGCGACTGATTGGGGAAAATATCACCGTCCGCACCCTCACGGCGAATGACCTGGGCAGCGTACAGGCCGACACCGGGCAGTTGGAGCAGGTGGTGATGAACCTGGTGCTGAACGCCCGCGACGCCATGCCCAATGGCGGCATCCTGACGCTGGAAACCGCAAATCTGGATCTGACGGAGCGATATGTTAACTCCAATCACGAGATTCAGCCTGGCCATTACGTCCAACTCACCATCAGCGATACCGGCGTCGGCATGGACGAGGAAACGCTTTCGCACATCTTCGAGCCGTTTTACACCACGAAGGCCGTTGGCCAGGGAACTGGCCTGGGACTTTCCACCGTGTACGGAATCGTCAAGCAGAGCGGCGGACACATCTGGGCCTATAGCGAACCAGGATGTGGCGCCACATTCAAGCTCCTGCTGCCGCGCGTAGACCAGCAGCCAATTACATCTGAACATGAACAGAAGAGCCTGAATGAGCATCGGGGCAGCGAGACTATTCTGGTCGTAGAGGACGATCCGATTCTGCGCAATCTGACAAAAGCCATTCTGGCTGCGCGCGGATATCGCGTACTGACCGCAGCCACCGCCGAAGAGGTGGAGGCGGCCTGCCGAGGCGTTGGATACACGCTGGACCTGCTGTTGACCGACGTGGTGATGCCGGGAAAGGGAGGGCGTGAGATTGCAGCCCAGGTATTGGCCTGCTGTCCCAAGGTCAAGGTGCTGTATATGTCTGGCTACGCATCGTTTGCCATCAGCCAGATTGGAGCCCTGGAGCCGGGCATAACGCTGCTGCAGAAACCGTTCACCCCGACTTCAATGGCAGCCAAGGTTCGCGAAGTGCTCGACGGCACTTCGACTGGCTAAAGCTCAAGGCGCGGAATAAAGAGCGCTCCCAGCCGTGATGATGTGATCGATATGATGATCATTTTTCAGTGATCAACTTATCTGATCGTCGCACCTGATGCGTCGTTGGATTTCACCTGTTGCAGCGCGGCCAGGGATTTTTCCGTCACGGCGGCAGGCAGCGGCACATACTCCAAGTCCCGCGCCATCTGCTGCGCCTGCGGACTCAAGGTCCAGGCGAACAGCTCGCGCAATGCCCTGGCGGTGGCGGCGTTGGAGTACTGGCGATGCACCAGTATCCAGCTCATGGTTACGATGGGGTAGGAATCTGCTCCGGCAGGGTCGGTGACAAAGGAGCGCAAGTTCTCCGGAAGATTGGTGCCGGCCAGCGCGGCGCTGGCATTAGCCGCCAGCGGAGGTACAAACTTGCCATCCTGATTCTCCAGCCAAGCCACACGCAGTCCCACCTTGCGGGCAAAGTCGTAGCCTACGTATCCAATGGCACCCTCGGAGCGCTTGATCATCGCTGCCACACCCTCATTGCCCTTGGCGCGCATGGCGTTACCAGGCCAGTTGACCAGGGTCGCCGCTCCGTACTGACTGCGCCACTGGGGGCTGACGGCATCTAAGTGCTTGGTGAGGGCGAAGGTGGTGCCGCTGGCGTCGGAGCGCACGACCGTACTGATGGTCAGGTTCGGCAGGTTAATTTCCGGATTGGTGCGGCGGATTGCGGGATCATTCCACTGTTTGATCTTGCCGAGCAGGATGCCGATATACGCCTGGCGCGAGAGCTTGAGCTGTCCGTTGAAGTTAGGCAGGTTGTAGGCCAGGGCGACGCTGCCGGCAGTCATGGGAATCATCAGCGCGCCATCTTTGGTGCGCGCGATGTCGGCATCGTTCATCGCGGCATCACTGGCGCCAAACTCGACCTGCTCACCCGGATCAAGGTTGACGCCCACAAAGCGCCGCACGCCCTCGCCACTTCCGACCGCGTCGTATTCGACCACTGTCTTCGGATTCTGCTTCTGATAGAGCTCAAACCAGCGCTTGTAGATTTCCGAGGGAAAGGTCGCTCCGGCGCCGCGCAACAGCACTCCATCAGGAGGCACCGCGTGCTTGATGCGCGCCACTTGATCGCTTGCCATCTGGCAGCCGGCAACCAAGAGAAGACCGAAGACGGCCATTGCCGCCAGAAATCCCGGCACAAACTTGCAGGTATGCTTCATGGCACCACGCCTTTCTGGAGGCGGTTAGCTGAACTCTCCGCGAATGTAATCCTGGGTGTGCTTGTGCTGCGGCGAGTTGAACAGCTGCTTGGACTCGCCAAACTCCACCAGGTATCCGGTGCGTCCTCCCTCGGTGGTATCCACGTAGAGGAAGCCGGTGTAGTCAGCCACGCGCTGCGCCTGCTGCAGGTTGTGGGTCACAATGGCGATGGTGTACTTCTTGCGCAGCTCCAGCATCAGCTCTTCAATTTTGCGGGTGGCAATGGGGTCCAGCGCCGAGCAGGGTTCGTCCATCAGCAGCACCTCGGGCTCGGTGGCAATGGCCCGGGCGATGCACAAGCGCTGCTGCTGGCCGCCGGAGAGTGAGAGGCCGCTCTTGTGCAGCTTGTCTTTCACCTCTTCCCACAGCGCGGCACCACGCAGCGCCTGCTCCACCTTGTCAGCCTTGTTGCCCTTGTAGCCGTTCAGGCGCAGTCCGAAGGCAACGTTATTAAAGATGCTGGTGGCAAAGGGATTGGGCTGCTGGAAGACCATGCCGATGAAGCGGCGCACCGCCACCGGGTCGATGGCCGGCTCGTAAATGTCGCGGCCGCGGAAGCGAATCTGGCCCTCAAAGCGGAAGCCGCGCACCAGGTCATTCATGCGGTTGATGCAGCGCAGCACCGTGCTCTTGCCGCAACCCGAGGGGCCGATGAAAGCCGTGATCGAGTTCTTCTGCACCGGTATCGTGGTGTCACGCACGGCTTTGAAGGTGCCGTAGTACAGCTCGCGGATCTGGCAGTCCACTACTACATTGGCGACCGCGGGCTGGTCGTCGTCATCAATCGGGGAAACCGGATTGGTTGCCATCATATCTCTCCTAAGAACTCGGTTACTGCACATTCTGTTGGCTGGAAAGGCTGCGGCCGATCAGGTTGGCTGCCAGCACCAGCAGCACCAGAACCAACGCGGCGGCCCAGGCCAGCTCCACCTGGTTATCAAAGGGCATTCCGGCAAAGTTGTAGATCAGCACCGCCAGCGAGGCGGTGGGGCGCATCAGCTGCGCGTGGCCATGCACCCAGAGCCAGTAATTACTGAACAGGGCGGTAAACAACAGCGGAGCGGTCTCGCCGGCGGCGCGCGCCACGGCCAGCATCACTCCGGTCAGGATTCCCGGGATCGCCGTGGGCAGCAGCACCATCCACACCGTCTGCGTGGAGGTGGCGCCCAAGCCGATGGAGGCTTCCTTCATGCGCGAGGGAACCATGCGAATGGCATCCTCGCTGGTCAGCACTATCGTCGGCAGCATCAAGATGGAGAGGGCGATGGCTCCGGCCAGCGCCGAATAGCCGCCAGTGGCCAGCACGATTGCGCCATAAGCAAAGACACCGGCCAGAATCGAGGGGAAGCCGGTCAGCACCTTGGCGGCAAAGCGCACCACTCCAGCCAGCTTTCCGTGGTGGTTCTGCGCCAGGTAGATGGCCGTCATGATGCCGATGGGAACGGTAAACAGCACCGCTATGCCGACCATCAGCAGGGTGCCTACAATGGCATTGCCGAAGCCGCCTCCGGCTTCCAGCGCCGAGGGCGGCAGCTGGGTGAAGACCGCCACGCTCAGACGGCGGCCACCACGCAGGGCCAGCATCCACACCACGCTGAAGAGCGGAATCAGCGCCGATAGAGTCATCAGCGTGATCAGCGCGTTAAGCAGGAAGTCCATCAGCGTGCGTGGACGGCGCAGCGAGTGCTCCAACTGCGCGAAGTTCACTCCGGCCAGGGGATCGGCGACGATGGGTTTCTTGTTGAGGTCCGCGGTAGCCATGATGGTTACTCCGCTGCGTTGCGCGAGGCGCGCTGCAGGATAAAGGCGCCGAAGATGTTGACTATGAGGGTGATGGCCAGCAGAACCAGGGCGGCATACATCAGCACACCCACCTCTTTCGGACCGGCTTCAGGAAAGTTATTGGCCAGCAACGCCGCCAGCGTATTGGCCGGCGAAAAGAGCGAGACGCTGATCTGGTTGGAGTTGCCCACCAGCATCGCCAGTGCCATCGTCTCTCCCAGTGCGCGGCCAAAGGCCAGCACCATGCCGGCAAAGATGCCGCGCGCGGCCGTGGGCAGAATCACGCCGATAATCGTCTCCCAACGCGTGGCACCCAGTCCGTAGGCCGCCATGCGCAGCTTGGGAGGCACCGTGACCAGCGCATCACGGCTGATGGCCGTGATCGTCGGCAGAATCATGATGGAGAGCACCAGTACCGCCGGCAGCACCCCGGGGCCGCTCAGCGCGGTGGAGAACAGAGACATCCAGCCCAGCTTCATGTGCAGCCAGTTGCATGCCGGGCGAATCATCGGAATCACGACGAAAAGTCCCCACAGGCCATAGACCACGCTGGGGATGGCCGCCAGCAGCTCAATCAGCGTCTTCAGCAGGTTCTCGATCTGGTCGGGAATGCGTCCAAAGACGGGGTGCAGATGCAGCCGGAAGACTTTGAGAATGCTGAAGGCCACCGTCCCGATGAAGCCCTCGCTGAGGAAGAGCGCCGCCGCCAGGCCGAAAGCTGTACCGAAGACCAGTGCCAGAATGGAGGTGTAAAGCGTCCCCCAGATCTCACCGGCGATACCATGCTCGCCCGTGTTCGGATCCCAGACTCTTCCGTAGAGGAAGTGCAGGCCATCGTGGCGCACCGCCGGCAGCGCCGAAAGCGTAATGCGCAGCACGATGTAAGTCACCAGCAGGATCGTCCCGCAGGCAAACAGGAAGCTCAACCAACGGAAGAGCCGGTCCGTCGCTCTCTGCACGGACGATGGCGCCTGCGTAATCTCACCGGGTCGGGATGTGAAAACTCCCGGAGCCGCAACTCCGGGAGCCAACTGACTTTGGGTGGCCATTGCCTCTCCCTACTGGGTGATGGTCTGCACCGCGGCCAGATCCTTGGTGACGGTGCTTGCCGGCAGCGGGATGTAGCCGAGAGACTCGGCGTCCTTCTGACCCTGGTTCAGGCAGTACTTAAGCAGATCCTGCAGCGCGGCCAGTTTCTTCGCGTCGGGATAGTGGCGATAGCAGATGATCCAGGTATACGTGACGATCGGATACGCCTCGGCACCCTTCGGGTCGCTGCCCCATGCGATCAGGTTCTCCGGCAACTCAATCGAGGCCAGCGCCGCCTGTCCGGAGGCTGTGTTGGCGGCCACGTATTTGCCGGACTTGTTCTCCAGGGCGGCAAAGGTCAGCTTCTGGCTCTGGGCATAGCCGTACTCCACGTAGCCGATGGAGCCAGGCGTGGTCTTCAGGCTCGCCGTTACGCCCTCGTTGCCCTTGCTCTTGGTGCCCACCGGCCAGTTCGGAGTGGTGTTGGTGCCCACTTTCTTGTCGAACTCTTCGCTGATGGCGCTCAGGTGCTTGGAGAAGACATAGCTGGTGCCGCTGCCGTCGGCGCGCACCACCACGTTGATCGGCAGATCAGGCAGTTTGGCGCCGGGGTTAGTGGCGGTGATCGCCGGATCATTCCACTTCTTGATCTTGCCGAGGAAAATACCTGCGTAGGCCTTGCGCGAGAGTTTCAACTCACCGACGCCTTCCACGTTGTAGGCGAGCACAATGGAGCCAGCGGTCATAGGCAACAGCTGCGCGCCGCCCTGCACCCGCGCGATCTCCTCATCGCTCATCGCCGCGTCAGAGGCGCCAAAATCAACCGTCTTGTCGATCACGCTCTTCTTGCCGCTGCCGCTGCCCACCGACTGGTAGTCCACCTGCACATCTGGATGATCGGCGCCATAGGCCTTGAACCACTTGGTGTAAAGCGGAGCCGGGAAGCTGGCTCCGGCGCCCTGCAACTTCACGCCTTCGCCACCGGGAGCTTTGGCGCTGTTGCTGTTGCACGAGCTGAGCACAGCGGCGGCCAACAACACCGCCATCAAGGTCAACATACGGATCTTCATAAATCGATCTCCTTGGTGATGACAAACACTAAACTGTGGCTGGGCGCTGAGCCCGAGGGAGAAGTACGACGGTAAGAGATGGTCGTTTCTATATTTAGGGCGCATGGTGCAAGAGAAGCTCGAAGCAATTAGGGGATGACTCTAGCAGATGAATATTACGGGACGGTTAAAAGGCGGGATGATGTCGTGTGAAAAGCCGGAGCCGGCTTATTGTGCCCTAATGTGCCCGGAGAGAACGATGGGATTTGACTCTAAGTGCTTGAAAAGAATGGTAGGCACGAGGAGACTCGAACTCCTGACCTCTACCGTGTCAAGGTAGCGCTCTAACCAACTGAGCTACGCGCCTTTATTGCCGGCTGGGCATGGTTTGCGGCCAGTGCCCATAACATCCGGAACCAATACAAAACGATTGTAAACTGCCGAGCGCGGCAAGGGCAAATCCTGCACGGAGTGCCGGGTGCCGTGCCACCCTCTGCATGATGGCTGTGTTCGATGATGGTGAGTTCGATGAATAAGCTGCGTTTAATTGGCGTCGAGAGTTGCCGTGCGCAGTGAGAGTGCGGCAGGGGATGGTATATGCCTGTCATGGTGTTGTTGCGCTGTGTGCCGAATCAGGAATCTCCGCATTAGGGAGATGAGAGCCGATTAATGCTACGTCTGTACTACTTCAGAGATTAATAATCTCTGCGCTTGCGTGCATTCTGAGAATTCCATCAGAAGCACGGAGCGAACAATGCGGATCCTTGTAGTGGAAGACGATGCTGCACTGGCCTCATACATACGTAAGGGCTTGGAGGCGGAGCATTACGCGGTGGACGTGGCACTGGATGGCGCGCAGGGCGCGGCGATGGCCTGCGGGGTGGACTACGATCTGCTGATTCTGGACCTGAACCTGCCCAAGATGGATGGCATCAGCCTGCTGCGTGAGCTGCGTCCGGAGAAGCCGCAACTGCCCGTGCTGGTACTGACGGCGCGGCCGCGAGTGGAGGACCGCATCCAGGCTCTGGACAGCGGCGCCGACGACTGCGTAAACAAGCCCTTCAGCTACAGCGAGCTTTCGGCACGGGTACGGGCGCTGCTGCGCCGCGGTCGCCCCTCGGTGGAGAGCGTGCTGCAGGTGGGTGATCTGCATCTGGACCGGGTGGAACGCAAGGTGGAGCGCAATGGAAGGCGGATCGAACTGACGGCCAAAGAGTTCGCGCTGCTGGAATACCTGATGCGCAACGCCGGACGGCGCATCACCCGCTCGATGATCATCGAGCACGTTTGGAATATTAACTTCGACACCAACACGAACGTCGTCGACGTCTACATCAACTACCTGCGCAAGAAAGTGGACGAGGGCTCCGGAAGCCGGATGATCCACACCGTACGCGGCGTGGGCTACGAGTTGAGCGACCGGCATAACGAGGTGGCATGAGCGTGGATACGAGCTATCTGAATGAGGGCTTCCACGCCCTTGCGCAGCCGATGATGGCCATGCGGGCCACGCTGGAGCTGGCACTGGACGGCGACGGCACCGACGCAAGGCAGGCGCTGGCAGAGACCCTTCTACTGCTGGAGCAGTTGACGCGCGACCTGTCCGTGCTGCGCGAGATGACAGGGCTGGACGAGGTTGTTGATCGGTCGAATTGCGCGGCCGGACCCGTGCTTTGGGAGTGCGTGGAGGAGATGCAGCCGGTGGCGCAAGCCGAGGGTGTGAAGCTGCACGCCAGGGTGGAGTTCGTGACCATGTTGTGCAATGAGTTCGTGCTGCGGCGCGCGCTGTTTGTGTTGCTGGATACGCTGATCGCAGAGGCAGCACCGGGCAGCGAGGTGAATGTGCAACTAGCGTCGGAGGACGGAACTGCGCGATTGGAATCCAGACCGGCGCCACTGGACCGCATGCGCGCGCAATTGTGCTGCCGCCTGCTGGAGCACGCCGGAGCCAGCGTGAGCCACGCTGCCGACGGTGGACTTGTGGCGGTGTTCCGAAGCGAAACTGGTCGGCAGATTCCACCAATAACTTCAGTAGATAAGGATCTTCTAACCGCTGGTTAATTACTTTCCAAGAACACACAGGTAGAACGGGGCCATGAATCATAGACATCCCATCTCTTCATCCGCGGGAAGTACCGCCCGGGCACTGCACTATCCTGCGGGCATCGGGCGCGCCCACACCGTCCTGATTGCCATTGCCGACAGCGGTATGCGTGCCAAGCTGGTGGAGCATATGCAAGGCGCGGCCATGCTGGTGGAAGCCGCCACCGGTGCCGAGGCTCTGGAGCGTCTGCAACGCCACGGGGCTCGCATCGCCCTGCTGGACCGTCACTTTCCGGATTTGAACAGCGAAGAGCTGGTGGGCGTGGTGGAGCGGCAGTTCCCCGGTACCGAGGTGGTACTGGTGGATGGCGCAAGCGGACGAATGGATATCCCGGAGGAGATGCGCGACGATGCCGCCTTCCGCGGATTGAGCGAGCTGTTCGTCCCGCCCAGAGATGATGGCGCGGCATCGGCGTGGCGCGCCAAGAGCTCCCCTGCGCCGGAGGCGGAGTTAGATAACAATTCCCTTCCCGGCATGGTGGCCGCCAGCGAATGCATGCGTGCCGTGGCGCGGCTGGTGCGCTCGGTGGCGCCGCATAACACGGCCGTACTGGTGACGGGCGAAACCGGCGTGGGCAAGGAACTGGTTGCCGAGGCTATCCACCGGCTGAGCCCACGGGCGGAGAAGCCGTTTATCACCGTGAACTGCGCGGCCATTCCGGAGGCGCTGGTGGAGGCCGAGTTATTTGGCCACACTCGCGGAGCCTTTACCGGAGCAGTGCAATCAAGACTGGGAAAGATTCACGCGGCACAGCAGGGCACGGTGTTCTTCGACGAGATCGGCGAGCTGCCGCTGGCCAGCCAGGCCAAACTATTGCGCTTTCTGGAGAGCGGCGAGGTGCAGCGCCTGGGCACGAGCGACGTATTCCGCCTGGATGTGCGCGTGGTAGCCGCGACGAACGTGGACCTGGAACGCAAGGTAAAACTGGGACTCTTCCGCGAGGACCTTTATTACCGCCTATCGGTCTTTCCCATTGAGCTGCCGCCGCTGCGCGAGCGGGTGGAGGACATACCGATGGTGGCCGAGCACTTTTTGCGGCGGCTGTCGGGTGGCAATGGTTTGCGGCTGACGACGGCGGCCGAGTCGAGGCTGATGCAACACACCTGGCCGGGCAACGTGCGCGAGCTGCGCAACGTGGTAGAACGCGCCTTTGTGCTTTCAGGCGGACGCCAGGCGATTGGGCCGGAGCTGATTCACCTGCGCAAACCGTGCGGTTCGGTGCGCGTCTCAGAAAGTTCTTAATCGGCGAAGTGGCTATGGCAGTCACCGTGCAACCATCCCAGTCAGCCATCAACGTCTACAGGTGAGGTTGCAATGAACGAATGGCAGATCATCCCCGAGATTGTGGGCTGCAACGCGGCGCTGCGGCGCGCGGCGCTCAAGTCCATGGAGACCGTCGAAGCCGGTCATTCCCTGCTGATTGAAGGCGCACCGGGCACGGGACGCCGGCTGCTGGCGCGCTGCGCATGGGCGCGGCGAAAGCCCGGATCGCGCTCGCTGTTCACCCTGGACTGCCGCTTGTTCGGCAGCGAGGCCACCGAGGAGACGCTGCTGGGCGCCACGGCGGCCATGGGTACAACCCACCCGCGCATCCACTCCGGAATGCACGGCGGCGTGCTGCTTCTGCACGTGGAAGAACTGAGCCGCCAGACCCAGGAGCGAGTGCTGCGGCTGATTGAAGCGCAGCGGCAGCGCAACAGCGGAATGCAGCTTCTGATGACCTGCGCGACGGAAGAGAATTCGCGCGAGGCCCTGCTGCCTGCACTCTCCGGGTTGGTGCAGAAGGTGAGAGTGCCGGCGCTGTGCGAGCGCATCGAGGACATTCGTCCGATTACGGAGAGTTTTCTGCGCAATGCCTCGCCTTTTGAGCGCGTGCGATGCTCGCAGGCGATGTACGAGAAGTTCTGCGCCTATGATTGGCCGGGCAACGTGACACAACTGCGCGGAGTGCTGCGGCGGCTGATGATGCTGCCGCACGACGGGTTGCTGGACATTGGTCTGCTGGCGGAGCTGATGTTCCGCGACGATACCTGCTATGCCCTGCTGGAGGGGATGCCGCCTGCGTCACAGATGC
>Ga0371490_1001243_pt1 | contig 13732 bp, 12 predicted proteins | sample MB2SIPfraction_FD_207959 | JGI IMG/M metagenome (GOLD analysis project Ga0371490, IMG submission 207959) | Lab enriched peat soil microbial communities from McLean, Ithaca, NY, United States - MB28FN SIP fraction | ecosystem: Environmental > Terrestrial > Soil > Wetlands > Peat | place: USA... | reverse complement strand
TTACGTGGAAAAGCACATCTATCTGCTGGCGCCGGCGCTGTCGCTCATCATGGCCCTGACCTCGATTGCACTGGTGCCGATTGGCCCCATCGTGCATCTGTTCGGCATCAGCACGGTGGTGCAGATCACGGGCGTGGTGGACGCAGCGGGGCAGTCGAGCGACATCAACGTCGGGCTGCTGATCATTCTCGGCATCACGTCACTCGGTGTATATGGCATCGCGCTGGCCGGATGGTCGTCGAACAGCAAGTACTCGCTGCTGGGTTCGCTGCGTGCCTCGGCGCAGATGATGAGCTACGAAGTTTCACTGGGCTTGTCGCTGGTGGGCGTGCTGATCATGAGCGGCACAATGAGCCTGGGCGGCATTGTGAAAGGCCAGCTCGGCACGTGGTTCGGCGTGATACCGCAGTGGTACATCTTCCGCTGGCAGTTCGTAGCCTTCTTCATCTACATGATGTCGGCCTTTGCCGAGACCAACCGCATCCCTTTTGATCTTCCGGAGGCTGAGACTGAACTGGTTGCGGGCTATCACACCGAGTATTCGGCGATGAAATTTGCCATGTTCTTCATGGCCGAGTACGCCAACATGGTGACCGTTGCCTGCCTGGCCAGCGTCATGTTCCTGGGTGGCTGGAGCGGCCCTCCAATGCACTTTTTGCCGGCGGTGGTGCAGGCTTTCCTGCCGCTCGTCTGGTTCTCGTCCAAGATTTTCTTCTTCCTGTTTTTATATATCTGGATTCGCGGCACGCTGCCGCGCTTCCGCTATGACCAGTTGATGGCCTTCGGATGGAAGTTCTTATTTCCGCTGGCGCTGGCTAACGTGGTCATCACAGCGTTTTTCGTGGCGTGGAGGGCCTGAGGCCGGATGCATCAATTCCTGTTCCTGCTCTTCGGAGCCTTTTGCGTGGGTGGCGCCATCAATCTTCTGCTGCAGAAGAAGACGATCAACAGCGCTCTGTCGTTGATCGTGGTGATGGGCTCGCTGGCGCTGATTTACTTGTTGCTGGGCGCGGAGTTCGTCGCCGTGGTGCAGGTCATCATCTACGCCGGCGCCATCATGGTTCTGTACGTATTCGTCATCATGCTGCTGAACGCCGGCAAGGAAGAAGAGGTCAAAGGCAGCCATGTCGCCAAGATCTTCGGCATTCCGGGCCTCTTCGCCGGCGGCATCATCGGCATCTGGGTGCTGCTGCAGCATCGTCCGGATGACAAACTGCTGCCCATCGGCGCCATGTACGGTCCGGCTGACAAGGTGGGCGAACTGCTCTTCACCAAGTATCTGCTTGCCTTTGAGGTCACCAGCATCCTGGTGCTGATCGCCATCATGGGCGCCGTGGTGCTCACCCGCAGGAGCCGCTCATGATTCCCATCTCCTGGTACCTGCTGCTCAGCGCGTTTTTGTTTGCCTGCGGCGTCATCGGCTTTTTGACCAAGCGCAACATCATCACGCTGTTCATGAGCATCGAGCTGATGCTGAACGGCGTGAACCTGAGCTTTATCGCCTTTGCCACGCGGCTGCAAACCCTGGACGGCCACATCTTCGTCTTCTTCGTCATGGTGGTGGCCGCCGCCGAAGCCGCCGTCGGACTGGCCATCATCATCTCCGTCTACCGCACGCGGGAGACGCTCAACGTGGATCGGGTGAACCTGCTGAAGCTATGACGATAACGCTACCATTCTGGCAACCCTGGCTGATCCCGATCCTGCCGCTGATCGGCGCGCTGCTGAACGGACTGTTCGGCCGCAAGCTGCCGCAGAAGCTCGTCTCCGGGATCGCGCTGTTCTTTACCGGCGCATCGTTTGTTGTGGCGCTGGCCCATGCGTGGGTACTGGTCAGCTCTCCCTACGCCATGCTGGAGACGAAGTACGGTACCTGGATCACCGCCGGCAACTTCCACGCGGACTTCGCGCTGCTGGTGGATCACCTCTCGCTCATCATGATGCTGGTGGTCACCGGCGTGGGCTTCCTCATCCACGTGTACGCCACGGCCTACATGGAGCACGAGGGCGGCTACTACCGCTTCTTCACCTACCTGAACCTGTTCATGTTCTTCATGCTGGTACTGGTGCTGGCCAACAACTACCTGCTGATGTTCGTCGGCTGGGAGGGTGTGGGCCTGGCGTCGTACCTGCTGATCGGCTTCTACTTCCGCAAGGATTCGGCGGCCAACGCAGGTAAGAAGGCCTTCATCACCAACCGCGTCGGAGACTTCGGCTTCCTCATCGCGCTCTTCCTGCTCATTCAGCACTTCGGCACCGTGCGCTACACGCAGGTAAACGACATCCTGACGCACTTCGGCACTGAACCAAACGCAGGCTTCCTGACCGCCATCGGTCTGCTGATGCTGGTGGGAGCCTGCGGTAAGAGCGCGCAGATTCCGCTCTTCGTCTGGCTGCCGGATGCCATGGAAGGCCCCACGCCGGTCTCGGCGCTCATCCACGCCGCGACAATGGTGACTGCGGGTGTCTACATGGTCGCGCGCTCCAATGCCATCTTCACCCGCGCGCCTCTGGCGCTGCTGGCCGTGGCCATCATCGGAACCCTGACCAGCTTCTTCGCCGCCACCATCGGCATCACGCAGACGGACATCAAGCGCGTGCTCGCCTATTCGACCGTCAGCCAGTTGGGCTACATGTTCATGGCCGCCGGTGTAGCCGCGTATTCAGCCTCGGTCTTCCACCTGATGACCCATGCCTTCTTCAAAGCTCTGCTCTTCCTCGGCGCTGGCTCGGTCATCCACGGCATCGCCGGAGAGCAGGACATGCGGAAGATGGGCGGCCTGCGCAAATACATGCCGTGGACCTTTGGCGTTATGTTGATTGCCACGCTGGCCATCGCGGGCATTCCACCGCTGGCCGGCTTCTGGTCGAAGGATGAAATCCTGTGGCAGGCCTACAGCAGTCCCTTCGGCAGCAAGATCTTCTGGGCCGTCGGCGCCATCACGGCATTCATGACCAGCTTCTACATGTTCCGCCTGCTGTTTATGACCTTCTTCGGTGAGTATCGCGGCGGAAACGACAACGCGCACAACACTCATCATGCCGACGCGCATGGCCACCACGGCACTCCGCATGAGTCTCCTTGGATGATGCTGTCGCCGCTGGTGCTGCTGGCTGTGCTCTCCATCGTCGGCGGCTTCGTCGGTATCGGCAACCGCTTTGAACACTTCATGGACCCCGTGATTCAAAAGGTCGAAGAGCCGCACACCAGCAACCTGGAGTCGGCACTGGCCATTGCCGCCGCCGACTCCAAGAGCGAAGAGCACGCGGAGAACAAAGGTCTGGAAACCGCGCTGATGGGCGTGAGCGTGGCCATCGCCTTCGCCGGATTGGCGCTGGCGTGGTTCCTATACATCGCGCGGCCGGAGCTGCCGGCGAAGATCGCCGCCAGCTTGAATGGCCTCTACGAACTCGTGCTGCATAAATACTGGATTGACGAACTGTACTCTACGGTGCTGATTGCCCCGCTTTTGTGGTTCAGCCGCGTCGTGCTGTGGCAGACGGTGGATCAGAAAGGCATTGACGGGATGGTGAACGAATCGGCCGTGGCCGCACGCGACGTAAGCGCCGTGGTGCGGCAGCAGCAATCCGGACTGGTGCGCAGCTACGCCGGATGGATTGCCGCCGGAGCCGCAGTGGTGGTGGCCTACATGGTCTGGATGGGAACGCGATGAACTATACGGCCTTCAATCCCTGGATTCTGACGCTGACGGCCTTTCTCCCAGCCGCGGGAGCGCTGCTGATTGCGCTGCTATTGCGCCGCGACCGAGATATCCGCATCTTCGCTCTGGCTATCTCGGTGCTCACGTTCCTGGCCTCGCTGCATCTGCCCGCGCATTACGCGGCTACAAGGCAGGCCACGGGTGGCTGGGTCTACGAGCTGAACCTGCCGTGGGTCACAAGCCCGAACATTCACTATCACGTGGGCGTGGACTCCATCTCGATGTGGCTGGTCGTGCTCTCCACGCTGCTGGTTCCCTTCTGCGTACTGGCCTCCTGGAAGAGCATCAACCAGCGGGTGAAGGAGTTCTTCATCCTGCTGCTGCTGCTGGAGACGGCGATGATCGGCGTCTTCATCGCGCTCGATCTCTTCCTCTTCTACTTCTTCTGGGAAGCCACGCTGATTCCGATGGCGCTGCTGATCGGTATGTTCGGGCACGGGCGGCGCGTCTACGCCTCGGTCAAGTTCTTCCTGTACACCATGATCGCTTCGGTCTTCATGCTGGCGGCCATCCTGTGGCTCTACGCAAACTCGGGAACCTTCGACTACCCCGCACTGCAGCAGATGATCGCCAACGGCAAACTGGTTATTCCAGAGACGACAGGGTTGTGGCTCTTTCTAGGATTTTTCGTGGCCTTTGCCGTCAAGGTGCCGCTCTTCCCGCTGCACACCTGGCTGCCGGATGCGCACGTTGAGGCACCCACCGCGGGCAGCGTGCTGCTGGCCGGTGTCCTGCTCAAGATGGGCACCTACGGCCTGCTGCGCTTCAACCTCGGACTCTTCCCCGAGCAGTCGCGCTCGAATGCCCCGTGGATCATCACGCTGGCGCTCATCGGCATCATCTACGGCGCGCTGGTGGCACTGGTGCAGCCCAACATGAAGAAGCTGGTGGCCTATAGCTCGGTCAGCCACCTGGGCTTCGTGGTACTGGGCATCTTCAGCTTTACCCGCGCGGGTTTGGATGGTGCGGTCTTCCAGATGCTGAACCATGGCATCAGCACAGGAGCGCTCTTCCTGCTGCTGGGCCAGCTCTACGACCGTCGCCACACCTACGAGATTAAAGAGTACGGCGGACTGGCCACGCCCATGCCGCGCTACGCGACGCTCTTCCTCGTCATCACCTTGTCGTCCATCGGCCTGCCGCTGATGAACGGCTTCGTCGGCGAGTTCCTGGTGCTGAGCGGAGCCTTCCAGGCCAAGGCAATCTATGGCATCCTGGCGGCCAGCGGCGTCATCTGGAGCGCCTTCTACATGCTCTGGCTCTACCAGCGCACCTTCTACGGAGAGGTCACCGTACCGGCAAACGCCACGCTGGCCGACGCCGACACGCGCGAGCAGACCATTCTGTGGCCGCTGGCCGTGCTGGCCCTGGTCATGGGCGTCTTCCCGAACCTGTGGCTCAAGCCGATTGATGTCAATGTAGCCGGAATCCTGAGCGTGCAAAGCGCACGCCCGCAGAGCCTGGCCGTGCAGAAGACGGCGCCCACCGCGGTGGCCACTACTCAAACTGAAATTACGGTGCATACACAGCAATGATGATCTCGCCGCCATCTTCCGCCGACTACATCCGCGTCCTGCCGGAGATCGTGCTCTCCATCTGGGGCATGATCGTCATGTTCGTGGAGCCGTGGCTGCCCGAAGGGCGCAGCCGCAAGGGTCTGGGCGTTTTTGCCGCCTTCGGAGCACTGGCGGCCATCGCAGCCACCTTCTACCAGGCGCAGCCGCAGTTTGCCGGATTCGGTTTCTACAACATGATCCGGGTGGACCACTTCAGCGTCTTCTTCCACCTGGTGGTGCTGCTGGTGGCGCTGGCCACCATCCTGATGTCGCTGGACTATCTGCCCTTCCAGAAGATTGACCATGGCGAATATTACGCGCTGATCCTTCTGGGCTCGGTGGGCATGTGCCTGATGTCTTCGGCCGTGGAGCTGGTGTTGATCTTCATCGCCCTGGAAATCTCCTCCATCGCCAGCTACATCCTGGCGGGCTTCCGCAAGCAGGCGGCGGAGAGCGCAGAGAGCTCGCTGAAGTACTTCCTGCTGGGCTCCTTTGCCACCGCCTTCTTCCTCTACGGCGTGGCGCTGCTCTACGGAGCCACAGGCTCGACCAACGTATTCGACATCGCTCGCGCTTTAGGTTCATCGACGCACATCGAGCCGCTGGCCTACGTCGCTGTCGCGCTGATCTTCACTGGCCTGGGCTTCAAGGTGGCCTGCGCTCCCTTCCACGTGTGGACGCCGGACGTTTACGAAGGTGCGCCCTCGCCCGTGGTGGCTTTTATGAGCACCGCGCCCAAGGCCGCCAGCTTCGCCGTCCTCATCCGCCTGGTGATCGAAACGGCCTCGCCCAACTGGTTCTGGGTCATCTGGGTCGCCGCGCTGCTCAGCATGAGCGTCGGCAACCTCGGCGCCATCCTGCAAAGCAACGTCAAGCGCATGCTGGCCTACTCCAGCATTGCCCACGCCGGATACCTGATGGTGGCCTTCGCCTCGGCCAGCAACCGCGATCTCGGCATCTCGGCCGCCATGTTCTACTCGGCGGCCTACGCGGCCATGAACGTGGGCGCCTTCGCCGTGGTCAGCCACATGGCGGGCAGCGGTGAACGCTTTACATCGATTGACGACTACTCCGGACTGGGCAAGCGCTCGCCGGTGCTGGCCGCCGCCCTCACGTTCTTCTTGCTCTCGCTGATTGGAATACCGATGACGGGCGGCTTCTTCGCCAAGTTCTACGTCTTCAGCGCGGCGCTGCGCACGCACCTGGTGTGGCTCACTATCCTTGGCGTGCTGAACAGCGGCATGGGTAGCTACTACTACCTGCGGCTCATCGTGCGCATGTACATGCACGAGCCGCAGAGCGACAAGCCCGCGCCGCCCATCCGCTGGGGTGTGGGGCTGGCCCTTGCGCTCAGCCTGTTGGCGACCCTGTGGCTGGGCATCCTGCCCAACACCGTGCTGCACTACACGCAGGGTGCACAGACGTTCCTGTCGGTGAAGTAAATAGGCACAAGGTTACGGACGTTTCGGAAGTGTCAAAGGTTTCGGAGGTAAAGTAAAAGGCCCTGCTTGATGCGGGGCCTTTTACTATGCGTAAGTATTCACTAGTAGAGCGCAGGTTGCGCCGTTGCTCTTGCTCTTCAACCCCTGAAACCTCCGCAACTTCCGCCACCTCCGAAACATCACGTCCACAGCAAAGCCCCCGCCGCAGCGGGGGCTCGCCAGAAAACTTGAAGCTACTTAACCTTGGCGAAGACCACGACCAGGGTAAACAGCACCAGCGACTCGATGAAGGCCAGGCCGAGAATCATGGCCAGCTGGATGCCGGCGCGGGCGGCTGGATTGCGTGCCATGCCCTCGCAGGCAGCGGCAGCAACCTTGCCCTGTCCGAGGGCGGCCAGGCCGGCGGCAATCGCCATGGCGAAGCCGGCGCTCAGGGCGACCCAGTTGGCGCCACCGGCGGCGGCGGCAGGCTCAGCCTGCGCGAATACGGGGGTGGCCAGCATCAGGATGGCCATCACGGAAAACAGAACGAAAGCTTTCTTGCTCATGTTAGTGCTCCTTCGGTGATTTCGTCGCCAGTGGGTGGTTGACTTCCTCGTAGTGGGAGGCCCTCACGCTGGCAACGTCGTACAAAACTTGTTAGTGCTCGTGCGCCGTCGCTTCGCCCAGGTACACCATGGTCAGCAGCACGAAGACGAAGGTCTGGATCAGCGCCACGCCGAAGTGCAGTCCCATGAAGATGACCGGGATGCCGACGGGCAGCAGCGAGAAGAAGACCAGGGTAACCATGTCTCCGGCGAACATGTTGGCGTAAAGACGGACGGTGAGCGAAAGCATGCGGGCCAGATGGCTGGCGAGTTCAATCGGCAGCATCAGCCAGGCCAGCCACCATACCGGGCCCATGAAGTGCTTGATGTAGCCCAGTCCGTTGGCGCGCAGTCCGTGCATCTGGTAGTAGCACCAGGTGACGACAGCGCAGCCGAGCGGCACCACGGCCGAGCCGGTGGGCGTCTCAAAGAAAGGAATCAGGCCGAGCAGGTTGCAGCTGGCGATGAACAACGCCAAGGTAATCAGATACGACAGGTAACGCTTGTTGTCATGCCCGATGATCTCTTCGCTCTGCGCATCAATCATGCCGTAGATGCTCTCAAAGAAGTGCTGTAGCGTGCCGGGATTCTCCACCGACAGGCTGGCGCGCGTCAGCAGAAAGCAGACGGTCAGCAGCACCACCACCAGAATCTCCATGGCGAGGAAGTCTGGAATGGGGGCTTCGGCGTGAGCTGCGTGCAGGCCAAAAGCGTGCAGCAGCGCGTTGGCTGGCGTGGCAAACAGATGGTTCAGCAGCGCGGTAAAAGGCAGTTGATGCATCGGTGATGAACAGCCTCGGTCAGGATGATCGCCGGCGGGCGGCGAATAACTCGTACGCGGCTTCGCACATTAGTGCCAGAACAGGCATCGCCAGCCCTGCCAGGAACCCCACCAAGCCTCGCACGGAACAACTAAAGATACCATAGGCCACTATTGCTATCAAGAAGATACGGCCAATGCCGCGAACCACCGCGGCGCGCCCCCGCTCACGGCTGCCGGCGTACACAATGCGCTCTCCAATGGCGTTTACGCTCTGGGCCAGCCAGCGGAAGTTCAGCCACGCCATCGCCGTCCCCAGGGCCAATCCGGCGGCCACGGGCCAGCCCGTAAAGGGCGTCCACGGCCATAACGCAGCCACCGAGGAGATGGCCCCGGCGATCAGGATTCCCTTCTCCACGCGGGCCAGCATGGCGTCGTATTGCGCCATCTCCGCCGGATTGGGCTCGGTCGAGGCCAACCCGGGCGAATCCGGCCAGTTCTCAGGACTGGGAATGCCAGGGGCTTCGTCATGGAGAGCGCCTGAGGACTCTACTGGCTCACCCTGAGGCTGGATGGGCTCCTGATCGCTCACGGAAGCACCTCGGGGCCCGGCGGAGGCTCGTGAGGATGGTTCTCCTGCTTTGCTCGCTCCTCACCCTCCACCTCGGCGTCGGTCTCGGCCGAGGCGCTCAGGGCGCGGCGAATCATGCTGACGAAGCCGCTGATGGCGCCAAAGATGATGCCAAAGAGGTAGATCCAGTGGGTGTGCAGCAGGTGGTCGGCCAGCAAGCCCAGCAGATAGCCGACAAGGACCGCGGCCGGGATCAGAAAGCCGATCTCCGAGTAGCGGGCAACCAGAACCCAGGGGCTCTCCTCTTTTTGGCGCTGTTTGTCGTCGCTCATCTCAATTGCCTCTTACCGCAGGTGCTAGCGCTGCTGCTGTTATACAATTTTCTGGTGTCCTTAGAACAAAACATTTACGACCTCCGCAAGCAGAAGCTTGGCCAGATTGAAGCCCTTGGCCAACCTGCCTATCCGAACCAGTTCCGCTTCACTCACCAGATTCCGGAGATTCTCTCCGCGTACACGGCCAGCACGGGCGAAGAGCTTGAGGCGACCAAGCCCTCGGTAGCCATTGCCGGTCGCCTGATGGCCATCCGACTGATGGGCAAGGCCAGCTTTGCCCACCTGCAGCAGCAGGGCGAAAAGCTGCAGATTTATATCAAGAGAGACGCCGTCGGCGAAAAGCAGTGGGAGCTTTATAAGCTGCTCGACATCGGCGACCACATCGGCGTCAAGGGTTACCTCTTCCGCACCCGTACCGGCGAGCTCAGCGTGCATGTGGAGGAGATTACCTTCCTCAGCAAAGACCTGCTGCCGCTGCCGGAGAAGTTCCACGGCCTCACCGACGTGGAGCTGCGCTACCGCATGCGCTATGTGGATCTTCTCGACGTAGAGGTGCGCCAGGTCTTCGTCAAGCGCGCCAAAATCGTGCAGTCCATCCGCCGCTTCCTCGACGCGCGCAGCTTTGTCGAAGTGGAAACACCGATGATGCAGCCCATCGCCGGGGGCGCGGCCGCTCGGCCATTTGTCACGCATCACAACACGCTGGATATCGACCTTTTCCTGCGCATTGCCCCCGAGCTGTATCTGAAGCGCCTGGTCGTCGGCGGACTCGACCGCGTGTACGAGATCAACCGCAACTTCCGCAACGAGGGCATCAGCACTCGCCACAACCCCGAGTTCACCATGCTGGAGTTCTACCAGGCCTACGCGAATTATCACGACCTGATGGATTTGACCGTGGAGTTGCTGCAGCAGGTGGCGATGGATGTGAACGGCTCGCTGAAGAGCCAGTTTGGCGATCTCGAAATTGACTGGAGCAACTTCCAGCGGCTCTCCATGCGCGAGGCCATCATCAAGTTCTGGCCCGCCGAGGCAGGCGATGCCCCCACGATGGATGCATTCAAGAGCGACGCGGAGATCGAGCAGCTCGTACGCCGCTTGCAGAAGACCAAATTCAGCGTGCCCTACGATCCGCGTGAGCCCGCGGGCCGCGCCATCGCCGACATCTTTGAGGCCGTGGCCGAAGAACACCTGTGGCAACCGACGATCATCTACGACTTCCCGCTGGCCATCTCGCCACTGAGCAAGAACAAGCGCGAGGAGCCGGACTTCGTCGAGCGTTTTGAGATTTACGTGGCCGGCATGGAGCTGGGCAACGCCTTCAGCGAGCTCAACGACCCTGAGGAGCAGCGCCGACGCTTTGAGCAGCAGATTGGTGAGCGCGAGCGCGGCGATGATGAGGCTCACCAGATGGACGAGGACTACATCCGCGCCCTGAGCTACGGCATGCCTCCCACGGGCGGCGAAGGCATTGGCATAGACCGCCTGACGATGATGCTGACCGGCTCGACCTCCATCCGCGACGTGATTCTCTTCCCGCAGCTGCGCCCAGAGAAGCGCGAGGACGAGGCTTCGCCCGATGGCGAGGCCGCAAAGTAACTGTTCCCCCCCGCCCCGTGTCGTAATCATCAACACGATGCGGGTGGGCATTCTTGCGTCTGATTGCGTGCAGGGAGCATGATGCTTGGGCGCGAAGTGATTGATTTTCTGGCAGGAACGTCTCCTTCCCTGCTAAAATCAATCGAGTGACTTGATACCTCCGGCCCGGCCTCATACGCTGGTGCAGATGGCTGTAGACGCTTCACCTGCGGCGCCGGAAGGCTGGATATACTGAAAGTTCTGACTCATGGCTAACGGATCATCCAACGGCTCCAACGGTGCAAGTGGCCGTTCCTGGATCAGGATCACCACGATTGTGGTGCTCATCCTGGTGCTCATCGGCATTTACATGCAGTTCCGCCACCGCCGCATTCGCGCCACGGTAGTCAAGCCCTCCTACCAGACGCTGACCAGCTCGATCAACACCAATGGCAAAGTGGAGCCTGTGCATGGCTTTGAGGCTCACGCCCCGCTGGCCGTCACCGTGCGCCAGGTGCTGGCCCATGAGGGTGATCAGGTAAAGGCCGGCCAGTTGCTTCTGGAACTGGATGACGTGCATGCCAAGGCCGACGTGGCCACGGCGGAGACCCGCGTGAAAGCCGCCGAGGAGCGCGTGGCCGCATTACGCGTCGGCGGCACCTCGCAACAGGTGCTGCTGCGCCGCAATGATCAGGAAAAAGCCAAAGCCGAAGTGCAGAGCGCCGAACGGCACCAGGCCGCGATGGAGCGGCTGCAGCAGAAGGGCGCAGCCAGTGCCGAGGAGGTGGCCGCCGCACGCGACCGCCTGACCCGCGCACAGGCCGACCTTGTGCAGTTGCAGACTCCGGTGCGTTACTCCGAAGCTGAGATGGCGCGTGCCCAGGGTGAGCTGAACGACGCCCGCGCCGCCTTGCAGGCCTCCGAGGATGTGCTGCGTCAGTGCGACGTGCGCGCTCCCTTTGCCGGCACCGTGTACTTTCTTCCGGCCAAGGCTGGAGCCTTTGTGCAGATTGGCGACCTGCTTTTGCAGGAGGCGGACCTCTCGCAGTTGCAGGTGCGCGCCTTTGTGGATGAGCCTGAGATCGGCCGCCTGACACTGGGTCAGCAGGTGCGCATCACCTGGGATGCCCTGCCGGGAAAGAGTTGGCAAGGCACGGTGGCATCGCTGCCCTCCACGGTCATCAACCGCGGCTCACGCGTGGTGGGCGAGGTGCTGTGCCGGGTGGACAACTCGGCGCGCCTGCTACTGCCCAACGTCAACGTAACCGCCACCATCATCGCCGTCAGCAAAGATAACGCCCTGAGCGTGCCGCGCGAGGCCGTACGCGAGGACGCCACCCACAGCTACGTGTATGTGGTGGAAGGCAACCAGTTGCGCCGACACGACGTGACCATCGGCATTTCCAACTTGACGCATGTCGAGATTCTCAGCGGCATCGACGCTCATGACGTGATCGCCGTGCAGTCGTTGAGCCCTTCACCGCTGGTCGATGGCGTGACGGTGAAGATCGTCGAGAACCCCTCCTGATGGCGATGACGCGCGCAGCTTCCACTTCGAGCTTGCGGCGAGCGTTGCTTGTAGCCTGCCTGCTGGTCGCGGCCTGCGTGGCCGCATGCGCGCAGGATGGCCGCCAGTTGCTGGAGTGGGGTCGCATCGACGAGGCAATTCGCGTGTTGACGCCGCTGGCAGGCGGCAATGCAGCGGCCGCCAACCAGCTGTGCCGCGCTTATATGTCCATCGGCCAGTGGGATAACGCGGTCCGCCAATGCGAACATGCGGTGCAGCTGGATGGCCGTGATGCGGACTTCCAGCTTTGGCTGGGGCGGGCTTATGGTGAAAAAGCCGGAGCGGTCTCGGTGCTTTCAGCTTTTTCCATTGCGCGCAAAAGCGTGGCAGCCTTTGAAGCGGCCCACGCGCTCGACCGCTCGAACGAGCTGATTGCCCGCGACCTTGCTGAGTATTACATCCAGGCGCCTGGCATTGCCGGGGGGGGAATGGGCAAAGCTCAGGCACTGGCCAATGAGATGGCCGCGCAGCATCCCGTGACCGCCGCATGGATTCGCGCCCGCGCCGCCGGCAAGCAAGGCGATCAGGCCACGGCAGACCGCGAGTACACGGAAAGCATCCGTTTGAGCGATGATTCGGCAGAAATGCACTTGGAGTACTGCCGCTACCTGAAGGGTCAGAAGCAGTGGGCGCTCTTTGATCAGCACATTGCGGAAGCATTGCATTCACCGCGTGTGCGTCCGCAGGACCATTACGATGCCGCCGAGCAGTTGTGGCGCGCCGGGCGCAACCTGCCACTGGCCGCGGAACATATGCGCGCCTATATTGCAAGCGGGCATCCGGACGAGGAATCGCCGCTCTTCCTGGCGCATTTCCTGCTGGGAGAGATTCTGCGCGGCATGGGGGATACATCTGGCGCCATCGCGGAGTATCGCGCCGCACTGGCACTGGCCAGTTCTTATCGTCCCGCGCAAGAGGCACTGCGCCGGTTGGAGCAGCGTTAATGCCTTTACCGAATAGCAGAGAGAAGATGACGACGAATCACATGACGCGTAGCTGGCGGCCCGCTTCCCTTACGGCAGCCCTGCTGACCCTTCTGCTGACGCTGGCCGGCAACGCCATGGCGCAGCCCGTGGACTTCCGCACGGCCATGGAACTGGCTTTGCAGCACAGCGGTACGGTGATGGCCGCCAGCGCCGACCGAGCCAAGGCTGCAGCGCACTACCACGAGGCCCGCGATGCCTATTTCCCCACGGTGATTTTTGGCTCCGGGCTGGGCTATAGCATTGGCATGCCCGTGGCTATCGCCGGGCAAGCCCCGTCGCTTTATAACATCACCCACAACCAAATGCTCTTCAACCTCTCCACCCGCGATACGATGAAAGCCGCACACAGTGACACAGTGGCAGCCAACCTGGACTACGCCGATAAAGCCAACCAGGTATTGCTGGACACGGCGCTGCTCTACATTGAGCTGGACAACACCACGCAGCGGCTGGCGGCAGCCACCGAGCAGAAGCAGTCCGCCGATCACGCTCTCTATATCGCACAGCAACGCGAGAAGGAAGGCGTGGGCAGCCATCTGGATTCCAAGCGCTCTGAGCTGGAGTCTGCCCGCGTTGAGGTGCGACTGGCAGAGCTGGAGACCGCGCGCGACGTGGCTCGTGAGAAGCT
>Ga0371490_1001242_pt1 | contig 13745 bp, 13 predicted proteins | sample MB2SIPfraction_FD_207959 | JGI IMG/M metagenome (GOLD analysis project Ga0371490, IMG submission 207959) | Lab enriched peat soil microbial communities from McLean, Ithaca, NY, United States - MB28FN SIP fraction | ecosystem: Environmental > Terrestrial > Soil > Wetlands > Peat | place: USA... | reverse complement strand
CCGTCACCACCTCGTAGCCCGCCTCGGATAGGATCTTTCGCCCGGTGTTCTGTGCGGGCACACTATCATCTGCCAGTAGAATCGTTAATGCCACGTTGTATCCCGTCCCTGAGAGTGCCGCAGATAGCGGCCACCAAGCAGCCAAAGTAACGCACTCACCCTCCCGGGTCAATGTGCATGAACCATTATCCGCAGCTTCAGGACAATAGTACGCCCGCCTGATGGTTACCAGGCGGGCGACAGGTTTCACAAATCGTCTTGCCGGTTAGAACGGAATCGGCAGCTTCAGTTTCATCTTCTTCTTCGGCTTGCGGCTGCTGGCGCTGTTCTTCTTGTCCGCCTCCGCTGTCTTGGTCGAGCTGCTCTCTTCTGGTTTGGCAGTGTCCGGCTTGTTCTTGTCATCGCTGCTGGAGGTCATCTTCGCCTCGTTCAGCTGCTTCGGCGCTTCCGCCGGAACATCGCTCGGGTTGACAGCCGGGGTCACGGCCGAGCGCGGCGCGGGCTGTGTCTCCGGAACCTTCTCGCCCGGCTTCACGCTCTCCACCTTCACTTCACTCTTGCCGCCCTTGGAGGCATATTCACTGGCCACCGTGGCATTCAGCTCGCGTACCAGGCGCGGAGCATCGGTCTCCTTCGGATCCACCAGTGTGGGCTGGCCGACTTTCATCGTCGTGGCAAGGTCCGGACGCTTGCCCATATCGCTGACGAAGCGTTCGTAACGGGTCTCTGCCGTACGGCTGGCCAGTTCCTTCTTGTTCTGTGCAATGGCTTCAGGCGTTGGCGTCGGTACCGGACGGTCGATGGCCGCCAGGCGGCGACGCGCATCCTGGTAGCGCGGCATCGCCGGATAGCGGGTCACAATCTTGCTGTAGGCCTGCGCCGCGTTGTCCAGGTATTCCTTCACCAGTCTCTGCTTCAGGTGCTCCGACACGTTGGGCGCGATGCGCGTGCGGTCGGCCTGGCGCTCATAGGACTGGCCCAGCAGGAACAGCGCTTCATCCGAATGGCTGTACAGCGGATAGGTATCGGTCAGGGTGCGGCCGCGCGCAATCGAGGCAATCTGCGAGCCGCGCAGGAAGTAAAAGCGCTGGATGCGGAACTCACGCTCGGCCAGCACTTCCTGTACCTGCAGCAGGCGGATGCGCGCGGTGTCGGCCAACTTGCTGTCAGGATATTGCAGCAGCAGTTGCCGGTACTCATCCTCGGCGCGGCGCGCGTGGGTGAAATCGCGGTCCGGCTTCTCCATCTGCCGGTAGTGAATGTCGGCGATCTTGAGCTGTGCCTCGCTGGCCTCGGCCATGTTGGGGAAGAACGTGATGAAGTCGCGGAACTCTGTCTCCGCCTGCGCCAGGGCGGCAGTACCGCCCTCCTGGTACCAGCTTTCGCCCACCGTCAGCTTGGCCCGGGCTACATACTCGCTGTCCGGGTAGGTGTTGATCAGCGTCTGCAGGGTAATGCGCGCCACTTCGTACTTGTGCTCTTTCATCGCCTCCATGGCACGGTCGTACAGAACCTTGTCAGGCTGCTTGGAGTTGATGTGGCTAAGCGGGCTGTTGGCCTTCTTCTTGCTATGGCAGCCGGCAACGGACAGCATAAAGGCAGCCATCAGCACGGCAATAAGAGCGCGACGAAACATGAGGGAGACACCTCGGGAGTACACGATCACCTGCGGTTATGCCTTCTGCAGCAGCGCCGCGCGCGCGGCCTGCAAGAGCGTTTGAACGTTGCCGCCTATATCACCGCGGCCAAAGACGGCGTTGCCGGCCACCAGGACTTCCGCCCCGGCCTGCACCACCTCTGTAATGGTATCAAGAGCAATGCCGCCATCCACCTCAATCCGGTAGCTGAGATTGTGCTTTTGCCGCAATTCAGCAAGATGGCGAATCTTACCCAGCGTTCGGGGAATAAACTTTTGCCCGCCAAAGCCGGGATTCACGCTCATCACCAGCACATAGTCCACAGCCGGCAGAATGTCGGAGAGCGTCTCCACGGGCGTTGCCGGGTTGATGACCACCCCGGCCAGGCAGCCGTGCGAACGAATCAGCTCCACCGCACGATCCAAATGCACAGTGGACTCCTGATGCACGCTGATCCAGTTGGCGCCGGCAGCGGCAAAGGCCGGAATGTACTGCTCCGGATTCTCGATCATCAGGTGCACGTCCAACGGCGCTGTCACGTGCTTGCGCAGGGCGGCCACCACGGGCGGACCAATGGTGATGTTGGGCACGAAATGGCCATCCATCACGTCCACGTGCAGCACGGTTGCGCCAGCCTCCAGGGCCGGAGCAACCTGCTCGGCCAAGCGGGCGAAATCTGCCGACAAAATCGATGGCGCAAGTTCGATCAAGCTCTTCTCGCAAAAGGGGATGTCGCTGTGGAAATTCTAGCACGCGGCGGGCTTTACCGCCCCCTGGCGAAACCGCCGCATGATACGCTCTTGGGCATGGCACTGGTCGAAGCCACCCATCTCGTCAAGCAATTTGAGCTCGCCGCCGGACAGGCGCCAGTGTGCGCCGTGGACGATGTCAGCTTCAGCATTGAGCCGGGCGAGACCCTCGGCCTGGTTGGCGAGAGCGGTTGCGGCAAAAGCACCCTCGGCCGCCTCCTGCTGCGCCTTATCGAACCCACCAGCGGCAGTGTCCGCTACGACGGCCAGGAGCTGACCACACTGGACGCCCGCGCCCTGCGCGACACCCGCCGCAAGATGCAGATCATCTTCCAGGATCCCTTCGCTTCGCTCGACCCGCGCATGACCGTCGCCGAGATCGTCAGCGAGCCCATCGCCATCCACGAGCATCTCGGGCAGGCCCTACTGATGCAACACGCCGCCGAACTGATCGCCATGGTTGGCATGGACGCCAGCGCCCTGGGCCGCTATCCCCACGAATTCAGCGGAGGCCAGCGCCAGCGCATCGGCATTGCCCGCGCTCTGGCCCTGCGCCCGCACTTCATCGTCGCCGATGAGGCGGTCAGCGCTCTCGACGTAAGCGTCGCCGCGCAGATCGTGAACCTGCTGCAGAAGCTGCAAAAGGAGATGGGCCTGACCTACCTCTTCATCTCCCACTCAATGCCCGTGGTGCGCTACCTGAGCACCCGCATCGCTGTAATGAAGGACGGTAAGATCGTCGAGATCGGCGATACCGAGCAAATCACTACGGCGCCCAAACATGCGTACACAAAAGAATTGCTGAAGGCCGTCGAGGGGTAAGCTCCTACCGCTTCCCGTCCTTCTGCATCTCGCGGTAGACGTCGCTCTTGCTGATGCCCAACTCTTTGGCCACGCGCTTCATCGCCTCTTTTTCGTCCACCTCGCCGCTCTTCATCAGCTCGCGGACGCGGGTGCGGGCGTTCTTCTGCGCCACCACAGGCACACCGTGCGCCTCCTCGGCGCGGCCAATCAGCAGGGTGATTTCGCCGCGTATCTCATCGCGCTTTTTGAAATCTTCCAGTGTCTCGGCGGCCGAGGCGCGCACAAATTCCTCGTAAATCTTCGTCACCTCGCGGGCCACCACCACGTGGCGATGCGCGCCCAGCACATCCACAATGTCTTCCAGCGTGCCCAGCAGACGGTGCGGCGCCTCGTAATAAATCTGCGTGCGCGTCTCGTTCCTGATCTCCTCCAGCACCTTGCGCCGCTGTCCCAGCTTGACCGGCAGAAAGCCATGGAAGACAAAGCTGTCGGTAGGCAATCCGCTGGCCACCAGCGCACTTAAAAAGGCCGTGGCTCCCGGCACCGGCACCACGGGAATCTTGTGCCGGATGGCCAGCGACACCAGCCGGAAACCGGGATCGCTCACCCCCGGCATGCCGGCGTCGGTCACCAGGGCGATCGACTGCCCCTGCTCCAGGTGCATGATGAGCTCGGCCGAGCGGGTCAATTCGTTGTGCTCGTGGTAACTGATGCTGCGGGTCTGTATGCCGTAGTGGTTCAGCAGCTTGGAGGTCTGGCGGGTGTCCTCGCAGGCAATAAGCTGCACCTCTTTCAGGATGCGCAAGGCCCGCAGGCTGATGTCTTCCAGGTTGCCGATGGGCGTTCCAACCAGGTAGAGGGTGGGCTGTGCGGGCATTGTGAGTCTCCCTGACTGGCCCGCGTTGGCGCGGTGGCGGACCTGAAATTATCCGGCTGCGGGTGCTGGTTTCCCGTTGCGTACCATGATGATACGAGGTTTCGGATGGAGCGCAGCCTCAAAGGCGCAGTGTACCACCTGCCGCGGACAAATTGACCGCATCCCGAGCGCGAACCTAGAATCAAATAGAGAGAGCGGCAGCCGGAGCCCGCGGACAACACTTGCGCCCTCCAGCCTGCCGCGCAGCTTTTTAATAAGGCAATCTGCTAAGAAGACATCATGCCCCTTTACGAGTACCTGTGCAGCAACTGCGCTCATCGCTTTGAGCGCATCGTGAAATTCTCCGATCCGCCCCTCACCGTTTGCCCCAAATGCGGCATGGCGACGATCGATCAGATGATCTCCGCCCCGGCCGTTCAGTTCAAAGGCTCAGGCTGGTATGTGTCCGACTACGCCAAGAAGAATCCGGCGGGGTCAAATTCCTCGGGCGCCAGGAACGATTCCGGCGAGTCCATTGAATCTTCGGCTGCGGCGGCCACACCGGCTGGGGCAGAGTCTTCGGGCGCGGCATCGAATTCGGCGTCTGGCTCGCCATCCGGCTCATCTTCGAACTCGGCGTCGAACTCAAAGTCGGAGAGCTCAAAGCAAGGGTCCAGCTCCGGCGAAGGTTCCAGCTCAACGGCCCCGGCATCATCCGGCGCGGGATCTTCGACAAGCTCCGGTGCAGGCGACTCTGCCAGGTAGCGCTGCGCAAGCAACGCGATCAACTCGACCTCTCTGTATGGCACAACCATCGCTGAAAGTGAATGGCTGGCAGTCCTGTGCGGGCGGTTGCATCGTTAATATCTGTTGCAACATCTAATACTCTGTCGGCCGGTGTATCCGGCCACGGAGGTTCCCGTGATTTCTCTTCGCAAAGCCGCCGAGCGTGGACACTTCAACCATGGCTGGCTGGACACGTATCACACCTTCTCCTTCGCCAGCTATCACGACCCGCGCCACGTTCACTTCCGCGCTCTCAGGGTCATCAACGAGGATCGCGTCGCCCCGGGACGCGGCTTCGGCATGCATCCCCATGACAACATGGAGATCATCACCTACATCCTCAGCGGCGAGCTCGAACACCGCGACAGCCTGGGCACGGGTGCCGTCATACGCCCCGGCGACGGGCAGCGCATGAGCGCCGGAACCGGTATCGTGCACAGCGAGTTCAACCCCTCGCCGATCGACCCCGTGCATCTTTTGCAGATATGGATCTTTCCCGACAAGCAGGACGTCGAGCCCAGCTACGAGCAGAAGACCTTTGCCGAGGAAGAGAAGCGCAATCGCTGGCGGCTGATTGCCTCACCCAACGGAGAGAATGGTTCGGTCACGATTCATGCCGACGCCAAGCTCTCGGTGACCAAACTGCAGGCTGGTGCGAGCCTGCCCATTGCGCTTGGCGAAGGCCGTCATGGCTGGCTGCAGATGGCAGCGGGTTCGGCAACACTCAATGGACGCGAGCTCCAGCAGGGCGATGGCGCCGGCATCAGCGAAGAGCGCTCGCTGACGCTTACGGCCACCGAGGATGCCGAGGTCCTGCTCTTTGATTTGGCGTAAGAGCCGAAGTGGCCTGCAAAAAGATTAGGCGTGCCGGAATATCCGGTACGCCTTTTTCCAGTCTGATTGTTATCGAGTGAGCTGCCTATTTGTCGCGCCACACATCGGAGAGGTGTTCGTTGATGATCTTCAGCTCACCCTCCGGAGTGAGGCGGAAGATCTGCGTGGCGCGGCCGTCGCGCACGGCCTTGTCGTAACGGTTGCCCAGCACATCGTGCTTCATATTGGTGGCCGTCCAGCGGAAGTTGTAGATAGCCACTGCCAGGTCATCGGACAGTAATTGCACATTAATCAAGCCCACGATGTCAGGCTTAAAGACCGTCTCGGCATCAAAATACTCGCGCTCCTTGCGCGCGGCACTGACCCGGCCAGGCTCCGGCCGCACGGCAAAGGGATGAAAGACCAATGCGTCATAACTGTAAAAGCTGGACATCTCGCCGCTCTGTTTTTCCGCCAACACGCGCCAGTAGCGCCGCACGGCACTCTCCACCTGTTGGACGTCAATCGTTGTGCTCACCATTTGTGTAGGGTCCTAATAAAGATTTAGGAAAATTGCGCTGATAGTTTTTCCTACCTGTACATCTTTTACAAGAAACCAAAGTAATCCTACACCAACGCCTGGACGTATCCCTGTGCGTGCGCAGAAGAGGCAAAATAAAGCCCCGGGGATATCTTCCCGGGGCTGCCATGTTCAATGTTCTCTTGGCTTACAGCTTCAGCGCGGCATCCACCGCTTTGACGTCAGCTTCTTCCGCGTGCTCAACGACGAAGTTCAGCTTGCCGTCCGTGGCGTCTACCTTGATGTGATCGCCGTGCAGCACTTCGCCGTCGAGTATCTTCATCGCCAGCGGATCCTGAATCATGCGCTGGATGGCCCGCTTCAACGGACGCGCGCCGTAGGCCGGATCGTATCCGCTGGTGAACAGAGCCTTCTTGGCCGCCGCAGTCAGTTCGATGGTGATCTTGCGCTCGCCCAGCAGCCGTTGCAGATCCTGCAGGCGCAGCTCGACGATCTTCGTCAGCTGCTCTTCGCCAAGCGGATGGAAGACCACGATGTCGTCCACGCGGTTCAGGAACTCCGGCTTGAAGTGCCCGCGCAAGGCATTCATCACCTGCTCGCTGGCCCGCGCAAAGCGCTCGGGATTGTTCATGTCTCCGCTCAGCGAGAGTGACCCGATGTTGCTGGTCATGATGAGGATGGTGTTCTTGAAGTCCACCACCCGCCCCTTGCCGTCGGTTAACCGACCGTCATCCATGATCTGCAGAAAGACGTTGAATACCTCAGGACTGGCTTTCTCAATCTCATCAAACAACACGACAGAGTACGGACGGCGGCGCACGGCTTCCGTCAGCTGACCGCCCTCTTCGTAGCCCACGTATCCCGGAGGCGCGCCGATAAGCCGCGAGACCGAGTGCTTCTCCATGTATTCACTCATGTCAATGCGAATCATGGCGTGCTCGTCGTCAAAGAGGAACTCGGCCAGTGCCCGTGCCATCTCGGTTTTGCCCACGCCCGTAGGCCCCAGGAAGATGAATGAGCCAATGGGACGCCGTGGATCACTCAGCCCGGCGCGCGAACGCCGGATGGCGTTGGACACTTTTTCCAGCGCCTCATCCTGACCCACCACGCGCTGACGCAGACGGCTCTCCATCTGCACCAGCTTTTTCACCTCGCCCTCGAGCATCTTCGCCACCGGAATTCCGGTCCAGCGGCTGACGATGCGCGCCACATCCTCTTCGTCCACCTCTTCCTTCAACATGCGCGCCTGTGCGCCTTCGGCCTTCGCCGTCAGCGCGACCAGCTTCTGCTCGGACTTGGGCAGTTCGTCGTACTGGAGGCGTGAGGCCTTTTCGTACTCGCCCTTGCGCACGGCCTCCACCTGCTGCGCCTTCAACTCTTCAATGTGCTCCTTGAGCTGGCGGGCCTCGGCGATCTGCTCTTTTTCGCGCTTCCAGCGAACTTTCAGAACGTTGGCCTGCTCTTTGACCTCGGCCAGTTCGCGCTCCACCACCTGCATGCGCTCACGGCTGTTGGCGTCGGTTTCCTTCTTCAAGGCCTGGCGCTCAATTTCCAGGTTCGTCGCGCGCCGCTGCAACTGGTCAATCTCCGTCGGCATCGAGTCAATCTGAATGCGCAGGCTGGCCGCTGCTTCATCAATCAGATCAATCGCCTTGTCGGGCAAGAAACGGTCGCTGATGTAGCGATGCGAAAGCACGGCCGCCGCGACGATGGCCGAATCCTTGATGCGCACGCCATGATGCACCTCGTACTTTTCCTTCAGCCCGCGCAGAATGGCGATCGTGTCTTCCACGTTGGGCTCGCCGACGTAGACGATCTGGAAGCGGCGCTCAAAGGCCGCATCTTTTTCGATGTACTTTCGATACTCGTTGAGCGTGGTGGCGCCAATGGCCCTCAGCTCTCCGCGAGCCAGAGCCGGCTTGAGCATGTTGCTGGCATCCATGGCACCTTCAGCCGCTCCGGCACCCACCAGCGTGTGCAGCTCGTCAATAAACAGGATGACGCGGCCTTCACTTTCTTCCACATCCTTGATGACAGCCTTCAGGCGATCCTCAAATTCGCCGCGATACTTCGCGCCGGCCACCAGCGCGCCCAGATCGAGCGAGACGACGCGCTTGTTCTTCAACTGCTCCGGCACGTCTCCGGCGACAATGCGCTGCGCCAGCCCTTCGACGATGGCCGTCTTACCCACGCCCGGCTCGCCAATCAGCACAGGATTATTTTTCGTTCGGCGCGAGAGCACCTGGATGGTGCGGCGAATCTCCTCGTCGCGGCCAATGACGGGATCGAGCTTGCCCTTACGCGCCAGCTCTGTCAGGTCGCGGGCGTAGCGCTCCAATGCCTGATACTTCGACTCCGGATTCTGATCGGTCACCGTCTGATTGCCGCGCACGGCGGTCAAGGCCTTCAGCAGGGCATCTTCGGTCACGCCGTTTGCGTTCAGCAGGTTTCGCGCCGGATCCTTCTTCAGCCCAAGCATGGCCAGCAGCAGATGCTCCGTGCTGACATACTCATCCTTAAAATTTTCAGCCGCCTTGAAGGCCGCCTCGAGCAACTCCGTGGTCACATCATTCAGGTGCGGCTGCGCGGCGACCCGGCCCAGCTTGGGCAGCGCATCAATCTCCTTTTGCGCCTGCGCTAGCAGCGCCGATGGATTCGCTCCCGCGCGCTCCAGCACCGGAGCCACAATGCCTTCGCCGTCTTCCAGCAAAGCCGCCAGCAGATGCAAAGGCATAATCTCGCTGTTGGCGCGCTCACTGGCCACCTCGCCAGCGCGCTGCATCGCCTCCTGCGCCTTCACGGTTAAACGCTCCCATCGGATTGCCATAATGCTCACCTCATTCTTTTGCTCCAGGAAGCCCTCGGCCTCCTCGATGCGCAACGATTCTATTCCTCAAACAAAACAGGGGAGGTGGAAGATCCATCGGATCCACCCCACACTCCCCATATCGGTCCCATGGGGCAGTCATGCCGGGTCTGACCCGCTCTGCCACCCTTGGCCAATACACACTCAACCTTGATGCTAGCCGTCTTACTTCGCCTTAAGCTCCGGAGCAGATTTGCCCGCCGATGCAATCTCCGGCGTCACATTTACCTTGATCTGCTTCGGCTTGGCCTCGGCACGCTTGCCCAGGTGAATGGTCAGCACCCCTTTGGCGTAGCTGGCCTTCACGTCCTCGGTATTCACCGTGTTGGGCAGGGTGAAGGTGCGGGTAAAGCTGCCGTAGCGCCGCTCAATGCGGTGATAATTTTCTTCCTTGGTCTCGCTCTCCAGCTTGCGCTCACCGCGCACGCTGAGCAGGTTGTTCTCCAGGCGGATGTCGATGTCCTTCTCCTCGATGCCCGGAACCTCAACCTTCAGGCTGATGCCCTGCTCGTCCTCGTAGACATCGACCGGCGGAATAAAGCTGCCCGCCGCCAGGGACTCCTGTGCCGTCACCTGGCCAAAGTTGTCGTTCATGTTCATGTTGAAGAGGCGGTTCATCCGATCCTGCAAACTGGCAAACTCACGAATCGGTTCCCAACGAGTCAATACGGTCATGGTCTTATCCTCCACATTTTCTTTTCAGGTTGCCGGGGCTGGCTACGGGCCATTGCAGGCCTATCACCGCCCCACAAAGCCTTCGATGTAATCTCATCACAAACGAATCATAAAATATGAGTATATTATTGTCAAGTACGAAGCAATTCAATGTTGTCAGTCGTGCGTGCATTCATAACTCATTCAATAATAAATAGATAACTGATATGCTCGACTTAGCTCGCGATGATCTAGGCGGCTCTCTCAAACCCTGCAACCCCGTCTAGCAGCCTCATATTGGCGTGTCCATACCCGGATGCGGCAGCTTTCTCCCGTCGAGTGAAGATTCAGCTGTCGTCCCGCCCCGCACTTTGGCTAGCATGGGAGAGTTGCCGGGAGGTTCATCCGTGCGATCGAAGATCGTCAACCTGGAAGAGGGAATGCCGACGGCGGCCCAGGCCTTGCTGCGGCTGGAGCGCGGTCTCTCGCTGGCCCGCCAGGAGCGCGCCGGGCTGGTCAAGCTCATCCACGGCTACGGCTCCAAGGGCGTCGGTGGACGGCTGCGCGAGGAAGTGCAATCGGAGCTGATGCGCCTCAAGCGCAATGGCCAGATCCGTGACTATATCCCGGGCGAAGATTTTCGCGCCTCCAACGCCGAAAGCTGGGCGCTGGTACAAAAGCATCGCTCGCTGCGCGACGACCACGACTTCAACCGCGGCAATCGCGGCATCACCCTGGTGGTGCTGTAACTGGGTTTCGCTCGCGCGCTCGTTACAGCGCTTCTCCCATCGTGCGCATCGCCAACTTGCACTCAAGCCGCATCTGATCGCGCATAAGCTTCGTGCGTAAAAACAAAGAGCCGGCCCCCACGCGGGGAACCGGCTCAAATCCTCAATGCGAAAGACTACTTCTTCTTCGCCGGGGCGATGGCATCCTTCACGGCTTTGCCAACGTAGAACTTCACGACGGTCTTCGCCGGGATCTTGATGGGCTCGCCGGTCTGCGGATTGCGGCCGATGCGGGCTTTGCGTGCCGACTTCTTCAGACGGCCGAGTCCGGGGAGAACGAATACATCATTCTTCTTCGTTTCCTTTACGGCGGTCTCCACCAGTGTTGCCAGGAACAACCCGGCGGTCTTGTTGCTTACTTCCAGCTTCTCCGCCAGAAGACGGATAAGCGCGGTCTTTGTCAGGCCTGCTGCCATTTGGAAAATCCTCCTTGAAGATCAAGCGATACTCAGCTTGAATCCCGGCCATCATACTCCCAGAAAAACGCTATAGACAAGCGAATTCCTCTGTTTTTATGCGGGTTTTTCCACACATCTTCGGGTTTTCTCCTGTATTTATAGGTATTAGATACGTCTGCGCCCCATCAATCCCTAGTGTTTTGCACTAAAATTGTGAATTTTTCCACTATCTATTGTGGCGCTAGCTCCTCTCACGACAGCTACAATAACCGTGGTGGATTTCCACCGCGGGAGCTGTTTTGCCGCCTTCCATGGAACAGGTTTTCATCTCGCTCGGCTCCAATCTTGGCGACCGCCTTAGCCATCTGCAATTGGCGCTGGAGGGTATGCGCACCTTCACCACTGTCCTGCGCGTCAGCTCGGCCTATGAGAGCGAACCGGTGGAATTCACCGCGCAGCCATGGTTCCTGAACGCCGTCCTCAGCCTGCACACGAAGCTGGAGCCCGAGGCCTTGTTGGCACGCATGCTGGAGTTGGAGCGCCTGCTGGGCCGCGACCGCTCGCGTCAGGCCATCCCCAAGGGTCCGCGCGTGCTGGACCTTGATTTGATCGCCTATGGCGAGCGCTCGGCGGATACACCCACCCTGACCTTGCCGCATCCGGCGCTGCATCGCCGCCGCTTTGTGCTGCAGCCGCTGGCGGAGATAGCGCCCATGTGGCGGCATCCCGTGCTGGGCACGACCGCCAACGAGTTGCTGCGTGAACTGCCGGCCAATGATGGACAGGTGCACCTCTTCGCTCCGCTCGAAGCCCACACGACGTAGCTGCACTGGCACGTGGAAGCGCCGACAGATCACTCATCTGCTCATCGCCAGCGCTGTGAACTTCACCTACGCCACCATTTGCGTGTAGAGTGTGAGGCAGCCGGGTGGCGCGCCCTTTTCTTCCTCCCCCCAATGCCGCCATTGCGCCCGGTTGCCGTCATTTTTTTCTTGTCAGGAGAGGCCTCGCCCGTGAGCGCCACTTCGCCGGACGCCATCGCCGAAGTCATTGCCGCCTATCTCACCGAGAATCCCACGGCGCTGCTGGTGGAGGATGGCCGCGTGCTCTTTGACTTTGCCGTGGCGCACTATTCCGCTGCGGCAGAGCGTGAGCGCTGCCTGTTGCAGGTGTGGAGCGAGGAGCGCAACGTGGTGCGCCGCGTGCTCAGCGCAGAACGCAAGGCGGACGTGCTGCGCCTGAGCGTGCAGCGCTTTGGACAGGCACGGCCATCGCGCGTTGAGCTGTCTCCCGCCGGAGAGCGCCGCGCGGCCACCGCTCTGCGTGCCCAGCGCGCGGTCTATCAATCGCACCTTGAGCGTGCGGCGGCGCTGGCCTTCCCGGGCTTTGTGCTGGAGCGGCTAACGACTTCGGCCGACCTGGCGCACAGCTTTGGCGGGGTTTGCGCGCGCGGGCTGCTGCGCCGCGGACAGCAACGGGTAGCCATCGTCGGCCTTGGCGCGGGCGAGCTGCAATCGAGCATTGATAACGCGGTGGCCACGGCCATCCTCTGGCTTGATTACTGCCGCGAACACCTTTGCGCCAAGGGACGCACGAGCCGTGGTGAGCGCAGCGAGGGTCATGTGACGACACTCGCGCTCTTCGTCCCCGAGGGGCGCACGCACTCCGCACGCCTGCGCATGGGACTGCTGAATCGCGAGGCGGCCGAGTGGAGACTATTCGCCCTGGACGAGACGACCGGCCATGCCACGGAGATTGATCTGACCGGCGAACTGAACATCGATACGCGGCTGGTGCACAACTTCGACCGTAGGCAGACCCTCGAACGTTTTGCCGCCTCCATGGCTCGTATGTGTAAGCTCTGTCCGGCCGCAGATGCCGTGGCCGTGGCTCCCGCCGAGATCAGCTTCCGCTATCACGGATTGGAGTTTGCCCGCGCCACCATGGAGCCCGACGCGCACTTCCGCCTCAGCGAGCGTATTGTCTTTGGCGCGCCTCCGGCGGAATACGAGCTGAATGAACAGACTGAGCCCGCGCTGGAGCGGCTCATTCGAGCGCTGGAGCAAAAGCGCAGCGGACGCGACCGCACCCATCCTCTCTACCGCCTGCAACCGGAGCGCTGGCTGCAATCACTGGTGGAGCGCGACCTCAGCTTGCTGGATGCGCGGCTGGACCCCACGCAGGTCTATGCGCAGGTGCCGGCCTTTGCCGCCAGCGACCGCGCTGTGCTCGACCTGCTGGGCATCACCCACGACGGACGGCTGGCGGTGATCGAGTTGAAGGCCGCCGAGGATGTGTATCTGCCCATGCAGGGACTCGACTACTGGGCGCGGGTGCGTCATCATCTGCGGCGCGGCGAGTTGCAGAAGCACGGATATTTTCCGGGGCTCGAGCTGAGCACGCAGGATCCTATCCTTATCCTGGCCGCGCCCGCCCTGCACGTGCACACCTCGGCGGCCGCCATGCTGCGCTATGTTTCACCGGAGGTGGATTGGCGGCTGGTGGGACTCGACGAGCACTGGCGCGACGGCATCCGCGTGGTCTTCCACAAAGAGAGCGAGAAGAATTAGAGCCCGGCCTCTTTTGCCCGGAAGGCCCAGTAATCGCCGGCGGTTTCGCTCAAATCGCCTGTTGGCTTTTCTCCCTTGTAGACCCGGCCCACGGCACGCACCACGCGGCGGTAGGGCAGCGCCTGGTGCTCGTCCTCAAAGAAGATCTCTCCCACCTTGGCCGTGCGGTAATACCAGCGCTTCAGTAGAGCCAGGTGCTCCATCCACTCGGTGGACGAGCGCGGATGCGCCGTTTGCACTTCGGCCAGGGCCAACCGCAGGCGGGCTTCCATGCTCTGCGGCA
>Ga0371490_1001239_pt1 | contig 13781 bp, 4 predicted proteins | sample MB2SIPfraction_FD_207959 | JGI IMG/M metagenome (GOLD analysis project Ga0371490, IMG submission 207959) | Lab enriched peat soil microbial communities from McLean, Ithaca, NY, United States - MB28FN SIP fraction | ecosystem: Environmental > Terrestrial > Soil > Wetlands > Peat | place: USA... | reverse complement strand
TATCACGCACGCCATCGCGCGAACCTCACGCCGAACGGCCTCTGGCTCCTATGCTCCGATTGCGCACCGGCGCCGCGGCCCGCAAACGGGGCGTTGCGGCGGGCGCGTCCTGGACTGCACACAGAAATCAACGAAGATCAAACGTTCCTTCTAGCGGGGTGTCAGTAGAGGATGGTCCGGCGAATACATGGTAGCTTCCCGGAAGGAGCGCCCATGCGCCCTTCTGTTCGTCGTAGACGGAAAGCATTTGCGGATCGATGGTGACGCTGACGGATTTTGATTCTCCCGGTTTCAGCTCTACATTTTTCCAACCGGCCAGACGGTGGAATGATTCGCCTGCCGCACCCGGTAACGCGACATATACCTGTGCGATTTCAGTTCCCGGCCTTTCGCCTGTGTTTTCGATCGAGAAGCTGACCGTACATTCATGCTTCTCGCATTCGATTCTTAGCCCTGAATACGCATAGCTGGTGTAGGAGAGGCCAAAGCCGAAGGGGAACAGAACCGGCTTATGCTCCGCCTGGTACCACTTGTAGCCCACTTTCGCACCCTCTGCATAGGTAACCGAGTACTGCGACCATACATGCGTTTCACCATTGACTGCGCTCGTTCCCTGCCCTTCGTCTTCCCGCGCAAGAGGAGGAATCGCAGGACGAGGGAGATCCTCTTCACTCTCAGGAAAGGTCATTGCAAGTTTTCCCGTTGGATTCACCAGTCCAAGCAGCACATTCGCCAAAGCTTTGTGACCGCTGCTTCCTGCGTACCAGACCTCCACGATGCCTTGCACTTTGTCGACCCATGGCATCTTCACGGCCGTTCCAGTCTCCAGCACCACAATGGTTCGGGGATTGGCCTCAGCCACGCGCTCGATCAGTTCATCCTGTCCGTCAGGCAACGACAAATTGGGGAGGTCCATCCCTTCCGATTCCCATTGGTACGCAAAAACAATGGCGATGTCAGCACTCTTGGCCAGCTTGGCGGCTGCAGCAGGATTCCTCCCGGAGTCAAACTCGATTTGGGATGATGGCATTGCGGCGCGTAAAGCATCCAACGGGGAGGTGGGAAACCACACCAGGTCCTGCCAATGCGTGACGCTCTGGCCTGGTGGCATGATCGCATTTCCGCCTGGAGGATCGACTTGTGCTGAGCCGCCTCCGGAGATCATCGCAATATCCGCATGCCCTCCAATCACGGCAATCGTGCGCACCTCCTTGCTGTTGAGAGGCAAGATCGCATGCTGGTTCTTCAACAGAACGATGCTCTCTTCCTCTACTCTTTGAGCGACATCGAGGCCGGCTTGCGCATCGACAACGCTCTTCTCGATCGGATGGTCTACAACGCCGGAAACGAACTCGGCATAAAGTACGCGACCCGCGCTTTCGTCAACCTGCGCCATCGAGATCCTGCCCGTTTCCAGTGCCTGTTTCAACTTAGGACCAAAATAGTCCGCCATGGGCTGTTCCTGATCCAGCCCTGCCAGGATCGCCTCCTGGGTACTGTGGGCGCCACCCCAATCTGAAAGGACGAAGCCCTTGAAACCCCAATCCTGCTTCAGCGTTTCACGCAGCATGTCGGGGTTCTCACATGCGTACACCCCGTTGATGCGGTTGTAGGAGCACATCACTGCTCCCGGGTCGGCGATCTTGATGCCGATATGAAAGGCCAGCAGATCGCTCTCCTGCATGGCGCGTTTGGAAATGATGACGTCTACGATGTTGCGACCGGTTTCCTGATCGTTCAAGGCGTAGTGTTTGATGTCGCCGATGACATGTTGCGCCTGCTCGCACTTCATCCTGTTGCCAACCATGGTGCCGGCTAACAGGGGGTCTTCTCCCGCATACTCGAACGTCCTTCCATTTCGCGGATCGCGCGTAAGATTCACCCCGCCGCCGAGCGTCATGTTGAATCCCTGAGCGCGCAGTTCACGGCCAATCAAAGTACCGTACTCGCAAGCCAGCTCCGTGTTCCAACTGGATGCAAGAGCAAGGTCTGACGGCAGGGCGGTGGAATAGCGTCCGTTTGCGCCACTGTTCCGGACCCCATACGCCGCATCGGACATGACAATCGGCGGGATACCGAGGCGCGGAACTCCGGGAATATACCCCGCGCCACCATTCGCCAAATTGGTGAGCGGCATCTGCCAGTTTGACGCGCCGGGCATACCATTGCCATGCAGGAGCGCCAACTTTTCATCCAGGGTCATTTGCTGCAAGGCGAGTGCAGCGCGCTCGCCGGCGGGCAACGACTGATCCATCCACTGATGCGATGGGAGACGCGATTGGGTTTGACCCTGCGCAGATGGAATCGCGAGCAGCCATGCCGTTGTGAATAGCGCAAGCACGTGCCGAAATGGCTTTTGCGAATTGAATCTGTGAATCCGCATCCCTTCCCAATCTCGATCCGGGGTTATGCCGAATCTGCAGCGAAGGGTCCGCTGCTGCGCGGCGCGATTCCACCTATTGCAATCTTCCCCGTTGCTGTTAGGCGGCATTAGGATTACTCGGCGGTCTCGGTAAAAGTGAGCGAAGCTCCGCCGAGTGCGAACTGATCCTGCGCAGTGACAGTGACAGTTCCCCTGGATGAAGGCAGCGTCAAAGTGACCGAGGCGGCCCCAGAGGAGTTGGTTACGGCAATCACGCTGGTCCCGCTGGTTGTGCCGTTGGAAAGCGTACCGGCCGAAGTGGTGAATAGAATGCCTGCACCGCTGGCCGAGCCTCCGGACTGGCCGGGAGCCAACGTGACGGTCAGGGGTTGCGACAAAGCCGTTCCGGCACTGCCCGATTGGTTGTTGCCCGACTGGGTAAGCGTGGCGGCGGGATTACCGACAACAATCCATCCGCCCTGGGTCTGAGTTGCCGCGCCGTCGTTGCCGGTGACGGTGAAGTGGCAGAAGCCGGGAGTGCTGCCCGCGTTCACGGTGATGGTTCCGGGCTGTGACGGGGTGATGGAGGCGCCGCTGAGCACCAGCGAGCCGCTGCAGGCCGGTGCGCCCTCGTAGCTGTCGAAGACAGCCGAGGCGAGAGTCACCTTGGAAGTACCGCTCGTGATCACTGGGCTCAGGGTCGCAGTGCCCGAGGCGGGAATCATCAGGTCGTCGGGGTTGAGGTACCACTCCGATGCGGGTTTGGTGGACTCGGTTCCGTTGACCACCAGCAGCGTGATGCTATAGGGCGCGAAGCTCTGCGAAGAGTTCCATGCATCCGAATTGGAAACCGCAATTGCGCTGGAAGCGGTGGAGGAGATGGAATACGCTACGTAGCTGGTGGGGTTAAAGCCGTTCAGGCTGAAGGTTACCTGCGCGGTGTTGTTCGGATCCTTGTTGAGGACCATAATCGTCATCACCGTTCCGGTTGAATTGAGCGCGGCGTAGCTGGAGAACAGATTCGGATTGCCGTTGTTCGTGTCGGAGACCGAAAGCGTCCCGAATCCGTCGTGCGCGCCGTCGTAGTTGCCATAGAGCTTGAGCGCCAGGTAGTTGGGATTTGGCATCTTGGTGGTGGTGCTATTGGATGTGGGCGATCCCCAACGAGTTGCAAAGGAGATGCCCTCGCGCCCGAAGATGCCATAGGCGTCTGCATCGCCCAGCGCGGTCGAGAAGTCCGATTCCTGGTAGAAGGCTCCGCTCCACTCAGTGAAGGCGAGGGGTGTGCCGGGATAAATGGCGTTGACCAGGGCCTTCAGGCGCGGAATGCGAAAGGGAGTGCCATAGTCGGGCTGCATGCTGGTGATCCACGAATAATTGTCTGCGGCGCTGACATAGGTCGGATCCCAGTAATCGCGATAGATACCGGCGGCCAGGGCCTGGAGTTGCGCGGTGGTGAGTCCCGAGGTAACGGCATCGGGATAGCCATGGACATCCAGGACATCGAGCGTGCGCGCGCCGTTGATCTTATCGAGCCAGTAGATCTGGTTCAGCCACCAGGGCAGGAAGTCCAGGTTGGCGTGGCTGCTCTTGCTGTCTGTTGTGGTGTTGGAGGCGTTCCAGTAAAACCACCAGGAGCTGACCACCGGACCGAAGCGAATGGCCGCCGGATCCCACGACTTCAGGGCAGTCGCCTCGGCCTCAAAGAGATTCGCCAGCTCGTCATAACCTGTCCCACTCGGGTGAACGTCTTTGTGGCTCCCGGGCCAACTGTCTGGCTCGTTATCCATGTCGTAGAAATGACAGGATGTGATCGGCGAATTGGGCACCGAGCACGCATTGCTGGTGAAGGCCGCAGCGAGGGCCTGTGCCCAGGGCTCGCGGTAGACGCAATTCCCCGTTGAGCAGGTGTCGGCGGTGCTGTCGAGCAGCGGATAGTACGCCGTGGTCGCTGCCTGGGTGGTGACAGGCACAGCTGTAGAACAACTGGCAGGGGTGCCACCCGCCATCATGCCATTGCCGGCGTCGGTATTGTTGGGATCGACGGAGCATTGCGCGCCGTAAGTCTTGACGGAGTAGCTCCAGTGGCTGTTGCTTCCGTTCTCGTTGCCCTGCGCCACCCAGGGCAACATGGGCATGGTCGTTAGCGCATGGCTGCCGGCATTTTGATAGTTCGTAATGAACTGCACTGAGTCGATCGGGTTGCCTTGGAAGTCATTCAAGGTGAAATCCTCGAAGTACCAGTCCGCACCTGAGTTGTACGTGTGCAGTTGCCAATTGTAATTCGACGCCTCGTTGCCGCCAAAGCGGGCCAACGACATGCCCAGGTCTGTAGCTTGCGCGGGGCCTTCCGAAGGGTTGCCGCCATAGACGAACGGGCTGATGGCATGGCGATTGGCCAGAACGTCGATGTTGACGTTCACGGCGGTGGCGGCGCCCGTGGTGACCGCGACCGAAGCGGTTCCGGAAGCGCTGTTGTAGGTCGCTGAGCTGTTGCTGTCCGGGGTGTACTTAGCGGTCAGGGTGTCAGTGCCCGTGGCGAGCGATCCTGCCGGAATCGTCATGATTGCCGAGCCGGTGCTGAGCGTCGTGGCGGATGAAGTGTAACTTCCGCTGGAAAGAACCACCGATCCGGTTGGCGTGCCGCTCGTGCCGGAAACCGCGATGGTGACGCCGAGGTTCTGCGCAAGCGTAATGTTGTTGGATGCAGGTGTGACGGTGACTGTGGGCGTGGTTACAGGCTGCGTGACGGTAACCGAAGCAGTTCCGGAGGCGCTGCTGTAGGTCGAGGAGCTGGCGGAGTCGGGCGTGTACCTGGCGGTTAGCGTGTCGGCGCCTGCGGCGAGGGATCCTGCCGGAATCGTGATGGTCGCTGAGCCGGAGCTGAGCGTAGCGCCGGATGAAGTATAACTTCCGCTGGAAAGAACCACCGATCCAGTTGGTGTGCCGCTCGTGCCAGAGACGACAATAGTGACGCCGAAACTCTGAGCGGTTGTAATGCTGCTGGACGTAGGTGTAACCGTAACCGTCGGAGTGGTTGGATTCTGGTTCGTCACCACGCCTCCCTGGCTTCCACCGTTGCATGCCCCGATGGAAACAACAGGCACAAAGAGCAGAAACATGAGGGATAACTCTGAAAATCGATTCATGCAAAGGTTCCTTTGACGCTATCGCCGCTGCGGAATGTGTCTACTATTTGCTGGCCCGGCTGCGCTCCAGCTTGACGAGTACAATGTCGTTACTGTTCATGGGGATTGTCATCTCCGCGGTGCCATCGGCTCCGCTCCGGATGATCTTGTCCGTTTCCGGTGTATCTTGTGTGAGCTGGTTAAGCTGCGCAATCTGTTTCACGGAAAGGTCTTTGGGAGAGCCCATCTCGATGTAGGCCGTATAGGCGTCGTTCGCGCGGTACCCAGTGCGATGCACTTGCAGGCGGTAAGCGGCATTTGGAGCGAGATGCGTGACTTCGAAACTCACTGGTGCTGCGGGGTGGGAAGGAATCGTCTTTGTAAAAAAGGACCGGTTGCTCACCTTCTGGTCCGGCGTTTCGAAATCCCAGATGACAGCGGTCAGGTTGCCATCCTGCGTCGCCAGCATTGCCTGCGGATCGCTCGTGGCGAGGCTTTTCCCCTGAAGCGCGTGCAGGTATTTGTAGGCAAAGAATGCCGGCTTGCGAATGCCTTCCCGGTTCAGCAGACCGAATCCGCCCTGAAAAGACGCCGTCGGAGGCCCGGGTTCTTCGAAAAGATCGGTGTAAGTCCAGTAGCTCATGCCCTGCGCCAATCCCTGGCTGGCTTTGAGCTTGGTCAGGATATAAGGCGCACTCATGTAGGAATCGTGTACGGAATCACGCGGCGTATAGCTGGTGCTCCACTCAGAGAAATACAGCGGAAGCCCCGGAAACGGTGAAGCCGAAATCTGCGCACGAACACGGCGCACGTCCCCGATGATTGCGTCGGGCGATGGATCGAGCTTTGTATCGGCTTTCCCTTCTTCATCGAGAAAGCCACCTTGCGCGCCGTAGGTGTGCGTGGTCACGAAGTCAATCCCCGCGCCGCTCTGCTTCACGTGCGCCAGAAACTCAGGAACCCAGGCCGCACCAGCAGTGGCAGGGCCTCCAACCCGCAGAGCGGGGTCGATGGACTTGATCGTCTTCGCGGTCAGATCGTAGAGCTCGAAGTACGCTTTCTGGTCTGCGCCTTCCCAGAAGCCGGAAAGGTTCGGCTCGTTCCAGACTTCGAAGTACCAGGTGCGAATCTCGTCCCTTCCGTAGCGCTCTTCGATGTGCCGAATGAAGGCATTGACCAGGTCGCGCCAAGCTTCCGGGTTCGGATGAGATGTGTTGCCGTTCCAATAAAAGATGCTGTTGTGCGACGTGGCGAGCGCTTTGGGCGTGAAACCGAGCTCGACAAACGGCCTGATGTGCCGGGCCAGCAAGTCGTCATAGAGCTGATCGATACCCGACCAGTTGTAAACCGTCTTGCCGTTCTTGACGCACACGGTTCCCAACACGTCATGAAAAATCGCGTGAAACCGTATGTAGCGAAAGCCGAGCTCATCCACAGCCAGTTTCAGTTGCGCCTGGCTGTCGTCACGAATCAGCGTGCCTGGATAATCGGAGCCGACCGAAAGATCGAAGAAGTGATCGACCGGACCGGCTGTATCTTCGATGTTCACGGCAATGTGACGGGGCGCGAACTGCTGCGATCGAGCGGCGGGCTCAAAGACGCAGGCCGCGATGCAGGAGAAAACCGTAATCGATGAAAGCCGTCGCAAAATCAAGCTGAACATGTGTTTTGCACTTTCCTTAAAAAGTGGGGGGGCCAAGCCCACATACAAACAGCAAGGAGTAGAGCGTTGCCGAGGGAAGTTACACTTCGACGGCACGCCCGGACAGCCGAAGCTGTCCGGGCCGAGAAACGGTGTTTTCAACTCACTGCACCGTAAGCGAGACCTGGAAGGACTGTTGCGCGCAGGGCGCACTGGCCGGATTGTTTGCCGGACAGGATTGGGTGGTTGTTGAACTCGATGAGGTAAACGGGTCGGACGATACGACCACTGTGACCGTACTGGATCCGGTTGGAGTGACGTACTTCGTCCCGCTGGTGCACGCCGTCAGCCCGCTGGCGGTAATTCCCAGTAGAGCCAGGGCGATCACCATGGAAATCGTCGCCCAGCCCCGGCGCATGAAGCGGCGGCGGGCGAAGAAGAGCAGCAGACCGGCCGGTCCGGCAAGCCACCACACGAACTTGCTCGCGGTTGGCGTTTGCGGAGGTTGGTCGATGGTGACGGTCAGGGAAACAGTGGGATTGGATGAGGTTGTGGTTGGCGTGCTAGGCACCAAGGTAATTTGCCCCGGAGAGAAAACGCACCGCGCGTTGACCGGCAGAGAAGAGGACACACAATTGAAACCAACCAGGCCGGTCCAACCGCCGTACGTCGTGGCGGTAAACGTCACCGTCCCGTTGCTGCTGGTGCTGCTGGTGATCGAGGTGCCGCTGGTAGTCACCGTAACCTGCGGTGAACTCACAATATAGATCGTGCTCGATGCGGCGGAGGCCGAACCGATGTAGTTGGGGTCGCCCGGGTAGGTAGCCACCACGTTGTAATTGCCTACCGCCAGAGAGGTCGTGGAAAATGTAGCCTCAAATACCCCGCCGCTGGCCGGCAGCACGGGGGCCGTGCCCAACGTCGTTCCGCCGGACGTGAAGGTTACTGTGCCCGTGGGAATGCCTATGCCCGCGAAACTGATGACCGCGGTGAACGTGACCGCATTTCCCTGAACCGCACTGTAGGGATTGGTGTAGGAAGGCGTTACCGTCAAGGTTGTGACTGTGGGAGCCTTCACGACACTGATTTGCAGAGCGGAGGAGACGCTGCCGTTAAATGAAGAGGTCCCGTTGTAGATGGCCACCAGCGTATGGCTGCCGCCGGTCAGGCCGCTGGCCAGATCGAAGGTCGCAGCACCGCTGGAACTGAGTGTTGCATCGCCAACCTGTGCGCCGTCGACCACCAAGGTGACGGTGCCGGTCGGAGTTCCGCTGGCCGCCGTTACGGTGACGGAGAGGGTAATCGCCTGACCGAAGGACGGCGAGCCGCTGGCCGGCGACGTCATGGCGAGCTTCGTATTTGTAGAGGCAATCGTAGTGCCATCGCCGGTCAGCGTCACCGCGGATGATGCATTGGCGGCGTTACTCGAAAGGGTAAGAGTGTCAGTGCGTGTTCCCGACGCCAAGGGCGCAAAGGTTGCGTCGAGTTCGCAGCTTTCGCCCGGAGCCACCATGGCGCCGGAGGCGCAGGAGTCCGATGCTGTTGCGGAAATGCTGAAATCGCCGGTATTGCCGGAGGCTGCGTAATACGGTGAACCCAATATGAGAGACTGGTTGCCTTCGTCTTCCACCGTCGCCGCCAGGACGCCGCTGGAAGTGCTGAGAGCCCAATCACCGAAGGCAAGGGTTGTGCTGGTGCGCGTGATCAAGTATGCCGACCCGCCCGAACCGCTGGAGGCATAGAGGTTCCCATACGGGTCCAGGGCCACGCCATACGGTGTGCTGACGCCGATTCCGGCCTGCACCTCGTCGTTGGGTTCAAGGCTGCCGGAGACGTTGGGAATGCGCACAATCTCCCCATCGGCGTAGTCGGCTACGAACAGACTGCCGGAAGCGTCGACGGCCAGCCCGGTGGGGTTTCCGAAGCCGACCGCAACCAGTTGCTGCGAGGACTGCGCCAAGGGCGAGAAGATCTCGTAAATCTGCCCTGCCCCTGAATCGGCAACGTAAAGATTGCCGGAGGCGTTCGCCACGACCGCCAACGGTCCGCTCAGCGAAGACCCAATCGCAACGGCGGCGGAGGTATTCAACGTCCCGTTATAGGGGATGCCGACAATCCGGTTGTTCCCCGTGTCGGCGATGAAAAGGTCGCCGGCGCTGTCGACGGCCACACCCGCCGGGGCTTTGAGCGCGGTACCCGCCAGCGTTGTCGGAAGCGCGATCTGTGCTGCATTGCTCAGCACGCTACTCACGATCGGCACTTCGACGATGCGGTTGTTCCCGGTATCGGCGATGAACACATCGCCGGCTCCATCCACGGCCACGCCGGCCGGCTTGCTGAGACCGGCGCCGATGGAAACCGCGGCCGAACTGCCGGAAGTGAATTCGAGAACGGCGTTGTTGCCGGCGTCTGCATAGAAGACATCGCCGACCGAGTCAATGGCCACCGACTCAGGCGATTTGAGCCCGCTGCCGGTCGCGGCCACCGTGCCGGGATCGAGCGTGAGTCCGGGACCCTCCCCAATTCCGGATACGTAGAGCGTTGTCAGCGGAACGCCGCCGGTGCCGGCGAAGACCGCCCCAGCCACCGCTGTGCCCAGGGTTGCCGGGCTGAACGTGATGATTGCGTTGCAACTTTGTCCCGCCGTGTAAGCTGTTCCGGCCGAGCAGGGGCTGCTCCCGTTGGTGATCGAGAACTGCCCGCCGGAAGGATAGAGCGTGAAAGCCGAGGGGGTCACCGCGGCATTAAATGCCACATCAACGGTGGCCGTTCCCGAAGAACCCAACGCCACCGCGCCGACATTGGCGCTGCCCAATGCCTGTTGATAAACACTGGCGGTGTTGTCGCCGAAAAAGAACGACTTGTTGTCGTGAGAGATGGTAAGAGGCGCGCCGATGGGCACTCCCGTGGCGAGAAGGTACATGCTGCCGTATTGCAACGCCGGCGTGGTGGAACTGCCGCTGGTTGTGAATGGCACCTCGTAAATGCTGCCGGTTCCGGTGTCACCGACATAGAGGTTGCCGGAGGAGTCGAAGGCGAGTCCGAGCGCGGTCTGCAAGCCCGAGGAGATGACAGCTTTGGGGCTGGACGTTCCGTACGAGGCCAGCGGAACCTCATACACGGCTCCGCTGCCGCTCACGGTGAAAAACACGTCTCCGCTGGAATCCGCGGCCAGCGATTCCACCTGGGGCAGGCTGTTGCCGCCCAGAACCTGCACGCCCTTGCCGGCGGCGGTCTGCTCAAAGATGCCGTTGCCGTTGCAGCAGTTATTGGATGCGACAAAGATGTCGCCGGCGCCGTCGACATAGATGTCGCCCGGATCGTACCAGTAGTTGCCCACAGCACCCAGGGAAGAACTGGCGACCGAGAACGCAGCGGAAGGTTTCGGGATACATCCAGTCGACGGAATCTCCTCCACCGCACCGTTCCACTTGCTATCGACATACAGGTTGTTACTGCTGTCGATGGCGATGCCGCCGCTCAGACCGTCTGCGCTTTGCCCTCCATAACTTGCCAAATAGATGGCGGCGCCCCCTCCCGCCGGAATCTCAAGGAGGTTGCCGCCGTTCTCCAACTCGTAGAGATTGCCGCAGGTGTCCTGAACGACCTTGTCTACGTTGGACGTTCCACTCGTGGCCACGGTCGCGGTGGACGAAACCACTATCGGCGGCGCGCTTTGGGCCGCGGCACACATGACGCCTGCCACCAGGATGAGGGCCATTAAAATGGCGGCCTTTCCCGTCTTACCATTGGTCTTTCCACTCGTCAGCATTTCAAGCCTCCACAGGGCGGCATCCTGCCGCGTCTCGCTTGTTTCCGTTCTGGTTTTCATCGTTGCCTGCTTCACCGCTCTGCTCCTTACGCAGCTGCGACGGGAGCGCCTCGCGCCCCCATCCCGGCTAGAAGTTGTACTTGAAGGCGAGCTCCACAATCCTCACGCCGTTCTTGTACGACGTGGAACCAAAATTGCTGGCGTTGGTGATGAATGTGTTCTGGAGCGCCTGCGAGAGCGATGTGTAGACCGGGCACGTGCCCGCCGCCTGAGCGGCGAGGGAGCAGTCTCCCGCCGTCAGGCTCATGGTGCTCAGATTGTTGTTGTTGAACGACGTGAGGGGGTGGTTCAGGAAGTTGAATCCCGAGCCCCGGAACTGCATATTCTGCCGGTCATTGATCTTGAAATCTTTGTAAATCGAGAGATCCGATTTGAAGTAGGCAGGACCGTGCACGTCGGGCAGGTTCCACCAGCCCTGCGTGCCCAGCGCCGGCAGGGCAAAGCAGTTGCCGTTGACGAAGAAATCCTTCTTCAGGCCCTTGCGCGGGTCGCAGGTCACCACGGGTTGCAGGGTGTAGTCGGACGAGCCAAGCCACTGATTCCCGCCGATACTCTCACTGACCGCCGTCGAGCCGGAGTTGTAGTTGACGCCGCCGCTGAGGCCGAAGCTGGTGCTGCCATTCAGGACGGCAAGATCGGGCCCGCTTTGGAGAGACGTGATCCCGGAAGCTTCCCATCCATTGAGGGCCTGGCCCAGAATGTGATTGCCGTGAAACTTTGTCCCCTCCTGATAGGAGAAGGTCACGTTGAACGCCTGCGGACGATCGAAGGAGACGATGCCGTAATCGTGGTGCGGATTCACCGGGTCGGAGATGGCGCCGGTATCCCAGTTGCCGCGCACGCCCATGGCCTTGGACCAGGTGTAATTGGCACCCCAGACCAGCGCGCCCGTCTGCTTATTCCAGGAGGCCTGCAGCGAGTTGTAGTTGGCCCAGATAATATGGTGCAACACGTTGACCTGCTGATAGTTCGGATAGGGGCGGTAATCCGAGGAGTTGGGGATATTGCCGGGCGAATTCAATTGCCCGGTCAGCGGATCGGGTGCAAAAAATGCACCCAGCGGAATGACGTTCTGGTTTTGCAGATTGCCCAGCGTCTGCAGGTGCTGGCTGCGGTTGCCTACGTAGGCGACCTCGAAGCCCGATTTCCAGGGGCCCTGCCGGTCGATGGTCAAGTTGTAGTTGTAGGTGACCGGCATTTGGCTGTCCTTGGGGTCTGCCGCGTTGACCGTGAAGGGCGTGATGGTCGTGGGCGAGGCTCCGGAGTAGGTGCCGCACGGAACATATTTGTTGGTGAAGAGCTGGCCGAAGGTGCAGGTTGTGGTGCTGGGGTTCGAGTAGGTCTGCAGCCCGATCGCCGTCGATATCCCGGCTGCGGCGCCCGACGGATCGTGCGAAACATACATGCCCCACCCGCCGCGGATGACCGACTTGCCGTTACCAAACAAGTCGTAAGCGAATCCCGCGCGCGGCTGGTAGAAGAGCGCCCTGGTGGAGTATCCGGCATTGGGGTATTGCTGGTTGCGCTGGTGCCAGAAGATGCCCGGCCATGTGGTGTTCGACGCCGTTACAGTGACACCGTTGGGATTCAGAACGTGCTGCGGCACTCCCGCTGGATTCCAGACCGCGATCCCGACGCCGTGCGCATCGTACCAGGGCTCCAGGTGGGCCAGACGAACGCCCAATGTCAGCGTGAGTTTGGGAAGGACCTTCCACTCGTCGGTGCCGTACCACTCGAAACTGCGGTAGCGAAGATTCTGTACGGGGTCGCTGTTGTCCTGGTTGTACCCCAGTGGGCAGCCCGTCAGGAAATTTGCCACGGTGTTCCCCAGGCTCGCCGTTTGTGGTGCCTGGACTTGTGGTGGATTGGACCCCGGAACATAGGACTCGCTCGTCTGGTTGGGATAGCAGGTATCCCAGCGCATGAACGTCAAGGTCCCGTTCACCTGGCTGCCGAGGGTCACACCGCTGGTTCCCGTTTGCTCCATGTAGTAACCGGCCTTGATGGTGTGCGTCTTGTACACCTTGGTCACGTTGTCGCCCAAGCTCCAGGAAAACTTCCTCAGGAATTGTGAATTCGGGTATTTCGAGCCGGACGGTACGTATCCGAAGGCGAAGCTCGGAATTCCGGGGTCATACTCGATAATCCTGGGCAACTGCGCTTCATTCAGCCCAAGATGGCCTTCGCCGTAACCCGCCGCGGCCCATGCCGTTCCTGTAGTCTGCGCCTTGGCGGGGCTGCCAAACTGCGCCGGCTGGAAGTAGAAAACGCCCGAACCCACCACCTCGTTGGTGAGCGAGGAACCGATGGTCTTGGTGAGATTGAGGGTCAGGTACTGGTTATGACCGTGCCAGTAGAGAGGTGTCGGAAAGGGAATGGTCCCGCCGGGAATGTAATAAATGTTGTCCATTTGCGCTTCGTCGTTGACCCGCTCCCAGTTGTACGCCGCATGCAGCTTGAGGGTGTTGGTAAAGCTGTAATCTTCGGTGTCGTGGAACTGGAAGCCATTGTGGGTCGAGGTCACGTTCTGGACGTAGTTGGTGCCGTCGGACTCGTAGAGCAGCGTTCCTGCGGAGTTGTACACCGGCTGCGGCGTGCGGTTGGGCTTCGGCCAAAGGCTGGTAATCGCCGTTGTGGCCGGGTCAATGTAGGGCAGTTGGCCGTTCGTGACCGTGTTGCCCATGGTGTCCATTTGCCCGCTCGGGGAGTAGCAATCGCCGCCGATGTTGCCGTAGAGGGCTGTGACCTCGTAATCCTTTTGGCAATTGTTGATCAGGCCGTAGGTCGGATCGCTGAGCGGAACGTTGAGCGCTTTGG
>Ga0371490_1001236_pt1 | contig 13817 bp, 13 predicted proteins | sample MB2SIPfraction_FD_207959 | JGI IMG/M metagenome (GOLD analysis project Ga0371490, IMG submission 207959) | Lab enriched peat soil microbial communities from McLean, Ithaca, NY, United States - MB28FN SIP fraction | ecosystem: Environmental > Terrestrial > Soil > Wetlands > Peat | place: USA... | reverse complement strand
AAGGGGTTGCCGCGATTGGTGGTGCCCAGGATGGTGCCGCCGCGCGGCAGGATGCCGCTGACGTCGTTCAGCGTGAGCGGCCGGCTCTTCTCCGGCCAGATCAGCCCGTCAAAGCCGTCGCGGATGCCGATGACGTCATAGCGATACTTGAGGATGGCGGTTTTAACGGCGGCGCGGATCACCGCGTTGAGGCCGGGGCAGTCTCCACCGCCGGTGCAGATGCCTATTTTTCGGATGTCAGTCATGTTTGCGGCCTTCCCTATGAGTGCCAATATCAATTAAGAATGCAGTTAAATTGTACCGCAGCGCCATGTGGTAAGGCACCCGCCAGCCACCTCCGGGAGCCGAAGTGGAACCCGCGCCGAAACAGAAACGGCGCCATAGGGGCGCCGTGCTCTGTCGCTAAGGCATTGTCTATTCGACGGTAAAGGTCGTCGAAGTGACGGTGATGGGGCTGGTGGTGGCCGAAGCGCCAAGGTATGCTGCGGCCTGGATGGTGAAACTGCCCGCCGTGGTCAGCGTGGTCACGTTGCCGCTGCCATCCACCGTGGCCAGCGAAGTCGAACTGCTCGTCCAGACGACGTAATTGGAGATGTCCTGCGCGCTGTTGCCATTGATGTTCGCCGTCGCCGATAGCTTGAAGGTGGTGTTGGTGGGAATCGCCGTGGGGGTGATGCTGCTGGGCACGATGAGTGACAATGCCGTGGGCGCCGTGCCCGTGTAAGTGTAGACCGAGGTGCTCACCGTGTAACCGCCATCGCTGACGGTGATACTGGCCGTCTGGCCGCCGCTGGTGGTCTCGGCCGTCACCACGCCGGCACTGACCGAAGCGACGGTGGCGGCGCTGCTCTTCCATGTGGCTGTCGTGGTCACGGTCTCCGAGGTGCCGCTCTCGGTGACGGCCGTTGCCACCAGGTCATAGGTGTCGCCGGTGGTGGTGGAGCTGGCAGCGGCCTTCAGCAGCAATGCGCCGGGAGTGACCGATAGCGATGCAACTGCATTCTCTGAGACCCAGAAGTCGCTGCAGGCCGTGCTGAGCAGAAAGAGTGCCAGCGCCGGCATCACAACCGCGGCGCGCCGTACAAAAGTATGGCCAATCAGGGACATGGCTTTCTCCACCCTCACATTGTAAGGGCAAGTCGAGCTCCGCGTTCCCACTTTCCACCGTGCCCGGCAAAATCACAACCGGGAACAAAGCAATCTGCGGGATTAACGGGAATCTCAGAAAAGAAACAAGATTTCAGGCCAGTGTGACCTCGGGGCTGGGGGAAGGCTCCAACTCGGATTCGGCCATTGACAGGTTGTTGCGGCCGCTCTGTTTCACCCTGTACATGGCGGCGTCGGCCCTCGCCACGGCCGCCTCCCAGGTTTCCTCCCGCTTCTCCGGGTCGTAAAGCGCTGCACCAATGGAGACTGTAAGGTTGAAGTCGCGCCCGTCGGGGAGCCTGACCGGATTGGCCTCAAGGCGCATCTGGATGCGGCGGAAGATGCGCTTGGCCTCGGATGAACCGCACTGCGGGCAGACGATAAGGAACTCCTCGCCGCCCCATCGCGCCACCACGTCACTGGTGCGCATGCAGTTGCGCAGGGTCCTGGCAAACTGACGCAGCGCCTCGTCACCGGCCTCGTGGCCCCAACGGTCGTTGATGCGCTTGAAGAAGTCGATATCGGCCAGCAGAAGCAGCGCTGTCAAACTGTTGCGCTGCAGGCGGGCGCTCTCATGCTCCATGAAAAAGTTGAGAAAGCGCCGGTTCTTCAGCCCCGTCAGCGGATCTTCCAGCGCCTGGTGGCGCCGCGCCACGCTGATGCGCCACAGCGACCAGGCCAGCGCCACGGCCAGTGCCAGGCACGCCATCAGGGTTAGCGTCAGCAGGTTTTTCATGCGGCTGTGGTGGGTCAGGTAGTCGAGCTGCATCTGCTGGTTGCGCTGGTTTTCCATCAGCCGCTGCTGCATTTTTTCGGCGGCAATCAGCTTGCCCTGTGTGCGCAGAGCCTCTACCTGTTGCTCGGCGCGCTGGCGCTCGGCATCGGCGGATTTCAACTGCTCGCGGCGCAGTTGGTCGAGTGCCTTCAGGCGCGCATGCTCGGCGGCGTCCGTGGTGCCGGCGGCGCGATCCATCACCTCGCCCAGTTCGGCATATACCGCCGGAAGGGTGCTTTGCCCGCCCATCTCGCCGGCCAGCGCTAATATCTGTGCGCTCTGCTCGCGGATCGCGGCGTCCTCATGGGCGGCCACGGCGCGGTTCAGCCGTGCAAAGCGGAGATAAATCTCATGGGTACGTTCGGGGTGCAAGGTAAGGCGGCTTTCAAGTTCCGCCGAGCTCAGCCCGCTCACGGAGTCGATCCCGCGCGCCAGGGTCTCACGGCTGGCAATCTGCGCGCCAGCCAGCGCCGGTTGCAGCATCCAGACAAGCAGCAACCAGCGCAGGAGCATCGACCAATGGCGGGAGAACGATCTCAGGTGACACCTCGAAACCGGCGGCCGGCGCTTATGTTTGTTGCGGCATCGGCCATCAGTTGCGCCAGTATAGGATGGCCTTTGCCGCGAACTGAAGCGAAATCCACCCTCGCAACGTAACCAAAGGTGCACAGGGTGCTGAACGCTTGGCGCCGGCTTATTTTGGGATATGAAAATCCCCGCCACTGGGGACGGGGATGGCTGGTGGCAGGGCAGTCCGGCTCAGGCCTGCATCCTGCCGGTCTTCAGGTAGCGCTGGTGGAAGCCGTGCGCCTCTTCGAGGATGTGCGGCGTGTGCATTCCGCTGCCCTGCTTCTGGGCGCGGGCAAAATAGTCTTCCAGCAGCGGCCGGAATTCTTCGCTGGCACAGTTCGCAATCACAATCCGCGCGCGCTGCTTGGGAGAAAGGCCGCGCAGGTCGGCCAGTCCGCGCTCGGTAACCAGTACCTGGGTGTCGTGCTCGGTGTGGTCCACGTGGCTCACCATGGGCACAATGGTGGAGATCGTTCCCTTGGCCGCCTGTGAGGGCGCCATGAAGATGGACAGGTAGGCGTTGCGCGCAAAGTCTCCGCTGCCGCCAATGCCGTTCATGATCTTGCTGCCCATGATGTGCGTGGAGTTCACGTTGCCGTAGATGTCGGCCTCGATCATGCCGTTCATGCTGATGACGCCAAGCCGGCGGATGATGCCCGGGTTGTTGCTGATGTCCTGGGTGCGCAGCACGATGTTGCGCCGGTAGTTGCGCAGGTTGCCGTACACCTCTTTGATCATCTCCGGTCCCAGTGAAAACGCCGTGGCCGAGGCCGAGATCATCTTGCCGCTCTTGATCAGCCCGATCATGCCGTCCTGGATGACCTCGGTATAGGCCGTCAGGTTGCTGAACTTGCCCTGCTCCAGCCCGAAGAGCACGGCATTGGCGATGTTGCCCACGCCGCTTTGGATGGGCAGCAGGTCCACCGGCATGCGTCCCTTCTTCACCTCCCAGTCGAGAAACTCCAGGATGTGTCCGGCGATCTGGCGGCTGGCCTGGTCGGGCTCCTTGAAGGCCGTGTTGCGGTCCGGCGAGTTGGTCTCGATGACGGCAACCACTCTTTCCAGGGGGATGTGCAGGTAGGGGCTGCCGATGCGTTGTCCGGCGCGGGTCAGCGGAATGGGTTCGCGGCGCGGCGGCACGTCCAGGCCGTAATAGACGTCGTGCATGCCCTCCAGGTCAATCGACTGCCAGGAATTGACCTCCAGGATGATGCGCTCGGCGCTCTCGATCCAGCTCTTGTTGTTGCCCAGCGAGGTGGAGGGGATGGCGCGGCCGTCCTCGTAAATAGCCGCCACCTCGATCACCGCCATGTCGAGCTTACCCAGAAAGCCGTAGTCCATCAGCTGCGACATGTGGCTCAGGTGGATGTCGGCGTACTCCATGTCCCCGTCGTTGATGCGCTTGCGCACCGTGGGATCGGACTGGTACGGCGTGCGGAACTGCATGCCGTTGGCCTTGGCCAGTGCGCCGTCCAGCTCCGGACCGGTACTGGCGCCGGTCAGCACGTTTACGCGCAGGGGCTTGCCGGCGGCGCGTTCGCGCTCCATGCGGCTGGCCAGCGCCGTGGGAAACTCCTTGGGATAGCCCGAGCCGGTAAATCCGCTCATGCCAATCTGGTCGCCGTGGCGGACCAGCGCAGCGGCTTCGTCGGCGCTCATGATGCGCTGCCGCAGTTCGTGATTCAGAACCCGGTTGTGTTCGGAAGTAAGAATTGCCATAAGTGCCTCTTTTGGAATGCAGTAAGAATAGACAGCAGCAGGATGTATAACCTTCTAGGCTAGGACGTTGAAACTTTGAAGTCAACGCAAGAATGCCGCCGGCGCAGCCGGAAGTCGCAAACAAAATGCGAATGTCGCAGGATCGTTTCAGGGGGAAGGATTTACCGCTTACGGGCGGAGCCTACTTTTTCCCCGCTCCCGGTTTTTCCAGCCGCAGTGAGGCCGAGTTGATGCAGTAGCGCAACCCGGTCGGCTGTGGTCCATCCGGAAAGACGTGGCCCAGGTGTCCGCCGCAGCGTGCGCAGGTCACCTCGGTGCGCACCATGCCGTGGCTGCGGTCCGCATGCTCCTCCACGTGCTCACCCGCCAGCGGCTGAGTGAAACTGGGCCAGCCGCAGCCGGCGTTGAACTTCGACTCGCTGGTAAACAGCTCCAGCCCGCAGCCGGCGCAGCGATAGGTGCCGGGTTCGGTGGTCTCGGCGTACTGGCCGGTAAAGGGACGCTCGGTGCCTTTTTCGCGCAGGATGCGGTACTGCTCCGGCGTCAGCTCACGTTGCCACTGTCCTTCGTCCTTATGAAGCTTCTCCATCGTCGTCCTTGCCCTCCATGGGCGGGATGCCGTGCGCGGCGCATTAAAAAAATAGACAGTGATTTCCCCACAGAAATCCCAGTGATGACAATGTACCGCACGGCCGCCGAGCCGCAAAGGGAATGAAGCCGCAAAGAGAATGAAGGTGAAGAAATGAAAGGGAAGAAATGATGACAGGCGCAGGATAAGTCGCCTTGAGATATCTATCCGGAATTACCGAATCATCAGCCACACGCCGGCAAAGTGGCAAAGGGTTCCGCCCAGCACCCACAGGTGCCAGATGAAGTGCGCGTAACGGCGCTTGCTGGCGTAGAAGGGGATTCCCGCCGAGTAGCAGAAGCCGCCGGCCAGCAGCAGCGCGAACACCGGATGCGCCAGCAGGGCGTACATCGTCCGCACAGCGAACAGACACACCCAGCCCATGGCCAGGTACATGGCGGTCGACAGGACGTCCCAGCGTCCGGTGGCAAAGCTCTTCACCACCACGCCCACGGCGGCGCAGCCCCACACAATGCCGAAGAGCGTCCAGCCCAATGGCCCGCGCAGCCCAATCAGCGTGAACGGTGTATAGGTTCCGGCGATCAGCAGGTAAATCGAGCTGTGGTCCAGCGAGCGCATCACCTTGTAGGCGCTGCTGCGGCTCAGCGAGTGGTAGAGCGTGCTGCTGAGGTACAACAGAATGGCCGATGCGCCGAAGATAGAGACGCATACCACCGCCCGCGCCGAGCCCACCTGCTGTGCGCGCAGGGTCATCAGCACCAGCCCGGCAATGCTCAGGGCGATGCCCATGCCGTGCGAGATGCTGTTGGCAATCTCTTCGCCGTGTGTCTGGTCGGTCATCTCCATCGAATTTCATCCTACGCCGCCGCTGGGCCTTTGCGTGTAGCAGAGTCGTGACATTGACAAAGAAATTACAAAGTACGATGCAAATGTGAACTTCGGCTAAGTCGTCGCTCAGCGCAAAAAGAGGCGGACGCACCTGAAAAGATGCGTCCGCCGGAGCGATACAACAAGATCGCTTTACTTCTTCAGCGCCAGTTCGTAGCGCTTATTCACTTCGGCCCAGTTCACCACGTTCCACCACGACTTCAGGTACTCGGCGCGGCGGTTCTGGTACTTCAGGTAGTAGGCGTGCTCCCACACATCGTTCATCAGGATGGGCTTCAAGCCCTGCGAGACCGGGCTGTCCTGGTTGGCGGTGGAAAGCACCTGCAATCCATTGGGGCCAAGTGCCAGCCACGACCAGCCGCTGCCAAACTGCTTCAGGCCGGCGTCGTTGAACTTCTCCTGGAACTGCGCCTGGTCGCCAAAGGTGTGCTTGATGGCCTCGGCGATGGCGCCCGTCGGATGCCCGCCGTTCGGTCCCATGATGGACCAGAAGATCGAGTGGTTGTAGTGGCCGCCCACGTTGTTGCGGACGGCGGTGCGGATCGACTCGGGCACAGCCGCAAGGTCCTTCAGCAGCTCTTCCGGGCTCTTGCCGGCCAGCTCGGGAGCCTTGGCCAGCGCGGCGTTCGAGTTGTCCACATACGCCTGGTGATGCTTGTCGTGATGAATGTGCATTGTCTGAGCGTCAATGTAGGGCTCAAGTGCCTCGTAGGCATAAGTAAGGGCGGGAAGTTCAAAAGCCATGATTCGTCTTTCCTCCACTAAGGATGGATGAGACCCGGCGGCCTCAGGTTGCAAAATGTCAGTCAAAGAGGGCATCGAGCTGCCGGTCAGCGCGTGCGCCGTGCTCGCAAGGGCCACTCCAGCCGTGCACAGGGAGGCAACGGCCGCCCCCGTGCTCTTCAAAAACTTGCGTCGCGTATGGGACATGGATCTAACCTCTATGCGCATGGATGAGCCAAACTGCCTGCGGGTTGCAGAACTCTTTTGCGTTTGCTCAAAGACTTCCGAATTGGGAAGCAGGAGGCCAGTTGCCGCCCCTGCCACCCCCGGCCTATCATGCATGGCACTGGAGGCACCAAACCATGACCCCATCCCGACGGGATTTCCTGAAGACCTCAACCGTGGCCGCCGCCGGAGTGGTGGCCGCCAGCGTCAGCTCTCCCCGCAAGGCCTACGCCCTGCCGGACAATCCACTTACCGCCGCCGCCATGCCCACCCGCAACCTGGGCAAAACCGGTTTCCGCACGGGAATCTTCTCCCTCGGCGGTCAGGCATCCATTGAGCAGCCCAACAACGTCGCCGTCGCCGTGCCCATCGTCGAGCGCGCCCTCGACCTCGGCATCAATTACATTGACACCGCCGCGCAGTACGGCGGCATCGAGCGTTGGAGCCAGCGTTACATCGGCGAGGTGATGAAGCGCCGCCGCCGCGAAACCTACCTGGCCAGCAAGACGCACGACCGCACCCGCGACGGCTCACTGCGCCTGCTCGAGGAGAGCCTCAAGCTGCTCAACACCGATCACCTCGACGCCTGGCAGCTTCACCACGTCACCACCCAGGATGACGTGGACCGCATCTTCGCCAAGGGCGGAGCCATCGAGGCTCTCGTCGAAGCCCGCGAGCAGAAGATGGTGCGCTTCCTCGGCGTCACCGGACACTCCGACCCCGGCGTGCTGCTGCAATGCATCCGCCGCTTCCCCTTTGACCAGATCCTGATGGCCGTCAACGCCGCCGACCCGCACCACCTCAGCTTCCAGCAGGAGCTTTTGCCCCTGGCCGTGGAAAAGCAGATGGGCATCATCGGCATGAAGATTCCCGCGCGCGGCCGCATCCTCAGCAGTTGGCAGCCCAAACCGGCAGCGGAACATAGCTGGGAGGGCGCGGCGACCAAGCCCGGCACGCTCAATATGCGTGAGGCCATGTACTACACGCTCTCCCTGCCGGTCAGCACGGTCATCATCGGCTGCGATACCATCGCGCAGCTCGAGGAGAACGTGCGCCTCGCCCGCGACTTCAATCCGCTCAACCAATCGCAACTCGCCGGGCTGACCGAGAAGACCGAGCCCATCCACCGCCAGGCGTTGTTCTTCCGCACCTGGCCCAAGGAAGGCTAGAAAAGGTTTCAAAGTTTCAGAGGTTGCAAGTAGAAAAGCAAAAGGCCGGAGCATATGCGCTCCGGCCTTTGATCTGTCTTTACGTTTTTGAACTTTGAAACTTTGAAACTTTGCAACGTTGAAACCTGAACTCTATCTCTTCAAAAACCACATCGCCCAGCCGGCCACCAGCAGGCCGCCCATGAACCAGGCAAAGCAGTACAGTCCGTAGCGGACCATCTCTTTTGTCTCGCTGCGCTGGGTGATGCCGAAGATCACCGAGGCGCAGATGGAAAACAGCAGCGCAGCCGTAAAGTGCGAAAGGTTCAGGTTCATTTCTTTTTCCCGATGGCAATGTGGTGCGCGTCAATGGCGGCGATCACGTTCAGCAGCCCACCGCAGATGAGGAACTTCGTGCCGTAGTCGGCGGAGGCGCGGAAGATGTTGCCCTGGCCCCAGTCCATGGCCTGCGCCGCAAAGTAGTAGATGCCGTTGCCGAAATCGCCGATGAAGCCCAGCATATCCAGCAGCTGACCCAGGTTGAATGGATACACCTTGCCCTGCATGCCCAGCCCGGCAACAAACATCACGGTCACGCTCAAAAAGATCAGCCCGCCGCGCGCCCAGCGCTTCAGCAGGATGTGGCCCAGTCCCGGCACCAGCCATCCCGCCAGCGGAGCCACCATGGCCATCACACCGGAAGTCTCCGCTGCGGCTTTCGTATTCGCTTCATTTGCCATCTAGAAAATCACCAGTTCTTCCTGCTCGGCTCCGGTCACCTGCGCTCGTCCGTTGTGCACCAGCACGTCCACCTCGCTGCGCACCCCGAACTCCGGCAGGTAAATTCCGGGCTCTACTGAGAATAACGTATTCGGCAGAATCTGTCGGGTGTCGCGTGTCTCAAGGTTGTCCATGTTGGCGCCGTTGCCGTGCACGCTGGTGCCAATGTTGTGTCCGGTGCGGTGCACAAACCACTCGCCGTAGCCGCCCTTGTCGATCACCGTGCGCGTGGCGGCGTCCACCTCCCAGCCCTCCAGGCGTCCGCCCGCGGCGATGCCTTCCACGGCCTTGGCCACGCCGGCCTTGCGCGCATCACGCACCAGGCGGAAGACCTCCTGATGCTTGGCCGTTGGCTGGCCCAGAACGCCGGTCCAGGTGATGTCGTAATACACCGCGCCGGGCGAGTCTTTCTTCGCCCACATATCCAGCAGCACCAGGTCGCCCGCGTGAATCTCGCGATAGTGCTCGGCCGTCGGCTCGTAGTGAGGATTGCCGGCGTTCTCGTTGGCGCCCACGATCGGCAGATCGTCGGTGATCAGATGCTCGCGGCTGAATGCTTCGCCAATCCACTGGCGCACGCCCCATTCGTTCCATCCGCCGTGGCGCACGCGCTGTCCAATTTCTTTAAACGCCGCGGCCATGATCTTGTCCATCGCATCGCGCGCCTCAAAGTGAGTGGCAATCTGCGCATCGCTCAGCGTGGCCTCAAAGCGGCTGACCAGGTCGGCCGAGGTCACCACCTCCACGCCAAAGCTGCGAATCAGCTCCAGCATGCCGCCGTCCACCAGGCTCACGTACATGATGTCGTTGTTGGGCGAGTACTGCATGGCCACGCGCTTGTACGGCTTCACCATCGCCGCCAGCTTCTGGTGCAGCTCCTGCCACGGACCGTAGTGCAGTTGCCGTCCGGGCAGGCTCTCCAGATGCCGAGGCTCTACTCGATGGTTCAGCTTTATCGGTTCGCCCTCGGCGGGTATCAGGTAGAACCAGCGCCGGGTGACGTGCATCTTCCCCAGTCCCAGAATGCTGTATGCAATCTCGTCGCGTAGGTGGTGGTCGTAGAAGAGCCAGGCGTCCAGCCCCTGCTCGCGCAAAGCCTGCTGAATGGCGTCAAGTTTCATAGGCGATATTGTACCCCGGCGCGGCGGACCGGTCCGTTGAAAGCCACCCTCGTCCAGCTGCTACCGGCGTGGCACGTAGATGGTGCAATCCTGTTCCCGCAGTGCCGGCTGATAGTAGCGCGCAACCGCCTGCACCACTCCCGGCGTGTAGCGTTCCACCGGCACGTTGGGAGAGCCATCCGCCAGCGCGGGGCGGTTGAACTGAATCGCACCGTAGCGCTGGGCGGCGATCTTGCCAATCAGCTCATTCTCGTCCAGCTGGCCGGCGCGGATGAGGCTGGTGGCGCTGAAGGGATCGAAGGCGTAGGGCTTGCCCGCGTCGTAGCAGCGCAGAATGCTCTCGCACAGCGCCGCTCCCGGCTGCGCCTTCAGGAAGTCCACCTGCCGCAGGTAGCGCTCCTGCTGCTGATGCAGGTTGCGCCAGTTTTCCACGGGGAAGAAGACCTCTTCACAGGCCAGCGGAATCAGCATCCACAAAAAGAGCAGCGCCGTGGCTCCGGCGCGCCACTGTTCGCTCGTGCCCTTCAGTCCCGGCCGCGGCACATCGAAGTCATGCAGGAAGAGTCCCAGCAGCATGGCCAGCGCCAGCGTGGCGGAGAAGTATGTGTTCAGCGCCACGCCCTCGCCGCCGGAGAAGTAAATGCCCACCACCAGCGCGACGGCGAAAAAGATGGAGAGCAATCGCCGCCGCGGATCGTGCCGCATCCGCCACGCCATGTAGATGCCCAGCGCCAGCGGAATCAGCTGCGGCCCAAAGTAATCGGCCGTCTGCCCCAGTATCTTGCCCGCCACGTAGCGCCGCGCCACCAGTATCTGGTGGAGAAACTCCGGTCCGCCCACGTGCAGGTTGATCCAGTAAAGTGGCACCTCACACAGCAGCATCAGGCCCACAAAGCCGGCCAGCCTGCGACGGTTGACCAGCGCCAGCTCCAGTGCCACCGCAATGGGAAAGTCAATCAGGTTGTGCTTGGTGTTGCCGCCAATCACAAACAGCAGCGCCGTCAGTGCCAGCGCCCAGGGCTTTTCTCCGCGCAGGATGTAGAGCAGCAGCCCGGCCATAAAGAAGCTCTGCGCAAGTATCTGCGGATCGTTCATGCCGACGTAGCTTTGCCCGGAGGTGCAGAACAGCACCAGGCACAGCACTCCGCCTATCGCACCCGAGCGCCGCGAGCCGGTGAGGTGCGCCACAATGGCGCCCGCGCACAGGCAGCACGCGGTCAGTCCCAGCAGGTTCAGCAGCCGCCCGGCGTAGAGGTAGTCGTGTGTCAGCCGCCCCATCTGCGCCACGGCTACAAACGACAGCACCGGGTAGTTGGTCATCGTCCAGCCATAGCGCACCGGATAAATCCACTGGTGATGCGCGATGGCCGCCGCGTTGTAGGCGTTCCAGCCCTCGTTGTACTTGATTTCCAGCCGCAGGGTTGCCCGCAGCAGCGGCCAGAAGGCGCAGTAGGCCGTCACCGCCACGGCCAGCCAGCGCGCATGGGCCAGCGTCAACAGGCGGAGCAGCCGGTTGGAGGATGGTCTACTTTGCAACGTCTCGGGCATTCGGCAGTCTTTCATCCTGCAGGAGTGTTGTATTCGCAGCTAGGCCGAGTCATGCGCTGGCCAGTCCAGGTACGTATCCAGTTGAGCTTAACAATCCGCACGCGGCCTGCAATCACCCTTATTGCATTCCGCGGGAAACTCTATTGCGAGTTCGCACCTTTCATCGCGCTCGCAGATGCCTCGTACAGCCACCACTCGTCCTCATGGGCGCGCAGCATGACCCTGACCGGAGCCCCGGTAAACAGCGCCGCGCCCTTCTCCGCCGACGAGCGCACCACAAAGTAGCGGTATCGCCAGCCTTGGTGGCGCTGCCAGTCAAAGTCTCCGGGATGGAACTCAAAGTCGGTAAAGCGCACGGCGGGCATGGCCTCCTTGCGATACAGCACCAGGTCCACGTTGCCGCAGGCAAAGCTGGGGTCCACCACGCCGCCGTGCAGCGCGGAGTACCACGCCGGCAGGTGCAGCAGCGGCCATCCGGCAAAGACCTTCGAGCGCGGTTCAAAGTTCAGGCTCAGCACGCGCTCACTCGGAGCCATCCTGTCCATCACTCGCGCAAAGCCCCGCGCCTCCCGGTCAAACACCATCATGCGCCAGGCCAGCAGCCCGGTGCAGGTCAAGGCAAACACCGTCACCCATAGGACCGCCGCCTTCGCCCGTCCCGGCGCAACCTCCTGCGGCCCTCGCAGTACCAGCGCCATGCATGGCAGCACAAAGAGGGCATAGCGCTGATACACGGCGTCCACGCCAAAGATGCTGTGCGGCCCCAGCAGCGCAATCGCCACACACACCGCCAGCGGAAGCCATGCGCGCCACTGCCTCCGCCAACCCATCAAGGCCACCACTGGCACCACGGTCAGCCCCATCAATAAGGCGGAGATGCCGTCGTCGGGCCAGCCCGCGATGTCCACCATCAGCTTGGGAAAGCGGTCCAGGCCAAGCTGCCACTCCACCGGTTTATGCGTCAGCGCCAGGCCGGCAACCGAGTGCCACCACCACCCGCCCAACAGCGGCAGCAGGATGCACACCGGCAGCGCCATCTGCAACTCGCGCCGCCACTGTCGCCAGTACCCAAGCACGCTGGCGCCGGCCAGCACAGCGGCCATGGCGGCCACCATGGCATGGCACAGGAATAGTCCCATTAGCATCAGCGCCAGCCACACCCCGCGCCGCAGCGTAGGACGCTGTTGCATCCGATTGGCCAGCACCAGGAAGCAGAGTGCCAGCGGCGCAGCCGCCAAAAATCCCAGCAGTCCCCAGTTGAAGGCGAAGCCATACAGTCCCGGCACAACCAGCAGCGCCAGCCGTGGGTCGCCGCCGCCAAAGTTGTTCGCATCGTCTGCTTTCTGAGAGATGAGCCAGGCCGTGGCCATCACAAAGCTCCACAGTGCCAGCGATGCGATCAGCTTGCAGGCCGCCACCACGCCCATGAAGGAGCTGAACAGGTAGATCAATCCGTAACCCAGCAGGTTGGGGATGCGCGTATGGCGTACAAACTGATCCGCGAAAGGAAAGCCACCATGTTGCATCGCCCGAAAGATCTCCACCTGCGCCGCGTGCTGTGGCACGTCGGTCATCGCCGGGTAGCAGGGAATCCAGATGGGCAGCACCGCCATGGCCGTCACCACGGCCACCAGCAACCAGGTCATTGATTGCTGTTCCGGCTGCGTGATGGCCGTGATGGGCGTGCTCGGCAACGGCGGCTCCGGTGAATGAAGTTGAAATGTGGATGCAGTGCGAAAGTGCAAAACTGGCCGACAAACTACATGTATTGCCGATTTGCGATAGGTGCATCCTATCCCACGCCGGCTCTGCTGTACAAGCCGCACCGCAACCCGCAAAGCGCCTTCAAGTTGCGTGCCGCGCGAGAAATATAGTTTTCCGCACGCACGCAACTTCTCTCAGGCATTCCCGTTATTACGCACATGAAACGTACAACGCTACTCACAATCGCTACCCTGGCCCTCGGCGGCATGCTTTCCGTCCCGGGCTTCGCCCAGAACCCCAACACGCAGGGCGCCGGCCCTGGAGTCGTCGATCCCGGCCACCCGCGGGTGAATGAAGTGAACGCCCGCCAGCAGAACCAGCAGAACCGCATCGCCAACGGCGTCAAGAGCGGCGAGCTCACGCCCAAGGAGACCGTCAAGCTGGAGAAGCAGCAGCAGCACATTGACAACCAGGAGAAGCGCGACATGGCCGCCCACAACGGCCACCTGACCAAGGCCGAGCAGAACAAGCTCAACCGCGAGCAGAACAAGGCCAGCAAGGATATCCACAAGGACAAGCACAACGCGGCCGTGCGTTAGGAGGCGCGCAATCCGCAGTGTGTCATGAAGTGTCCGATGCATCAGAAAGCCCGCCGGGCGAACCGGCGGGCTTTTCCTTTTGCAGTTTTGCGAACGTCTTACATGATCGCCGTCGGCGGAGCCGGTTCATCCGGGTGCCCGGCGTTGGCCAGTGGCACGCGGATCATCACCAGCACCAGCACCACCAGGGCGATGATGGCTGTAAACCACGGCGCCTCGGCCATCAGCTCGAACATCTTGCCCCGCGAGCCCACGATGGCCGCCACCACCAGTCCGCACAAT
>Ga0371490_1001225_pt1 | contig 13930 bp, 14 predicted proteins | sample MB2SIPfraction_FD_207959 | JGI IMG/M metagenome (GOLD analysis project Ga0371490, IMG submission 207959) | Lab enriched peat soil microbial communities from McLean, Ithaca, NY, United States - MB28FN SIP fraction | ecosystem: Environmental > Terrestrial > Soil > Wetlands > Peat | place: USA... | reverse complement strand
AGTTCCTCGCGGACGAGCATGGACGGCGGTACTCTCCTCATTGGCCTGAGCCTCCTTGTCGTGTGTTTGCGCTTACGACATGGTTGCTCAGGCCGATCCCGTTTACAGGGAACTTAGGACGTCACCGCGCTGGTGCAAGCGGTACGGCTACGTCACAGTCAACGTCACCGAAATATCGTAGGCATTTTGGGTCGCATTTGGAGGTACAGATGAGTCGCTTGACAAGAACTATTTCAGCGTCGGCAGCCGTGGCGGCTCTTGCGGTGCTGTCGATGAGCGCGCTCATTGGTACGTCCAGTGCTGGGACCGCGTCAGTGCCAAAGTGCAAGCTTGATCAGCTTTCTGTCACTTCCAAACGGCCCTTCGGCGCTTTGGGTACTGGTGGTGGGATTCTTCTGTTCCGTAACATCTCAGCGCACGCCTGCTCACTAACGGGCTACCCACACGTAGTTGCTATCGGCAAGACAAAGGGATCGAGGATAACGGCATCTCACGAGACGAGTGGGATGCTTGGCGGTTGGGACTGGTCTGGCCTCACACCACGAGCACCGAAGCCACCGACTGTCATCTTGGCCAACAAGAGCGAGTTCGCCTCCGACTGGTACCAGTATTCAGAGGTTGGGCCCGTGAAGTACACGATTTTCAAGGCCAGTACGCTGAGCGTTAGCCTCTCGGGCTCGACATCGGCAGTTCACGTGAGTGGCTCTGTCTACGCCGTCAATGGGAAGATGTGGGTCACCCCGTTCGTTTCTGGCAAGACAGGCACCGCTGAGCCAAGCACGACGACGTCGAGTCAGGGTTAGTCACCTACTGCTCGTCGGGAGCGCTCATCGCCATCCTCCTGCCGTCCGCCTCCGCTCCGGTCGTCAAGGGCACGCTGTAAGCCGTCGTCGCCGTCGAGCCCTACGGACGCTCGCTACACGACTCCGACTCCGGTTCTTGCTCTTTGGTCCTTGACGACCGTTCTGGCTTCCGGCCCACGCCGCTTCCGCCAAGGGGATCTTCATCCCTCGGCTCAAGCCGGAGTCAGACTCAAACAACCAGGTCCTCTGAACAGGGCCCAGACTGGAGAACGGGCCGATATGACACAATCTCTTATATCTAGATATCAGGGAGCGTCGCACCACGCGCTGAGCCGGTGATCGGAGGTTGGCGGATGAGGAGCCGACGTTGAGCGCCGAAGAGGACCTTGACCAGTTCGAAGCGGAGATCGAGCTCGCGCTGTACCAGGAGTACCGTGCGGTGCTCCCGATGTTCCGCTACGTGGTCGAGACCGAACGCCGCTTCTACCTCGCGAACGAGGTGACCGTGACCCCGCACGAGAGCGCGGGGGCGACGCACTTCGAGGTCGAGCTCGGCGACGCCTGGGTCTGGGACATGTACCGTCCCGCCCGTTTCGTCTCGTCGGTGAAAGTGGTCACCTTCCGGGACGTGAACGTCGAGGCGCTGCCCGAAAAGGAGATCTGAAGCTCCGGCCGCGCCCACCCGGCCGCGCTCGGTAGCATCGGAGAAGCCGGGTCAGAGCGGGTCGGTCGACGCCTTGCCGTTGTCGGCGACGTGCTCGGTCCAACCCCGACCGTCCCAGTAGCGCAGGGCGTGTCGGCGGGTGACGTCGGGGTACCAACCGAAGAGCGGCTGCCGCCCCGACCCGTCGTCCGGCGGCGGCGCAAGGGTCGGTCCGAGCGAAGTCGGACCCGGGGCGATCTCGATCGGCGCGAGCGGTTCCGCCATCGTGGCGTGCGAACCGCCGAAGGCGAACTGTTTGCCCGCTGGTTCGGGCCCCCCGGATGTCGGGCTCGGGCGGGGCTGGGGTCGGGTCGTGAACTCGGCGACGAGCTCGAGGATGATCCCGAACGGCTGGAAGATCCCGCAGAGGATCGCCCAGACGACGGACGGGAGCCGCCAGGGGGTGACGCCGCGCATCATCCGGTGCCGAACGGAGATGCGGTAGCCGAGGAAGGCGAACACGACGGCGAAGACGGCCGAGAGCGCGAGGTCGCCCGCGTTGCCGGTGAGACCGAACGAATTCAAGCTCAAATCCCCGGTCACGAAGTTTCTCCTTGTCGGCCGCGCCTTTTCTGCGCTCCAAGTCTACCGCCCGGGTCGACGGTTTCTGCCTCGGCGAGAGGAGAACGGGCGGCTCACCAGCCCGCTCGTCGCGTGAATCGTCGCTCCCAGCAGGCACCGTGCCAGTGACGGCGGGCTGTCGCGTCGGCGAGCGGCACGACGACGACGTGCCCGACGCCCGGGGGGATCTCGTGATTGCACCCCGGGCACCGGTAGGGCTTCCGGGCGGCGTGGGGCTGGATGGCGCGTACCTCGGCCGTCCTCCCGGTGAGCGGATCACGGGCGAACACGGCGCGCAACGGTCTCGGTCCGGTCTCCCGCGGGCGTGCCACGAGGCATTATCCCCTCCCGGAGCTGACGTCCGGGCGGATGGGCGCCGTTTTCGCTACAACGTCCCGGTGGGCCTCTTCGTCGTCGGCGTCCGCTTCCGTCTCGCGTCGCCCGCTCCGCCGGGCGGCGACGGTCTCCGGGCGCGCGCACTTCTCCCGCTCGCGCTGGCGGCCGAGCAGGCCGGGTGCGAGGCGGTCCTCATTGACGGCGACCGGGTCCCCGGCGCGCCGGCGGACCCGTTCGTCCTCCTCGGCGCGCTGGCGGCGACGACATCGCGGGTTCTGCTCGGCTGTGTGGCGACGGCCGTCGACGAGCGGCACCCCGCGGTTCTCGCCAAGACCGTCGCCGCGCTCGACGTCTGTTGCGCGGGCCGTGCGCTCGTCTGTCTCCGCCCGCGTCCGGTCGGGCGGTCAGCTCGACTCGACGAACTCGCCGAGGCGCTCGACGTCGTGCGGTTGATGCTCAACACCCCGGCGCCCTCGTTCACGGGCCAGAGCTTCGCGATCGAGGGTGCGTGGAACGAACCGAGAGCGGCGCGGGCGACGCCGATACCGCTCGGCGTGCTCGTGCCGGCGAGCAAAGGCGCGGGTTCCGGGGTCGCGCCGGCCTCGCCCGGTGAGCTCGCCGCGCTCGTCGCGGGCCACGCCGACTGCTGTTTCGTCGAAGTGGCGGGCGGTGATTGCACGACGGCTGCCGCCGTGGCGGGCGCCCTGGCGGCGACGGCGCTGCCGCTCATCGCGCTCATCGGCGTGGCCCCCGACGCGGCACCGCACGACGTCGCGTCGCTGGCGGCGCGCGCGCTCGACGCCGGGTGTCACGGTGTCGCGATCGACTGGCGCGTCGCTCCGCCGGCGCCGCTCGTCGCCGCGCTCGTCGCCGCGGTTCGCCGGGTCGCCGCCCCGCCCGGCTGACCGGGCGCGCCAAGCCCCGACTTCCTTACCGAACCACCTTCAACTGGTGAACGAGAGTGCGTGCTGTGAGCGTCACAACGGCGATCAGTGCGAGCAGCATCAGATCTGCTCCTGGCCAAGGAACGTGCAGTCCTTCCCCGAAGTAGAACGCTCCGAAACTCGTGAGTAGCACTCCGACAACGAACTTGATGGTGTTCTCCGGCACCTCTCGCAGCTGTCGAGCGACAACGATCCCGACGAGCGTGACGAGGACCACGGCTGCCACTGCTGCTACTGCTGCGACCCCTAGTCGACCTGCGGTTGTTCCGAATCCGAGCACGATGATGAGCACCTCGGATCCTTCAACGAGGACGCCTTGCAACGCAATCTTGAACGCTGTTGCGTCTCGTCTTTGCGCGATTCTCTCGTAGATCGCATCCTCGTCGTGCTTCGCCTTGCGCCCTGTTGCTCGCAGAATCGCCTTGCGTAGCCACTGCACTCCGTAGTACAGGAGCACCGCTCCGACGGTGAGGTGCAGGAGTTGCATCGGCACGTAGTGAACGAGGGCGTATCCTGCAACGCTTCCTGCGATCAGCAGCACCACCACTGCCGTGAGTGCTCCTGTGATCGCTGAACGCCAGCTTCGCGTTCCAGCTGCCAGGACGATCGTCAGTGCTTCGACGCTCTCGATGCAGCAGGCACCGAACACTCCGAGTGCGAGAAGCACTACCGCGGTCGTCATCGACCTCACCTCCTCCCGACGATCGTCAACTGCCGCTCATGTCGTCTGTGAGGTAGACGATCAGCCCCTTTTTCAGCGACATTAATCTGGCGCGCCTCCGATGCCGGGCGCGAGAAAGAAGGGCGCGCCGAGGCGGCCCTAGGGGTCGATCTCGTTCGCGAGGAGAGAGGCGTAGACGGCAGCGGCTTGGCGCGTCTCGGGGCCGCCGACGGTGGCGAGCTTCTTGCCGTCGATCGTCGCGATCGGCTGCACGCCGCGCAGCGTCGACGTGAGGAATGCCTCTTCGATCTGGTCCGGGGCGAACCGTGCGAGGGGCGTGTCGCGCTCCGTGCCACCGTGCTTCTCGAGCACGAGCGCCCGTGTTACGCCCTCGAGCAGGCCCGCTGACTTCGGGGGCGTGACGAGCTCGCCGTCGATGACGACGAAGACGTTCGACCCGGTCCCCTCGCAGAGCATGCCGGCGGTGTTGCCAAAGAGCGCCTCGTCGGCGCCTGCCGCGTGCGCCCGGTCGAGCGCCAGGGCGTTCTCGGCGTACGACGTCGTCTTCAGCCCCAAAAGGGCGCTGTGCTCGTTGCGGGGCCAGGGAACGACGATGACCGATGAGGGCTCATCGAAGGACTCGAACGGGTCGGCGGCGACGACGAGGGTCGGTGGGTCCGTTCCCCGTCCCGATCCGAGCGCTCCTGCGCCGGAGGTGACTGTCACCCGGATCCTGCCGACGGCGAATTCCGCCGTGTTGACGACGGCCGTGATCGCCCGGGCGACATCTTCGGCGGGAATCGGTGCGATTCCCAGGCCGCGTGTCGAGTGTTCCAGGCGGGCGAGGTGACGGCTGAGTGCGAACGGCCGTCCTTGGTAGAGCAGGATCGTCTCGAAGACTCCGTCACCGACGATGAGCCCATGATCGAAAACCGAAATGGTCGCGTGCTCCTCTGTGAAAAGCGCGCCGTTAACGTAGGTGAGTGGCATGACCCCTACACTACGGAATCCCGCCCGGTAGCGAAAAACGGGGCCGCCACACCGTCAGGTGCCCTGCGTCTCGCCGATCGGGGTGAACTCACTGTTGGCCGTCGCGAGCCGTTGGCGCAGCATCGCCAGGTCCTCGCGGTGTGTGATCCCGAGGCAGTGCGCCTCGGTGTGGACGACGCGCACCTCGACGTCGGCCGCGGCGACGAGATCCCCGACCGTCTGGGGAAGGAGCAGCTCATCGGCGTCGGATCGGGGATGGAACGATGCCACCACCGCGGCGAGGTGGTCGAGCATCCGCCGGTGGAAACCCCAGAGGTTCATCGAGACCCGCGTCGAACCCGGGATGAGCCGCGGTTCCGTCCCAGCCGACCCGTCGGGCGTCGCGAGGGGCGCGGCGACGAACTGTCCGTCTTCGAGCAATGACACCGTCTGTTCGCTGATCCGCACGAGCCGGCCTTCCTCGTCCGTCTCGCACACGCCGCGCTTGACCGTCGCCGCGGTGAGGACGGTGCGCCTGAGCTGGTACGCGACGAGGACGTCGGCGTCGTCGAGCGATCCGTCGGCGCGCGGGGCCGTGAAGTGGTCGTGCACGAGCCGCAGAGCCGGCTCGCCGTAGAGGTCGTCGGCGTTGGCAACTCCGAAGGGACCGCCGATCTCCGGCTGGGCGGAGAGCACCGCCGGTACCGTTCCGGGGATCGGTACCTGGCAAACGATGGCGACGGGCAGCGAGCCGGGCCAGTTCTTGGTGACGTGCTGCGCGATCTGCTCGCGGATCTCCTCGCGGACGACGAGCACAATGCCGTCGAACCCGCAGGCGTCGGCGGCCAGCGCCGTATAGTCCATGATGGTTTCGTCGTGCGGACCGACCGGGGCGAGCTGCTTCAGCCCCCCGAAACGGGTACCGTGTCCGGCCGCGAGGATGACAAGCTGCATTACGGCATCCTAAGTCGGGTCGATCCGTCGTGGTGCAGCGAAGTGAGCGGGACGAGAAGAGGCGATGACGATGGTCGGTCGTGACGGCGAGTTACAGAGCACGCCCGTGCAGTCCGAGGCCGCGCCGGTTGTTTCGTCAGCCGAGGAGCCCGCGGTTACGTCCGGTGACGAACTGTCGCCGGAGGAGCTGGAGCGCCGCCGTGCCGCGCTGTCGGAGATCATGGAGCTGATGCGCGAGGCGGTTCAGTATGACGGCGGAGACCTTGTGCTCGCCGACGTGAATTACCGCACGGGGGTCGTGAACGTCGAGCTGCAGGGGGCCTGCGGGTCCTGTGCCATCTCCTCGATGACCTTGCGCGCTGGCGTCGAGCGCATGCTGAAGGAGCGACTTCCGTGGGTGCGCGAGGTGCACGGCGATGTCGACGACTCCCTCGACTACGCGTCGAGCTCGGCGCTCGGACGCGGCGCCTACGTGCCGAAGTACTCCTAGAAAAGGCGACGGGCCGCTGAGCCGTGGCTTTTTCGTCGCGGTCAACGCATCAACTGACGGAGCGCCCGGTAGCCGATCCTCTCGACACCACCTGACTCGAGCAATTGCGCGAGCGGGCCGTCCGGTCCGAGACGAGCGCCGTCGGCGACCCGGGCGGGCCAGTCGACGGCCGAGGCGCGCAGCTCCGGTGTGTCGAGTGCCGGCGTCCCGCGGACCTCGGTGACCCCCGGGGGCACGAGGTCGAGATCTGTTCTTGTGCCCGTGAACACGGAGATCGGCAAGACGCGATCCGGGGCGACGACGCCCCGTTCGGCGGCGAGCTGGCGGAAGGGAAAGCCCACCCGCCGCTCCTCCTCGCTGGCGGGCAGCCGCACGGGCAGCCGGAGGTCGTCGGCGAGCTCGAGGAAGACGTCGAAGAACTCCGGCTTCAGCTCCACGCCGCCGAGGTGCGAGTCGAGATGCGTCACGTCGAAGCCCCAGAGGATCGATCTATCGACCTGGGCGCGCCACTCGTGCCGCACCTCGTCGAGGTCAGCGTGCTCCCAGACGTCCTCGATCGTGCGCGGAAAGCCACCGTCGCCGTCGAACAGCGACGGGGAGTGCGTGATCGGGCCCCAGCGGTAGAGCTCGTGCTCGGCGTTCAGCGTGAGGTGGACCCCGACGTCTTCGCCGCGATAGGCGCTCACTGCAGCGCGTGCCCACGGCGCCGGGATCATCAGCGAGGCGGATGTCGCGACACCTCGGCGCAGCGAGTCGTAGACAGCGACGTTCGCCGCGTGCGAGAAGCCCAGGTCGTCACACGAGACGATGAGGACGCGTGTCTGCGGCGCCAACCCGAGCTTCTCGGCGAGAAAGGACATCTCGGGCCCGGCTCGTCGGCGGGTTCAGTCGCCGATGCGGGTCTGCAGAGCGGCGTCTTGCGAGCGCACGTCGTTCGCCAGTCGATCCTGGAACTCGATGACGGCCTGGCGGACGCGCTCGTCGGCGACGCCGAGAATGCGTGCGGCGAGCAGGCCCGCGTTGCGCGCTCCGTCGATCCCCACGGTCGCGACGGGAACTCCGCGGGGCATCTGCACCATCGAGAGCAGTGAGTCGAGGCCGGAAAGTGACGGCAGCGCGATCGGCACCCCGATCACCGGGAGCGGCGTGGCAGCCGCGAGCACTCCGGCGAGGTGTGCCGCGCCGCCTGCGCCCGCGACGATGACCTCGACGCCACGAGCCCGGCAGCCACGCGCGTATTCGAGCGCGCCGTCTGGCGTCCGGTGTGCCGAGATGACGCGCATCTCCCAGCAGATGCCGAGTTCGTCAAGCACTTCGGCGGCTTGGCGCATCACGGCCTCGTCGGAGTCACTCCCCATCACGATCGCGACGCTCATCGGTCGTTCACCTTATGGTCCGGCGCCGATTTGGGGTCGAGGGAGTACGACGTGTGCTCGTCGTGCCGTCGCCGCGGGCACCCGTCTAGCCACGGCCGTGCAGTGGGACCAGCCGCTTGCCGACCTGCCCGAGAAAACGCCCGACGGCCAGACCAGCGATGACGTCTGAGGCGTGGTGGATGCGGACGTAGACACGACTCATCGCGACGACGACCGCAGTCGCGAAGTACAGCGGGGTGAGCGGGTCGTCGCCGTCGGAGAGCAGCGTCGCGCCACAGAAGGCCGCCGTGGCGTGACCCGAGGGGAAACTTGACGAGAGCGGTTGGCGCAGCGGCAAGGGGTGATCGCGTCGGCCCGGAGGACGGCGACGACGGATGAAGGACTTCATCACCACGTTGATAAGAAACGACTCGACACCGGTCGCGACGATCGCCCGCCGCGCCGCCTTCTCGTTGAGCCGACCACCGCGCAGCGCCCGCAGCAAGGCGAAGACGACCCAGATCAAGCCGAACTCGCCGAGAGCAGAAGCCGTGTAAAAGACGCGGTCGGCGACACGGTTTCCCCGGATGCGGTCGAACAGCGCGTCAACGCGCTCGTCAAATCCGGCGACGAGCTTGTGGGCCATCGCGGCTCGAGGTTAGCCGGGCCGCTGCGCGGTCGCCTCGTCCGCGGTCGGCTTCGCGCCCGTAAAGGCGGGACAAAGGGGCTGGAAAGCGCACGTCTTGCAGAGAGCGGACGGACTCGGACGGAAGTCCTCGGCCGCGCACGCCCTGTCGATTGCCGCCCAGACCGCGAGGGCGCGTTGACGCACACCGCGCATCCCCTGTTCGGTCGGTGACTCGGCCAAGACGATCTCGTCCCGCAGGTACATGAGTCGCACCTCTTGCGGGCGCTTCCCCAGCACCTCCTCGCAGAGCATGGCGTAGAAATAGACACCCGCGAGACTTGAGCGCGACCGGTCAGGCGGTGGCGCGCGACCGGTCTTGTAGTCGACGACGGCGAGCTCACCTCCTCCGAGGTCGTCGAGGCGGTCGATGATGCCCCGCAGCTCGACGCCGCCGAGCGTCGTGCGCAGGTCGAGTTCGAGCCCGACGTCGTGCACGGAGGTGGGGTCCTCGAGCGCGAAGTACTGCCCGATGAGCACGGCCGCGTCGTCAACAAGGCGACGGGAGCCAACGTCGTCGAGCGCCAAGCCGGTGTATTCGTCCGACTCCGAGACCTCATCCCATGCGGTCGAGAGCGACTGCAGCGCCCGCTCACGGGTGCGGTCGGCGCCCTGTGCGGAGCTGAACAGCAGTTCGAGAGAGCGGTGGACGAGCGTGCCGCGCACCTGCTGGACCGAAGACGGCTCGGGGAACCGGTCGATATGCGCGTAGCGGAAGGCGAGCGGGCACTGCACGAAACGGGCGAGCTTCGAGGGGGAAAGAGTGCTCGGCAGGGAAAGGGGCATCGCGATCCCGAGACTACGTCCCGCCTGTGTCCACCGTGGCAAGAACAGCGCTGGCGACCGACGACGGGTCGGCTCCGGCCCGAAGTGATGCAGCCCGGCCAGCTCCTCGACTGATGCCCCGACCAGCTGGGCGGCGATGGCACGGGCTCTTCGTGTCGAGAGCACGTTGCTCCTGGCGCCACGGGCGATCGTCAGCGGGCAGGCCATGGTGCCGAGTTGTTCGCTGCCGCCGAATTGGACTTCGGCCTCGTCAAAGCGCGCCTCGTTTTCCAGCGCGCAGGCCAGTTTGACCGAGCCGGCGGGCAGGTCGAAAAAACCGCCTCCGATCGAGCCGGCGAGCACGTCAGGATCCCGGTTGGCGAGGGGCGGCATCTTCCGGTAGCGATCAGCTGCCGCATCGCCGGCGCAAACGTCGACTGTCCGTGGCGCGCCCTAGTGACGATGCCATCGTCCGGTGCGTCCGGCATGAATGACGCGTAGACGATTGGTTCGTGACAGAACAGGTGGGCGAACAGGCTCGGGTTCACGGCTTCGGCGCCGAGGACCGCCGTTGCAGCGAGCGAGTGGTCGATTCCCACGGGGTTGTGCAGTCCGAGGCGGTCCGCCACGGCCGCCACGACTAAGAAACCCTCCGAGAAGATCGTGGCGGGGGTCGCCGACGCGCCGCGGCCGCGCAGATTCAGCGCCCAGCACGAGAACCGCCCGACGAGGCGTGCTGCGCCGGGCCGGAGACTGAGGTCGCACAGGCCGCCGCCGTGCAGCAAGAGGGCAGGTTGAGCGGCGCCGCCGAGGTCGTAGGCGCCGAGTTCGACGCCGTCGCTGCCCAGGAAGGCGGCTGGGAACGCGCCGGCACGTCAGGCCGGTGCCTACCGACTTTGCCCCTCGAACGGCGTGGGTGCCGTGACCGACTACAAATAGGAACCGTGCAACACCTGCTTGCCGAGTCGGGTTACGCCGCGCTCGTTCTTTTCGCCTTCGCCGAGGCCTGCTGCGTGCCGATCCCGTCCGAGGTGACGTTCGGTTTCGCGGGAGTCCTCGCCGCGTCGGGCCGGTTGAATCTCGCGCTCGTCATCGCCGTCGGCGTGTCGGCTGAGCTCCTGGGATCGTCCACCGCCTACAGCATCGGGCGCATCGGCGGCCGGCCGCTCGTCGAACGGCTCGGCCGATACGTCCTTCTCACGTCGAAGGATCTTGACCGCGCCGAACGCTGGTTGTCGGGCAGGGGCGAGTTCGCCGTGGCGATCGGCCGGGCGATGCCGGTCGTGCGCGCCTTCACCGCGATCGTCGCGGGAACGGCAGACATGCCGCCGGTTCGGTTCGAGATCTTCAACTTCATCGGGACGGTCATTTACCCGAGCAGCTTCGCGGCGGTCGGCTACGGAGTCGGATACGAGTGGAAGCGCATCGCGCACGACGTCTCGATCGCCGGCTACGCGCTCGTCGCGCTCGTCGTCGTTGTCGTCGTGGCGTTCATCGTCCACCGGCTTCGAGTGCTGCGCGACGAGCGCCGGCGTGGGATCGCGCCCTGCCCGGCGGCGCGCCCCGGAGGGAACGCGACCGACCGCTAGCGGGAGCGCGTCAGTCGCGTCGAGCTCGAGTGCTTGGCCGTCCTGAGAGCCGGTATCCCGGCTCGTCCGGCGACGGACGGTCAGTGCGGCGCCAGATGCGACTACTTGGTGACGAGGGGGACCTCGAAGGCCATCTCGGTTCCCGCTGCGGCCCCGGGCGCGATGGTGAACGAACCCCCGAGGAGCTTGGCGCGCTCGGCCATGTTCGTCAGGCCCCGGCTGGCTGGTCCCGAACCCATCGGCAGCCCGACGCCGTCATCGGTGACCGTGAGGCGGAGGCGGTGATCGGCGACGAGAAGGCTGACGTCGACCCGGCCGGCGTGGGCGTGGCGGGCGACGTTCGTCAGGGCTTCGCGCAGCACCGCCAGCATGTGGCCAGCGACGTGCTCGCTCACCTCAGTGTCGATCGGTCCCGAGACCGAGACCGAAGGCTCGAAGCCGAGACTGCGGACTGATTCGGCGCACAACTCGAGGACACGCGTCCCCGGGCTCCGTCGGCCGGTTGGCAGGGGTTCGAGGGCGAAGATCGAGGTGCGGATCTGGCGGATCGTGTCGTCGAGATCGTCGACGGCGGTGTGGAGCACCCGGAGCAAGTCGGGAGCCTTCACCTGCCGGAGGGTGTTTTGCAGTGACAGACCTGTGGCGAACAGCCGCTGGATCACCGTGTCATGAAGGTCGTGCGCGATGCGGGCGCGCTCGGCGGCGACACCGAGCTCACCCACCTTGGCGTGCATGCGCGCGTTGTCGACGACGATCCCCGCCGCTTGGGCGAGCGCCTGCAGAACGTCGCCGTCCTCCTCGGAGAACTCATCGGCGTCCATCTTCTCGGTGAGATAGAGGTTGCCGAACACCTCACCGTCAACGAGGATCGGCACTCCGATGAAGGACCGCATCGGCGGATGGTGGGCGGGGAATCCGACCGCCGTGGGATGCTGGGTGAGATCGGCGAGACGAAGGGGATGCTCGATGTCCAAGAGCATGCCGAGAACGCCGGTGCCGCGGGGCGGGTGGTCGATGCGGTCGACCTGTTCGGGCGTGAACCCGACGTTCACGAACTGGGCGAGGCGTCCCGATTCCGGTTCGATGACGGCGAGCGCCCCGTAGCGGGCGTTCACGAGCTGGCGCGCCTGTTCGACGATGTGACGGAGCGCGGCGTCGAGGTCGAGATCGGCCTCGAGAAGGAGCACCGCCTCGAGCAGCTGCTGCAGGCGCCACGGATCGGTCACCCTGCGGTACGGCATGGTCCAAGCGTGCCACGCGGACTCGGTGGTCACGGCGCGACCGACCATCGCCGTGCTGGCGTGGGACTTTTGACTCTGAACAGGCGGCCGAGGCCGAGCGCACAGTTAGCAGATGGGCATCCGGATCGTCATCGTCGACGACAACAGCGCGGTCCGGCAGAGCATTCGGGAGCTTCTCGAAGCCGAGGAAGACTTCGAGTTCGTCGGTGAAGCGGCGACGGCCGAGGACACCGAGCTCGTCGTCGAGCACGCACGCCCGGATGTCGTCGTGCTCGACGTCCGCCTTCCCGACGGCGACGGAGTCGATCTGTGCAGGATGATCCGGTTGCAGTACCCGGAAACCGGCTGCGTCGTGCTCACCGCCTACGCGGACGGCGAAGCCCTCCTCGCGTCGCTCCTCGCCGGTGCCGCGGGTTACTTTCTGAAGCAGATCCGTGGTGGCGACCTCGTCTCGTGCATCAGGACCGTCTTCGCGGGCGGCCAGTTCCTCGACAGCTCGCTCCTGTGCCATTCCCTCGCCGCGCTCGGAACCGGGTCGCAATACGGTCTCGACGCGACCGAGGTCGCGATCGTGCGTGGTGTCCTCGAGGGCATGTCGAACCGGGAGATCGCGGCGGGACTGTCGATTCCGGAGGGATCAGTCGAGGCGCTCCGCTCAGGTTGCTACGACAAGATGCGCCTGCACGGCGTCAGATGACCTCGTAGCGACCTCCTCGCCGTGCCCGGTCGGACGCCGAGGTCAGGCGCCCGGATCGATCGAATGCGGGCGGACGCTGGCGGCGGCGTCGCCGAGATCGCACTGACCATCGTCATTGTTCGGCGCGCGACGTCGCCTGTGGGTCGTGCTGGCCGCGCCCGCCCCGCCGGCGCCAGGCGGCGAGGGCCGTCCCGGCGAGGCGGCGATAGGTCGCCGCGAACGGGGCCAGCGCCAAGGCGACGAGCGCGGCGAGCGCGAGGGCGATCCCCTCGCTGAAGGTCCGTGGCCAGTAGTGGGCCTCGACCGTCACCGTCCCGGCCGGGACGGTGACGGCAAGGAAGGTCCCTTCGTAGCTGCGCACCGCGAGGGGACGGCCGTCGGCGGTGACGTGCCACCCCGGCTCGTCGGTGAGGCGCAGGACGAGCGGCGCGGTCTTTTTCACCCGCACGGTGAGCGAGTAGGAGGCGTCGCCCGCATGGCGCGTCGCCGTCACCTCGGCCGCTGTAGCGGGGGCGAGGAAGGTGAAGCGCGCCGCCGCCGGGACCTTGGCGAGCGAGAGATAGGCGCCGTAGCCGAGCGGTATCCGGGCGACCGTCGTCATCCCCGCCGGCGTCACGAGACCGGGCCCGACGAGCACGTAGGAAACCCCGTAGCGACGCGCCAGCGCGACGGTGTTGATCGCCGGCTGGAATGATTGCACGTTGCCGGCGAACTGCTGCCCGGCGTCGGGGACCGGCCAGTTCGCGAAGTAGGCCTGGGGGATCGTCGGGTCGTGCATCGCCAGCTCGTCGAGCTCGTAGCCGTCCTGGATGTTCGGGATGAGGCCGATGCCGGTCCACTGCCGTACGCCACACGGTTTGCCTCTCCGCGACGGCAGAGGGTGGGCGCACGTGACGTTCGGCCCGTCGATGCCGAGGAGGCTCGTCCCGACGATCTTCTTGATCGCCTGCACAGCGGGCGTCGTCGGGAAGGGCGTCGGCGCGTAGCTGTTCTCCCCGACCCCGGCGAAAAGGAGGAACGCCCCCTGGCTGGCGACGAGCGCCACGCCCGCCAACGCGCCGAGCCGGCGCTTCCCCCGGGCCTGGAGGCGCCCGGTGGCGGTGACGACGCACCAGACGACGGCAAGGAGGGCGATCGTCGCCGAGGGCCAGATGAGACTCGCCCGCCGCAGCGCCTG
>Ga0371490_1001221_pt1 | contig 13970 bp, 7 predicted proteins | sample MB2SIPfraction_FD_207959 | JGI IMG/M metagenome (GOLD analysis project Ga0371490, IMG submission 207959) | Lab enriched peat soil microbial communities from McLean, Ithaca, NY, United States - MB28FN SIP fraction | ecosystem: Environmental > Terrestrial > Soil > Wetlands > Peat | place: USA... | reverse complement strand
GGCGCTTACCCCACCCCCCTATTTATATTTTCAAAACCTTGCAGGTTATTTTCTCGGCAACCCTGTCAAGCAGCGGCTCGAACCGTAACCAACCCGGAATCATCGACTTCCGCAGGGTCGACTTCTCGGGGCAGAGTTGCGGCGGAACGAATAGGTAATCATCACTGTGGAAGCTTCATTGCGTCGATAGCGGAGATTCGTGATCGTCATGGCGCGCAAGCGCCGGCTGCCGCACCGCAGGTGCCTTTCACCAGCACCGCAAAGCGCGGAAAAGCAAAGCTGCCGGCCGCGTCGTCGATCACGTTCAACTGGCACACGTATTGGCCGGGCTTGAGCCCGCTGAGCGGCACGTCGAGTTCCACGGCCACCGCGTCGCGGCCCTCCACATTGATCGCCTTGGCCTGCACCAGCGGCGTTTCGTACACCTTCGTCGAGCCTTGGATAAGTTCCAGGCTGCTGAGGATGTTAATGCCCGGCTTTGTTCCCTTTGGCTGGTTTTCAGCCGCCTTTTCCCGCGCCGGCGAGTAGATTTCGTAGAGCAGATACAGGTGCTGGTCCCGGCGAAAGACGTGGCTGATGTTGGGCACGTACTCCTCGCCGCCGCGCACCAGTGGAGTGTTTTTCTTACTTGGCTGGCGCATGGACGCCAGCACGATTGAACTCAGTCTGAGACTTGGAAGAGGCGCCTTCTTCATCTCCGGCAGCGCGATCTCTGCCTCGAAGGAGCCCATGCGGCCAGTCTGATTTTCGCGCACGACAAATTTCAGGCGATACTTTCCCGGCGGCAAATTGAAGCTGGTGGTGTACTGGATGTTCTTCTGCCGCGCCTGCAAGCCCGGATCGAGATTCAGCTTGACCGTCTCGCGCGCCTGGCCGATGGGCCGCTTGGACGCGTCGATCACCGTGCCGATGATGTCCAGCGTGGCCTTGTCCTTGTCGCCGCCCTTCACAAAAGGAATCTGCGAGCCGGGCACGATCAGCGAAACCGGCACAAAGAAACGGTTTTCATCGAGGCGGAAAAACAGCGCGTCGAGATAGACGGCCATGTCGGTGGCCGGCAGGTCGCTGGCTAACTGCTCATCGAGTTCGCGTTCGCGATCCTCCTTGCCCGCGTGCTGGAAGTCAGCCGGCGCATAGTAGCCGGGACGGTATTCCAGCGTGGTTCCGGGCCGGTTCACCTTGATGGTCAGTTTGCGATAACGGCCGTCGCGCGCCGGATTCGAGCTATGAAATCCCAGCGCATAATATGCGGAGGTATCGCGCTGCACCTTCTCGAACACGGGAGCAAAATCGTTGGAGTCGAAGAACGCCTTGCCGCCCGTATCGGTGCTGAGCGTTCCCATCACCTCCTGCGTAGCGAAGTTGGCGTTCATGTTGTTGGTGAGCGCGCCGCCGTTGAAAGCGCCTGTCCCGCGCAGGCTGCCGGTGGAGGCGTCGCCCAACGGTGTAACGGCCTGCAAGCCGCGCGTGTCTACGCTGTAGATGGCCAGGTTGGCGCGTACCGCTGCGTTGACCGCTGCCCGCAGAGAAGCCTGATTCTCGATGCCGTCGCGCTGAATGCCGCCGGAAAAGTAGAGCAGCGATTTCTTCTGGGTAATCTTTTCCAGCGACTTGGCGACGCTTCGGAGCGCGAACAGTTCGCGGTCGGTGTTGAGGTCGTTGTATTCGCTCTCGTCGGGCGTGTAGCCGGTTGCATCTTCCGCCTGGTTGGTGTTCGCCGTTGCGCCCTCAGCGAAGCCTTGCCCTTCAGTCCCGTTGTAGACGGCGACCTCATGGATGAGCACATTCTTGTCGGCGGTAAAGTCCTGGTCCACTTTGAGCGCGTTGCCCAGTGAGACCAGCGACACAAGGTCGGCGGGCTGCATCTTCGTGCGCAGAAACTCCTGCGCCGCCGCCACGCTGCGGTCCAGATCTTCGGGTTGCATGGAAGTCAGGTCGAAGAACAGGACGATGAGGCGATGGTTGCGCAAATCCTCGGGGCGGGCGACGGCAGCAGCCTTGTTTACGCTGCTTCCCGCGGCCAGTCCGCTGATGGTGGCCTCGGTGAGCGGCGCGGCCATCTCCACGCTCTCAAAATCAAAGGTCGAGAGTTGCTGCTGCTTGCCGTTCTCGTAGATGCTGAAGTCGCTCTGCTTGAGCCCGCGCACCAGCTCGCCTGTTTTGGAATCGCGCGCGACCACGTTGGTCAGCACCAGCTCGGCGTTCATCTTGAGCAGGAAGCCGCCCTGCGAATCCGGCGCGGAAGCCTGCGCAAAGCTCAGCCCCGGAGGCGCGCAAGCCAACACCAGCGCCAGCGCCGCAAAACCCGCTCCGAACTTTCGTGCCCAACCTCTCATGAACTTCCTTCCAGTTCTGAGTACGCTACCCCTCAAAACCTGTATCTCGCCGTAAACTGGAACGACCGCATAGCAGCGGCTGAAGTTACCTGCCCGAAGCTCGGCGAAGCCGCGTTGGTATCCACGCCCACGTACTGCACGGTGTTGAAAACGTTGTTGGTCGTGGCGCGAAACTCCGTGCTGCGCGTTCCGCCCAGTTGCATAGTCTTCGAAAGCGCCATATTATTCTGGATGGTTCCCGGTCCTGCGACGGAATTGCGCGAAACATTTCCGCAGTTGGGGCAGTTCGGCGTAGTTGAATCGCTCGGCGGCTGTATGAATGCGGCGGGGTTGAACCACTCTTTCAACGAGCCTGCGCCCGCCGTGACCGAAACGCCTGTGTGATTCGGTCGTTGAGTTCCGGCTGTGCCGCTGCTCACGTCCGCCACGCCCGCTTGATAGGTGGGAGTTAGCGGCGTTCCGGTGGCAAAGGTAAAGCTGCCGGAGACGGAAAATCCTTCCAGAATATGCGCGCCAACGCCGTTGGTTACCCATCGCTTGTCCTTGCCAAAGGGTAACTCGTAGAGATAAGTGCCGCTGACCTTGTGGCGCTGGTCGAAGCTGGAGTTACCCTCCTCGGCCTTGAGGTCTTGCCAGTTCTGCGCCACCACCGTAGACGTTCCGCCTGCCGAGCCGGCGTTATCAATGGAGTGCGAGTATTGGTAGTTGGCGCCGAAGGCGATGCCCTTGCTCAACCGCTTGTTGAGCCGGAGCTGGCCAGCGTTGAACTTCGAATAAGCCGTGGCCAGGTCATAGTTGAAAATCTGGCCAGTGGGGTCGGTCAGGGGGCTGCTGACACTGGTGCGCGGCGCACTGGTGATGTCCAGATGATTGCCCTTGGACCCGTTGTAGCCCACGTTCAGCACCACGTTCCAGCGCAGCGTCTTCTGCATGTCGAGGTTCCAGACCTCGACGTAGGGCAGATGATAGTGAGGATCGAGCGCGTAATTGCCCACCTTGGCTGGCGCGGGAAATCCGTTTGCCAGCGAAAGGCAATCGGCCGCCGGGGGCGCGCATGCGGTATTCACTTCGTTGGTCTGTTCGTTGACGAACGAGGGCTGATTGACCATTGGTTGATGCGCCATGATGGTGGCAAAGGTGGCGTACTGGCTGTTGGTGTAGTTGATGCCGAAGCCGGCGCGCACCACGGTCTGCCTGGGCAGCCGCAGCGCGAAACCTACGCGCGGTGCAAAGGCGGTGCGGAAGGGAAAGACCAGCGAATCCGGCAGTTTTCCGTTATAACTTCCCGCGCCACCGGCCTGCACTTCATCGGCTATCGCGAACAGCGCGGGGTAACTCGCATTCGTCGTGGGGTTCGTATCCACCATCGCCAAATGGCCGTACTTCTCCGTATAGGGCGCAAAAAACTCGTAGCGCATGCCGTAATTCAAAGTGAGATTGGGCCGCATGCGCCAGTCGTCTGTCGCGTAGGCGTCCCAGACGTTTTCGCGCAGGTAGCTCTTGCTCGCGGCGGAGTCGATGGTGGTCTCCTGCGGCTCGCCCAGCAGAAAATCCGCCAGCGAGGAGCCGGTGTAGAGGCCGGTGAAGTAGAAGGTTCCGGTTCCGTTGTAGATGGAGCCTGTAGTGTTCGAATTGCCCAGAAAATCCCGGCGCACGCGGCGGTAGTCGCCGCCGAAGCGCAGGTTGTGCTTGCCGTAAATCCAGCTCAGCGTCTCCGAAAGCGAGATGGTTTGCGTGAGCGAGAAGCTGGGCTGCTGCTCGTTCAATCCGGTGAAGCTGCTGAGCGTCACGTTGGGCAGGCCGTAGTTGAGTGGGCTGGTGTTCAGCGCAACTCCGCCAGGCCCCAGAATGCCAAGTTGGCTTGCAACGTCGGTCTTATTGGTGAAGAAATTTGTCGCCTGGCTGGTTGCGCGATTCCAGTTGGCGTTGAAGATGTTGGTAACCTTGTGGTAGCCCACCGTGTAGCCGGCCTGCACACTATTCGAGTTCGTTGAACCCTTGCCGCCCAGTTGCGGAAAGACGTTTATGTTGTCCGCGGCCGTGCCGATCCAGTTGTAGTTGAAGTTGATGCTCTGACGCGGCCCCTGATTCTGCGATCTGCGCCCTCCTGCGCCGAAGCCTCCGCGGCCGCCGCCGGGCTGAGTGGCGTTCTTGCCCAGGCTGCGCATATAGCGCGCGCCGGCCTGCGTCGTGTTGGTCTGCGCGGTGGTCAGAAGATGATAGTTCTGAGCGTAGCCCGGCAGATTCGGCGCGGGAAAATATTGCAGCAGGTTGGTAGCGGTTGGGACGGGAGTAACCGGATTGGTCAGCCCCGGAATGTTGCCCGCCCGCTCGTCGACCGTTCCAAGGCTGCCATTCGTGGGCACGGTCGCGTACTGGTCCAGCGGATTGGAGCTGCGCTGGCCGCTGAGCGTCAGAAACATCACGTCTTTGCCGCTGGGCTTGGTCACACCCGGCAGATAAGGCGCGCTCATGAAGGTGAGGCCGAAACGGTTGGTGCCGGAGGGCGGCTGCTGCTGCGCTTGGCCGCGCAGGCTAAATGGCTCGGCGTTGAGCGCCGAGTTGCTGCCAATCCAGAAGATAGCGCCGTGCGGCTGGCCGGGATTGAAGCTGCGGAAGTTGCCGCGTCCGCCTCCGCCAAATCCGCCCGGTCCGCCGAAACCGCCTCCTCCGCCGAAGAGGCCGCCGCCTTGTCCAAATTGTCCATTTTGTCCGCCCGGCAAGACGCCCTGCGCGCGCAGCGTCTCCACTGCATCGCGGACGCGGTCCGGGTCCAGGCCGGCCAGCGGACTCACCGCTCCTGTCTGGCCGCTGATGGCCACTGAATCGTCGCCAAAGTCGGAGTTGCCTGCAATCGAGGGCAGCGCCGCGCCCGCCGCGCCGGAGGGTCCGTTCTGGCTCTCGGTCTCCGCTCCCAGCGCGCTCATCAGGCTCAGGCTCTGCGCGCCGTTGGCCGTTAGCTGCTGGATGGTCGACCGGATGGCTTGCTGGCTAGCCGCCTCGCTCTCCTGCTGCTTGGCCGCCCGCGAGGCCAATATCAGTTCAAAGCTCACCGTCTGGTCGCGACTGGCTGCGTTGAGAACCGCCTCCTGCGAGCCGGGCGCGAAGCCCGCGAACTGGGTGCGGAGCACGTATCGGCCATTCTGTGGAATGGTCAAGGCCCATGCGCCGGTAATATCAGAAGTAGTTGAAAAGCGCTTGCCGGTGAGCGTGTTCTGGGCGGTAACAGTCACGCCGGGCAGAGGAATGTTCCCGCTCTTGACCGTGCCGTGCACTCTTCCCCCAGACGGCGCCGGCGCGGGTGGACTCTGCGCAGCCGGCTCACTGGAGGAGGGCGCGCCGGCGGTAGCAGCGGGTTGGGCAGTCGGCATGGCCGGCGACTGGGCCAGTGCGGCAAATCCGCAGGCCACATAGATTCCCGCCACAACGGCCCAACGCATTGCTTCTTGCCGCATTCACGTTCCCTGACCTTTCGCGCGCATACTCTTTCAGACGGTCCACCCGCCGCTAAGGTTTACGGTAGCGTAACAACTTCAGTTCATCGTAAACTTGGGAATGGCCACTCACGAGGCCGAAGCCCGGCCATTTCAACTGGAAGAAATCACCACTACCTGCTCTCCAGCCACACTCGCGCAGGCGCGGGAATTACTGCTTGAATATGGCCGCTTTGTGATTGCGCAACCCGTATGCGCACGCTTCTGCTACGGTTCCCTTGAAAAGGAAGCCGCCCGCCTACCCCTCAGCTACTATGAACAGGGTGGCGGCTGCCTTTTGGCCCACGTGCACGGAGAGCCAACCGGATTCGTTGCCTGGCGCACACTGCCCATCTCGGTTGCTCCCGTTGCCTGGGAACTGAAGCGCCTCTGGGTGCGCCCCAACGGCCGTGGCCGCGGACTGGGCCGAGCCTTGACCCAGGCCGTCCTCGACCGCGCTGCCGCCGCGGGGTGCAAGGCAGTCTTTCTCGACACAGTCCCCGCTTCCATGGATGCTGCGTATCGTCTCTATCTGCATATGGGCTTTGAGCCTTGCGCGCAGTATAACGACAATCCCGTGGAAGAACTCGCTTACCTCGTGAAGCGCCTATGATCCCGTATCCGGTCCTCCAAAAAAGACCATAGACGCTCAAGTTACCTTCTGTTCAAACCTGACGAAGAATTTGCTTGCATTCCCACGTGGCCCATGTTAACTATTATGACAATAATCTTTTGATTGCTACCGCGAAAGTAACCCCGGCAGCCATGAACAGGACATTCCCATGTTGAAGATCGGCACCTCCATCCGCGCTTTCCGGCTCCAGAAGGGGCTTTCCCAGGGTGACATCGAAAAAAAGACGGGCCTGTTGCGCTGCTATCTCTCGCGCGTGGAGAACGGCCATACTGTGCCGTCGCTAGACACGCTGTCGAAGATTGCGCGCTCGCTCGACCTGCCCATCACCCAGTTTTTTGCCGACGACTCGCTGGGCCGGCAGACGAACCTGCAAAAGCTCTCCGACGAGGAACTGCGCTTTCTGAACCAGATTCGCCGCTACTCCACCAACCTGAACGAGAGCGACCGCAAGCTGCTGCTGGCCATGGTGAAGAAGTTCGCCGCCACGGCAACGCGCTAGAGCAAAACCAGGGATACTATAGCCTGATCAGCATTGGTGAAGGTCGCCGCTCCCTGTTGGTCGCGTCGACTTGAGTGACATGGTTTTGGGATACGTCTTCCCTGGTTTTGCTATAACTCCCAGCTTGCCTGGGTGCCCCATCCTTCGAGCGTTTCTTGTTCGAAGGATGGGGCACCACATTCAGTTAATGGTGAAATGCTCCTCACCGCGGCAACTGGGCGAGGTAGAAGCTGAACAGCACCAGGATTCCCACGATTATCCCGGTGGCTACGCGGCGGCGAAAAAGAAACATTTCGCGGGGCGCGCCGATCCGGGGTACCATCGGGACCGCGAAGAGCAACCCACAGAGAACGCCGCCCAGGTGGGCAGAATTATCGATGCTGATCCCGGTATGTCTCTCCACCACGCCCAGGCTGATGGTGAAGCCAATCACCAGATTGATGGCGGCAAAAAGGATCACCGACCTGCGCAGCTTGTGCAACTCCAGGGGTGGCACCGGCAGCCGGTGCGACTTCAGCAGGATAATCAGTGCTCCGGCAATACCGAAGACGGCTCCCGAGGCTCCAGCGCCGGCCGGAAACGAGCCAAGGTTGTGGGTAATTGTCCAGTCCGGGTAGTACTTTGACCAGTTGACAAAGGTGGACAGCAGGTTACCCGCCGCGCCGGTGAGGATGTACACCGCCAGCACGCCCGCCGAACCCATCAGGGGCTCAGCCAGCAATCCCAGGTTCCACAGGCACCACATATTCGTGGCCAGGTGCAGAATCCCCACATGCACGAACATGGCGGTGACGATGCGCCACCACTGGCCTTGAATGAGCACATTGCCCGCGTTGTCCGCGCCCCAGTACATCAGTTGATCGAGATTGGGGCTGGACGCGCTGACGTGGTGCGCAAGCATGGCCAGAAAAACCAGGCAGTTGAGGCCGACGAGCGCATAGGTAGCAGGCGCGTAAGACCAAGAGGGACGCTGCCGGCGAACCGGGGGTGGCGGAGGCGGATTGAAACCAGCCTCGGGGCGCAGAAACTCCGGCGAGGGTCTCTGTTCCTGGGGTGGAAAATTGGGGGGGAAACTGCCCATAGATCAACTTTAATGCATCGAGGAGCAGCGCGGCACTCGCTGACCCTTGAGATTGCCTCTGCGATTCGATGTACTCTGGTGAGTGGCCCTCGCTGAATGGTGCGGCGAGAGATTTCTCCGTGGCGCGGAGGCCCTGGAAGGGAGCGGAATCGTGACTCCAGAGGTAAATGTGGAAAAGCGGATTCGGCGGGCGTTGCTCAGCGTGACCGACAAGACCGGTTTGGTGGAGTTTGCCCAGGCGCTGGCCGGCTTTGGCGTCGAGCTGGTTTCCACCGGCGGAACGGCGCGGGCGCTGCGCGAGGCCGGCCTCGCCGTCAAGGAGATCAGCGAGCTGACCGGCTTTCCGGAGATGCTCGACGGCCGCGTCAAGACCCTGCATCCGCGCGTCCATGCCGGCCTGCTCTATATTCGCGGAAACAAGGAGCACGAGGCAGCCGTCGCCGCGCACCGCATTGTGCCCATCGATATGGTGGTTGTGAACCTCTACGCCTTCGAGAAGACCGCCGCTCAAGCAGGCGTCGCCTTCGGCCATCTCATCGAGAACATCGACATCGGCGGCCCGTCGATGGTTCGCTCCGCAGCCAAGAATTTTGAAGACGTGGCCATCGTGACCCGCGTGGCGGATTACCCGGCGCTCATCGAAGAATTGAAAAGCACAGGTGGCAGCCTCAGCCGCGCAACCCGATGGCGGATGGCTAGGCAGGCCTTCGCCCTGACCGCGGCCTACGACACAGCCATCGCCAACACGCTGGACAAGATTGCCGAAGCCCCCGCGCTCGCTTCGCTTGCAGTGCAGGACACCGAGAGCCTGCCCACGACCCTGCGCATCAACCTCCCACTGGCGCAGTCCTTGCGCTACGGCGAAAATCCCCACCAGCGCGCCGCGCTTTACGCGGACGGAACAGGGCAGGGAATCGCCGGCGCAACCCAACTCCAGGGCAAGGAACTGAGCTTCAACAACCTCGTCGATCTGGACGCCTGCTGGGAGCTGGCACAAGAATTCGACGAACCTGCGGTCATCATCGTCAAGCACACCAACCCCTGCGGCGCGGCCACCGGCTCTACCATCCTCGAAGCCTACCTCAAGGCGCTGGCTTGTGATCCGGTCTCGGCCTATGGCGGCGTCATCGGCATCAGTCGCGCGGTGGACGGCGACGCAGCCGCGGAGATCGCCAAGCTCTTTGTCGAGGCCATTGCCGCTCCCAGCTTTACTACCGAAGCCCGCGAACGTTTCGCCGCCAAGAAGAATTTGCGCCTCGTCGAGGTGCGCTCCGCGCTTCCGCGCCCCGTCGTCAAGCACGTTTCAGGTGGGCTGCTCTTGCAGGATGCCGACACCGGCCGCATCAACGCCGCCGCGCTCGACCCCGGCCTGAAGATCGTCACCTGGCGTCCTCCCACTGCCGAGGAGCTGCGCAGCCTGCTCTTCGCCTGGCGCGTTTGCAAGCACGTGAAATCGAACGCCATCGTCTATGCCCGTGACGGCCAGACCCTCGGCGTGGGCGCAGGCCAGATGAGCCGCGTGGACGCCGCCCGCTTCGGCGCGATGAAGGCCGTGCTCCCGCTGAAGGGCTGCGTCGCCGCCTCCGACGCCTACTTCCCCTTCCCCGACGGCCTTGAAGCCGTGGCCGCCGCTGGAGCCACCGCCGTCATTCAGCCCGGAGGCTCGGTGCGCGACGATGAGGTCATCGCCGCCGCCGACAAGCTGGGCATGGCCATGGTCTTTACCGGCATGCGGCACTTCCGGCACTAATCAGTGGACAGTGAACAGTGGACAGTGAACAGTGAACAGTTTGTCTCGCCAAAGTGCCGGGTGCCGGGTACCCCATCCTTCGCATATGTTGCGAAGGGTGGGAAACCACGAACCCCATACGAGCGACTAGCGAGCGGCTGCCCCACCGCAGGTGGCCGCAGGTGGTTGCAGATTATTTCCCCACTTTGTTGCATGATGATCACAGAAGTAGTCCTTCAAATCATCGTCCAGGCACCTCCTCTTCTCGCCGCTTTTCAGCCGTAAGAGGCTGGGAGAGGCTAAAACGCCTCGTAACTCCTTATCCTGGACGATTTTGCAGGGAACTCCTTTGTTTTGAAGATTTTACAGCGCAACCCTGCCTGTAACATCAAGAAAACAAGGAATTTGCATCCAAAATAGGGGTGGGGGTACCCCCATCCTTGACGCGCACTTCGATGCACAGGTGCGACAGCCAAGAATGCGTTTTTTCCGCAGCCTGTGAAGCCCTGACCTACCACTTCTCGAACAGATTCTCTGTGCGGCGCAACCCACTCGTCACCCTCACCGGTAATATGTGTCTTTTTACCCTACTTTAGTAAACTCAACCGCAGAATGTTTCTTTCCTTCCGTACGACTCGCCGCTCCCGTTTTGTCTTCCGTCTCTCCGCGCTGGCCGTGGCCGGGTTGGCCGCTGCCGCACTGCACGCGACCGCCCAGGGCACGCACCTCTGGACCCAGTCGCGGCTGGAGGAGTTTGAAAAAGGCACGCCGCAAGGGGTTGCGCTTACCAGCGACGGCCATCTGCGCACCGGGCCGGGTGTGGCCGAGCTGGCCACCACGCCCTCGACCTACGTCTGGTCGGTTGCCGTGGACAAGAGCGGTACGGCCTACGTGGGAACCGCTTCGCCGGCTACGGTGCTGCGCTTCGGCCCGGACGGCAAGGCGTTCACGATCTTCGAGAGCAAAGATTTGTCTGTGCAAGTTATCCGCCTCGGCCCGGATGGCGCGCTTTATGCAGCCACGCTGCCCAGTGGCAAGGTTTATCGCCTGAAGGTCGACGCAACCGCAAAGCAGGATGAGGCCAGCGCGATGGTGGTCTTCGACGCGGCAAAATTGGAGGCCGCAACGGACAGCGACAGTAAGGATTCAGGCAAAGCGAGCGACGGCAAGGCCAGCGACGGCAAGACGGCTACGGACAAGGAAAAGGTTACGAGTCCGGAATCACCTGGAGCCAAATCCCACTACATCTGGGAGATGACCTTCGACGCGGCTGGTCGCCTCTACATCGCCACCGGCGGACCGGGAGCCATCTACCGCGTCGATCCGGCAAAGCCCAACCAAAAGCCCGAGGTCTTCTTCAAAAGCGATGAGCAGCACATTCGCTCGCTGGCCTGGGACTCCAAGGGTAATCTGATCGCCGGCACGGACGGAAGCGGCCTGGTCTATCGCATCAGTTCGCAGGGCAAAGGCTACGTGCTGTTCGAGGCGCCTCGCCGCGAGATTACCGCCGTTGCTGTGGCCGCCAACGGTACCATCTACGCGGCCAGCGTGGGCGACAAGAGCCGCAACCCGCTGCCGCCGCTGCCGGTGCAGGGAACGGGCACGATGACGATGATGATCGTGCAGCCCGGCTCGTTGCAGGCGGCCAACACCAGCGCTTCCGTGCCCGAAGGCAGCGAGATTTATGTGCTCGAGGAAGGCCAGGCGCCGCGCAAGCTATGGGCCGGCAAGGATGAGATCGTCTACGCGATGGCCGCGCAGGCGGAGGGTCTGCTGGTGCTCACCGGCAACCGCGGCCGCGTCTTCCGCATCAAAGACGACGGCAGCTACGCCGACATCGCCCACCTGGAGGCACAGCAGGGGCTGAGCCTGGCCGCAGCGCCGGAAGCAAGCGAGATTCTTCTCACTACCGGCAACACCGGCAAGCTCTGCCGCCTGGCCGCAACCGCCGACAAGCACGAGTACGCCAGCGACGTGCTGGACGCGGGCGCGCTGGCCCGCTTTGGTCGCGTCGAGGTCGAGCCCGGTTCGGCTAACTACGAATTGCTGACCCGCAGCGGCAACGTGGAACAGCCTGTGCGCGGCAAAAACGACTGGGGCTGGTCCGACTGGCAGCCGCTGCACGACGGCGTGGTGGCCTCGCCCGCCGGCCGCTTCCTGCAATGGAAGGCCGTGCTCCGTGCGAATGGAATGCTGGGCGGAGTGGGCGTCAACTACCTGCCCGTCAATGCCGCGCCGGTGGTGGACGATCTGGTGGTCGTGCCCGGAGCGCGATTGAACGCTCAGAATCAACTCGCCGGCCAGCCGCCGATCATCAACATCGCCTTTCCCTCCGCTGGACAAGGTGCGGGAATGAGCTTCGACGCCGGTGCAAACGCGCCTTTGCAGGCCGCCAAAGACCGCACCGCCATCACCGTTCGCTGGGCGGCGCACGACGACAACGGCGACGACCTGATCTACGCGCTCTACCTGCGCGGCGACGGAGAAACCGTCTGGAGGCTGCTCAAAGACAAACTCACGGACAAGGCCTACAGCTTTGACGCCGCGCTGATTCCCGATGGCGGCTATCAAATCAAGGTGGTCGCCTCCGACGCGCCCTCGCACACTCCCGGCGATGCGCTTTCTGGCGACAAGGTGAGCGAGCGCTTCGAAGTGGACACCACGCCACCGGTGGTCTCCGCGCTTCATGCGACTGGTGAGCCGGTGGACTGCGAAGGCAGCCATTGCCCCCGGCCATTTCGCGTGAGTTTTGACGCCGAAGACGCTTTTTCGCCCATAGCCCGCGCCGAATACTCGCTCGACGCCGGTCCCTGGCAGTACATTGAACCGGTGGGCGGCCTCTCCGACTCCCGGCGCGAGCACTACGCGCTGCGTATATTCTTGGATGTTGTGGCGGGCAAGATCAGCGAGCACTTGATCACCGTCCGCGTCTACGACCGGCACGACAACGCGGGCGTGGCCAAGACGGTGATTGCCGCGGTAGAGAAGTAAGGACAAGCAGGCGCAATGCGATTCGAGCTGTACGTAGCATCCCGGTACCTGAAGGCCAAGCGGCGGCAAGCCGTGGTGGGCGTGGTCACCATCATCTCCATCGCCGGCGTGGCCGCGGGCGTGGCTGCGCTCATCATCGCCCTGGCCATCACCAACGGCATGAGGCGCGACTTGCAGGACCGCCTGCTCGGCGTTTCGGCCCATGTGGACCTGATGCGCGTCGAGGCGGACGGCATTCGCGACTGGCAGCCCCTGCTTGCCCGCCTGCGCCGCGTTCCCCACGTCACCGCCGCCGCGCCGGGAATCTACGGACAGGTGCTGGTCTCGCGCGGCCCCCGCGCCGGCTTCGCGCTCATCAAGGGCATTATCCCCGCCGAGGAGCGGACGGTCAGCAGCCTGCTCGGTACCATCGTCTCCGGCTCGGCCCAGGACCTTGAACCGGAGGCGCGCAGCAAGGTGGCGCAACCGGTCCCTGGCGAAGCCTGGATCAACGCTCCTTACCCGGCTATAGTGCTGGGCAAAAACCTGGCTGATACTATCGGCGCACAGGTGGGCGACAGTGTTCTCGTCACCAGCCCGCAGGGCGAGCTGACCCCGCTCGGCCTCGCGCCCAAATACCAGCGCTTCCGCGTCGCCGCTATCTTCCAGTCAGGTTTTTATCAGTACGATTCCGGCATGGCCTTCATGCGCCTCTCGGAGGCCCAGCGCCTCTTCAGCGAGCCTGACCTGCTCTCCGTCATCAGCTTCAAGGTGGACGATCTGGACCGCGCTCCGCGCATCGCCCGCGAGATCGAGCATGAGGCTGGCCGCGGCTTTATGACCTCCAACTGGATGGAGCAGAACCGCGAGCTCTTCCGCGCCCTCAAGCTGGAGCAGGTGGTCACCTTCATCGTCATCGCGCTGATCGTCATCGTCGCCGCGCTCAACATTCTCATCGCCCTCACCATGATGGTGATGGAAAAGACTCGCGACATCGCAGTCATGATGAGCTTCGGCGTGCAGCCCGCGCAGGTGCGCCGCATCTTCCTGCTGCAAGGCTTCCTCATCAGCATCATCGGCACGGCTCTTGGATTGGCGCTCGGCTATCTCGCCGCCTGGGCCGGTGGACACTATCACTTCATCCACTTATCCGCAGAAGTTTATTCGATTGACACACTGCCCTTCGCCCCGCGCCCTCTCGACGGCATTATTGTCTCCGTAGTTTCGATTGGCATCTCGCTGCTGGCC
>Ga0371490_1001219_pt1 | contig 13973 bp, 12 predicted proteins | sample MB2SIPfraction_FD_207959 | JGI IMG/M metagenome (GOLD analysis project Ga0371490, IMG submission 207959) | Lab enriched peat soil microbial communities from McLean, Ithaca, NY, United States - MB28FN SIP fraction | ecosystem: Environmental > Terrestrial > Soil > Wetlands > Peat | place: USA... | reverse complement strand
CTCAAGGCCGTCATGGTCCACATCCATAGCTTTGAGATTGTTTCGCTTGACGGAGCCGAAGCCAGCTTCACGATAACGATTAGCGCCGGTGGATACGTGCGGGCCGTCGCTCACCAAATCGGCCAGGATCTGGGCTGCGGAGCGCACCTGAGCAGCCTGCGCCGCACCCAGGCTGGAGCCTTCACGCTTGCCAAGGCGCACACGCTGGATGAGTTGACTCCTTTGACAGGGAACTTGGAAGCATTAGAGCGGCTGTGCCTCCATCCGCGCAGCTTGTTGCCGGAGATGCCCTCGGTCACCGGCGACGCGCTGGCTCTCGGACGGCTGAGGAACGGTGCCCAAGCCAACCTTCCGGATTTTTCCAGCGCGCCGCTGGTGAAGGTCTTCGCTGGACAGAACGAACTGGTAGGAATCGCCAAGCGAGTGGCGGGTACGCTTTTTCAGCCGGTGGTGGGAATGGGTTGAACGACAGTGATCACTGACCACTGTTCACTAGCCTTTGCGCAGCAAAGGCTCCAGAACCGGCAACAGCGTCCGCGCGATGATCTCAGAACCTTTGGCGGTGGGGTGGATGCCGTCGGGCTGGATGGTGCCGGGAATCTTGATAAGGTCTTTGTAGAGCATGGGAACGAAGGCAACATGGTGCCTTTGGGCCAAGTCGCGGAAGACCTGCTCGAATTGCTGGATGTACTCTCGGCCGTAGTTGGGCGGAAGGGTGATACCGGCCAGCAAAATCTTGATGTGGGCGTTTTCGAGCGCGGACAACACCGCGTCGAGGTTGTGGCGAGTCTCGGATAGAGGCAAGCCGCGCAGGCCGTCGTTGCCGCCAAACTCGACGATGACCACCGCAGGGTGCAGCAGCAGGATGGAGCGCAGATCGGCGACAGCGTCCTTGGTGGTAGCGCCGCTCATTCCTTGGTTGCTGACCTTGTAGTGGTAGCCGCGACGGTCCAGGTCGCCTTGCAGTGCGTCCGGGTAAGCCTGGCCACTCTCCAGGCCGTAGCCGGCGGTGATGCTGTCGCCGTAGCAGACCAGAACCGGCCGTTCGGCGGCATGAAGCGGGCTGGCCAGAAGCAGCAAGAAAAACGAAACAATCAGAGATCGGCGAACGTACACATGGGCAGTGTATCAATAGGGAGAGACGATAACAGGATTCGGAACAGGGTTTAGGAGGCGGGCAGAGTGATCGAGGTTCGGGACGCGAAGAAATGGATTCAGAATGGAGCTAGGCGGGTGGAGATTCTGAAAGGGATCACCCTGACCATTCCTGCCGGTCAGTTTGTGGCTATCCTGGGGGCGAGCGGCAGCGGCAAGAGCACGCTGCTGGGCCTGCTGGCAGGACTCGACACGCCCAGCAGCGGCGAGATCTGGCTGGATGGCGTTCCGATTCACAATCTGGCCGAGACGGAACTCGCCGCAGTGCGCGGAGAGAAGATCGGCTTCGTCTTCCAGTCGTATCAGTTGATCGAGACGCTTACAGCTTTGGAAAACGTGCTGTTGCCCTATGAGTTGAACGTGGAGGGCAGCGGACTCGCGCAGGCGCGGCGGTTGCTGGGCGAGGTTGGCCTCACGGAGCGCGTGGACCATTACCCGGTGCAGCTCTCGGGCGGCGAGCAGCAGCGCGTGGCGCTGGCGCGAGCCTTTGTCGTCGAGCCGCCCATCGTGATGGCCGATGAGCCAACGGGAAACCTGGACTCTACCAACGGACGGATGGTGCTGGACCTGTTGTTGGAGCGCAATCGCAAGGCGGGAACCACGCTGGTGCTGGTGACACACGATCCGGAGGTGGCCAGCCGCGCCGACCGCAAGATTATTCTCAAGGACGGCATGATCGTAGAAGATACGTTGCCCTTCACCGGACCATCGAGCGGCATACACGAGATTCCCGTCCAATACGAGGCCAAGAATGGCTAAGCGCGCGTTGAGTTGGAAGCGGGCCGGGGCCATCGGCTGGCGGGATTTGCGCTCCGCTCCGGGCAAGTTCGGCTTTGTCGTGCTGTCGGTGGCCGTGGGTGTGGCGGCTCTCGTTGGCGTGCGCGGCTTCAGCGAGAGTTTCCGGCGGACGCTGAGCACGGAAGCACGGTCGCTAATGGCCGGCGATCTGACCGCGCGGCTCTTTCATCTGCCGACAGCAGAGGAAAAAGACAAGATCGCGGCCATCGCGCAGCCCGGCGGGATTCGCACGACCTGGGTGACGGAGACGGTTTCCATGGCCTCCGCGCCACCTGATCCGGTCCCGCTGCTGGTTTCGTTGAAGGTCGTGGACCCGGCCGAGTATCCCTATTACGGCACGGCCGAGTTGGAGCCGGCGATGAGCCTGCAAGCTGCTCTCGAGGGCGATTCGGCGGTGGTGGCTGAGGAGTTTCTCATTCGGTTGAATGCGCAGGTGGGCCAAACGCTGCGGCTGGGCGGCAGAAGCTTCCGCATTGCCGCCGTACTGAAGCAGGAGCCGGACCGACTCAGCGCCGGGGCAGGACTGGGACCGCGCGTGATGATCTCGCAGGCGGCGCTCGAACGTACCGGCTTGCTGGCTCCGGGCAGCAGAGCCAGCCAAAAGCTGCTGATGAAGCTGCCGCCACAAGCAGATCCCGTCGCCTTGCGCAAGCAGGTGGAGACGGCTCTGCCCGACGCACAGGTGATGGACTTCAAAGAAGGCAATCCCGGTCTGAACCGGGGCCTGGACAACGCCACCGCGATTTTGAGTCTGATCTGTTTGGTTGCCATGGTGCTGGGAGCCATTGGCGTGGCCATGGCCATGCACGCGCATCTGGAGCAGCGCATGGACATGCTGGCCATTCTGAAGGCCGTGGGCGCCAGTTCCGGCGATCTGCTGAGAATTTTCCTCCTGCAAACATTAGGCCTGGGTCTGGCCGGAGGCTTACTGGGAGTGGCTGCGGGCGTGGGAGTGATGGCCGCGCTTCCGGCGGTCTTCGGCGAGCTGCTGCCGGTTCATGCGACGCTGGAGTTTCCCTGGCGCTCGGTCGCCGCCGGTCTGGGCACAGGCCTGCTGACCACGCTGCTTTTTTGTTTGCCGCCGCTGTTGGACGTGCGGAATGTCAGGCCGGTGCTGGTCTTGCGCCGGCTGGTGGAGCAGGGTCCGGAGGGCATCGGCGGCTGGTTTGCCCGCTGGTGGGCGCGCCGGCTGCAACTGGGAATTTCAGTGGTGGTCATTGCCGCGCTGGGCGGAATCGCCTGGGCGCTGTCGGATTCGGTGAAGGTGGGCGGCTGGTTTGCGCTGATCTTCACCATTGCGCTGGTAGTGTTGCTGGTGCTGGCGGCGGTGGCGTTGCGCACGCTGCGCTTCTTGCTCAATCGCGTGCGGCTACGGCTGCCTTCGTTTCTGCGTCATGGGCTGTCTAACCTCTACCGGCCCGGCAATCAATCGGCTGCTGTTTTGGCGGCGCTGGGCACGGGCGTGATGCTGATTCTGGCGATCTACCTGATGCAGGCGATGCTCTTGCGCGACATTCGCGAGACGGCCTCGCCCAAACTGCCCAATGTATTTCTGATCGACGTGACGACCGATGAGATTGCAGGCGTCAAGGAGTTCTTCGCGCGCCAGCCGGGCGTAAGCCAGGCTCTGGACTTGATGCCGGTGGTGACGGGACGCTTTGTTTCGCTGAACGGCAAGCCGCTGGATCAACTAAAGGAGCAGCATTTCCCGCGCCGTATGCTGGAAAACGCGGAGCTGAGCTGGGCCGATGCGCCTCCGGCAGGCGACAAGGTAACGCAAGGGAAGTGGTGGAACGATTCCGGCGCGGCGGAACTTGCTATCGGCGAAGGCACGGCCCAGCGGTTGCATTTGGGCCTGGGCTCGGCGGTCGAACTGGAAGTGGGCGGCATGGTGCGGGCGCTGAAGGTGTCCGCAATCTATCGCGCTGATGGGCAGCACCTGGGAGCGCGCGTGGTGTTTGTGTTGCCCTCAGGGCAGCTCAAGGACCAGTTAGCTACATGGTACGGCGGCGCGCACATCGATCCCAAGCAGGTCGCGGCCATGGAGCGGGCGCTCTTTGCGACTTACCCCACGATTTCGGTGATTAACTTGGCCGATGTACTGGAGCGCATCGAGAGCGTGGTCGATCAGATTACGTTTGTGGTGCGGTTTCTGGCCGGATTCTCCATCTTCGCCGGGCTGATGATTCTGGCTTCGAGCATTGCCAGCACGCGCTTCCGGCGGATGCGCGAGGCGGTGGTGCTGAAGACGCTGGGCGCCACGCGGTTGCGGATCGTGCGCACCTTCAGCGTGGAATTCAGCGTGCTGGGCCTGCTGGCCGGAACGGTTGGTGTGATCTTTGCCAACGTGCTGACTCGCGTGCTGCTGCGCAAGCTCGAAGTCGGCTTCCAGATCGAGTGGACCGTAACATTGGTTGCGCTCGTGGGAACGGCGGTGCTGGCCACGGCGACAGGATGGATCGCGAGCTACAGGATTCTCGGGCTGCGGCCGCTGCAAGTGCTGCGCGAGGAGTAGGCAGTTGCCAGTTAAGGCAGCTTCGTAATGATCTGCAAAGGCATTTTCAGCGTTCTCGCGAGGATAATCCTCTGAAGTTACTGATTCCCGAAAGGATAATAATTATCTGCAAGGGCAATTTCTGCGTTTTTGCAGGAGTTTTGATCGGAAGTTATTGATTCCGGAGAGGTTCATAATTCTCTGCAAGGTTTCCACAACTTTATTTATTTTTCTAGTGGGGAGGGGGGTGGGGGTGGGGGTCCCTGGTACGGTCCGGGACATTTCTGACAGATTGACCCGGCGATTTGCACAATTTTGTTCATTCTGTCAGTGTGCGCCAACGGTGGTTAATTATCTGCAAACATTCCGAATCAGTCGCCAAGGCACCTGCAAATCCTGACTTCGATCCAGCATCATGGAGCGTATTCTGAGAGCAGGGAGACGAAGTGGCCGTGAAGAGCGTTTCGAGCTGGATGCGCGCATGCGGGTACGGATTTGCGCTGCTTTTGGCGGCCAGCTTGGGCTGGGCCTCGGAGGCGCACACCAATCCGCTGAATCGCGACCCGCTGGTGCACGCGGCGTATGAGCACTTCTACAACCTGGACTATCCCGGCGCCGTGGAGCGGTTTGAGCGCGTTCATGAGGCGCATCCGGGCGATCCCCAGGCCACTGCGCTGTTGCTGAACGCTGTGCTCTTTCAGGAACTTTACCGGCAAGACCTGCTGGACACCACCTTCTACGCCAATGACGGCTTTCTTACCGGGCGGCACGCGACCGAGGAGGATCCCAAGGCGCGCGACCGCATCATGGGGCTGGCCGACGAGGCTATCCACGAGGCCGACTGGCGCATTGCCCGCAACCCCAACGACGTCGACGCGCTTTTTGCACGCGCCTGGGTTCGCAGCTTGAAGTGCACCTATGTCGCCATGGTGGAGAGGGCGTATGGCGCCGGTTTTCGGCTGGCCACCAAGGGCAAAGACGACGCCGCGCGGGTGCTCCAAATCGACCCGGATTATGTAGACGCCAAGCTGGTGACGGGGGTGTATGCGTACGTGGTGGGAGCGTTGCCATGGCCCTTCAAGCTGCTAATCGGCTTTGCCGGAATCACCGGCTCGAAGAGCGAGGGCCTGAAGATGCTCAACGACGCCGCTGAGCGGGGTGTGATCACCAGCATCGAGTCGCGCACCGTGATTGCCCTGTTCCAGCGCCGCGAGGCGAAGTACAAGGAGGCGATCCAGGTGGTGCTCGGCCTGAAGAGTTTGTATCCCCACGACTTTCTCTTTTGCCTGGAAGAGGCCAACCTGCGCAAGGATGACGGCGAGGGCATGGTTGCCGTGGAGGCCTACAGGAAGCTCATCGCGGAAAGCGGCAGGCCCGGCTATTTTGCCCAGGCGCAGTTGGAGTTGGCCTACTTTGGTCTGGGCGATGCGCTGCGCGGCCAGCGCCACTTTGGAGAGGCTGCGCAGGCCTATGAGCGGGCAGCCGGGACCAAGAATGTCAGCCCGGAACTGAAAATCCGGTCGTTGCTCGCAGCCGGCGAGTGCCACGACATGGACGGCGAGCGCCAACTGGCGATCAGGGATTACCAGGCCGCCATCGACGCCGGCCCCAACACTTCGCGCGCCGACACCGCGCGAAAGCGCCTGCGGAATCCCTACAGGGAATCGTGAGTCCCAATGGACTCCGTCCCTGAATATGGAACCGCCGCCGCACGGCCGCCGTATCTTTACTGAGATAGGGAGGGATCGACATGGCCTTATTTTGTCAGCACTGTGGAACCGGAATGCCCACGGGCGCGCGGTTTTGTTCCAACTGTGGCGCGGTCGTTCCCGCCGGCACCTACATTCCAGGCAGGCCGCTGTTCCGCCCGCTTGCGGGCCGCCAGATTGCCGGTGTCTGCCTCGGCCTATCGCAGGCCTATGGCTGGGATATCGCGCTGGTTCGCATCCTTACAGTTTTAGGGCTTATCTTCACCGGCGGGATTGTGGCAGTAGCTTACGTGGCCTGCTGGATTGGCATCCCCGAGGAGCCGATTCCGCTGCCCTGAGCGTATCCTCTTGCTATGAACGGTACGTACCCATCAGACGGGGCAACGCTAGCCTTTCGCGACTCCGGGGCGGGTTTGCCCATCGTATTTCTTCACCCCACGCCGCTTGATGGGGAATACTGGCGCCCGCTCACTGATAACCTGGCCGATGTTCGAGCTATCGTTCCCGACCTGCGCGGGCACGGCGGCTCGGAACTGGGAACCCTGCCGGTGGGCGGCTTTGCGCTGGTTCCCGATGCTGCCGTGCTGACCATGGCGCGGTTGGCTGCTGACGTTCTTGCTCTGCTCGATCATTTAGAAGTGCCAACGGCAGTTTTTGCAGGCTGTTCCATCGGCGGGTCGGTGCTACTGGAGCTTTGGCGTCAGGCACCGGAGCGGGTGCGCGGGCTGGTCTTCGTCTGCGCCAAGCCGCAGCCCGATGCAGCAGCCAACCTTTCCCGGCGCGCCGCTACCATCGCCCAGGCGCGAGCCGGCGGCTGCACGCCACTCTTCGACGGCATGGCCCAGAGCCTGATTGGTGCAACCGCCCGCGAGCAACATCCTGAGATCGTAGCCCAATTGCGCACGCGTATGACGCTGACCCCGGAGGCTCTGGCAGCCGTGCAGGCTGGCCTCGCCACACGGCCCGACTCCGTGCCCACCGTGACTACCATTACGGTTCCAGTTCTGGCCATTGCCGGCGGCGAAGACCCCGCTTCGACTACCGTCGAGATGGAGGCGTTTCATGCCGCGCCCGGAGGATGCGAGTTCCATCTGCTGCCCTTTGCCGGCCACTTTGCCGCCTATGAGCAGCCGCGCAAGGTTGCCGCGCTGCTAGGCGGGTGGCTGCGTCCGATCAACGCCTGAGGGAAGGGAAGTTGTCGATCAAGGCGCATCTTCAATTCACCCTGAGCAGCGTGGAATAGTCAATTTCGTAGCGCGAGGCAGTCGCCATCAGCTCCTCAATCTCATCGACCGGGTGAATGCCACCCCTGGCCCCGGCTGCCATGCAGTTCAGCGCCGCGGCGGCGCAGGCAAAGTCGAGCTGCCGCTCCAGAGGCCAGCCCTGGAGCAGACCATAAATGAACCCCGCGTGGAAGATGTCACCGGCGCCGGTCGTATCCACCACCGGCACCTGGTAGGCGAAACGGTGGAGGATGCGGCTGCCATCCCAGGCCAGGACGCCTTCCTCTCCCAGCGTCGCGGCCGTCAGCACGCATCCGTATCGCAACTGCATCTCCCTCAGCGCCTTCGCCAGGTCCTTTTCCTGCATCAGCCGAGAAGGGAAGTCCCGGCTCACGATCAGGTAATCCACGTTTTCGATCAGCTGTTCCACGCCGGGGTAGAGTTCATCCAGATCGGCGATGACGGGAATTCCCGCAGCGCGCGCCCAACCGGCCGCCAGCGTGGCCGCAGCCGTATCGTAGCCATCCACGTGCAGCGCGCGCGCATTCTCAACCCATGCGCGCTCCAGGTCCTCGGGCTGCAACACCAGCCGCTCGTCTTTTCTGCACAGCACCGTCCGTTCGCCCCCGCCGTCCACGATGATCAGCGATTGCGGGCTGGCAGCTCCGGTTACCGAAATCAGACACGTGTCCACCCCCGCTTTGGCAAAGGCTTCACGGTGCAGCCGGGCCGCGTCGTCGTCGCCCAGCTTGCCCACATAGCGGGTGCTCATTCCCCAGATCTGGCAGGCAATCACGGTAGTCGCCGTCTGCCCGCCGGGCATCACGGTTGCTCCGCGGAACTCAGCCTTGGAGCCGCGCGCCGGATAATCGGGAAGAGGAATCAGCGTGTCGGTGGCGTTCAATCCAACGCCCACCAGGTCTACCTTCGGCGGCTCCGTCATACTGTGATTGTAATGGGCGATCATGCTCGAATGCGTCTCGGAAATGCTGTAGGCTCAAGAGAGAGATTCTTTTCGGAAAGCGCCTCTTGACCCAGACCTCGCCTTTATCGCCGCGTCCTTTTCATCATCCGCAGCAGGGCAGCGCTCTGCACTGCGGCAGGGTCTCGCTGGAAACGCTCGCCAAGCGCCACGGCACGCCGCTCTATGTTTACTCCGCCGACCAAATTCTGGAACGGCTGGGCCTGTTTCAGCAGGCGCTGGCGGGAAGCGAGCATCTGGTCTGCTACTCGGTCAAAGTCAACTCGGCGCTGGCCATTCTCAAGCTGCTGGCCGGCTATGGCGCGGGATTTGACATCGTCTCCGGCGGCGAGCTGGAGAGGGTGCTGGCCGCCGCGCCCGAGGCTGCGGGCAGGATCGTCTTCTCCGGCGTGGGCAAGACGGCCGCCGAGATTGACCTGGCGCTTACGGCAGGAATTCTCCAACTCAACGTGGAGAGCGCAGCGGAGTTGGAGCTACTGGCCCGCCGCGCCGCCAAACTCAAAAGGAAGGCGCGCTTCGCCCTGCGCGTCAATCCCGACGTCTTCGCGGAGACTCACCCCTATATCTCCACCGGCCTGCGCGAGCACAAGTTCGGCATCGACATCCGGCAGGCGCTGAAGATTTATATGAGCGCGGCGGGCAACCGCTGGCTTGAGCCGCACGGCGTCAGCTTCCACATAGGCTCGCAGATTTGCTCCGCGGCTCCTTTTGGCGAGGCCATGGAGCGGGTGAGCAAGCTGCTACGCCAACTGGAACGCGAGGGCATCGTTCTTCAGACCGTCGATGCAGGCGGCGGGTTGGGGATTGATTACCACGGCGGCAAATTCGATGCCGCTGCCAAGGTGCACGCCTACACCGCAGCAATCCAAAATTCACTCAATGGCTTTGAGGGCTGCCTGCTCATCGAGCCGGGCCGCTTTATCGTCGCACAGGCCGGAGCCCTGGTCACGCGCGTCCTGCAGGTTAAGCGCAACGGCAAGAAGACCTTTGTGATCACCGACGCGGCCATGAATGACCTCATCCGTCCCTCGCTCTACCAGGCCTATCACGAAATTGTGCCGTTAAGGCCGAGGGCAGGGAAGCCGCGCATCGTGGACGTGGTGGGGCCGATCTGTGAGACGGGCGACTTTTTTGCTCGCGACCGCGAGCTTGCGCCGGTCAAGCCGGGAGATCTGCTGGCAATTCTCGATGCCGGAGCCTATGGCATGGCGGAAAGCTCGAATTACAACACTCGCCCTCGTCCCGCCGAGGTGCTCGTGGAGGGCGCGAAGGCGCGGCTGATTCGATGCCGTGAGACAATGGCCGACCTGCTCAGGCCGGAGATTGTCTGATTCTGGCGCTTGTTTTGTTGTAAGGCAGCGGTATCATTTGAGATGAGGTTGCTATGGAGGATAACCGCATCACAATTGAACTTGGGAAGCGATCCGGCCAGCCCTGTATCCGTGGTCTGCGGATTACGGTCTGGGAGGTTCTAGGTTGGCTGGCTACCGGCATCGATGAGAAACAGATTCTCGCTGACTATCCAGAGTTGGAAGCCGCGGATTTCCCTGCGATCTTCGACTATGCCGCGCGTGTAGGACGGCGTGTCGCGCTATGAAGTTGCTGCTGGATGAGAATCTTTCTCGGCGGCTTGTCCGGCGTATTGCGGATTTATTCCCGGATTCAACGCATCTCAGCACAGTAGGACTGCTTCAGGCACCGGATATAGATGTGTGGACATACGCCAAGACGAACGGCTTTTCTATCGTTACTGCGGATGCTGACTTCTATGAATTGGCAACGACACTTGGACTCCTCCCAAAGTGATCTGGCTTCGAGGTTGCGATTACCCGACTGCTGTAGCCGAGGACCTGATTCGCGGACAGGCAATTCGGATTACAGATTTCCTAGAAGAAGCGGATCGGGCAGTTCTGATCTTGCGGCCAAAATGACAGGTGTATTTTAGTAATGTCTGATAACGTATATTCTGTATACTGCAACTTTGTATCGATCAATTGAGTCGGATCAATCAGATTGCATCTCTACACTGCCCTCAGCAGCATGAGTGTAATGTCATCGTGTTGCGGCGTGTTACCGACAAAGTGATTGATATCATTCAGGATGGTGTTCAATAGTACCTGCGGCGTCTCCTTCTGATTCGCGTAAAGCAGAACCATAAAACGCGCTTCCCCATACTCTTCCTGTTGGATATTTTCCGCTTCGGTGACTCCATCGGTGAAGATTGCAAGCCAATCGCCAGACTGTAGTGTGGTTCTTCCCGATTCGTACGGGGCGTTCTCCTGGATTCCGAGCGGGATACCGCCCGCCGACAGGCGCTCAACGGCTCCCGTCTGGCGGCGCAGGATGGGCGGGTTGTGCCCGGCGTTGATGTAGACCAGATCGCGGGTTGCAGGGTCATATTCGGCGATGAATGTGGTGGTGAACCGGCGTCCATTCTGGCTGTTGCTGCAGGCGTAGTTATTCATACGGCCCACCAGATCGAGTAACGAGCTGGAGATGCCTGAGAGGGTCTTGAGGCTGGCCTGGTAGGTGGCCATTAACATGGCCGCGGGTATGCTCTTGCCGGCAACATCGGCGATGGCGATCAGATATGTGCCCCCAGACGAATGCGTGGCTGGACGAGGAAAAACGTCATAGTAGTCCCCTGCCACTGTATTGGCGGGACGTGTGGCAAAGGCAATCTCCAGGCCTGGCACCTGCGGCGGGCTTGGAGGTAGCAGCCAAGCCTGTATCTCCTTGGCAATCTGCAGGTCGCGCTTCATGACGACGCGGTCAGCTATTTCCAGCACCAGCACCACAAACAGCAAAATGCAACCCCAAAAAATGCCACTGCCCGCGAATCCGGTCAGATGCATGCTGGGGAAAAATAGGATCAGTGCAATCAACAGGAGAACGCGGCGTGCGGGAGAAAGCTTATCAACAATGGCCCACATGAAAAGTTTGGCCATCCGGAAAAGATGCCTTACCCTTCCGACGCCGGGCATGCGGCGGGAATCAATTTCCTGCGAATAAAGCCGGTAGCTGGTGCGAGCATCGGCGTGGAATTGGCTCCATAGCTGGCCGAGCGCCATGCCATCGGTAATGCGCAGCCAAAATCTTCTTATGCCATTCATGATGGGATTGCCTGCACCTTCTTCATTTCAATAAGATAACGCACCAATTACATCTTGTAATGTCCTAAATCCTCGTCGTTCAGCCCTTCGAGCCAGCCGCGCAACTGCTCGGCCGTTGGGCCTTCTGCCGGGCCGGATGTGTTCAGCTTGGCCTTCTGCATCACCTCTTCCGTGACGTAGATCGGGCAATCCGCGCGCAATGCCAAAGCGAGGGCGTCCGACGGCCGGGCGTCAATCACTAATGGTTCATTTCCCTGCTGAAGCCACAGGGTGGCAAAAAATGTGTCGTCCTTAAGTTCTGAAATTACAACGCGTTCCAGCCGGGCATTCAAGTGACGGATGAGGTTCCTGGCGAGGTCGTGAGTCATCGGGCGCGGTGCGGCCACCTTCTCGATTTCCAGGGCGATGGCATTCGCCTCGAAGATCCCGACCCAGATGGGCATGACCGTATCGGAAGCGATGTCCTTGAGCACCACGATGGGCATACTGGTAGACGGGTCCATCATCAGCCCGCGAATCCGCACCTCGATGCTTCCCCTGTCCTTTTGCAGTCCGTCTGGCGCGCCGGTCAACCTCTGCAACTCGGCTTCGAGCTTGGGCAGTTCGCCAAACTGGATCTGCGCCGCGCGGTCCAGTTGCCCCTTGCGCGTCTGCTCCTCTGCCTCAAGGCGCAATGCCTCGATCCGCTTTGACAAGTCGCTCTCCATGGCTTCCCTTTCTTTAGCCCGCTCTCATATTAGACGGCAATTCCCACCAGGCTGTTGGGGTGCGTGGCGATAATACTCACCTGAAAGTAGTTTCCCGGCGCCGGAGCGATCGGTTGGGCACAGGTAAAATTCACCGGCTTATTCTGGCTGCTACGTCCGATAACCTGCCCACGCGCCGGGTTGGTTCCCTCAACCATTACCTCCATCGTTTGCCCTATGTGCTTGGCATAATTGACTCTCTGAATCTCCCGCTGACGGTCAAGCACCACTTGAAGCCGGGTTGCCTTCTCGGCATCGGAAATGGAATCGATCATGGTTAAAGCCGGGGTGTTGGGCCGGCCCGAGTACTTGAAGCCGAAGACGCAATCGTACTCGACATCGGCAAGAAGGTCCATGGTTTGGATGAAATCATCGGCAGTTTCGCCGGGAAAGCCGACGATGATGTCTGTGGAAATCGAGATGCTCCGGCGCGCGGCCTTGATCCAACCGATCTTCTCCAGGTAGCTCTCTCGCGTGTACTCGCGGTTCATAGCCTTGAGAATCCGTGAGGATCCGGACTGGACCGGCAGGTGCACATGGTCGCAGAGCGTGGGCACGGCGTCGATGGCCTCGACGATCTCGCGGGTGAAGTCACGCGGGTGGCTGGTGGTAAAGCGCACCCGGCGAATGCCCGGCACCTCGCCTACGGCGGCCAGCAGTTCCGCGAAGCTCCGCTTCCCTTCAGGATCGCGGTAGCTGTTCACGTTCTGGCCAAGGAGCTGAATCTCGGTGTAGCCCTGATCGGCGACACGGCGGGCCTCGGCCAACACGGAGGCCGAAGTGCGGCTGCGCTCCTTGCCTCTGGTGTACGGCACCACGCAGTAGGCGCAGAACTTGTCGCAACCCTCGACGATGGTGATGTAGCCGCGATAAGGGTTCTGGCGGGCGGTGAACTCAGTCTCGAAGGTCTCGTCGGTCTGGCGATCGTCCAGGCCGGTGATGCGGGTCTCGCCGGCTTCCAGGCGCGCGAGCATTTCGGGCAGCTTGCGATAGGAGGCCGAGCCCGAGACCAGCGAGACGTAGGGCGCCCGCTCGAAGATCTTCTCGCCCTCCTGCTGCGCCACGCAGCCCAGTACTGCGAAGCGCTTGCCGTTCCTGTGCTGGCGCTTGTATTCGTCGAGGCGGTGAAAGACCTTCTGCTCGGCTTTATCGCGGATGGAACATGTGTTGTAGAGAATCAGGCCGGCGTCTTCCTCCGACTCGACTTGCCGGTAGCCCTGGTGCTGCAATGTGCCAATGACCTTCTCCGTGTCATGGGCATTCATCTGGCAGCCGAAGGTCTCAATAAAAAATGTTTTGTCGGTTGCCATGGCAACCTTAAGTATACCGCGATTGTCTAAAATCGAGCGATTCCCTACCCGATTCAGCCAGTCGCAGCCCGGCCCGAGCTACTTCTTGATCCAAACCTCCACGCGCCGATTTCTCGCCTGGCCCTCGTCGCTCTCGTTGGAGGCGACGGCCAGCTCCGAACCAAATCCGCGAGCAATCGACGGTTTCACGCCTCTCCGGATGAGTTGGTTTTCAACAGCTTTGGCCCGGCTCTGCGACAGCGCCAGATTTGACGCGGAATCTCCGGTGCTGTCGGAAAAACCGAAGAGCATGATCTTGTCTGCCGGAATATACAAGTCCGCAATCAGCGAGGCGACCCGCTCCAGATCGACCTTGGCTTTGTTGTCCAAATCCAATTGTCCGGACGCAAACCGGAAATCGAGCGAGAGGCGATTTGCATCCTGAGTCAGCTCCTTATACTCCG
>Ga0371490_1001218_pt1 | contig 13973 bp, 5 predicted proteins | sample MB2SIPfraction_FD_207959 | JGI IMG/M metagenome (GOLD analysis project Ga0371490, IMG submission 207959) | Lab enriched peat soil microbial communities from McLean, Ithaca, NY, United States - MB28FN SIP fraction | ecosystem: Environmental > Terrestrial > Soil > Wetlands > Peat | place: USA... | reverse complement strand
GAACTGTGTCTGCTGCTGCGCCGAGGTTGGATTGGCGGCCCGCGCAACACTCTCCAGTGGATGGCTCAGTTCGCCGGAAACCCCAGGGATGGCCTGGTTTAGCTGACCAAGCATCAATGTGGAAGCAGGAGCCGACGCGCTGGCTGTCTGTTCATTCGCTGCCGGCTCACCTGCGGACGCCTCCACCGAGACCGGCCCGTGTATAGTGCGTGTGCCATTGACATCGACATCCTCGAGCCAATACGGGCTGCTGCCCGCGCCAGCCGACGAGTCGATCCAGGTGTACGCCTTGCCCGAATGTTTGGGCAGCGCTCCCCGCATCAGCAGAGCGGAACCGGCAATCAACGACGGATTCAGCCGCGTGCGCGCGCCATTCTGTTCGGCATATACGTTGAATCCGAGATTGTTCGCCTCGCCGCCCGTTTTCCAGAGCAGCACTACCTGATCCGAGCCAGTCTTGTCCTTCCTCCGCTGCGCCGCAAATGACGCCAGCCCGATCTTGGTTGGGGACGTGATGGTTTCAGTTTGCGTTGAACAGTTATTAGCGGGATTGGGATCGGTTTGGTCCGCGGTAACACACGCTGTATTCGAGGCAGTCCCCGGCGCGCCCGCCAGCGTGACAATGGTAATCGTAGCCGTCCCGGCGTTCGCCATCGTTCCCAACAAACAGCTTACGGTTCCGTCCGCCTCCGAACATGTGCCCACCGTGGTCGTCACGGAGAGATACTCCACGTTCGAGGGCAACGCATCCGTAACTGTTACATCTGTCGCGCTCGCGGGACCGTTGTTGGTCACGGCCAGGCTATAAGTCAGGATGTCACCGTCGTCCACTGTGGGGCTTGGCGTCGCCGTCTTTACGATGGCCATATCGGCGCTGTTGGGGTTCGCGACAATCACCGCAGCGGTCGCACTATTGTTGGTAATGCTCGGAACGATGTTGGTCGCCGAGGCGGTCGCGGTCTCCGCAATGTTTGTCCCGGACGCAGTGCCCGCATTCACTTGCAGCACCAAGGTGAAGCTCGCCGGAGTATTGAGGGCAAGATTGCTGCTATCGGTGCAAGTGATCGCGCCTGCCGCTCCGACAGCCGGCGTGATACAAGTCCAGCCCGGAGCCGTGATGGATACGAAGGTAGTATTCGGAGGTGTGGTTTGAGTAAAGGTAGCCCCAGTCGCCACCGCCGGCCCGATATTCGTGACACTCTGCGTATAAGTGACATCGGCGCCTGCCGCGACCGAAGATGGCGCAGCAATGTTGGTGGTAACCAGATCGGCTTGCGTTGCGAGAGCGACTACGTCCGCCGCAGTCGCGCTGTTGTTCGCTGGGTTGGGATCAGTGGTCGCGGAGCTTACCGTCGCCGTATCGTTGATCGCCGTCCCCGCCGCAGTTCCCGCAGTCACGGTTACGATCACCGTGAAGCTGGCAGTTCCGGCCGCAAAACTGGGGTTGGTGCAGGTGATGGTTCCGGTGCCGCCAAGCGCCGGCGTGGTGCACGACCATCCTGCGGCAGCGGCGACGGATTGAAACGTAGTATACGGCGGCGTGACCTCGGTCAGACTTACAGTAGTTGCCGTGCTCGGCCCGGCGTTAGTTACAACCTGTGTGTAAGTGATGGTGCTACCCGCCGTTACCGGCACGGGGTTAGCCTTATTGGTTACGGATAGGTCTGCCGAGTCCGCCACAATTACGCTGGCCGTCGCGCTATTATTGTTGGGGTTAGGATCGGTCGTAGGAGCGGCACTCACTGAGTCCGTGTCGGTGATGGTGGAACCCGCGGCCGCCGTTGTATTCACCGTAACGACGAAAGTGAAATTGGCAGTGGTATTGGCGGCCATACTGGCGATGCTGCAGACGTAGAAGGGCGTATTGAACGCGCATGTCCATCCTGCCGGCCCAGTCAGCGAAACATAGGTCGTATTCGCCGGAGGTTGGTCAAACAACGCGACCACCGTTCCCCCCGCCGTCGCGGGCCCGTTGTTGGTTACTGTCTGCGTGTAAGTAATGTTGTTGCCTGCCGTAACCGGATTAGGGCTGGCTGAGTTAGTAACACTTAGATCGGCTGTCGTAGCGTTCCCCACACCAATCGTAACGGTGGCCGAATTGTTATTCGGATTCGTGTCATGAGTGGTTGACGCGACGGTTGCGGTATCGGTGATGATGGTTCCCACGCCAGTCCCTGCAACCACGGTTACCACCACCGGGAATGTGCTGGTCGAACCCGGCGCCACGCTGGGATTTGTGCAACTGATGGATGTAGTCGTTGTACAGGTCCATCCCGCAGGCACGGGAGTGAGCGACGTGAATGTAGTATAGGTCGGAAACGCCTCGGTGAACGTCGCCCCGGAACAGTTACTGGGTCCGCTGTTGGTCACAACCTGCGTGTAAGTGATTGCGCCGCCCGCCAAAACCGTAACCGGGACGCCACTGTTCGTTACCGCCAGGTCGCAAGCCGTGGTGACCGGTGTCGCGATGGTCGTGCTGTTATTGGCCGAGTTGGGATCGCTGGTCGTGGCAGTTACCGACGAGGTTGCCGTGATCGTTCCCGCGGCGACGGTTGAAGCAACATTCACCACAATAATGATGTTGGCCGATGCGCCCGATGCCAGGGTCGGGTCGGTGCAGGTCACGGAAGTCGTCGTCGTGCACGTCCAACCCACCGGAGCCGACACCGACACAAATGTGGTATTGGTGGGAATCGCTTCCGTGAAGCTGACCGCGGTGGCGGCTGCAGGACCGTTGTTAGTCACCGTCTGCGTGTAAGTAATGTCATTGCCGGAATACACCGATAGAGGAGTAACTGCCGTACTCAGTGCCACGTCGGCTTGCACTGCCGTGGCCACTACATCGGTAGCCGTGGCGGAGTTGGCGCCAAAAGCCTGGTTAGCTGCGTTGACTGTGACTGTATCGGTGATGACCGTTCCGCCGGCCCCAGCCGCGGTGTAGACCGCAATGAAGGTCCCGTTCGAGCCCGCCGCGACGCTGGGGTTCGTGCAACTCACCGGCGTCGGCGGCACCGTGCAGGTCCAGCCCGCCGGTGGTGTGATGGAAACCAGCGTTGTATTCGCCGGCGTAGCTTCGCTGAACGTTGCGGTGGTGGCCGCAACCGTTCCTGTATTCGTGACCACTTGCGTATAAGTAATGGGGTTGCCGGCAACCACGGGATTGGGCGCGGCCACGTTCGTCACCGACAGCTCGCCCTGGGCAGTCGTCCCGACGACCGTCGATGCGAAGGCGCTATTGTTCGCCGAGTTCGGATCGCTGACCGACGAACTCACCCTTGCCGTATCCGTGACCACCGTGCCGTTCGCGGTGCCGGCATTCACCTTCACGACCATCGCGAAGGTAGCCGCTGTGCTTCCAGCCATGCTCAGATTCGTGCACACCACGTTACCCGTGCCGCCGAGGGCCGGAGTAACGCAAGTCCAGCCCGCGGGGGCCGCGAGAGAAACGAACGTCGTGTTTGCCGGAACCGCTTCCACCAGCGTGGTGTTGTCGGCCGCGCTCGGACCGTTATTGGTGACCACTTGCGCGTAAGTAATGTTGCTGCCCGCAGCTACCGGATTTGGCGACGCCGCGTTGGTCACGCTCAGATCGGCGGTTGAAACCACGTTCGCTATGTCGGTAGCAGTGTCGTTCGCCAGGTTGGTCTCGCCTCCGCCGCTCACTATCGCAATGTTGGTGACCGTGGAAGGAGCGGTCTGCGCCACATTGGCGGTGATGGTAATCGATGGATAGAAGGCGCCGGGCGCCAGAACTCCTGCTTCGACGCAGCTTACCGTCTGCGATGCGATGGAGCAGGTCCATCCCGTGCCGCCGGCGCTCGTCGGAATCAGGCCGAAGGGTAGCGTATCGTTCACCGTTACCAAGCCGCTGGACGGCCCGTACGGACTTACATTTGAAACTGGTACCGCGTAACTCGCCGCCGAACCGCGCACAAAATTCCCCACGTGGCTCTTGCCCAGCGTCATGTCGGGAGTACATTGCGCACCGGACTCCGTGCCCGAAGTCTGGGCGATCGATGCGTTGGTCACACTCGTGCCCGCCACGCCGGGCGTCGCTCCATAGGGCACACCAGGGGTCTCTGTCGTTCCATTCGCGCCGCCGCTGACGCTGAGGCTGGCCGGAGTACCGGAAACGAACACCACGCCGCCACCACCGCCGCCGCCCGGTCCGTGACGATTCCCGAGACTGAAAGCTTCGGCACCCCAGGCATCGCCACCGATGCCGCCATTGGCTTCGAGCGTTAGTCCGCCTTCCCCGCCGTTGTCGGAAAGAACGACGATCGTGCCTCCCGCTCCGGCACCACCGCCGCCATCGTTGGCGGTGTTGTTAAACGCCGCCAAGCCATTGGCCGTCAGGGTCGCCGTCCCGCTCAGAGCGTAGGCACGGATGATAATGATGCCGCCGCCGGACGAGCCACTGCTGGCCTGGTTGATGCCATCGGAGTTGTTGCGCGTGCCCGCGCCACCGCCACCACCCATCGCGATACGATTAATCGTTGCCGGAAACGCGACGCCACCCTCGCCCCCGACGCTAAGATTCGTACTCCAGGAGTCTCCGCCAAAACCTCCCGCTCCACCATTGCCGCCACCACCACCGCCGGAATTCTGATCGTTGCCGTTGGGCGACGCGTTTTGCGGATCTCCGTCGGTGCCACCGGCTCCTGCATTGCCCGGCGCGCCCCGGGCCATGCTGCCGTCAGTTCCCGCCATACCGCTGGGGTAGCTGGTGTTGGTGGCCAGGTAGTTATTTGCGCCGGAATTCACCCAGGCAGGAGTACCCGCGATTCCTTCGCCTTTGAGTGCGTCCCAGCCAGCCTCCGCCACGCCGGTGTATGTGGCTGGGGCTGGTTGCCGATAGTCGGTGTTGAGGCCACCTCCGCCGGTTAATTGCATTCCCGCGCCGCCTCGAAAGCCGAGGCCGTCTACCACTACGGTCGCGCCGTTGAGCGTCAGCGTGCCCGATACGTCCAAGGCGAGCACTCCTCCCGTGGAACCGTTCCAGGCGAGCGCCGTCGGACCCGAGGTTGCACTGAACGAAGCGTTGGTGTACTGCGGCACCAGAATGACCTGGTAGGTGCTCTGTCCCGCCGTGGCAGAGGCCGCGGCGGAGTGATAGGCGAAGACCAATCCCCCGCCCAGCCCTGCTCCCGCGATAGGAACCGAGCCAGCGGCCACCGGTCCGGTTGCGGTCACGAACTCGTAGTCGCCAGCGCTGTTCAGTGCCGTAAAACCCTGACCTGTGTAACCGTTGCCATAAGCAACTGTATTCGCGTCGCTGATGCTCGCATCCTGCATCTGGATCACGAGCAGGAGATTTCCCGCCGCGATCGCAGTTCCGGCGCCCGTGGCCGTGCCCACCGGAATCGACGTGGCTCCCGCCGCCACACTCGCCGTTCCGGGATAATACGTATTCAGCACCCCGGTCAAGTTATTTCCCGGCGCCGCCTGGGAAACCGTGGCGCAAGCAGCCGACTGCACGGTTGCGACCGCAGTGAAGGTATTGTTGCCCGTGTTTGGATCGGGCGGCGTGCCGGAATCGGTGACAGTCGCTACGTTGGGATATGCCCCGGCAGCAGTCGCCGTTTCCACCAACGTGACCGTCGCCTGCGCTCCGCTGGCCAGAGTTCCCACCGTACAGGTGATCGGGTTGGCAGTGGTGACGCACGTGACTGTATTCGGGTTCTCGGTTACCGAATTCAGCGTCATCCCTGTAGCCAGCAAGTCGGAGAGTGCGACCGCGTTGGCGGGGGACGTTCCATTATTGAAGACGGTGATGGTGTAAGTAGTGCTTTGACCGAGAAGAACCGCGCCGCTAACGCTGGTTGTGACGCCAATGTCGGCTGCGGTCGGATTGATCGACACCGCTCCGAGTGACCAGGTAGAGGTGGCGCTGAATACCTCCGAAATCGGCACGCTGGGCGCGCCGGTTCTAGTGCTCGCCGTGCCTCTAACGTCGCGGGCTAGGGTGGGTGCGCCGCCTCCGCTGTCCGCATTCCACTCCGACACTTGCGGTCCAGATATGGTTATAGTCTGGTCTTCGCCCGTGGCCAGCGTGTCCATGACCATTCCATTCACCACGCTGGGGACATAGAGTGTACTGCAGCCCGTAGTACCCCCCGTGCAGTCGACAGCGGTTCCGTCCGCAGACACAAACGAACTCAGGGGCACAGTCTGGTCAACGCCCGTGAAAGTTATGGCTCCGGCAACCACGCCCACGGTTCCGGCCGGGACATCCACGGTAACGATGACGTTGTGGGCAGCGCCAGTCGCGGGAGCGAGCAGATACCACATTTCTACCCGGCGGGTGTTACCGGCATCGTTATGCGACCCCACGGATTTCAGCGCCGTGCCGTTGTAAGTCACGCCCGTAACCGTGGTGCCAGTCGCGTTCGTGAGGTTGATCGATACCGAGACCAGCATTAACACATTTGTGCCGGTTGCAGTGGTTGTATGGGCAAAGGTAAGCGTTGCTGCGGCGCCGGTAAGATCTGCCGAAGCGTTCGTCTCGGCATCAACCGCGACCTGCCCGCGCAAGTATGGCGCTGCCAGCAGAACCAGCAGCAGCCCTAAAGCGCCGAGAACACTCCTCGCCCCGTTGCGGATTGAGCGCGACGGCGCTGTGCGCGATGGCCGCCGCAATCCCGCCACGCGCAAGAACTTGCTTGCCACCGATTTCCCTCGCGCAGCGCACCGCAACAATATTGCGCCGGCACCTTTCAATTTTGTCCGCACCATGTTCCTTCCTACCCGCACCTCTTTGGCCACGGCGATGCCCAGGATCTGCTCGCCGCGCACTGCCGGATCGTCTTGCCCTCCGCAGTCCCCGCGCGTGATGAACACATCCCGTCCCGCATCGGCAGCTACCAGCCGATGCATGCGGAATCCGTGGTCGCCCTTCACCAGAACAATGTCTCCCCGCCGCAATCTCGCCACAGAAACGGGTTTCACATGAACCATCTCGCCATTGCGGATGGTCGGAAACATACTGGCTCCGCGCGCTTCAAAGCGAACCCCGAGCCCGGCCCGCAGGCATTCAACGGCTACGGATTCAAACTGCTTCGATTGCGGACGGTCGCTGGCACTCGCCTTATAAAAAGGCTGGGCAAGGGCACGCCTTCCGAACCGGCCGCTCTCGGTCAATAACGCTGAAGGCATCAGTTCCCGATGAAGCTCCATATCCACTCCCGAAACCCCGACTTCGATGAGACCCGTTTTAGTCACGGAAATTCAGAACCTTCTCCACCGCGCGTTCATCCGGCTCGAAAGAGTAGCGATAACAGGGGATGGAGCCGGCGACGCGTTGCAGGAATGCCAGCGCGGAATCGACATACTCGTGCCGGTGAAACGGAACAAAGCTGCGCGCGAAAAGCTCCGCGACCGCCTGGCTTTGCGAAAGGCGTGTAAGCACGTTGCCCCGCCCATGCTCCAGAACGAAGATTCGTTGCAGGGGAGCGCGTCCCGGCAAAGCGAAAGCAGCCTCACCATGCCACGGCGTTCCGTACATGAAAATCCGGCTCGCAGCCTCGCGCGCCTCATCTTCACGCGCCTTATCTTCACGAATAATGATCCGGTCGTCGCTCAAAATCTCTGCCTCGTGGAGCGTGGTCCACAGCCGCGCGGTCGTGCTCTTGCCCGCACCCGAATGCCCGACAAACAGATTGCTTGCGCCCTCCGGCCCCACGATGCCGACCCCGTGCAACTCAATCGCCTTCTCCTGCGTCAGCCGGTGCATGATCAGCAACTCATCCAGCGGATATTCCAAGGGCTCCACCGCTCGCGGAAAACCCGCAAAAGCTTCTTCGCTCATTTGGAGGGTTGCCTGACTGAAGTGACGGTCCACTACCAGCCTCTTATAAGGCCGTGCTCCAAGGACCGGAGCGCTGAAGTCGAACTGAAATCCTGCTTCATCTTCATGCAACCGCCAGACCGACCCGGAATCGAAAAGCCGGAGTCCCGGCGCGGGGGAAAGCTTGGCAACCCATTGCACTTGGATAGTAATATCGGGAACGCAGTTCTCGACGCGAAAGGGCACAAGGGATGGAACCAAAGTAACATCGCCGTGGCGGGCGCCCTCAAGTTGGACGCAAACTCCGCCGATGCGGAACCGAGATACGCAGCGCGCCGCGTGCAGATCGTCAGACAGAAGATTCTCAGACGGTTGCGCCGCTCCAGGATCGCTTCTCATCTCCCGCTCTGCCGGTGCCGCAACGTGCCCGTTCATGAACCCTGAGAGTTGCAAACCCCGATTGGTTGGCAGTTCGAAGTAACCGGTCCGCCCGTGCCCGCGATCTTGCAATGTCCCAGAACCGCTTCTTCCGGCCGCAGGCTGATCGCCGTCACTTGCGGCGGCTGGTAGGGCTTCTTGCCGTCTGCCGGTTTCGATTCGTGATCCATACTACCCTCGCCTTTTGGTCGCTCGCTCATCATTCGCTCGCTTAATGGCGTCCGCTCAATGTCCGCAGCTCTCACAACTGCCCGCCGCATGGGAATTGTTCAGGATGGGCAGAATCGGCTGCGGTCCCACCCAACTCTCCACATCGATCTCTTTGCTCGCAATCCGCCGGGCGGACTCCAGCACCTCCGCGTGCCGGCTCCCACCCGCGCAGAAATCGCACTCCCCATGCGCCGGGGGCTCAACTCCAATCACCGCCGCCCGCAGGTGCGCCACCTGGCAAAGAAACTCGACCGGACTTTCGCGATCCCCGCTCTCCAATTCCCCATTCGCAGGGCACATCCCGCACAGCGACTGAATCCGGCACTGGACGCACTTGGTCACCCGCGTACGCTTGCGATTCCGCAACCGCAACAGGGACTCTTCCCAGACTGCACTGACTCCAACCTCCCGAATGCTAAAAGTCTCCTGCTGCGAGATCACGCAGATTCCCATCTCTCCGTACGCGTTAATGGCAAATCCATTCATTCCCCCGCCGCAGAAATAAACCGTGTCGGACTGCGCCAGGTTGGGCGGACTCTCCAAATCGCGCTGCGCCAGCCGGCGATACTCGCTCATGCCTTTCGGAGCATTCATGTCGAGCGCCACCACTTCTTCCGGCGCCAGCCGCACCGCCAGCGGACTCTGCGAGCAGTCGATGCGCGGGTTGATCTGCCCGTCCATCTTGAATTCAACGCCCAGCTCTTCTTCCGCAAATTGCCGCATCGCCAGCACTTCATGCTTGTTGACGCTGGTGGCCACAGTTTTCAACTTGAGCGGAAGCCCTCGCTCGCGCAGCAATTTGATTCCGCGCAGGCAACGGTCATAAGAGCCTGGAATCGCCGTCAGCGCCTCGTAAGTCTCCCTCGTCCTGCCGTACAAGGTGATCTCGATCGCGAACGGCGGCCACTGCGCCAGATGGTCCGCTATCGCTTCGGTGAGAATCGTGGCGTTGGTGAACAGCGTGATCAGAAAGCCTTTTTGCTTGGCGTAGGTGTAGATCTCCAGAAAGTCTTTGCGGGCGAAAATTTCGCCTCCCGTATAGAGGAGCCAGAAGCAGCCCATCTCCACGAGTTCATCGAGCACCCGGAAATGTTCTTCCTTGCTTAACTCCCGGCGTCGGGCGTCCACGTCGCCCATGGGCAGATTGTTGTAGCAGTGCAGGCATTCCAGCGGACAACGCCGCGTCACCTCAATGGAAACCTGCAGCGGCGCCCGCCGGCCCGACTGACGCTCATGCAACGCGGCGCTGAACGCGCCGTAAGTCAGTTCATTCATACGTCACCGATCTTGCAGAACAGGATGTATCCCACGATTCCATCCATCCTGCCACCGTCTGCTACCCGCTCCCCGCCGGCTCGGCCGCAGCCGCTGGCCGAACCTCGACCAGTCCTGCGGAGTGCACATCGCCCAAGAATCGCTCCACGTCCTGCCTCGCCGTTTCGCTGTCCACGTCGTATTCCCGCTCCACCGCGGCCAGCAATTCGGAGAGATTCCTGGGGATCTCCAGTAATCTCCAGAGCAAAGATCCAATTTCGTTGAAGCTGTAAATCGATGCCAGATCGCCGACCTTCCCCCGCACTGGAACGATCAGCGTTTCCCCCCCGATGTGCCGCGAGACGACCGATTGCGAGCGCACAAAAACCTGCCCCGGCTGAGCCACGGATTCGACGCCGTTGCTCTCCGCTCTACGCAACCCTAGTCCGCTCATCGAGGCCCCTAAAACGCAGTACCACTCTTTCGATTACCGCAGAACTCCGGCCATAAATCAATCGAACTTCGAGAGGAGGTATCGCGTTGGCTATCACCCGTTTCAGCGTCGAGCGGCAGGCCGAACCGTCCGGCAGACGCCGGTTTTCTCCAGTTTTCCTGTAGCGGCGTGAGGGCCCGCCCAAGCCCCGTGTCTAGGGAAAGTCAGCGGCCCTTTCAGGGGCCATGCAGCGAGAATCGATTTTCACCACAGGCTGCTACACTTGGCAGTTCCAGTCTCCCGATGACCGAAACCGATTCTCGGAGGTGGCAATATGCGAGACAAGAACGCCTTCTTTCCTGGCAGGCTGCGGAAAGACCCGCTTTTGCGCTTGATTTTCGGTGGCGCAGCGGTTCACCGCTGCGGTAAGTGCATTGTCCTGAACCCGGCTTTAGCCGCTGAGGGCGGACCTTCCGCCAGGGAACCACTTTCCCCGCAGCCTCTTCGCGCCTTCCTCTCAGTACTTTTCGTATTCGTACTCGTCTCCTGTGCGACGGCGCAATGGGCGCCAATGAATCCCGTGGTTGCGGTCCAGCCGCAAGCCGATGGTGTGATCTTCACCATGAAATCCGGGACGCTTCGCCTGCAGGTCTGCTCCGACTCGATTATCCGCGTGCTCTATTCTCCGACTTCTTCTTTCCCGCCGAGCCGTCCCGATCCCGTCGTCATCAAGACAAGTTGGCCGGTCTCGAAGTTCACCATTCAGGACAACGCCGACGAAATCATACTGACGACACCGCAATTGAAGGTCGTTGTTACGCGCAAGGACGGCGCGATTACCTATCGCGATCTTGCGGGCAAGCAACTGGTGCAGGAAGCAACCCGCAAGCTTACGCCGGTGACGGTAAACGGCGAGGACACTTATCGCGCCGAGTCCTTCGTGAACATCTACGGTTCCCATGAGGCATTGTACGGACTCGGCCAGCACCAGGCCGGCGTGTGGAACTATCGCGGCGAATCGGTCGACATCTCGCAGGACAACTCCAATATCGCCGTGCCTTTTCTCGTGTCGAGCAACGGCTATGGGATTTTCTGGAACAACGACTCCCGCAGCCGCTTCAACAACCGCTTCGCCAATTATCTCTACATCAGCTCCGAAGTCGCCGACGTCATCGACTACTACTTTTTCTACGGCCCCGATCTCGATAAGGTCATCGCCGGCTATCGCGAACTCACCGGACAGGCGCCACTGTTTGGCAAGTGGGCCTACGGCTTCTGGCAGTGCAAGAACCGCTACAAATCGCAGGCAGAGATTCTGGGCGTCGCCCGCAAATATCGCGAACTCCACATCCCCGCCGACAACATTGTGCAGGACTGGTTCTGGTGGAACCGCAAGGGGGAGTTCGTCTTCAACAAGAACTACCCTGATCCCAAGGGGATGGTCGACGAACTGCACCGCGAGAATTTCCATCTCATGATATCCATCTGGCCCTTCTTCGAGCCGGGATCGGCCAATTACGATTTCATGGATAACAAAGGCTGGTTCATCGACAAGTTCAAATTCGCCAAGCCTCCTTATCACACCGATGCGATGGCGGCGTACGATGCGACCAGCGCGGAAGCCCGCAAATTTTATTGGGATCAGGTCGACAAAGGCCTGTTCAACATCGGAATCGATGCTTGGTGGATGGATACGACCGAGCCCGAAACCGAAGGCCAGGAAGAGAACATTCAGCTAGGTCACAAACTGGCCATCGGCAGTGGCGATCGATACGTGAATGCCTATCCGCTGCTCGACACCGGAGCGGTGTATGACGGCCAACGCGCCGCGTCCGGCCAGAAGCGCGTTTACATTCTTTCGCGCTCCGCCTTCGCCGGATCGCAGCGCAACGCCGTCACCGCCTGGTCGGGCGACATCAATTCCGACTGGTTCAGCTTCCGTCGCCAGATTCCCGCCGGATTGAACTTCGCTCTCTCCGGAGTTCCGTACTGGACCACCGACATCGGCGGCTTCGTCTTCGGCGACCCCGACGATCCAGCCTATCGCGAACTTTTCGTGCGTTGGTTTCAGTTCGGCACATTCAACCCTATCTTGCGCGTTCACGGGACCCGCAAAACCGATCAGAACGAACTCTGGTCGTACGGACCCGACGCGCAGAAGATTCTCGTCAGCTTCGATCGCCTGCGTTATCGCCTGCTGCCTTACACTTATTCGCTGGCCTGGAAGACGACGAACGACAGCTATACTCCCATGCGTCCGCTGGTAATGGATTTCCGCAGCGATGTGCGCGCCGAGAACACATGGGACGAATTCATGTACGGCCCCGCGTTCCTGGTGAATCCGGTGACGGAGCCAGCGGCCACCAGCCGCCAGGTCTATCTTCCGAACGCCAATGCAAATGCGAATGCCGATGCAAAGTGGTACGACTTCTGGAGCGGAGCACCAACCCATGGCGCGCGCGAGATTACTGCGGAAGCCCCTCTCGATCGGCTGCCGCTTTACGTGCGCGCCGGCTCGATTGTCCCCTTGGGACCCGACGTCGAGTGGTCGACCGAAAAGCCCGCCGATCCGATTGAGCTGCGCGTCTATCGCGGCGCGGATGGCGAATTTACTCTCTACGAAGACGAAAACGACACCTACAACTACGAGAAGGGCATCCACGCGACAATTCCTTTTCGTTGGGACGAAGCTAAACAAGTGCTCACCATCGCAGATCGTCAGGGCCAGTTTCCCGGAATGCTCGCTAGCCGGACGTTCCGCGTCGTCTTCGTGGGAGAGAATCACGGTGTTGGCATCGCGCCTTGCGACTCTGCGGACAAAATCGTACAGTACTCCGGAAAGCAGATCACGGTAACGCCATAGCAAGTTTCGCATGATGCACGATTAGCGACTTTTATGAATTGTCATCCCGAGCGAAGCGAGGGATCTGCAGTTTGCCGCAAAATGCCAACGCCTCGGTCCGCCCGGGAAGGCAGAACAGAACAAATTCAGGAGCCTTCCATGTCTTCTTCAATTCTCCTCCGTACTGTCCCATGTCTCGTTCTAATTCTTTCCCTGGCAGCTTTCGCGCAATCTCCCACGCCGCCTCCCACGCCCATCCCCACGCAAATCCCGGGACAGAACGCAATTTTGATGGGCACCGATTGGTATCCGGAGCAATGGCCAGAGTCCCGCTGGGAAGAAGATTTGCGCCTGATGGAAGCCGCCGACCTGAAAGTTGTCCGCCTCGCCGAGTTTGCTTGGAGCCGTATGGAGCCCTCCGAAGGCAACTACGATTTCGACTGGCTGGAGCGCGCCATCAACCTCGCCGCCAAGCACCACATCGTCTCCGTCGTCGGCACACCGACCGGCGGTCCTCCCGCCTGGCTGACTCAGAAATATCCCGACATTCTGCGGGTCGAAGAGAACGGACGTCGAGCGACGCATGGCAACCGCGCGCAAGGGGCGGCTTCATCTCCGCACTATCGGGAATTCTGCCGCCGCATCGCCGAGCAGATGGCGATGCGCTTCGGGCACAACCCCAACGTCGTGGGCTGGCAGATCGACAACGAGTACTCCGAGATGTCCTACGACGAGGTCACGCGCCAGGAGTTTCAGGATTGGCTGAAATCGAAATACAAAACGCTCGACAACCTCAATACCCACTGGACGACCTCTTATTGGAGCCAGACCTACGACAACTGGGGACAAATCCCGATTCCGATCGGCGAGCACAACCCCGGCCTGGTGCTCGATTGGAGGCGGTTCTTCACATATGTCTGGGTTTCCTACGAGCAGAACCAGATCGACGCCATCCGCAAACACGCCGAACCGCGCCAGTTCATTACCACGAACTTTATGGGGTTCTTCGA
>Ga0371490_1001217_pt1 | contig 13981 bp, 10 predicted proteins | sample MB2SIPfraction_FD_207959 | JGI IMG/M metagenome (GOLD analysis project Ga0371490, IMG submission 207959) | Lab enriched peat soil microbial communities from McLean, Ithaca, NY, United States - MB28FN SIP fraction | ecosystem: Environmental > Terrestrial > Soil > Wetlands > Peat | place: USA... | reverse complement strand
TCAAAATGTTTCTGAATCGTGCAACTCTCATTGGCTACCTGGGCGGCGACGCCGAAGTCCGTACCGGCAAGAACGACCAGAAGTTCACCACCCTCTCCATCGCCACCAAGACCTCTTACAAGGACAAAGAGTCCGGCGAATACATCTCGCACACCGAGTGGCATCGCTGCATCGTCTTCGGTAAGTTCGGCGAGTTCGCGGCCACGCTCAAGAAGGGCGCGCACGTGCAAGTTGAGGGTGAGATTCGCCACACCGAGTACACGCCCAAGAAGGCCAGGAAGCCGGTGCGCACCGACAACATTCGCGTCAACTCCATTCTCAAGCTCGACCGCGCGGAAAAAGCCGCCGCGGAAGAGCAGGAAGCCGAGCAGGAGATTCCCTTGGAAGTTGGGGCCGAATAGGCCGCTTCCCCTTCACGGTGAAAGCCTGGCACACGCCGGGCTTTCCTTCTGACAATGGCCCGTGGAATCGCGCTCTTGAGAGGTCAACATATGAATCAAGTCGCCACCAACTTTCTTACCCGCAGTTTCGCTTCGAGCGAAACGATTGCGCTCTTGCTGGGCCGGGAAGATGCGCCCCGGCCACAGCAGCGCGTGGTTACGCTCGAACAAGTTCTAGCGCCTCGCTATATGGCTTGGCTAGCCTACGAAAACGATGCTGGCGCAAACATCTATGTTTCCGCCAATCCGTTGCTTCCCGGCAGCCGCAAACGCACCAAGGAGTGCATTGCTTCTGTCCGTCATATCTATATAGATATTGACGAGGACGGCGACGCCCGGCTCGCTGCGCTGCGGGCGTCGGATGGAGTGCCAGCGCCCACGACCATTCTCTCGACTTCGCCGGGCAAATATCAGGCGCTCTGGCGTGTTGCTGGCTTCGACTTCGAGCGCCAGGAAGAGACACTCAAGCTGCTCGCCCAAGCCTTCGGCGGCGATCCCGCTTGCACCGACCGTAACCGAGTGCTGCGCATACCCGGTTTCTACAACCGGAAATATTCTCCCGCGCATCGTGTAGAGGTTGAATACCCTGCCGATGCGACCTATGGCCCCGCAGACTTCCGGCTCGACAATGTCACAGGCTCTTCCGTGCTGCCGCTACGCGGGAACGCACGGCAATCGCCCACCAGCAAGCACTCGCATTCGGAGGACGATTGGGCGTGGGTTTGCGCACAACTTACTCACGGCCGGGACGCCGCGAAGCTGACACATGATTTGGTAGTTCGCCGTTCTGATAAACCTGATCCTCTCTACTACGCCCAGCGCACCGTCGATGTAGCCTCAGCCTGCCTTTGGCTTGGCAGTGGCATTCCCATCCACGACGTTATCACCATGCTCGAAGTCCGCCGCCGCTTCGAGATTCCCGCCGCACTTTGCTCTGCTCGTGCGCGGGAGATTGCGGCGACGGCCCAACGCATAATTGCCCGTCGTAAGACGGCCTGATTCCACAGCCCAAGGAGAGTCAATATGCCATTACTTGAAGTCGTCCAAACCCGCTACGTCAGCGCTTCCATTCGATTGACTGATACGACCGCGTTACAGGTCGATCAGTACGCCGCATTCATCCATGCAACAGCGGATGAAGTCATGGAGCAGGCGCTTACCTATGTCTTTGCCAAGGACCGCGACTTTCAGGAGTTTCTTCGCACATCGGAAGCACAGCGAATTGCACCCACGTTGCGTGTGCGCAGAGCAGCCGCCAATGATGCCGGTGAACCGCCCGCAAAGAAGCCGGTTTCCGCAGCATCATCGGCAGTCAATATGCCAGCAATCGCGGTGGGATCGAAGGCATGATCCCGCGCCTACAAGGGTGGCAAAGCCACTACGGTGCTACGCACCGGAAGAATTTGGACACTCCACCCCTGCCAGGGTGGTGTGTCGAGCGAAGACGAAAACAATTGTTTACGTCTTTGCTTTATCAATAACTTTGCACCGGTCGGTAAGACAACTGTTTTCATTCCGAAAACAATTGTTTACCGGTCTTGTGAGGTAGTTATGAACACTTCAAAAAATACTCCGCTCAGGATGGATGTGCGGTTGGCACGGTCCACAGGCCGGGCGGGACGAGACCGCATGGCAAACGCCCGCGTTACAGCCGACGAGCAACGCGAGTTGCACGCCGCCGCCCGCTCCCAAGGCAAATCGCTCAGCGAGTGGGCGCGCGAAGTTCTCTTGCGCGAGGCGCGACGCTCCGATGGCGATGCTGTCTTCACGGAGATCGTCGCCACGCGGATGCTCCTGGTCAACCTCATCAAGCCGCTGATCCTTGGTAAGCCGGTCACATCGGAATGGATTACCGAGGCGATGAGTGCCGTGCGCCGCGAGAAGCGCCGGGCAGCGCAGGAAGTGATGCAGCAGTATACGGACGACGCAAAAGGAGGACGATGATATGGCTACGCACTGGGGACGAAAAGAAACGATTATCTGGCCGCCGCATGTTCCACTGATGAGCTATTCGGTGGTTGCGGCAGCGCTGCTCTTGACCTGCCTTCTGCTCTGGCAGCGTGTCCGCTTCGCGATGCCGCCGCTCGAACAAGCGTACATGGGGGATTATGTTTGCGCCCGCGCCGGGGCCGTGTTCCATCTGAATGGCAGTTACCGCCTTGTCTACTTGGGCGGCGGAAAAGCCAAGCCACGGATCGCTTTTCCGTTCGACTTCACACGCGGCAGCATGACGCTGCCGAGCGGAAAGACCGCTCCTTTCGCCCTGGCGGAACTCGCGCGCTCGCAAGGCTACGAGTTTCCATTCCGTGCACCGGCCCGGAAGTATACCGACGCTTCCATGTACCGCTGGCTGCGCGATGTCGTTTTCGACCGTAAGGGCCTATTGGCCGTCTTCGCCGCGCGTCTCATCGGCGGCGGCATCATCCTCATTGCGCTGCTTGCATGGGCCGTTCCGCAAGACATCAAACGCTTCCGGCAGATGAAGTATGGCCGGGTTCTGCGCGGCCCGGTGATGCTCACGCCACGGCAGTTCAACCGTGTCGCCAGGGGCGAAGGCGTCGGTTTCGTGACTACCGAATCGCGGCGGATGATGCGAATCCCCCAGCGCAAAGAGGCGCAGCATATTCAGATCATGGGCGATACCGGGGTTGGAAAAACGCAGCTCATCATGCAAATCCTGCGCCAGATCAGGGACCGGAAAGAATCGGCCATCGTCTACGATCCCGCCTGCGAGTACATTCAGCGATTCTTCGATAAGGATCGCGGCGACATCGTGCTCAACCCGCTCGACAACCGCTGTCCGTACTGGGGACCGGCCCAGGAGATGGAATCGAACGCCGAGGCCGATGCCATTGCCGCCTCGCTCTATCAGCGCAAGACGGATGTCATCGATGAGTTCTTTCACGATACGCCGGCCCAGATTTTCGCACACCTGCTCAAACTCGGGCCGACGCCGCACCAGCTTGCCGCGTGGATGGCCAGCGATACGGAACTGCTCAAGCGCGTGCAAGGGACCGAGATGGCTTTCTATATTGACCGAAAGGCCGGGCCGCAACGCGCGGGAGTCTTGTCCTCCCTCGGACTCGTTGCCAAGGGCTTCCGGTTACTGCCGGAAAAGGACGAAAACCGGCCCCTCTGGACGGCCCGCACCTGGGCGAAAACGCGGCATGGATGGATCTTCATCACTTCGCACACAGAGGTGCGGGATGCTCTGCGCCCCCTGCAATCCCTCTGGATCGATCTTCTCGTTATGCGGTTGCTGACCGCTCCGCAGCCCGGCCAGCGGCCGGTGTGGTTCGTGATCGACGAACTGGCGAGCTTGCAGAAATTACCGCAGCTTTACACGGCGATCACGGAAGGAAGGAAGTCGAAAAACCCTCTTGTGTTGGGTTTTCAGGGCAAGGCGCAGCTTGAGGTCACTTACGGCCATCTGGCCGAGGTGATGCTTTCGCAGCCAGCCACCAAAATCTTCATGAAGACCGCCGAACCAAAGGCCGCCGAGTGGGTCTCCGAGGCCATCGGCAAGGTCGAAATCGAGCGTCTGAAAGAGACCAAGTTCGACGGTACGCGCTCGGGGAAAAACTTCACCGTGGAACGGCAGATCGAGCCTTTGGTCATGGGTTCGGAAATCTCCGGACTCGACGACCGGCACGCTTACTTGAAGCTCGGTAACAAGGTCGCCCGCTTCGCATTCGACTATCTCGACCTGCCCGCGCCGATCACGGATTTCATTCCGCGGAAGATGGCCGACGGCGGCTTGACGTTCAATCCCGATACTTTGGAGCCCACCCAAACGGAAGAGGACGAAAAGCCGGAAAGTGCTCATGCCGAATCTGTGGCGACGGTCTCCGGGGACGCTCCGATTGTTCAGGAAAAGTCGCCGCGCCCGATTTCCTGGCCTGTGCAGCAAACGATGGAGCAGGCCGAGATCGTTCCTGAGAATCCGTCTGCACCGACACAGGAAGTTGCCCATACGCCAACCGCTCCCGATTCACCGGATGCGCAGGAACAGTCGGAAGAGGAACAAATTTCTTTTGATTTGAGGTCATTGTAACCATGCTGACCATTTCCAAATCGCTCAGCGCCAGCCAGGCGCAGACCTACCACAAGCAGGACTTTACCTCTGAGACGCAGAGCTACTACCGGCAGGGCAACGCCGTCGAGGGCGAGTGGCAGGGCCAGCTTACCGCGCGGTTCGGGCTTGCGGGCGCGGTTTCACCGCTCGAATTTCAACGGCTCTCGGAAGGGCTGCATCCTGTGACGGAGCAGCCAATGGTCCGCTCGCGCGCCGCCTTCGAATACAAGAATGCCGATGGCGAGACCATCAAAGCTGTCGAGCACCGGGCGGGATGGGATGCGACCTTTTCGGCCCCGAAGTCGGTTTCGCTCACCGCGCTTGTCGGCGGCGATGGCCGCGTCCGGGAGGCGCATCGCGCCGCAGTCACTGAAGCACTGAATGAACTGGAGCGGTACACGCAAGCGCGGATCGGCGGCAACCATCCAGCCGAGACGACAGGCAAATTCATCGCCACCAAGTTCGAGCACGACACGGCGCGGCCTGTGGATGGCTACGCCGCGCCGCAGCTTCATACGCACGCCGTGATCTTCAACGTCACCGAGCGGGCCGATGGCTCGACACGCGCTCTGCAACCACATTCGCTCTTCGAGAGCCAGCAATACGCGACCGCCGTCTACCAGTCTGAATTGATGTACCGGTTGCGCAATCTTGGCTACGAGATCGAGCGCGGCAAAAGCGGCGCGCCCGAGATCAAGGGCTACTCGCAGGAGTATCTCGACGCATCGAGCCCACGCTCCCGGCAGATACGGGAACATCTCGAAAAGACGGGCCGGGCCGGTGCCGAGGCCGCCGAGATTGCGGCGCACTCGACCCGCGACCGTAAACAGAATCTCACCGCCAAGCAGGTTCTTGACGCCCATAAGAGAATGGCCGCGGAGTTCGGTAATCAGCCGGAAATGATCGTTACCGCCGCACGGGGGCGCGCCCATCAGCAAGTCCGGCAAGAGAGTAGCGCCCAGGCCAAGGAAGCCGTGACCTTTGCCCGTCAGAGTGTTTTTGAGCGGGAGGCCGTCGCCGATGAGCGGAGAATCCTGCGCGACGCTCTGCGCCGTGGGATGGGAGAGGCAACGTACCGGGAGATTCGATCGGAGTTCGAGACACGGCGCGCGGCGGGCGATTTTCGGGTCGTGGGTAGCCCAAAGTATGCTTCCGGGCGCAGGTTCACCACGCCGGAGACCATTGCCGCCGAGCGCGCCAGTGTTGAATTCATGCTCCGTGGCCGCAATGCCGTTGAGCCGATTCTGAGTGCGGAGCAGGCACAGGAACAAGCGCGCTCGCGGGACTTTCTGAACGAGGCGCAGCAGCGCGTCATTGAGGAAACGCTCAATTCCACTGACCGCGTTCACGGCCTCCAGGGACGGGCCGGGACCGGAAAAACGAGCGTGTTAGTTTCGATTCGCGAGGGCGCGGACAAGAGCGGGTATGCGGTCGAAGGGTTTGCGCCCACTTCCCGCGCCGCGGCTCAGCTTCGCGAGGCAGGCATCGAAGCCGGCACGCTGCAAAGTTTCCTGGCGCGAAGTGACAATCACGCTAGCACAAGCTCGGGGTCCCGTCATCTCTATATGCTGGACGAGTCCAGTCTGGCCAGCACGCGGCAGATGCGCGCATTCCTTGAAAAGCTGAAACCCCAGGACCGTGTGCTCGTCATCGGCGATACCGGCCAGCATCAGGCAGTCGATGCGGGACGGCCCTTCGAGCAGATGCAGCAGGCCGGAATGCGGACCTCGCAGCTCGACCGGATCATGCGCCAGAAAGACCCGGAACTGCGCCGCGCCGTCGAACTCCTTGCCAACAACGAAACAGAAAAGGGCGTTGCGCTGCTTTCCGAACAGGGTAGGGTGACGGAAGTTGCGGGCGCCAATGAACGTATCGCAGCGATTGCCAAAGACTACGCGGCGCAGCCGGAAAATACCATCATCGTCTCGCCCGACAATCGCAGCCGCCGTCAGATCAATGAAGCCGTGCGCACCGAGTTGCGGCAGAACGGAACGCTGGCGGCTGATGGGCACGAACTGCGCGTGCTCGATCATCGCTCCGATATGACCGGAGCCGACCGCACCTGGGCGACGCGGTACAACGTGGGCGACGTGCTGCATTACAACACAGGCAGTAAAGCTGAAGGCATCGAACGCAACAGTTACGCCCGTGTCCGGGATATAGACGCACGCGCTAACACGCTTACCGTCGAACTCGAAAACGGAGCCTCCGTAACCTACGATCCGCGCCGACTGCGGGGCGTGAACGTCTTTACAGAGAGCACACGCGAGTTTTCGTCCGGCGACCGCATTCAGTTCACCGAGCCCAATAAGACACTCGGCGTTGCCAACCGGGATCTTGGCACGATCACTGCAATCGACAACAATCAAATGACTGTGCGCCTCGACGGCAAGCAGCCGCGCGAGATTACCTTCGACACTGCCCAATTTCGTCAGTTCGACCACGGCTACGCGGTCACATCGCACAGCTCCCAGGGATTGACTGCAGGCCGCGTGCTTGCCAACATCGACACCGAATCGAGCCGGATGCTCATCAATACACGCCTCGCTTATGTCGCTGTCTCCCGCGCCTCCGAAGATGTCCGCATTTACACGAACGATGCCGAGACACTAGGCCAGCGGCTTGCCGCCGACATCTCGAAGACCGCTGCGGTGGATTTTCGTCCGCCCAGCATGACTGAACAGGCGCGGGAAGCCGTTCAACTCTTCCGTGAGCATCAACCGGCCACTGCGACCGAACGCCTTCAGCAGCAGGGCCGAGTCCACGAGTACCAAAACCAGGACCACCGCCTTGCGGCGGTTGCTCTGGACTACGCGGCGCAACCGGATCGGACTGTTATCGTCGCTCCCGATGTGGCGGAGCGACGGGAACTGACCCAGTTGATTCGCGCCGATCTTCGCAGCAATGGACGGCTTGCCTCGGAGGAGCATTCTGTTTCGGTTCTAGTTGAGAAGAAGTTTCCGAATCCGCGCTTCACCGAAAACTACAGGCCCGGCGACGAAATTCACTTTCGCACCGGCAGCCCTGCACCTGAGGGCATTCCGCACAACAGCGTTGCACGTGTTCTCGAAGTCGATGCAGACAGGAATACGCTGACCATCGAAACTGCCGATGGCGGGCAGGTCACTTACAATCCCGCCCAACTCCGGAGCCAGACCAACCAGAGCAAAGTTTATAGGGAAGAGCCGCGAGAGGTGGCGGTGGGCGAGCGCATCCGGTTTACCGCGTCAGAGAAAGAGAATCACATCCGCACTGGCGACTTCGCCACCGTGGAGCGGATCGAGCCCGATCTTTCCGCTCGGCTCGACAATGGCAAGAGCGTCGATCTCGATTCGGAGGCTGCCCGCCATATCGACTACGGTTATGCCGTCGAGGCCGCCGGAAACCTTGCCGCCGACCGGGTGATTCTGACTGGCGAGGCCGCGCGACTTGCGGGTTTGGAGAATGACCTGGCAAGGCTCAATCCCAACTTGCGTGAGCTTTCCATCTACACGTCCGATGCCTCTAAGGCTCTCCAAGTTGATCTTGCACAGCGTCCCGCCGCAGCCGAGACGCTATCGAAGCTGCTTGCCGACACTGCGAATGTCGGCATTGCGGAGCCTTCAATCGCGGAGGCCATCATCGAGGAAATTGGGCTGCATCTCTGAGAAAAGCTTGTGTGCAGCGACCTGCTTCAAACGCCGTAGCGGCAAGTCATTCTGTTGCTTAAGGCGCATCGGACAAATTCCATTGTGCTTGGTGACATATCAGAACTAGTCAATCTGATCTTTGCTGTTGCACGGCAAAGGTCTTGGCCAGGATTCAAAGCCTTGATGGAATTGAGGGTACTCAAAAAGGCGCTGAACAGATCCTGAATAATTGATCTTGCTACACCGACTCGTTACTGGTTGTTTGCCAAGCTAACCAGCGCGCCGCTCGCTCCCGCGCCTTTTGTGCTTCTTCGGCTGAAACCACTACCACTCTGTAAGGAGCGGAGTTACTGAGCGCATTCACAGGCTTTGCGCTCTCCTGGACTTTGGCTCCCGTTTGCCGATTGCTGTGCCGACGCCCGAGATCTTGTGCGCGCTTCGGTCCAAAAGAAACTAAAGCATCTTCTCCAGCAATCGGCAGTTCCGTCGTCGCTTCTGGCCGGATGTGAGTCATCGGTACCGTCATTATCCTACCGGAAGCGGCAGGCAAGTCAGCGGCCTTTCTCCCTTGATTCGTCCTTGGCCGTGCAAGTTTCTGATGCGCTTGAACCTTTCGAGTGAGTGCCGTGGTGGAGGTGGTCAAAGCTGCCTTCGTGACTTTAATCGGCGCTTGCTTACGCGCTACATTGTGCCGCCTGGCAACTTCATCCGAGCCGTCAAGCAGTTCGCGCGCCTGCCGCAGACAAAGAAGATATGCGTCAATCGCAGTGATGATTTCAGCGGTGGACATTAGCCTAATTCTATAGGCAGGCGCCAGACTGGCGAGAGCACGATCGCAGCAATCTCTTGCGATAATCGTGGGCTCTGTGACCGCGGTCACGAATCTGTGTCAACCGGCGACAGAACCTGTCTTTGCGCCGCGGTGTGCGGTTCTTCCCGTATGCAACGTGTTACAGCTTCTCATTTGGCGCAAGAAGCAAAGTCGTAGCCAGGCGGTTTCGTCCCTCGCGTTTGGCTTTGTACAAAGCTCCATCGACGGCTACCAACAGGGACTCGGGCATTCGTATCGTTCCACCAACCATCGCCAGGGCCGTAGCCACGCCTATGCTGGCCGTGACCCATCCTCCCCCGTCCAGATTCTCAGCATGAGGCAGGTGCAGCGCGGCGATGGCCCCAAGAATCTCTTCGGCAACATTTGCCGCACCATCCAAATCCGTGTCATAGAGAATTACTCCAATCTCCTCGCCGCCGTAGCGAGCGACAACATCTCCCGGGCGGCGCACCACATTCTTGATGGTTGCGGCAACGACACGCAGACAATCATCTCCCACCGTGTGGCCGTAATGATCGTTGAGTTCCTTGAAATGATCGAGATCGAGGAGCAACAGAGAGATTTTAGTTCCCTCCCGGAGGGTACGCCGCCATTCACGATTCAAAGCCTCGTCAAACGCGCGTCGGTTTGCCAGCCCGGTCAGCGCATCCGTCAGAGCCTGTGCCGCGAGTGCGTCTTCGAGTTTCTTGCGATCTGTGATGTCACGGACGATCACTACCATAGCGCCCTCAACACTGGGGTCAGGAGAATGAATGACGTGGGCATTGCCCTCCATCCATAGCAAAGTGCCGTCTTTCTTTCGCATCCGAACGACGGTTGTTGCCTGCTCCGCCTGCCCCAAATTGAGTTGCTTTACCGATGCTTCGATCAGCGCCATGTCTTCGGTCAAAACCAATTCCTCGGCCGGCTTGCCTATCATCTCCTCGGGGGTCCAGCCCAGGATGTGCAGACTAGAGGGAGATGCATAGGTGGAGCGCATATCTGGTCCGACCTGCAAGATCAGATCCATGCTGTTTTCGGCAAGGAGTTGGAAGTCTGTCTGACTTGATGAAACGACGAGACCACTACCAATGGGGGAACCCTCATCGTGCCCCTGGCATTGATTCCATAGCTTCCGCAACAGTCTTATTGCCTGGGTGATCGGCATGCCTCTCCTCCATTCCCGAAAGTTGCGCCAGACCCGTGCTGACATAAAGCTCACACGCGGGAAATCGGATCGATCTTCAAACAGAACAACTTTGGGGCTATCACATCGAGCACCGGACCGAAATGACGCGAACGGACCAGTTCGCTCCTATCGGCCGATGCATGAAGCCACTCTATCAAGTTCTGGCGAGAGCCGTCTGCACGGAAGTAAGCACGCGTAGCTACCATCAGAATTTCTGAGTGCTTCTTCGCTCTTTCAGCGAACATCTTGATGTTCAGAAGTGTTCAATGCCTCTTTGAATGCCTTCCTTGTAGGCATAGTCAAAGGCGTTTTCGGGCGTATGCATAACAGCTAGACTGTCTCTGTGCTCATCCCGACGTGGGTAGGACAGACCTCGCTCACGGAGACGAGGTTCCGTCCTCCCTCTTTGGAACGATACATGGCCTCATCGCATCGATGAAAAAGTTCGTCCGGCGTTTCATCCTGACGGCTCTGCGCCACTCCGATGCTGATTGTGATCTGGGCACCGCCTGGAAGACCCGTGAGATTTGCAACCTCCGTACGGAGCCGCTCCGCGACCTCTTCCGCTTGTGCCACAGTGGCATCTTGTAGCAGCGCAATGAACTCTTCGCCGCCGATGCGGGAAAGTACATCGGAAGGACGCAGGCCTACTAGCAATGTACTGCTCACCTTCTGGATCACGCGATCACCAGCCAGATGTCCCCATGTGTCGTTGACCACCTTGAACCGGTCGATGTCCAGTAGCAGGAGCACAAGAAATCTGCCCGTGTGGTTAGCCCGGCGCAGTTGCCTCGTCAACGTCTCTTCGAAAGCGCGCCGGTTTAGCAAGCCGGTAAGACTGTCTGTCCGCGCGACCATCTGTAAATCTCTGCGGTGGATGCATAGCGCCAACCAGATCAATCCGCATCCGGCAATGAGGTTAAGCACCATGATTGCGTAGCTGAAGCCGAGTTGAATGAGATCGATATGGGCGAAGTCACCGGGTGGAAACCATACTGCCAGCACGGAGCGAAGCGTGTATTGAGCCACGATCAGTATTTGCAGCCACGCCAGGGCTACGGTAGGAAATCGCAGGGTGGACACAAGCCCCGCAAAGCGCGCCGGTGGGTTTTCTGGTTGGAAGAGCAATAGAGCCGTGGCGGCAGAATAAACAGCGCTGGTTCCGCTGTAGATCAAAATGCGCACAGTCAGTTCTGGATGAAGATAGGTGAAATAGCCATTCGTGACAAATGAGACCACCAACAGTCCGATTCCCCAGAACAGAAATCGCATCCGAACGGCCAGCGTCTCCGCCGTCGCACAATAGATAAGAAGTGAACTGGCAAAAAGCGCCTCATCGGCCACCAGTATCGTTATCCAGGCAGGCGCAAAAGGGCGCATCGCCAAGAACAGAACACCCATCAGCCCCAAAAATAGTGCCCAGCTTAGCCGATCTACTCCGCGAAGTCCGGGAACGCTTCGGGCGCCTATGCGGCAACCCAGCAGCACAAGAGCCAAGGTCGCTGCGTATCCACACATCAGATACGTCATGTACATATTGGACAGCGTCACTCCTCCGGTGGGAACCAAACTCAAGTCTAATTCGCCGAGTTCTTCTCAGGTTTCCAAGACTCTCGAATGTTGATGCGTAATGTCCATGTTGTCACAGTACCGTCATGGACGCCAGACTGTCCCCAGCCGGAACCGGGCCATTCTTCTCGTATCCGATATTCGTCTTTGGAAATATCTGGGCAGGGCCGCGGCGCAATTATTCATGCGTCAATGGAATGGAAAGCCCAAGCTCCGCAGAAGAAACAGAGCTTGGGTCAATGTCCCTTAAGCAACACGCCGCACTAAATCTTCAGGAGATTGCGCCAAAAGCAGGAGAGAAGCTCTTCGTAGTTTGTGTCCGCTTCTCCAACATCTTTCTTTCCTCGATTTCTTCGCCGATATGAAACTGCCGGATCACGCCGTCCATATCGTTGGCAAGCTCGGAAAGGTTGCGACTGGCTGCCGCAGCATCCTCGGCGGCTTGTGTTCCTTCCGTGGCGAGATTGGAGAGATAACTCGCCGACTCGGCGATTTCACGCGAAGCTGCCGTTTGCTCGGTAGCTGCCGTGGCGATCATCGAGATCTGCCCCTCTACTTCGTTCGCCGATTCGATGATCATCTCCAGACTGCTAGAGGCATCCGCCGTTTCCTTCATGCCTGACTCAACTGCTTCGCGGCTGTGCGACATCACGTCGAGCGTCTGTGTCGTCTCTTCCTGAATACTACGAATTGTCCCGGAAATCTCACTCGTGGCGCTCTTCGTTCGCTCGGCGAGACGTCGTACCTCACCAGCCACCACGGCAAATCCTCGTCCATGCTCACCGGCGCGCGCTGCTTCAATGGCCGCATTCAAGGCCAACAGATTGGTCTGCTCGCTGATCTCGTGAATGACATTGACAACCTTGCCGATCTCTGTCGAGCTGCGGGCCAGTGTCTCCATCTTTTCAGCCACCGTATTGGTGGCTGAAGCAATACGCTCCATCGTTGCGTTGGCCGATCGCATGACATCGCCACCCTTTTTGGCCATCTCCGCCGAACTGCGGCTTGCAGACACTGCATTCTCTGCATTCCTGCTGATTTCTCCAATCGTCGCCGTCATCTCCTGCGCCGCTGCAGCGATCTGATTGGTCTTGCCCGACTGCATTTCAGTGCTTGACCGAGTCTGATCGGCGTGCTGGCTCATCTGTTCAGCGGCAGCCGAGAGTGTCTCCGCTCCTTGAGCGATGGTCTGCAGCACCTTCTGCATAGCCCCGACACTGATGTTGATGGCCATCGAGAGCCGCCCGACCTCGTCTTTGCCCGAAGCTTCCACTCGTGCCGTCAGGTCCTTGCCGGCCAGCGCCTCAAGCGCCTCCGTAGCGCGCAACAGAGGAGGAACGATCGATTTGGTAAGGACCATGCCGACAATCGCGCTGAGCAAAACCGTAACGAGAACCAGCACAACAGCAGCCACTACCAGGTTGTGAATCAGCCGGACCGCATGATCTCCTTCTTCTGAGCTGGCTCGGCTGTTCAGGTCAAGATCTGCCTGTGCGGCTTCCATTGTCGCCACATATGTCTTGAACATTTCTGGTCCCACCAGCAATTGCTCGGCTTCATCCTTCTTCCCGGCCGCCACCAACTCCTGGACACGACTGTCAAGCGCGATGTATGTCGTCACATTTTGACGCAGAGCATCGTAAAGCTCCCGCTCGCCCGGATAGGAAATCATCGATGCATACGCTTCGATGGTTTTGTTGTAGGAGTCGAGTGCGCTCATGCGCTTCTGCGAATAATACTGTGTACACTCACTGTTCTTGCAGAACAGCAGGTAGCCTTCGGCTCGCCGAGTATCCGACAGCGCTGTACGGATGGTGAAAACCGCTTTCATCGAAGGAATGGAGTTTCCGACAACATCGTCGACTACCGTTTTGATATTAAGGAAACCAAGCAGGGCCGCAGTTCCCAGGATGGCGGTCAAGAGACAGACAATGCCAAAGGCATAGCCCAATTTGCGTGCGATGCGAAGATCGCGCAGGATCGACATCATGTTGGGGCCCTTTCAGCGCTTACAAGTTGTTTCGGACGGCGAGAAACCTACTGGTAGTTCATCGGCAAGACGGTCGTCGGGGGTGAGGCCGCCTAGCGTCAGTATTGACAGCCAAGAACTTTCTTATTCCCGTTGTGGGCGCTCGCATGGCTAACTCGTAGGGAGTTGCCGTCAAACGACAGACAGCCTGGTGAGAGACTAAGGATGATGCGATGCGAAATAGATTTGGCACGAGGATCAATTGAGATTCGCCATCAATCTCCTTGCCACGGACTTCA
>Ga0371490_1001213_pt1 | contig 13990 bp, 13 predicted proteins | sample MB2SIPfraction_FD_207959 | JGI IMG/M metagenome (GOLD analysis project Ga0371490, IMG submission 207959) | Lab enriched peat soil microbial communities from McLean, Ithaca, NY, United States - MB28FN SIP fraction | ecosystem: Environmental > Terrestrial > Soil > Wetlands > Peat | place: USA... | reverse complement strand
AAGTCGCCCGTGAACCACGCCAACATTCCCTATACCTGCGGACGCTGCCACGGGCAGAAGTTCCTGATGGAGCAGAACGGCCAGAGCACGCAGCCGTTTGTGAGCTACCAGGAGAGCGTGCACGGGCGCGCCGTGGAAAAGGGTTCGGAGAAGGCCGCGGTCTGCACCGATTGCCACGGCTCGCACACCATTGTGGCGGCCAGCGATCCCAAGTCGCCGATCTCCAAGTTTGCGGTGCCGGTGACCTGCGGCAAGTGCCACGCGGATGTGAGCAGCCAGTTCAAGGCCAGCATTCACGGCCAGGCGTTGACGCGCGGCAACCAGATGTCGCCCAACTGCACGGACTGCCACGGCATCCACTCCATCAAGGCGCACAACGATCCCAACTCCCCGGTCTCGGAGCAGAATGTGGCCCGGGATACCTGCGCGCGCTGTCATGAGGGCGTGCGGCTCTCCCAGGAGTACGGGATTCCGGGCAACCGGGTGCAGAGCTATATGGACACCTACCACGGGCTGGCCTCCAAGGGCGGCTCGGTGGTGGCGGCCAACTGCTCCAGCTGCCACGGGGTGCACAACATCCTGCCCTCTTCCGATCCCCACTCCACGGTGAACCACGCCAATCTGGAGGCCACCTGCGGCAAGTGCCATCAGGGCGTCTCGCAGAAGTTCATCCAGACCAAGGTGCACCAGGAAGGCGGTTTGGCTGGCGATCTGGGCACGCGTGTGACCGGTTGGGTGCGGATCATCTACATCGCGCTCATCTTTGCGGTGATCGGCGCCATGTTCCTGCACAACGCCATCATCTGGCGGCACAAGGCGGTGGCCATCCGGCGCCTGCAGAACCCCATGATGACGCGCATGACCACCCACCAGCGCTGGCAGCATCTGGTGCTGCTGAGCAGCTTCATCGTGCTGGTGATCACGGGCTTTGCGCTCAAGTTCCCCTACACCTGGCTGGCGCAGAACTTTGGCATGGGCGAGCATACCCGCGGCATCATCCACCGCATTGCCGGCGTGATGCTGATGGGCGCCGGGGTGTACCACATCTTCTACCTGGCCATGCTGGCCGAGGGCCGCAAGCTGATCCGCGACCTGATGCCGCGGCCCAAGGACGCGGTAGATGTGGTGGGCGCCATGTTCTATTACCTGGGCCTGAGCAAGACCAAGCCGCAGTATGGCCGCTTCAACTACGCGGAGAAGGCCGAATACTGGGCGCTGGTGTGGGGCACGGCCTTGATGGGCGTGACCGGCACCATGTTGTGGGCCAAGGTCTGGGTGGGCAACGTGGTGGCCCGCTGGTGGTTGGATGTGGCCACCGCGGTGCACTTCTATGAAGCGATTCTGGCCACCCTGGCCATCGTCGTGTGGCACTTCTACCAGGTTTTCCTGGATCCGGATGTGTACCCGATGAACTGGGCATGGTGGGATGGCAGAATGCCAGTGGAGCAGTACCGGCACGAACATCCACTGGATACCGAGAGTGTGGAAGCGGCACAGCAAGCCGGCCGCCCGCAGGACGAAAGCAAACTGAACCCTGGAAAGGATGACGAAGAATGAAGAAGACCATGATGTTGCTGGCCATGCTGGCGGCGTTTTCGATGATCGCGTTCGCCGAGGATGGCGGCGGAATCTACAAGGCCAAGTGCCAGATGTGCCATGCGCCCGGCGGCGCGGGCACCAAGATGGCTCCCAAACTGGCGGGCACGGCCAAGAGCAGCGACCAGATTGTGGCCCTGCTCACCAAGGGCGGCGCGCCCAAGGGCATCCACGTGAAGCCGTTCAACGGCGTCGCCGGCGCTGACGCCAAGGCCGTGGCGGAGTACGTGAAGAGCCTGAAGTAGCACGACCGGCAACAGAAGCAGCAGGGAAGGGCGCGGAACCGCACCGGGACCGCGCCCTTCGTGTCTCTCGCCGGCGCGTTAAAATAAAAAGAACAACCGAAGGGTGATGGAGTTCACCCGGAACCGCTACCGGAATCCGTGTAGCTGATGACTCCTGGCAGGCGGATTCCGCCCCGCTGTCATCGCGCGACTCCCCTGCAAGTTCCATCGAGAGGAGACGGACTTTGCAAAAATATTTTTTGATTGCGCTCGGCGGCGCACTGGGGTCGATTGTGCGCTACTGGATGGGATCGACCATCTCCGGCCGCTTCGGGGTGCGGTTTCCGTGGGGCACGTTTGTGATCAACCTGACGGCCTGCCTGATTATCGGCTTCACCCTTACGGCGTTGGGCAAGCGCGCGGGATTGAATCCGGCGTGGCGCTATCTGCTTCCCATCGGCTTCATCGGTGCATACTCGACCTTCTCGACGTACGAGTGGGAGACGCTCTCCACGCTGCGTTCGGGCGCCGTGCTGCTGGCTGCGCTCTATGCCGGCGGCAGCCTGGTGCTGGGTCTTGCCGCCACCTGGCTGGGCGCGGTGGTGGCGGAGCTGATCTAGGCATTGCCGTCGTACCCTGGCCCATGAACCTGGGCAGTGAGTGCAATGGATCGCTGTGCACGGGGCGCTTGCGCGATCCATCCCATTGGTGCTTCAATGCCACGGTTGGGGTTCGGGCGCGTGGTTGCGCTCTGCACCGCGGCCGAACGAAAGGAGCATGCATGCTTTCCACGGGCAAGGCTGTGAAGGTGACCATTTATCTCTCCGACGGCGCCAAACATCATGGAGTTCCGGTGTACGCCTCGGTGCTGGATTACTTGTTCAAGAGCGGCATTGCCGGAGCCACAGTGCTGAAGGGCGTGGCCGGCTTCGGAGCCAAGCATCGCATGCACTCGGCCCACATTCTGGAGATCAGCGATCTTCTGCCGGTGCTGGTGAAGTTCATCGACACTCGCGAGAAGGTGGAGGCGGTGCTGCCGCATCTGCAAGAGCTGACCGGGACGGGGCTGATCGAGGTGGAAGAGATCAACATCGTGGTGCCGGTGCGCGATTAGAGCAGAATCCGAATTGCTGTCCCCAGGGGCATTGCACTCTGGTTGCCGTGACCAACAGGAAACGGCAACACGGGATGAACTTGCCAGGGGATACCTATTCGGATTTTGCTTTAGAGCCGGTTATTTGAGCTGCAACGGGGTGCATCGCCGGCGATGCACCCCGTTTTTTGTCTGCGGACGGCGGCTGGCTGGGCGGTCAGAGGGGATGGGAACGGAGTTCTCCACGGCAAACGGGCCTTGAACCGCAACTTTTCACCGGGATTGGTGTCAACAAAAACAAAGGCTGAGTGATGCGGGCCATATAAGGCCGGCCGGAGGCGGTGGGATGGTCCCGGCTTCCGGGAGCGGGAAGAAACCGATCCCGCCCGCTGCGCATCCATCTAGATAACTGCGTTCACACTGAAGAAACTGGGAGGGGGAACACCGGCGGTGCTTCACACAGGCACAGTTCTGCATCCGATGCGGCGGTTGGGCGTCCTTGCACTGTCTCTGCTGCTGTTGGGGATGGTGTGCGGGGTGCGCAGCCAGGCCCAGGGGGCACTGCTGATGGAGGAGCCCTACGGCTTCTTCGGCGCCCTGAATCCCACCGGCCACAATGCCGTGTATCTGGCCCAGGTGTGTGCTCAGACCCCGGTAAAGTTGCGCCGCTGCCACCAGGGTGAGCTGGGCGTGGTGATTGCCCGCTACCAGGGCATCAAGGACTACGACTGGATTGCCATGCCGCTGTTTCCGTATCTCTACTCGGTGGAGAATGCGGCCGACGTGCCCGCACATGTAGACCCGCAACTGGTGGGCAAGCTGCGCCAGCAGTATCGCGAGCGCAGGCTGATGTCGCTGGGGCCGGATCTGCCCGCGGGAGGATTCTTCCACGGTGGATGGAAGGAACTGGTGGGGGTCAGCTACGAGCGGCGCATCTACGCCTTCCGCTTCAACACCACCGCGGAGCAGGACGATCACCTGATCGCCTTGCTGAATTCCGGGCCCAACCACAGCCGCTTCAGCCTGTTGTTCAACAACTGCGCCGACTTTGCGCGCGAGCTGCTGGACCAATACTTTCCGGGCACTTTTGACCGCTCCGTCTTCCCCGATGCGGGCATGACCACGCCCAAGCAGATAGCCTACAAGCTGCGCAAGTATGGACGCGAGCATCCGGACGCGGGGCTGGAGGTGTTTGTGTTGCCGCAGATTCCCGGTCTGCACCGGCATTCCCACTCCAACAAGGACGTAGCCGAGTCGCTGGTGACCACGGTCTATGCGGTACCGCTGGCCGTCGTCTCGCCGTATCTGGTGGGTGGGATCTTTGTGGACTACCTGGTGCGCGCCCATCGGGGCGTGATCCCCAAGCATCCGGAGAGGTTGGATGCCGCCCATCTGCAGCCGTTGACAGGCGCACCCGGGGGCGTGGAGAATCGCGCCAGCGCCGATGTGCAGGCTGCCGGCGTGGCGCACGCGTCTCCGCCGTCCGTGGAGACGAATGTCCGAAAGACTTCCAGCCTGCGGGAAGGCACGGTTCCCAATGAGTGAGAGTATTCCTCAGAATCTGAAAAACCACGGGCGCGTGGATCCGCCGTATCACTTCTTTCTCTTCGGCATTCTGGTGGTGAACCTGGTGTTGGTCTCCATCCACATGTTCCGACATCCTTCATTGTTAACGGGCTGGCTGCTGGTGCTTTCGGTGGCTGTGTTTGTGCTGTTTTTCAAGATCCGGCTCTATCCCATGAAAGTGCAGGACCGGGTGATCCGGCTGGAAGAGCGGCTGCGGCTGCAGGCGCTGGCCCCGGCGGAGTGGCATACGCAGATCTACCGGCTCACGGAAGACCAGCTGATCGGGCTGCGTTTTGCCGCCGACGATGAGGTGGTGGAACTGGCCAAGCAGGCTCTGGAACAGAATCTGGACCGCAAGCAGATTAAAGAGCGCATCCAGAGCTGGCGCGCGGATACCTTCCGCGTGTAATGCCCTCCGGTAACATCGGCTTCCGTCTGCCTGGAATTTTTCCTACCGTATTGCGGGAGAACGGCGGTAGAATCCTCTGCGGATTCGAATTCGCTGTTCGAGAGGTAGCGGAGATGGAGTGTCCCGAGAGCATGCTGGAGAAGCTGGCGGCAGAGGTGCGGACGCTGGAGGTCCAGGTGACGCATTTGAACGTGAAGGTGGGCGAGCAATGCCCCGATAGCGGTGTGCAGCATGAGTTCAACCGCATCAAGGGAGAGTTGAAAGCGCTGGAGCGGGAGATCGACGAACTGCGGGCGCGTTCGAGCATGGTGGCAAGCAATTAGTCTTTTTCTTTTTTTGATCGAAGAGCGGCGCAGACTACGGTCTGCGCCGTTTTTCTGCCTTGTGGGGCGCTCACGAGCGTTTGAACTGGCGGCGGATGGCAAGGGCGAAGAGACCGGCCAGGGTTGTGGTGAGCAGGATTTCGAGCAACGCCATCATGCGGCCCCAAGGATAGCTCGGCATGTAGCGCAGCTCCTTCTGGAAGCCTGCAACCGAGAGTGAGGTCATCAGGCCGTGCAGCGCCACACCAAGTAACCCCTGTGGGTGCTCGTCCGGATGCGCGGCAAAGAAGACCGGATAGTTCCAGTAGTTCAGATGGTTGAGGGCGGTCGCGATCTTTTCGTCGGGCGGATTGAGAGAAAGCCCGGTAGCCGGATAGATGCCCAGCAGCGGATAGAGGAGCGAGAAGGCGAGGAGGAAGCCTGCAAGCCAGAGCAGCGCGCGGGTATAGCTCTCGCCGTATTCGCTCGCGTATTTGTAGAGCGCGACGAGGCTCAGATTCTGATCCAGCCAGCGCATCGGTTTCCGACTCCAGCCGCTATGGAGGCGTTTCATTTCCATTTCGCCGTAGTGCCAGTGGCCTGCAGTCCAATAATCGCCTTTTGCATCGTAGTTGCGCTTGAGTTGCTGGTAGGTTTCGGCGATCAGGGCGTAGTTACGCCCGTTGTGGCTGCCTTCGTTGCTTTTCAATTCGGCTGCATATAAGAGATCGACGCTCTCTTCGAAGAGGCAGAAACGTGTCGCTGTGCGGCGCCGCCACTCGGTCAGGGTGAAATCGAGGCTGGAGACGTCGGTATTGTAGAAAAGCGCATGGCTCAAGTTGGTGGTGTGGAACTCGATCTGTCCAGGATGAGCGATCTTGACGTCGGTGAAGAGTAGTCCTGGCTGGAGAGAGGAATCGTAACGAAACTTTGTCTCGCGAAAGGTAGCTGCATCCGAAAAGGTGGCTTGTCTGAAATCTGCTTCTTGGGTGAAGGTGGCCCGACTGAAGTTGGCGTTGTGCGCGAAGGTGGCATGATGGAAGTCGGCGTCCTGGGGGAACTCGGCTCCAGTGAAGTTGGCGTTCTGTATGAATGTGGCGTGACTGAAGTCGATGCTCATGAAGTTGGCGTGTTGCGTGAAGGTGGCATCACTGAAGTCGACGTTCTCCGTGAAGGTGACTCCCGAGAACATGGCGTTCTTCCGGAAGGCAGCCCTGTTGAAGTTGGCGTACTGGGTGAAGATGGCCCCACTGAAGTCGGTTTTTTGCGCGAAAGTGGCTCTATAGAAGTCGGCGTTGTTATGAAGGGTGGCTCCGCCGAAATCGGCGTTCTGCGCGAAGGTGGCGGTATTGAATCTGGCGCTCTGCGCGAAGGTTACCCATGGGAAGTTGGCGTCCTGCTTGAAGAGAGCGCGACTGAAATCACATTCCGGCAGGAAGGTTCTCCCAGAATAATTGCTGGCGGGGAAGACAAAGAAGGAAAAATCGGCAACGATGTGATTGCGCTCCGCGTCGGCGAGGGTGCGCTCGAACTCCGCTTGAAAGGCGTCGTTGGACTTTTTCGGGTCCATGGTGTGCATCAAGCAGAGGGGGACTTGCTCGCGGCCTGAGACAGAGTGAATCTGCCGGCCGCAAGGCTTTTCATCGGCCATCTTGACTCTGCAGCGCGGTTCGGGCTCGGCGGCTTCTGGGGTGGGAGGAGTGTCGGCCACGGTTCGTTCTCCGGGGTGGTACGGTTGGTTTCCGAGTTCGATGACAATGTATCCGAGGCGAGAGGAATTGAAAAGAAGATTCGTCGTGTTCCGGTCGCTCGGGATGACGGCGTTGGTTGGCGCTCATGTCAGGGCCTGAAGGTCCCTGCTCCTTCCGTGAAAACACAAGAGGCGGACTCCTTGCGGAATCCGCCTCTTGTGGGCTGGCTTGTGGCTGGCCTGGTTGGCTGGCTGACTGGCGGCGGTTTGCGCCCCGTGCGAAGCGTGCCCCGCAGCCAGGTCTTGTGGATGGTTCGGAAGATCCTCTCTTCGAATCCGGGTTGCCCCGGGCTTCGCAGCCTTTTCGAGCGGCTCAACCGAACCGGTGGACGACACGGCCCTTCTACCAACACCGCCCGCGGGTTAGCGATCGGTGCAGGAGTAGCAGGGGTCGATGGAAGCTTGAATCAGCGGGGTGTCGGCCAAGCGCGCACCCTGCACCATCCAGCGCACGGCCGGCATGTTGGCGAAGGTGGGCGTGCGGACGTGGACACGGGCCGGGTTGCGCTGGTTCTCCTTGAAGCTGACCGAGTAGATGACCTCGCCGCGCGGGGCTTCCACGCGGCTTGTCGACGTGCCGGTGGTGAAGCGGATCTTGCGGTCGTCGCCGGTGTCGATTTCGCCCGGAGGCAGCTGTTGCAGGGCCTGGCGGATGAGTTTGCAGCTCTCCATGATCTCCAGGGCGCGGACCAGAAGGCGGGCCTTCACATCGCCGGCCGGCTGCACCGGAACGTCGAAGTCGAGCTCGGCGTAGGCCGCGTAGGGAGCGGCTTTGCGGATGTCCTGGGGAATGCCGCTGGCGCGGGCAATGGGGCCGACCACAGCGGAGCTGATGGCCTTTTCGTGGGTGAGCACGCCCACGCCGGTGCAGCGCGAGAGAGCCGTGGAGCTCCTGGTGAAGATGGGGATGACGGTGCGGACCATCTCCTTCTCCAGCTGCTCCACCATCTTCAAAATGGCGCCGGGATCTTCAATGTCGCGATTCACGCCGCCCACGCGGTTCATGGAGTAGTTCACGCGGTTGCCGCTGATGGCCGCCAGGATGTCCATCACCTTTTCGCGAATCTCGAAGCAGGTCATGAACATGGTTTTGAAGCCCATGAGCTTGGCGGCAATGCCGGCCCAGAGCACATGCGAGTGCAACCGCTCGAGCTCGGCCATGATGACGCGGATGTACTTGGCGCGCGGCGGCGCTTCCACCCCGGCCAGCGGCTCCATGGCCTGGCAGAGCGTAAGCGTATGGATGAACGAGCAGATACCGCACACGCGCTCCATCAGGGCGTTTACCTGGATGAAGTTGCGGGTCTCGGCCAGGTGCTCGATGTTGCGGAAGTTGAAGCCGATGTGCAGCTCGGCGTCCTTGACGGTTTCGCCCTCGCAGATCATGTCCAGCTTGTAGGGTTCTTCCAGGCCCGGGTGATAGGGGCCCATGGGAATTTTGTAGCTCACTTGGCAGCCTCCTCGCGCAGATTCACGCCGGGCGTCGCGTCCGCGCGCAACAGCAGCGGCTCATAAGGCCGGCCCTCAAACTCGATGATGTATTGCTCGTGGATTTCGCGCTCGATCCAGTCCAAGGCCGGGCAAATGTCGAAGATGGAATCGATTTTTCTCTCCGCCAGGTCGTAGGTGAAGCCGAGCAGCGTTCCGTTGAGGTCCCAGTGGTACTCCAGGCGGAAGCCTTCGTCCTTGGGGAGCTGGTAGGCGGTGATGGTGACAAAGCGCGCGCCGACGGCGTTCATGGTTTCGGCCAGGGTGCGGATGCCGACGCCGGCCACGTTGAGCCACTGGGCTCCGCTGCGGGCTTCAAACTGGGCATCGATGCCGAGCTTCTGCGGAATGGATGCGAGATCGGTCATTGTGCGCCTCCGGTGGAAGATTCGGGAGCCGCAGCGGGCGCGGCGGGTGTTGCAGCGGTCTCAGCCGGCTTGGCGGCGGCGGCGCGGGCCGCGGGGGGCTTGCGCTGCATGGTGTGGCTCTCCTTCAGCTCGCCGTGCGTGGTGTAGATGGGCGGGGTCTCTTCTTCCTGCCAGATGGCTCCGTCCTTGCAGCCCTCCACGCAGCGGCCGCAGAAGGTGCACTGCCCGGGATCGTAGCTCCAGGTGTACTCGGTTTTGCCGCCCTTGAAGTCGATGGCGCGGCTGGTGCAGCGGCTCTTGCAGATGCCGCAGCCGATGCACTTGTCGGCATCGAACTTGACCAACCCACGGAAACGCTGGCCGATGGTGGGGCGGGCAGGGTACTGCAAGGTGCGGTTGCCGCCCCAAAGGTTCTTCCACAGCATGAGGAGAATGTTCATGGTTTAAGCCTCGCGATGACGGGAGCGGCAACGGTGATAATGGCCGCCAGGCCCGCGAATAGGAGCGTGCATTGCCAGTAGAAACGTACCGAGGAGTCGATGGCCAGGCGAGCAGTGGCCGATGCGACCACCGAGAGCAGCAGCACAATACCGAAGATGATGGCGACAAAGACCAGAGCCGCCAGCCACCAGATGGCGATGGAAGGCACGATCAAGGTGGCGATGAGGCCGGTGGCGGCAATCCATTCCAGGCCGTGGGAGAGTTCCCACATGGCCAGTTCGGCGCCCACGTATTCGGTCATGGGGCCGGCGTAGATCTCCTGCTCGGCGTTGGGCAGCGAGAAGGGATTCAGGTGTAGCTTGGCCGGCAGGCAGACCAGCAGAGCCAGCACGCCCAGCCAGCGCAGCGGCGTGTGCGGCAGCGTGGCCAGAGTCGCCAGGCTGAAGGTGTTCTGCGCGGCCGCGATGGAGATGATGGCCAAAAGAAACACCACGTTGTAGCTGACGCTCAGAATGGCTTCGCGGGCGGAGCCGATTTCGCCAAAGATGGAGCGCGAACTGAAGCCGGCGGCGATGATGCACATCGATGGGACTTCCAGCAATGCGAGCAGCAGGATCAGGTCGCCCTGGAAGCCGCCCGAGCGGGGCAGCACCGGGAGCAATCCGACTGCGCCGGCGGCTGAAGCCATGGCCAGCAGCGGCCACAGACGCATGAGCACGCCGGCCACGCCGGGCCGCTGCGGCGTATCCTTGCCCATCAGCTTCACAAAGTCGTAGAAGGGCTGCATGAAGGGCGGCCCGACGCGGCCCTGCATCAGCGCCACGGCCTTGCGCTCCACCCAGAGGAAGAACCAGGCCGCGGGAATGGCAAAGAGCAGACCCGGGAAGATGAGCAACCGGGCGAGAGCGGTAATCAGTGGGTAGTCAAGAATCATTGCTGGCCCTCACTGGCTGCGCGGAAGCAGGATTCGCCCGAGGCGTCGCCGACAATGACCGGCTGCCCGGCTGCGGGCTGGCCTTGGGCGGCCCGCTCGGCAAGAATCTCGGCGGCCTTGGCCACGCCCTGGATGATGGCATCGGGACGGGGCGGACAGCCGGGAACAAAGACGTCCACCGGCACATGCTTTTCCAGCGGCCCATCCAGCGTGCGGCTGTCGATGAAGACGTTGGTGGTGGCCGGGCAGGAGCCGATGGCGATGACCGCCTTCGGTCCGGGGATCTGGTCGTAGACGGTCTTCACCGCGTCCACGGCCTTGGCGGTAACCGGGCCGGTGACGCAGAGAATGTCGGCGTGACGGGGGCTGCCCTCCAGGCGCACACCGAGCTGTTCGGCGTCGTAGCGCGGTGTGAGGGAGGCGATCAATTCAATGTCGCAGCCGTTGCAGGAGCCGGAGTTCATATGGAAGAGCCACGGACTCTTGCGGCGGCAGGTGCACATCAGTTTCTGGAACGGATTCACTATTTCACCCCCATCAGCAGCTCGACGGCCTGCGGATAGATGCCGGCCACCAGCAGCGCGGCCACCAGCAGAACGATTACGGATTTGACGGCGAAGGGCTCGCGGGCCTCGGGCGCATCCTCGGGCTTGGGTCCCCACCAGAAGTTGGTGAGGGCCAGGACGTAGGCCACCAGTGCGGCAATCGACGAAAGAATAAAGAGGGCCATGGGACAGAGACCGATGGCATGGGCGGTAGCGTAGAGCCGCCAGCGGCCTACAAAGCCCAGCAGCGGCGGAACACCGAGCATGGCCAGCATGCCGAAGAGGAAACCGAAGGCCGAGAGCGGATAGCGCGCGGCCAGACCCTTCACCTCGCCGTCGAGTGCGCCATCGGCTTCAGGCGAAGCCAGGCAGATGAACAACAGCGCCTTGGCCAGGGCGTGGGTTGCGGCAGCGGCCAGGGCGCCGGTTGCGCCCAGCGTGGTGCCGGCCGTGACGCCCAGCAGCAGGAAGCCCACATCCTCCACCGTCGACAGAACCAGAATCCGTTTGAGGCTCTTTTGCGAGAGCATCAGCAGCGCGGCCAGGAAGCTGGTGGCAGCGGCAATGTAGATGAGCACGCCGTGGGGCTGGAGGACGCCGGGAACTTCACCGGCGCTGGCAAAGAACTCGCCAAAGGCGGCCATGTCGAGCACGGTGATGATCAGCGCCAGCAGCAGGGCGGGCAGCTCTTCGGCCAGGCTCAGCAACCAGAAGAAGACCGGCACCGCGGCCAGCTTGACGGCGATGGAGGTGATCAGCAGAGCGCGGGCCATCTCCGGCTGACCGTGCAGAAGCTCGCTGGCGATCAGCGTGGCGGCTGAGACCGCAACCGCGGCCAGATAGGTGACCTTGGCCGGCTGCGACTTGGCCGTTATCCAGACTCGAGCCACGGTGAGCACCGCAGCGGCTTCCAGCAGCGCGATGCGCAGCGTGGGATTGGCTACGATGAGGCCGGCAACGGAGAGTCCGCCCACCACCACCATGCAGATCCAGAGCGGCACCACGCAACCGCGGACCTTGACGGCCAGCGCGGCAATGAACAGCGTGAGCGCGGCCAGGCCGATGGCGGCGATGAGCAGGGTGAGCGGGGGCAGGGCCAGCGGTTCCACTGCGCCTGCGCCAGCCGGAACTGCCCAGCGGACCACCGCGAACAAGACAGCTGCAAAGACCACCAGTGCTGCGGCAGCCCTCTTTTCAAACCAGGCGACCACCGCGCCGAAGGCGGCCGAGATGGCCTGGATCACGCTCCATGCACCCAGATAAACGCCATCCACGTTGGTCCATTTGAAGAAGGATTGCCAGTTCTGCTGAAAGATATCGGAAAAATCGCCTGCGGTGAGGCGCGTTTGGTCAGCCAGTGGCTCGCCGCCGGTAAAGACTCCTCCGCCTGCGCCCGCCATCGCTACATCGCCAGAGCGGCCAGCGGCCGCGATCAGATAAACGGCGCCGCCAAGAATGAGCGAAACCACGGCCAGAATCAGGCCGCCCACGGTGGAGAAGTTGCCGGCATCCGCCGAGAGGCCCAGCCATGTGACGTGTACGCCCGTGCCCAGGCCCAGCGCGGCAACCACTGGGTTGAGGAAGATGTTGACCGCAAGCTGCGGCGCGATGCCCAGAACAATGGAGCCCGCGGCCAGGAAGCCCATGCCCCAGACCATGGTTGGAGCGGATTCGTGCGCGTTCTTGGTAGCGTCGGTGAGTGGGCCCAGGAAGACCGCGCTGGTGGCCTTGGCGCCCAGGAAGACGGTGCCGAGGCTCACTGCCCAGGCAATCATCGCGGGCACGGCCCAGCCGGCCTGGAGCGCGGCAGCGTAGAGCATCCACTTGCTGGCAAAGCCGCTCATCAGCGGAATGCCCATCATGGAGCCCACGCCGATCATCCAGCTGAGCGTCGTCTTGGGCATCTTCTGGGCCAGGCCGCCCAGCTGGTTCATGTCGCGGGTGCCGCAGGCGTGCTGCACCGAGCCGGCGGTGAGGAACAATCCACCTTTGAAGAAGCCGTGATTCAGGCAGTGCAGCAGACCGGCGGCAATGGCCAGCGGTGTGCCAATGCCGATGCCCAGCATCATGTAGCCGATCTGGCTGACGGTGGAGAAGGCGAGCATGCGCTTCAGATCGGTCTGCACCATGGCGTACATAACGCCGACGGCCATGGTGATGGTGCCCACCCAGATCAGCGCGGCGGACCAGCCCGGTTGCCAGGGGCACAAGCTGTGCATGCGCGCGGCCAGATAAACGCCGGCCTTCACATAGCAGGCGGCGTGGAGCAGGGCGCTGACCGGCGTAGGCGCGGCCATGGCTTCCGGAATCCAGGTGTGGAGGGGGAACTGCACGCTCTTGGCCACCAGGGAGACGAGCAGGAGCACGAAGATACCGGTGGAAATGGACTGGCCCACCCTGGGGTCGGTCCAGATGGCGGTTCCGGCCCGGAAATAGATGACCAGAATGGCGGCCAGCAGACCGTAGCCGGCAATGTGGGTCATCAGGAGGACTTTGCGCGCACCGCGGACCGCCTCCGGATTGGTGTACCAGAAGCCGACCAGCGAGAAGCTGCACAGCCCGACCAGCTCCCAGAAGAGATAAAAAATAAAAAGATTCGCGCTGAACACCAGCCCGACAAAGCCACCGATGAAGACCAGCATTGCGGTAAAGAATCGGGTGGCAGCCTTCTCATGCGCCATGTAGCCGATCGAGTAGAGCAGGACCATCCCGCCGATGCCTGTTCCCATGAAGGCAAACAGGACGCTGAGCGCATCGACGTGCAGGACCAGCGCCAGAGGTCCATCCCAGGCGAAGAGCCGGAGGTCGGTGGACTGGCCATTCTGAATCAAGGGGATCAGAGCGGCGACCGAAACCATAGCCGGCAGGCAGCACAGGAAGGCAAGGATGCCTTTGGCCCGGGCGGAGCAGAATCGCGCGACAACGATCTGCAAGAGTGCACCCAGGAGCAAAGAGCAGGGAGCGATCAAAATAAGGGTCGCAGCGGTCATGGGCACCATGTTCCACACTCCTATGAACAACGCGATGTGATGATGCTCACTGCCTCATTGATCACTCGATACCCGTTTAGCGATTACCGTAATATGAGATCACGGAAGTTGGATTCCATTAAATAAAAGGCTTATGCGTTTTTCTTTCGGCGTATCGATCCAAACAAAATCGATATCTTTCTACTGATTACCATTTTGCGGTATTTGGAGTGGAGGCATTCAGAATTCGAGAAACATGTCTCTGAAAACAGTACGCCGTCTCATCATTGAATCAGTTCAGGACT
>Ga0371490_1001210_pt1 | contig 14019 bp, 11 predicted proteins | sample MB2SIPfraction_FD_207959 | JGI IMG/M metagenome (GOLD analysis project Ga0371490, IMG submission 207959) | Lab enriched peat soil microbial communities from McLean, Ithaca, NY, United States - MB28FN SIP fraction | ecosystem: Environmental > Terrestrial > Soil > Wetlands > Peat | place: USA... | reverse complement strand
TTGGCCGTCTCCTTCTTGTCGAAGAGCTGCTTCACCGTGTACGTGAACTCCTTGATGGGCGCATCGGGCGGCAACTTGCCGATCTCATTCTTCGCCACTTCGGCGGAATCCTCGTAGCCTCTGCTCTTGAAATACCCTCGCAGCAGGAAATTATGCTTCATGGCTTCCATGTTCTCCTGGAAGTCTGTGACGCCGGCCTGGGCGTGGAGCATGGTGTTGCGCATGGATCCGGTTGTCTGCTGCATGTCGTTGTAAAGCTGCTTATCGTTGACCAGCGCTCCCACCGTACCCTCGCCGCCATCAATCTTCGCGGTGATTGAGCTGAGATGAGCCGTCGCTATAGTCGTGTTCTGGATGGCTTGCTGGCTACTGTCAAGAATTCCGTCAGCCTTTTTGAGAAGGTCCGCCATCTCAAGCGGCTGTGTGCTCACAAGCAGATCACCATCCCGAACCTCGGGCGATCCAGCAGAACCAAACGAGATTGCCAGATACTGGTTGCCCAGCATTCCTTCGGTCTCAATGGTGGCAACGGAGTCCTTCTTGATGATCTCGTGCGTTGATTGAACGAGGTCCACCACTACGGTCACCTTGTCACTGGCGCCGTGCGGTAGTTCGATGCTGTGCACTGTCCCACTGTGGACTCCACCGACGCGCACCTCTGCACCCACGTCCAGGCCGGAGACGTTGCGGAACTGTGCCTTCACCTGGTACGTCGAGTTGAAGAGATCATGCTTGCTTCCAATGATGAAGATCCCGACAACTAGAATCGCCATTGTCGCAACAATAAAGCCACCCAGGCGCGCTGCTCTCGACATAAAGTCTCCTACGAATTCTTCAAGAACTCACACGCAAATTCGTCGTGACTGTCCTGAAGATCCTGAAATGTTCCTTCCACCGCGACCGTGCCCTGATTCAACAGAATAAGCCGGTCCGCGATGGTCCTTGCGCTATGCAGGTCGTGCGTGACGACGATGGAGGCCATGTGGTGCTCGGCCTGAAGCTTGAGTACCAGATCGTCAATCTCAGATGCGCTGATCGGGTCGAGCCCCGCCGTTGGCTCGTCGAGCAGAAGAATCTCCGGATCAAGCGCCAGCGCCCGGGCTAGGCCCACGCGCTTCTGCATTCCGCCGGAGATGTTAGCCGGCATCTTATCCAGATGCCCCTCCATGCCCACTTCCTTCAGTAATCGCCGTACGCGATCGCTTAGCTCGGAGGCAGTCATGCCGCTGTTGTGGTGCTGCAGCGGAAAAGCCACGTTTTGCTCCAGCGTTAATGAGTCGTAGAGCGCGGAATGCTGGAACAGAAATCCCATCTTCTTGCGATACACACCGAGCTGGTCGAGCGATAGTCCGGCAATGTCATCGCCATGTATGCGTACCGAGCCTGAGTCCGGCGATTGCAGCCCAATGATCAGCCGCAGAAGCACACTCTTTCCGCTGCCGCTGCGCCCCAGTACAGCCAGGGTCTCTCCGCGGTCCACGGTCAGGCTGACGCCCTTCAGGACTCTTTGTTCCCCGAATGCCTTAAAGACGTTGTCGACCGCGACAACCTGCGCGGAGGTGGCGTCGACGGCTTGCGGCTTGCTCGCGATGTGATCCATGGTGGCCATCGTCGTTTACGGGAAGAGAATCATGATGAGTTTGACGAGCACTACATCGGCCAAAATAACGAAGAGCGAAGACAAGACCACCGAACTGGTGGCGGCGCGTCCCACACCGGCGGCACCGCCGCGAGTGCGCATGCCCTGGAAACAGGCAACCGTTCCGATAATCAGTCCAAAGATGGCTGTCTTGAATGTGGGTGGCAAAAAGTCATTAAATCCCGCACCTTGGAAGCCGCTGGTGATGAACTGGTGAAACGACAGTGGTTCGATCAGGGCCAATGCAACCCAGCCCATAATCAATCCGCATAAATCAGACGCAAGAGTCAGCAGCGGCAGCATCAGAATGCAGGCCAGTATCCGTGTGGCGGCCAGCAGGCGATACGGATTCACTGCCGAGGCCTCGATGGCGTCAATCTGCTCCGTCACTTTCATGGAGGCAAGCTCCGCGCCAATGCCTGCGCCCACGCGGCCGCTTATAACAAGGGCTGTGATAATGGGCCCGATTTCATGAACGAGCGAATACACCAGCGCCGCAGGCAGCAGTGACCGCGCGCCAAAGCGAGTCATGCTTTCCAGCGATTCCATGGCGAGCACCGCGCCAATGGCCGCGCCCGCCAATGCCACCAGCGGCAGCGACTTCGATCCGATCTCATCGAGTTGCCGATAGAGTTCGCGGAATTCATACGGAGGAGTAACGGCAGCGCGCAGCACACGCCAGGCGAAGATTCCCATATCGCCAAACCACTCGAGGAAGATTGTGATCATCCACTTCGAGTCGCGTCCAGAAGGCAGCGAAAGTGGCCCAGGCGGCGCTGGGGCCGCTCCGGCAAGTGCGAGGGATGGGGTGTCACTCATGAGATGGCGCCGGCGCCGTTGGCGAGAGCTGAGGATTGGAGTGCATTCGCGTCAGCATGGAGTGTGGGCCGCTGTAAAAGAACTCCAGCAGAATATTCTGGCCGACATTTCCCAGCAGGTTGTAGTTACCCATCCGCAGTGCATCACGCGCGCCGTAGCTGTTGGGATACCAAAGGTAAACCGCGGTGATCGTGCCGGCATAGGGTGCGGCGAAGGCCGAGATGGAGAACGCACGGTGTCCGTCTCCGCCGTGGCGAGCTGTCACAGATGAGACGACCGCATGGCCCAGCCGCGGAAAGAGTCCCTTGCATTCGCAGCGGTAGTACAGAGTGTCTTCCTTCAGCGCTTCGGCTAGTCCATAGCGCGTTGACGTGGTGATGGCCGCAATGCCGAGGTCTGAGACAAAGCGCTTGCCATAGCCTGCCGCGCCTTGTCCCCAAGCAGATGGAGTGTTCTCCACCTGGCCGATGCCGGCCACTACTACGGCTCCGGCGATAGGATAGGGGCCAAAGGCGTCAAAGACGTAATTCCGCAGCTTCGTCGCCTGCGACGGATGCACATAGGTCAGGTCAATCGGCTCCGGAGCGTTGAGTTCCACCGGGCCGGGTACTTGCGCCGGTACAACGGGAGACTGAGCGCATGCCATTACGGAGCCAGCGCATACAACGACGAGGAGAAGTGCAGCGGGGCGTAATTTCATTCTGGAGTCTCCAAGAACATGATGCTGGCGTTCATTGAGGAAGTGGTGCTAAGAGTCGCCAACATGCGTGGCTCTACCTTGAAGCAATCAATGCTCGTTGCTATTCCGTAAGTCTGGCAGGGGTGGTACAGGAAAGCTGCTCACTATTGCTCAATCGTCGGGATGACTTTATCCAGGCGGCACTATCCGCAACGAAACAATACTCACAACAATGTATCTTCAGTGGTCATACTTGCACAGCCTATCCAGCGAATCTAACTTATCTTCTAGCCTGAGCGTGCGCACTCTGTTGATCTGCGCACAAAACTATGCGGTCCAGGAGAGCAGGAGATGAATTCGACACTATTCGTGATTGGTTGGCCCCGAATGGGGATTCGCATTTTGAGTTGGGTCAGTGCACTCTTCTTTACGGCCATGTAGCTTCTGGCTTTGTCATAGTCTTCCGGCAAGTGCTATATACACACAATATAAATTGATTGCTGGCTACGCCTGTAGCCGGATATATGCATTGGAGGAGTCCACTATTTCGGGTTCAGTGCCGGCTGGTTGCCACTCTGCCTGAAGGCCGCGTTACCTGTACCGGACTTCACCGTGAAATGTACCTCTGTGGCAGCATCGAGCAGCGGCGTATCATTCGCATCCACCTCAATTACAGTAATGATGTGTTCGCCGTCGCGTAGTCCGGTGAATGTATATTCAGTGGAGGATGTTTTTACCGGATCGCGAGAATCCAGCCGGATGATAAAGTTATCATCCCCGCCCGCGGGATTGGGACGCACTAACTCAAACATCAGGTTGACGTAGTTGTGCGTAAGTACCTGCTCGGAGCGCGGTTGCAGAATGCGTACTGCCGAGTTGCTGAGCTGGCCTGTACCTCCACCCAGTTGATCCGATGCCTCTATGGTCATCAAATTTGGTTGTGAGGCCCTGGCCGCCACGCTGATCCCCATCACTACCGGCACAATCAGGAACACAATCAATTTGTATTTCATGACCATATTCTCTCTTTCGTTCAAATGACACTTATGTTCTATTTCGGATTCTGATGCCTATGTTGTGAGAGCCCACATCTAACGTCGTATGCAGAAGCCGCCGGCAGGAATGTCTGCACGGCGGCCATTTATTACACGAACTGATGAGCATTCACCTGTCATTCAAACTCAGTCAGTTTATTCGGGCGACAGTCTAGCGATGTCCGCCGCCACCGTGCTCTTCACCACCACCGCCACCGTGCGATGCTCCGCCACGTGACGATGCATGCGATGCACTGGCATGAGCTGCACCACCGGAGGTGTGCGCCGTATTCGCGTGCGATGCGCCGCCGCTGCGAGCAGCTGTTGCATGCGATGCTCCGCCACGATTAGCCACTGCGTGTGATGCGCCACCGCGGTTGTTCGCGCGTCCTGCTGCCGGGCGCCCGCCACCATCTCTGCGGCCCGCTACATAGCGTCCGCCGCCACCGCCGTTAAAGCGATGTCCACCCCAGCCGTGGTTATAGCCCCAGTTGGCCCAGGGACCGACTCCCAGGAAGATGCCGTTGTAGAAGTAGCCCGGTCCGTAGAAACCCATGGGCGCGCAACCGTATGGTTCATACTCGTAGTATCCGTAAACGCAGACAGGCGGATTGACGCTGATGACAACCTGCGCGCTGGCCGCCGGCACAACGACCGGGGACGCGAGCAGAATTGCCATGCCAGCCAGTGCCAGGCCGCACATTGCCAGCCTGTATGCCCAAGGGGCCGTACTCTTGATCTTCAACATTTGGTAGTCCTCCATGTCAAGCCTTCCGAGCCTCCGCCTTGTGCTCGGAAATTCTCAGGGCTCCACTATCCCCCCGAAGCCGCAGGATTGCTGGCCAATATTGACCACCGCCGACATTCGAAGGTGTTCCGCTGAATCGAGGAGTACTGCGCGCTTGGCGAACCAGTGGTATCTTGATAAGCAGCGGCGCAGGGCTCATACAGTCGCACACAATTGGTATTGTTGTATTTCGACTGCTTGAATGCCTTGCCTGGAGACTATGACTACGGCTCCCAACCCCGAGGTTTTTCGCCAACTTCCCTCGATGGATGAACTGCTGCGCACGGAGGAGATTGCCGCGCTGGTGCACAAGTACGGCCGTCAGAATGTTCTGGAAGCGGCGCGCTGCGAGCTAAGTGCTCTGCGCACAAGGGTCGCAAGCGGTGCGATGAATGCCACAACGTTGAAAGTCGAGCTGGATGCTCTGCCATTGGCTGTCCAACTTCATGTCAACCAGTCTTCTGCCTGCTCTCTCCAGCGCGTCATCAATGCCAGCGGAGTCCTGATTCACACCAATCTTGGACGATCCCCACTCTCCCGCCGGGCGGTAGAGCGCATTACGGAAATTACCACCGGATACAGCAATCTGGAATTCGATCTCGACAAAGGTGAGCGGGGAGGAAGGAACGTCCATGCGCAGAGCCTCTTCGCGTGTCTCTTCGCCCGCCAGGGTCTCGAACACGCGCAGACGGCCGTGGTCAATAACAACGCCGCCGCTGTTCTGCTGGCATTGACTGCCCTGGCCGAGGGAGGCGAGGTCGTCGTCTCTCGCGGTGAACTGGTGGAAATCGGTGGCTCCTTCCGTATCCCTGATATCATGACGCGCTCCGGCGCCGAATTGCACGAGGTCGGCACCACCAACCGGACGCGCATCGCCGATTACGAGAATGCAATCAATGAGCGCACTCGCCTGTTGTTGCGCGTCCATCGCTCCAACTTTGAGATTGTTGGTTTCACCGAGCAGCCGACACTGGAAGAGCTGATCGAGTTAGGCCGCCGGCGTGGCATCCCCGTGATGGAAGACCTCGGCTCCGGCGGGCTGGTGGACCTGGCATCCTTCGGCATTCCAGGCGAGCCCAGCGTCTTTGATTCGCTGCGTGCCGGCGTCTCGATCGTCACGTATAGCGGCGATAAGCTGCTTGGTGGTCCGCAAGCCGGACTGATCACCGGAGAGCCCGCCTTGGTTGAGAAGGTCTGCAAGCACCCGCTCTTCCGCGCCCTGCGCGTGGACAAGCTCTGCTATGCCGCGCTGGAAGCCACCCTGCTGAGTTATCTGCGCGAAGAGTACGATGACATTCCGCTGCTGCACATGATGCGCATGACCGCCTCACAACTTCAGGCGCGATGTCAGGCACTCGCCACTGCCGCTCCCATGCTTTCTCCGCAGGTCGTCGCCACGGAGACCGTGATTGGCGGAGGTGCGGCTCCGGGAAAGAGCTTGCCGGGCTTTGCGGTGGCCCTGCAATCCGAAACGATGAACTCGAATGAGCTGGCGAGCCGCTTACGTAAACTCCCTGTGCCGGTTATAACGCGAGTTGATGAAGGGCGAGTGTTGCTCGATCTTCGTACGGTCGATCCCGCCGACGATGCTTACCTGGCCGAAGCGCTGGCCGGAATGCGCTGACCGCAACGGGCATATCCTTTTCACGTGAAGCATCGGCCATCTTGTAGCAAGGCCGCACTAGCGCCTGCTCACCTTCTCGTTTACCATCACTCCATGTCTGACGAGAAACCAATTCGGTTGACACAGACGGTCGCTGCCGCTGGTTGAGCAAGCAAGCTAAGTCCGGCGGTGCTGGACTCGGTGCTTGGGAAATTAGCCCGGCAACATGACCCGAATGTACTAGTCGGCTTCGACAAAGCCGATGACGCGGGCGTCTATCAACTCACGCCCGAGCTGGCGCTCGTCCAGACAGTTGATTTCTTCACTCCCATCGTGGACGATCCGTACACATACGGTCAGATTGCGGCCACTAACGCATTGAGCGATGTCTACGCCATGGGCGGCACGCCACGCTCGGCGCTGGCCATGGTGTGCTTCCCGGATAAAGCTGATACTGCAATTCTTGAGCGTATCCTCGCCGGTGGGCTCAGCAAAATGGTGGAAGCAGAATGCACCGTGATTGGCGGGCACAGCGTACGTGATCCGGAGATCAAGTTCGGCTATGCCGTTACCGGAACGATTGACCCGCGCCGCGTGCTTACCAACTCCGGAGCACTGGCTTCCGATGTGCTCATCTTCACAAAGCCGCTGGGTACAGGAGTGATTGCCACCGCCATCAAGAAAGGCCTTGCGCAGCCGGAATGGATTGAGGCGGCCACGCACGCCATGACCACCTTGAACAAGACGGCGTCAGCCATCTGCCTTCAATTCAACATTCACGCCATGACCGATGTCACCGGCTTCGGCTTTGTCGGCCATGCCCGCGAAATGGCCACCGGCTCCGGAGTTAGCTTGCTACTGCGCGCTGGGGCCATTCCGCTTTTGCCCGGTGCCCAGGAGTGCGCCGCACGCGGATTTATGCCCGGCGGACTGCACAGCAATCGTGAGTTTACGGCCAGTTGTGTGGAGTGTGATACAGGTGTTAGCGACGAGATAAATAATCTTCTTTACGATCCGCAAACCGCCGGCGGTCTTCTTGTATCGGTGAGCCGCGCCGACTCTGCTTCCCTGTTGAATAAGCTGCTCGAAGCAGGCATTTACGCCGCAGAGGTTGGCGAGGTGCTGCCCAAGACAAAGCCGCTGATCCACATTACGGCGTGATTAAGTTTTCCGCTGCGCTTCACAGGATGATGCGTTCCTCGCCCGCACGCCGCGTGACATGTTCGCGGTCAAGATACTCCAGCAGCGGAATGGCGTATTTGCGCGTGACTCCGGCCAACTCCTTGAAGCGCGCCACGTCGATCCTCGGTGAAGTCGCCTTGTAGCCACGAACCATTCGCTTCACCTCCTCGAGCGCCTCGCGATGAAACACCATCTCCTCGCCGATCTTGATAAGTACTGCTTCACGGAGTAGCAGCGTCACCAGCTTTTGCGCCCGCACACGATCGATCTTCACACTGGCCAGCGCCTCTTTCAGCGCAGGCACCTTCAACCCAGCGCTGGCGAAGATGGATTCGATCTGCCGCTTTGACTCTGCTTCTTCGTCCTGCATCACAACTTGACACCCGGCAAGATGAACCTGCTCACCGGTGACGGCCAATTTCTTTTCTGCGATCATCAACTCGAGCGCGCCGGAAAAAACCTCGCGATCAAGGCTGCTCTTCTCCAGCAACTCCTGCTTGTTGCAACCTCCCGCCAGCGGGTTCGTCTTTTGGAACTGCTCTACTTTGACGAGTAATTCCGCGGCGATGCCTCGCAACGTGGCCGCCGCAATCATCTGATCTCCAATGGAGGTGATCGCGCCACTCTTCACGCACGCCGCTCTTGCCGTGGCCAGCCTCTGCGTGGTCCAGCCGGTTTCGTGGATGGCTTCCTGCAGATTGAGACCTCGACGCTCGCGGCGCGCGACGCGTATTGTCAGAACGTCGCAATCATCCGCCATGCTGAGCTGTTGCAGCATGAACATGCGTTGCTGCGGCTTCATTTTTCGCATCGGCCTCACATCGGCCACCACTCCGCCGCCAATCGTGGTTACCGGCGATTGCCGCCGCACAATGAAGCGATCCCCGGGTACGCAGGCGACCGGTATGGTAGTGTGTAGCTGGGCCCAACCGCTCTCACCCGCCCTCAGCTCTTCGCTCCCCAACAGTGATACTTCAGCCGTGGTCTCTGCGGTAAACATGTGCAGATGAACACGCGAGTGGTTCTTCATCGCCGGCGCGCCATCCAGCATGGTAATGTGAACATCCAGTTTGCGCGTGGGAAGCAACAGGCCGCGCTCGGCAAGCATCATGCCGCGCTCTATATCTTCCTGCGCCACGCCTGCCAGATTGACCGCGGTGCGCTGCCCGGCAACTGCTTCTTCCGTGCTGCTGCCGTGCACCTGCACACCACGTACGCGCAGCCGCCGTCGAGATGGCAGAACCTCAATTTCATCCTCCTTGCGCAGGCGGCCTGAGATGAGTGTCCCCGTCACCACGGTTCCAAAGCCCTTCATGGTGAATACGCGATCTACCGGCAGCCGGAAGGGCGCATGCGCATCTTTCTGTGTTGCTGCGGAGGCTGCCTTCGCCAGTTCAAGTTTCAGGAGGTCCAGTCCCTCTCCGGTGCGCACGCTCACTTCGACGATGGGCGCGCGGCTCGTATCCAGAAAGGATCCACGCACAAAATCCTCGGCTTCCATGCGAACCAGTTGGCGCGTTTCGGCATCCACCAGGTCGCATTTGGTCAGCACCGTAATGCCCCGTGGAATTTGCAGCATCCGGCAGATGTCGAAGTGCTCTCGAGTCTGCGGCTTGATTGAATCTTCGGCGGATATCACGAAGAGCACGAGATCCATGCCGCCAACTCCGGCCAGCATGTTGCGCACAAAACGTTCGTGTCCCGGCACATCGACGAAGCCGAGTCGCACCTCTTCCTGCGGCCCTTTCACGGTCATGTGCGCGAAGCCCAGTTCGATGGTGATACCCCGCCGCTTTTCCTCTTCCAGCCGGTCGGTGTCGATCCCGGTCAGCGCGCGCACCAGCGCCGTTTTGCCGTGGTCGATGTGTCCCGCGGTGCCCACAATTACGGACTTCATGCGATTACGTTAGCCTTAGGTGGAGTTTCGTGCAAGAAAATGACATTGGCTTGAGGAATCAGAAAATGGCGGAAGCGCATGTGAGTCGAACACATCAGAGACGGGCTGAACCCGCCTCTCACCGGTTTTGAAGACCGGGAGCATCACCGGACACTACCCGCTTCCGCGCGTGTAGCCTGCATCCACGGACAAAGATACCACAGGCTGCGCATACCACTTTCACTCCCGTGCCGCCTGGTTTACTCTGTCGCGTACTCTGTTTGGCGAATTCAGCGCTTCGCAAAAGGACACACGACCTATGAAGTATCTGTTTATCTTCAACGACTCTCCCTACGGAAGCCAACGCACGTACAACGGATTGCGCTGGGCTCTGTCGCTGTCACGCAAGGGACCCATCCGGGTCTTCTTCTTCGGCGACGGGGTGACCTCTGCGCTCGCAGGCTTCACTCCCGCCAGTGCCGATTACAATCCGCAGGAGATGCTGACGGCCATTGCCGCTTCCGGCGGGGAGATCGCGGCCTGTGGTACCTGCATGGAATCACGTGGCATGACACAGGCGCTCATTCCGCAGGTCAAGCGCGGTTCACTGGACGAACTGAGCGAATGGGCTGCGGAGGCCGATAAGGTCATCAACTTCTAATCTGACCCTTCGTCTACTATCAACTAAATCTCGTAGAGAGAGGCTCCCTTGCGCTCCAGCTTGTTCTCCCGCGCCAGCAGGTCAAGGTGCGAGGTTGACCAATCGGAGAGGTGAAGGTTCATGTCGCCCTCGCCCAGATAGGTCTTCAGGTAACCATGACAAGCTCCGCAGGCATCCAACCGGAAGAGCGGCTCCTGCTCGATGGTGAGTACCGATAGCTGATTCTGGTCGTCGTTTCCGCAAAATGGGCATCCAATGCGCTTGAACTGCCAGCTCTCCAGGCAACAGCCGCAGGCCAGCGTGCGTGGCTGGTCGTGGAGCACATGAGCCAGCGATGGCAGCGCGCCGCACACGGGACAATACGCCCGCAACCACTCTTCTTCCTTTCGCATCTCGGCGTAGCTGGTGAGCACCGCAGCCATGGTGTGCCGGATGGCCGACCAAGCCAGCACCCTCAGCAGCCCGGCCGCAGGTGGTGCGACATCCGAGTCTCCACTCTCAACCCATTCAATAGCCCGCAGGCGCTTTTCTTCCGAAGTCTGCAGGTAATCCTCGAGCGCCTTTGCGGAGGCAGCCACGGCCTTGGTTAAATCGCACTTCTGCAATTCTGTAACGCCAGCCAGCAACAACTCTCCCGCGGCAGCCGAATACTCGGACTCCGCAGGCAGGCTCTCCAGCAACGGAACTCCCTGGCCGTACCCTGCGAAGATCGACTTCCAGTCCGGAGTTGGTACCGGACGCGGCGTCAGCGTCGTGAATACCTCGGCAATTGTCTGCTGGAACTCCGCCACATTGCGGAGATAAGGATGCGACTCAATCCATTGTTCCTGTGCGGATGACATGGCCAGATTCTACCCCATGCGCGGGAACAAAATGCTCTGCATTCGCGCCATGAAAAAGCCGGAGGAGGAAATCCTCCCCCGGCCAGGAAAAAACATCGTTTAGTCGGCAGCGACCGAGTGCTCTTCCGTCTCCTTGGGCAGGATGGGCAGATAGGCCACACCCAGCTTGAAGAGGTAGATGGTCGCGGCGACCATTCCCACCGAGATGCCCCATTCGATAATGGACGGCCGGTAGTGCAACGGTCCGAGCTGCGGCATGGCTCCTTTCAGATTCATGCCGTACACAACCGCGTTCCAGCGGTTCCAGATGACGCCGCTGACAACCAGCGCGCTGGCCCAGCCCAGCACCTTCGGATTCTCCCGCAGCTTGCTCACACTCAGCAGAAGCAGCGGAAGTACTCCCAGCAGGACAACTTCGACCAGGAAGTTGATTCCAAGCACTCCAGTGATGCTGCCGACTTCGCCGCGGTAGGCGACGTCGCCAATGCGCACCACCAGGTAGACCAGCAATGCCCAGAAGTCGAGTTTGCCCAGCGACGCCAGTTCGTTAATGCGGAAGTGACGTTTGTAGCCCTTTGCAATCGCCATCTCAACCAGCACCACCAGTGCAATTCCAGCCGCAATCGACGACAGGAAGTAGCAGATGGGCAGAATCGGAGACCACCACAAATGGCTCAGTTTGTCAGGCATCAACAGGTAGAGCGAACCCAGCGAGCTCTGGTGCATGGTGGAGAAGGTAACGGCGCCGATGGCAAGCATGATCGGCTCCTTCTTTTCTCCCGGCTTCGGCTTCAGCATGACCGCCATGATGGAGAACACAATTGCGGCCAGCGCCACCCACATCAGCTTATGCGACAGGATGAAGACGAAGGCTGCAACTGCGATCACCACCCACCAATCCGAATACTGGTTCCACATCTCGCGGTACTTCTTCATCCCAAACCAGTCGAGCGGCACCGGCAGGAACTCCAGCAGCAACACCGTGAGGTAGAACGCAATGCACCATGAAACTTCAAACATCGCCGAGTGCTTGGGTGCGTACATTGCCAGGGAGTAGAAATGCCATGGCAAGCCCAGGTCGGCCAGCAATGTGATCATGACGAAGGTGTAACTCAACAGACCCATGAGCACCGCGCTTCGCCCGACCGCGTAAAGATCCTGTCTGCGCAGCACGTAGATGATGCACGCGGTGGCGAAGGCGCCGGCCGCAATGGCAATCCACGAGAAGTCGAAGACGATCCAAAGTCCCCAGGCCCAGGTGTCTGAAAGTCCAGTGGAGCCTCCCAGTCCCAGCGCAAAGCGCATGAGGAAGGAGAGAACTCCAAAAGCTATCAGGAGCATCAGCACCTTGTTAAAGCCGGACTGCAAGTTCCCCGGCACGGGAGCAAATTCCGGATGAGCATGTTTGGCGTGTGCCGCCGCATTCCCAGCCGCTTCCGCTTCCGCTACTTTTTCGCGACGCTTGCTGATGGCGTAGGCTCCGCCCAGCGCCGCTCCAACCCCTACCACCGCCGGTGGCACCGTTCCCAGAGCAATGGCGCTCAGGCGTGGGAAGGCCTCCGACTGCACTTTGGGGAAGCCAATCTGCTCAAAGGGCACGCTGGACAGGTACAGCATGGTGGTTCCGCCCGCCTCGTACTCTCCGTAGATGTGGTTCACATACTTGTTCGGATGGCTCTTGATGCGTTGCTTGGCCTCTGCCAGCAGCGCATCGCGCTCGCCGAACTTCAGGCATCCTGAGGGACATGCCTTCACGCACGCCGGTTCCAGATGCTGCACCGCCCAGCGCGACTTCTCCTCGCCGGTCATCGCAACTCCGTTGTGGTATTGCGGAACCTCCGAGGAGAGACGGTCTGCGCAGTGCGTGCATTTGCGAATGGATGGATCAAGCGACGTCCACTCCGCCGTGGGAACGCCCCACGGACACGCCCACATGCAGTAACGGCATCCGATGCAGCGCGACTTGTCGTACACCACCGGGCCATCCGGATGCTTGTGCAGTGCCGTCACCGGACAGGCCGACGCACAGGCCGGCTCCTCGCAATGCATGCACTGGCGCTTGATAAAGACCTGCTTGAAGCCCGGTCCGATGCCCGGAGTATCCACCAGCTTATCCGTGATGACGACATAGGTTTTGGCCGAGAGCAGACGCGGCTCCTGGTACCCCATGCCTTCCTCGCAGGATACGGTCCTCTCGCCCGGCAGATCGTTCCAAGCCTTGCAGCTCACCTGGCAGGAGCGGCAACCGATGCACTTTGTAGTATCGATCAACGTTGTCTTAGGCATGGTTTCCTCCTTCTGCCGGCACAACGTTCACCAGGCAGGCCTTGGTCTCCTGCGTGCCCGCCACGGGATCCACCGCGTCGATGGTGATGTAGTTGGTGCTCGGTCCTGTGCTCAATCCCTGGAAGCCCCAGTTGTAAGGCATCCAGACGACCGTCACCTCTTTCCCGTTGATCTGCAGGGTCTGCATGCGCCGCGTGACTTCCACCTTCACCGTCACGTCGCCGCGCGCGGAGCTCACCTTGGCCCGGTCACCGGTCTTCAGGTTGAGCTTGGCCGCGAGCTTCAGGGGAATTTCGATCATCGGCTCAGGCGACAGCTCATTCAGCCACGGTACGTTGCGTGTAACCGAGCCGGAGAGCCAATGTTCGGCGATGCTCGAGGTCATCAGCACGTAGGGGAAATCCTCCACCTTGCCGATGGGGTGCTTGCCCTTGACGCGCGGATACTTGAGCACCGGACTGCTCTTCCGGTTGGGATGCAGAGCGTTTTCAGTCGGGCTCTCCACGGGCTCGTAGAACTCAGGAAGCGGCCCATCCTTAGGTGTGTAGGAAGCGTCGCGCGGCAGCTCTTTGTCCTTCTCCTTGGGGTCGAAGTCCTTGTAGCTGGCGGCG
>Ga0371490_1001205_pt1 | contig 14058 bp, 11 predicted proteins | sample MB2SIPfraction_FD_207959 | JGI IMG/M metagenome (GOLD analysis project Ga0371490, IMG submission 207959) | Lab enriched peat soil microbial communities from McLean, Ithaca, NY, United States - MB28FN SIP fraction | ecosystem: Environmental > Terrestrial > Soil > Wetlands > Peat | place: USA... | reverse complement strand
AAGCAGCGTTTGTGAGGGGTTGAGCGCGGGAGCGGGCGCGGCAGGCTTCGTCGGCGCATCCTGAGCGCTGGCAATTGGAATCATCAGCGCCGCGAAGAGAATGAGAGCAAATCTTGAAATAAGCAGTTTCATGCAAAATTCTCCTGCCCCCCACTATACCGCGCAGACCTTTGTTGGGGAGCAGGGCATCTTTCCACAGTTCACTTCCTTTTCAACGCCCGCTTCAACACCGTCTCCAGCGCCGCCTTTGACTCCGCATACTCCGCCGCTGAAATCTTGCCGGCGATCTTGTCGCTCTCCAGCGCGAAGAGCTCTTCTTTGAGCGCGTCGAGCACGGCCGCTTTCCTGGTTGCGGGGGCCGCAAAGGCCAACGCCGCTCCGGCATCGATGGCCGCGCCCGCCGCCGGCTTGCGCAGCAGAAAGGCCGCCGCGGCTGTCAGTAACAGCGCCAGCCCGCTCAGAATCCACCACTTGTACTTGGAGAGCGGATCAGGCGTGTTGATGGGGTTGCCCATGCCGCCGCCCGGCCGCGCTCCCGGCCCGCCGGCATCCTGGTCGGAGCCGGACTGCTGGCCGCCTTGCGCCTGCTGCTCATCGCGCGGAATCGCTCCCGTGCCTGAGACGGTAAACTCCAGCGCCTTGCCGGGGACCACGTTCTTGGCCACATAGGTCTGAAACCCGGGGTCTTGCGGCGCGGAGATGAAGACCGACCCCGCGCCCGCGCTGAAGTTCATGCTCTTGGGCATCATCACCCACACGGTTCTGGCCGGCAGCGTCACCTGGGGACGGAAGGTGAACTTGCCGCCGCTGTAGGGCAACTCATATTCGATCTGGAAGAGCGTGCTCTTCTCGCCGTCGTCGGGCTGAATGGGAAAGTTGAAGGCATAGTGGCCCTTGGGGCCGTCGGGGTCCAGCTTGATGGTGGTGAGCATCCTGCCCGGCCGCTGCGCCGACGCTCCTTCCACCACCGCCTCCTCCGGCAGCACGATCTCAAAGCTGCGCGGGCTCCACTGCGTGCGCGGAGGCATGCTGGCGTTGTGAACCGCGTACCGCTCCACCACCCGCAGCTGCCCATTCACCGTCTCCACAATGCCTACCACGTTCTCATCGATGAGGACTCCATCGACCTTGGCGGCCACGTCATAGACTGCAATGTCGCCCGGCGCGTTGCCCTCCGGCGCGCCGATAAAATAGGTCGCCCCCTGGTGGGTCACCCGCACCAGGTAATTGCTGCTCCCCGGCTTGGCCAATTTGTAATGCCCGCCGGCGTCGGTGGTGGCTTTGGCCACTTCGCCCATCCCCGCCTGCACGTCCACCAGCACCACGGCATCGCCCGCGGCGGGCTTGCCGGTGGTCTTGTTGGTCACCGTGCCGGTGATTTGAGCCTGCGCCCATGCGCCGGTTAACAGAAGGCTTAGAGCTACGGTGCGTAAAACAATTTGGGTCGATTTCATGGTCGTGTGAAAATCCTCTTGTGAAGCGCTGCGAACTGCTGGGTGCCCCACCCTCGCCGCGTTCTTGTTCTTGCGGCTTCGGGGTCCCCAACGATAGGTCTTCGTCGTTGGGGTGACCTAGGGTGGGAGAATCTCACGCCTGCTGCAAAAGCTCAATCTCAGCCATCAACCGAGCCGTCTCGTTTTCAAGCTGCGCCCGCTGCGCCTGGAACTCCTCTTCAGGATACTTCCCGGCGCGGAACTCGAAGGTTAAATCGCGCAGGTTTTCTGAAAGCTGATCCTTCTGCTCCAGCAGGTAGTCCAGCCGCGTCTTCTCCCTCTGGCTGGCGAAGACGTTCTCCGGCCAGAAGGTGTACGCCAGCAGCGCAATCAGCAACAGCACTCCTGCCACAAATCCTTGAGTCTCCGTCATGGCTCAAAATCCTCCGTCACTGCCTGAACTGTTAGCTGTCCGCTGTTTGCTGTTTGCTGTATTTTGGTTGGGCGTCAGCGCCACCAGCGTGCCCAGAATCATCAGCAGCACCCCGGCCCAGATCCAGCTCACCAGCGGGTTCAGGAACGCTTTGATAATCGGCTGGCCGGTATCCGGATTCGTGCCCTCATAGACCACATACAAATCCCAGCCAATCACCGAGTGAATCGCCACCATGGTCTGCGGCTGGCCGCTGGCCAGATAAACCCGCTTCTCCGGCGCCATCTGGAACCGCGTCTTGCCGCCCCTCGACACATCCAGAAGCGCGTACTCTGTGGTGTAGTTGGCGTTCGAGTCCTGGGTGAAGCCCATGCACTCCAGCGAGTACGAGCCGATGACCAGCTTGTCGTGCAGCGCCAGTTCCTTTTCCACATTGCGGTTGAAGGCCGAACCGGCGAGGCCTATCACCACCGTTACTACGCCAATATGGACGATATAGCCGCCGTAGCGCCGTGTGTTGCGCCGAATCAGTTGGAAGACCGACCAAAAATAATTTCGCCCGCTCTGCTTCGAGATCACCATAGCCCCGCGCAGAAACTCCGAACCTACAGCCGTCAGCACTCCCGCCGCGAGCCCAAACGCCACCAGCGCATAAAAATGTCCCTGATTGAATGCGCCGTCATGCCACGGCCGCACGCCCCCTATCAGGCAGGCAATCACCGCAACCCACAGCGCAATCACCGGCAGCACAAAGTTGCGCCGAATGCTCTTGAACGACGTGGATCGCCACGGCAACAGCGGCCCCACCCCCGCCAGAAACAGCAGAAACAGCCCGATGGGCACGGTTACTCGGTTGTACCATGCAGCGTCGTACGTGATTTTTGCGCCCTCGATGTATTCGCTCAGAACGGGGTAGAGCGTTCCCCAAACAATGACAAAGCAGCCCGCCAGCAGCACCAGATTGTTGAACAGGAAGCTGGACTCGCGGCTGACCAGCGACTCCACGCGCTGCTCGCTTTGCAAGTGGTCGCGCTGCAAGATGTAGGTGAAGATGCACACCGCGGCCACGATCACCATGAAGGCCATGAACCAGTTGCCGATCGACGACTCCGCAAAGGCGTGCACCGAGCTGACCAGCCCGCCGCGCGTCAGCATGGTGCCCAGCATCGTCAGCATGAACGTGGAAAAGATCAGCCACACGTTCCAGCTCTTCATCAAGCCCTTCTTCTCCTGCATCATCACCGAGTGCAGAAAGGCGGTTCCCGTCAGCCAGGGCATGAGGCTGGCGTTCTCCACCGGGTCCCAGCCCCAATAGCCGCCCCAGCCCAGCACGGCGTAGGCCCAGTGCATTCCCAGAAAGACGCCGCAGGTCAAAAACAGCCAGGTCACCATCGTCCAGAGCCGCGTGATCTTGATCCACTTTTCGCCGGGATAGCGCATCATCAACGCGCCCAGAGCGAACGCGAATGGAACGGAGAAGCCCACGTAGCCCAGGTAAAGTATCGGTGGATGAATCACCATCTCCGGGTACTGCAACAGCGGATTCAGCCCGTTGCCGTCCTCGGGAATCTGTCCCCGCAGCAGCGCGAACGGCGGCGCGGCAAAGTTCAGCACCAGCAGAAAAAAGGTCTGAATTCCGGCCAGAATCATTCCCGCGTAGGCGTACAGCTTCACATCGGTTTTATGCGTCAGCCGCAGCACAAACCCGTAAGCCCCCAGCAGCCACGCCCACAACACCAGCGAGCCTTCCTGCCCGCTCCACAGCGCGGAGAACTTATAGGCGGCAGGCAGCGCGCGGTTGGAGTGCTCCAGAATGTAAGTAATTGAAAAATCATTGGTAAAGGCCGCCCACACCAGCGCGAAGGCCGCCGCCGTGATGGCCGCAAACCCCGCCATTCCCGCCCGCCGCGCCGTATCCGCCAGCCGCTCCGGCGAGATGCGCGCCGACTGCCCAGTCGCCAGCAACCGCAGTGCCAGCGCCCCCGCCAGCAGGTTATAAGCGGCCAGCGCCAACGCGATGATAAGTGCAAAACTGCCAAAAGCTGCCATCAAATCTCCGCAAATAAAACCAGAATGATTCTCGCATACCGCCTAAAAGCCTCAACGGCCTGTCGTCCTGCTCATTCTCAACTCATCATAGTCTCTTTTGGTGTGATCTGGCTCACACTTTGAGCGGAAAATGGGACACTGGCTTGTGAACAGGAGATTTGCGCAACGGTAAATATCGTGACACGATATATTTATGGGTATTCGAACTAAACCACCCGGTCCCGACTTGATGCTCAACATCTTGGCAGATTTCCGCTTTGAGCTGCGGAATTTTCTCCACTTTAGTGAAAGCGTCGCAGTAAAAGCCGGCCTGGAACCGCAGCAGCATCAACTTCTGCTGCAAGTAGCAGGAGCGCCAGCTGGTGCGCTCGTGACCATCACATACGCCGCACAGCGGCTTCGGCTACAGCATAATAGCGCTGTCGAACTGGTCAATCGGTCAGTTCGTGAGGGTCTGTTGCTGCGCACCTCGGACGCCGGCGACCGGCGACGGGTGATTTTGCAATTGACGCGCAAGGGTCAGCGGGTACTGGACAGCCTGACAGCCGAACATGCTCGTGAGCTAAGCGAGCTAGCGCCACGATTGGCACTAGCTTTGAAGCGCATCAGAGAGTACACACTCAGGGCCAACGTTACGGAGGCTCAATGAAATCGCGTCCATCCGCGCTACGTGATTTTTCCGTGGACCACCGAGTGTGGCTGCTGACTGGGGTGGCGCTCTTTATCGGCGCCGGCGCTGCGGTTTTGGCCGTTCTATTGTTGCGTGCCATTGCGCTAACGACCAACGCCTTCTATTACCACAGGCTAAGTTTGGCAATGGTTGGGCCTGCCGGGTCGCCGCTCTCGCCATGGATCATGCCGCTGGTTCCCGTGGCTGGCGGGCTGCTGGTAGGGCTTCTGGCCCACTATGGGTCGGATAAGATTCGCGGACATGGAATCCCAGAGGCCATTGAGGCGATCCTGTTGCGCGGCGCGCGCGTAGATCCTAAAGTAGCGCTGCTCAAACCGCTCTCAGCGGCAATTGCTATTGGCTCAGGCGGACCTTTCGGCGCAGAAGGACCGATCATCATGACCGGTGGAGCTTTTGGTTCGCTGGTTGCTCAATGGCTCAAACTCACTGATGCGGAACGGACGACGCTGCTGGTAGCAGGCGCGGCTGCCGGCATGTCGGCAACCTTCGCGGCGCCGTTGGCTGCGATCCTGCTGGCGGTTGAGTTGCTGCTTTTCGAATGGCGGCCGCGCTCACTGGTTCCTGTAGCGGCGGCGAGCGTAATGGCGGGGGCGTTGCGCATCAGTTGGCTGGGTGCAGGGCCGCTCTTTCCTGTCGAGTTGCACTCCGTTATTCATTTGAAGACGGCCATGCTTGTGGCTAGTCCGCTGGGGATGCTGGTCGGCATCGCTTCGGCTGGACTGAGCCGCATGATGTATGGCTTCGAGGACGGTTTTGAGTACGTTTGCGGGCGCCTGCGAGTGCACTGGATGTGGTGGCCGGCGATTGGCGGCATCGGAATAGGCGTGGGCGGTTTCTTTTTTCCGCGCGGGTTGGGTGTCGGTTACGACAATATCGCTGAACTGCTGCGCGGGAATGCTCCCGTGACGCTGCTTATTGGGTTGCTGGTGGCCAAGTCGCTGATGTGGGCGTTCTCGCTCAGTTCGGGTACGTCGGGAGGCGTACTGGCGCCGTTGCTGATGATTGGCGCGGCGTTAGGTGAATCAGTAGCCCGCCTAACGAATATGCCGGTCGAGACGCAGGCGCTGTGGGCGTTGTTGGGGATGGGCGCGATGCTCTCAGGCGCGCTGGGCGTACCGCTGACGGCGATTCTTTTCTCTCTTGAACTGACCCATGCTCTGCCGGCGCTGCTACCACTGATCCTGGCATGTACAGCGTCCTACCTGGTGACTTCGCTGGTGATGCCGCGCTCGATTTTGACGGAGAAGCTGAGCCGGCGAGGGTACCACTTGTCACGCGAGTATGGCGTCGACCCGCTCGAAATGATAAGTGTGGCTGATGTGATGACGGAGCTATCTGTGTCAGCAGAAGCCTGGGAGGCAAGCGACCCGCTCAAGGCATTGCCCGAAGTTCTTGCCTATATGGATGAGACCTGCCGCGCGGTGGCGGAGGAGATGGCAATCACAGGGGTAACGAGCATGCCGGTGGTGGATCGGGAGACAGGGCGGGTTCGTGGTCGTATCACCGCTCAGCAGTTGTTGTCTGGACGGAGGCGTGCTGTCGAGCGGGAGTCGGAGCGAAGCATAACTTTTCAGATTTAGCTACGGCAAACAGGATGAATCAAGGCGGTTAGAACATCAGATGTATAAACAGCCCATCACCCGAACAAGAACTCCTTCTCCCGCAGTTCCTTGATCGTGTCGCGCAGTTTGGCCGCCCGCTCAAACTCGAACTTCCGCGCTGCCTCCCGCATCTCCGTCTCTTGCTGAGCGATGAAACTGTCGAGTTCCGCCTGGGTGGCAAACCCCTCCGGCAGCCCGGTCGTCTCTTCCTCGGCCACATCCCCGTACTCGGCCTTCAGAATCGCGGCCAGCCCCATCTCCACCGGGCTGATGATCGATTGCGGCGTAATTCCGTTCTCCTCGTTGTAGGCCCGTTGAATCCTCCGCCGCCGGTCGGTCTCGTCAATGGCCCGCCGCATCGAGTCGGTCACCCGGTCCGCGTAAAGAATCGCTCGCCCCTCGATGTGCCGCGATGCCCGTCCCATGGTCTGAATCAGCGAGCCCGCCGAGCGCAGAAAACCCTCCTTGTCCGCGTCCAGAATCGCCACCAGCGAGACCTCCGGCAGATCCAGCCCCTCGCGCAACAAATTGATCCCGATCAGCACGTCGAACTCGCCCTTGCGCAGCCCCGCCAGCAGCTTCACACGCTCCAGCGTCTCGATCTCCGAGTGCATGTAGCGGCAGCGCACGTCCACCTCGGTGTAGTAGCCCGCAAGGTCCTCGGCCATGCGCTTGGTCAGCGTCGTCACTAAGACTCTTTCGCCGCGCTTGGCGCGGTCGCGAATCTCCCCCAGCAAGTCGTCGATCTGCCCCTTCACCGGCCTGATCTCCACCTCAGGGTCCACCAGGCCCGTCGGACGAATCACCTGCTCCACCACCACGCCGGCCGAGCGCGTCAGCTCATACGGCCCCGGCGTCGCCGAAACATAAATCGCCTGCTGCACGCGATTTTCAAACTCCTCAAACTTCAGCGGCCGGTTGTCCATCGCCGACGGCAGCCGGAAGCCGTAGTCCACCAAGTTTTGCTTGCGGCTCCTGTCCCCGAACCACATCCCATGCACCTGCGGAATCGTCGCGTGGCTCTCGTCCACAAAGAGCAGAAAATCCCTGGGAAAATAATCCAGTAGCGTCGGCGGAGCCTCGCCCGGCAACCTACCGGAAAAATGTCTGGAGTAATTCTCGATCCCGTGGCAGTAGCCCATCGACTTGATCATCTCCAGGTCGTAGCGCGTCCGCTGATGAATGCGTTGCGCCTCCACCATGCGCCCCTCGGCCTCCAGTTGCGGAGCCCACTCATTCAACTCCGCCACTATCGACTCAATCGCCTGCGCCTTCGTCTCCGGCTGCATCACGTAGTGGCTCTTGGGATAAATTGGCAGCCGCGCGTACTTCTGTTTCACCGTTCCAAAGAGCGGATCGATCTGCGAAAGAGACTCGATCTCATCGCCGAATAACTCAATCCTGTAAGCCGTCTCGTCATAAGTCGGATAAATTTCGATCACATCGCCTCTAACTCGAAATGTACCGCGCCGGAAATCCATGTCGTTGCGTTCGTAGAGAATTTCCACTAATCGTCGAGTTATATCCTTGCGGCTGATCCGCTGCCCTTTCTCCAGCAGCAGCAGCATCCCGTAGTAAGCCTCGGGCGAGCCCAGCCCGTAGATGCAGCTCACCGAACTGACAATGATCGCGTCCCGCCGCTCAAACAAGCTCCGCGTAGCCGAGAGCCGCAGCTTGTCTAACTCCTCATTCACGGTAGCTTCTTTTTCTATATATAAGTCTCCGGCGGGAATGTAAGCCTCCGGCTGGTAATAATCGTAGTAACTCACAAAGTATTCCACCGCATTATTCGGAAAGAACTGCTTGAACTCGTGATAAAGCTGGGCAGCAAGAGTTTTATTGTGCGCCAGAATCAGCGCTGGCCGGTTGGATGCCTCGATGATCTTGGCCATGGTGAAGGTCTTGCCCGACCCAGTCACACCCAGCAGCACCTGGTGCTTCTCCCCAGCCGCGAGGCCCTGCAGCAGCTCGTCAATCGCCCGCGGCTGATCTCCACGCGGTGTATAGTTGGTCACCAGTTGAAAGTCCATGGAAGGGATTATACCGGAGAATAGCGAAGATTGGGCGAAGAGCGCGACGATATCGTCGAAGCATGAGGTTAGTGTGAACACGCACGAGTTGCTGAAAAGGTCAGCCCCACCGCAGGTGGTCAGATCGACTGCACCGGCAGCAGGGTCAGATCGTCCACCAGGCCCACTTCCTTCTGCACAAACGGCTCGCCATAGGGCACCCCGGCCAGCAACCCGTAGTGGCGAGCCTCGGCAAAGGTGCGTTCGCGAATCTCCTCTTCGGGGACAAAGAGCCCGCCGCCGGCCACCTGGTTGGCGTATTGCGAGCGATAGGCCATCAACGCGGCGAGGCGCTGCGACAGGAAGGGCGTAATATCCACGATAAAGCTGGGTCGCACGTCCGCGTAGAGACTGGCGTAGACAATCTTGAAGGGGCGATGCGGCGGCAGACCGTTCTCAACTTTGGTTAAGCCGGAGAGGAAGCACGCCTCGTAGCCCAGCGCGGCGGTGGTCGAGTGGTCCGGGTGCCGCGCCTGCCAATAAGGCAAAATGACTACGCGGGGACGCAGGAGGCGCAGGATACGGACGATTTTCAGGCGGTTTTCCAGGGTGTTTTCGACCGCGCCGTCGGGCAGGTCGAGCGCCTGCCGCCAGCCAACACCCAACAGGCGTGCGGCCTCGGCCGCTTCGCGCGCGCGCTCTTCCGCGCTGCCGCGGGTTCCGGCCTCGCCCTGCGTCAGATCCAAAATGGCGGTGCGCAAGCCGCGCGATCCCATGCGCAGCAGGGTTCCCCCGCAGGTCTGCTCTACGTCATCCCTGTGTGCGGCGATGGCCAGCACATCTGCCGCAAAAGAATCGGGAGCGGAATCTGCGTTCATTGGCGATTACTCCTGATGAACGACGGAGATCAAAGTTCGTGAACTCCCACTGAAGCCAAAAATAAAAACGTGGCGAGGATGTTGGCACCCAGCACAGAGCAGTCAGCCCAATGCCCCCTGACCACGGCTCACTGTACACGGACCACTGAACTTAGTAGACGGTGTTGTTATCGTCGGTGAGCCCGTCCATGTAAGCCACGTCATAGGCAGTTCCGGTCACCGTCACATACTGGTTGTCAATCGCTGTGCCGTCCACCGTCGAGTAGATGTAAACCTGCCCGCCCTCCGCCGTGTAGATCTTGTGCAGGCCGGTCACGGCGGCAATGCCGGTGGCGTCGCCGATATAGGGCTCCAGCAGGGTCACCTTGCTGGTGGAGGTGTTGTACATGGTCAGGCAGCCGTAGGGCAAGCTATTGTTGGCGCGCTCGCCGTTGGTGCACTGGGTCATGCCGATCCACAGCGTATTATCGTCGGCCTCGAGCATGCGGCTGACTGCGCCGGGCGCGCCATCGCTGATGGAAACCGACGACGATACCTTATTCGTGGAGAGATTCACCACCGTCAGGTAGCCGCCAAAAAAGCCGTCGGGCATCAACTTTTGGCCCACAATGTACAGAGTGGAGCTGTCGACCAGCGCGTTGCTGGCGCCGCCGGGGATGGGAATCGTGCTGCCGGCCAGAGCGCTGTGCGTGGGAAGCGCTCCGGACTGCTGGCCAACAAGGTAGATCAATGGGGCTACCGGCATCGCGGTTACCGAGGCCGTTGTGCCCCCGCACTCCGGCCCGCAGTTCAACACGTACGCTGTGCCGCCATCAGCGGAGAAGACCGCCTTGACCGGCCGGTCAAAGACCAGCGGAAGGTTATCGTCCGGGCTAAGCGCCTGAAACAGGCACCAGCCCGGCGCGTTCTGCGGCTCGCAATCGACCGCGCCGAGGGGCCAGGTGCTGGGTCCGCCGGAGTAGGCGCTAGTCTGCGCCGCCGCCAGCTTGCGCGGATAGTAGACGTAGTTCGAGTTCTGCACGAAGGCCAGCGCCGCGGAGCCGCCGGGGTTCACGCTCAACCGGTACACGCCGGGAAGGCTAAAAGCGTAGCTCCCTGCTATGGTCGCCGACTTGTCCACCACCGTCAGCACGTGCGACGCCTGGTTGGCGGCGAAGACGTAGGACTGATTGCGTGTGGTGAAGACGCTGGAAGATTTGCCGTTGAGGCTGTTCACGGCGCCATTCGACTTCTCCTGGCTATAGCTGATCAAGGTGAAGCTGCCGTCCCCGGAGCTATAGACCGCGCCCGCCAACTCCTCGGGCATGTTCTGGATGGTGATGGGCAGATTTCCCGTATACCCGGCTATACTAAACGCCGGACCCGTATTGGCGCTGTTGTACTTGAAGCGGATGTCGTAATAGGCATCCACGAACTGCAGGGTGCCGCTGGATATGGAGCTGGGATTCTGGATCGCGATTAAGACGCGATTGGCCAGCCCGCTGGGCGGCAGCGTCCGGCCCGCGAAATAGGTGGTGGTGCCACAACCTGCCAGCGCGGCTGCAACCAGCAGCGCCGCGGCGGAACTCATCCAAAGACTTCTCTTGTTCAAAATCCCTTACCTCGACGGAAGGCGCTCTAAGTGCGCGCAGCTTGCCCACGGCCAGGGCCGCGGCGTGAACCATTTGACGGCGGTTGCAGGTCCGGGAGGCGGATGGAAACATCCGGCCTTGTAACGGCGCAGCCCCAGTTGATGACTACCGAAGTATAACAAAGCAGCCCTGCCTGCCGGCAGATTGAATTCCCCCTGTTGCCCTTGTTGCGGTGCGCGGTAGAGGCGCCGGTATGCCGCGGAATTGAATTTACTTTGGCGCGGCGGGCCGGCGTAGCTTAACATGGCACAAGAATGACGCAATTTGCCGACATCTTCGCCAGCCGCCCCATCCTCGCCGATGGCGCCATGGGCACCGTTCTCTATGCCCGCGGCGTCTTCATCAACCGCTGTTACGACGAACTGAACCTCTCCGACCCCGGCCTCATCCTCTCGATTCACGAGGAGTACTTGCAGGCCGGCGCCGAGATCATCGAGACCAACACCTTTGGCGCCAATCGTTTCCGGCTGACCCGCCACGGTTTGGCCGGCAATGTGGCCCAGATCAACGCCACCGGCGTAAAGCTGGCCCGCCAGGCCGTCGAGCACCTCAAGGAAAAGCAGGCCGGGGAGGCGTGGGTTGCCGGCTCCGTGGGCCCGCTGGGGGTGCGTCTGGAGCCGCTGGGGAAGACCGGCCTGGACGAGGCTCGCGCGGCCTTTGCTGAGCAGATTGACGCCCTGGCCGAGGCCGGCGCGGACCTCATCATCATCGAGACCATGCCCGCGCTGAACGAGGCCCGCGAGGCGCTGGCGGCCGCCCGCGAGGTCGCCCCGGACCTGCCCGTGCTGGTCATGGTGACGGTGGACGACGAGAGCAACTGCCTGGACGGCTCCTCGCCCGCGCAGGCCGCGGCGCTGCTTACCGAGTGGGGCGCGGGAGCCATCGGCGTCAACTGCTCCACCGGCCCGGCCACGGCGCTGACCGCCATCGAGGCCATGCGCCCCGCCACCACCCTGCCCCTGGCCGCCATGCCCAACGCCGGCCTGCCCCGCGCCGTCGAGGGGCGCAACATCTACCTCTGTTCCCCCGAGTACATGGCCGAATTTACCCGCAAGGCCCTCGCCGCCGGGGTGCAGTTCGTGGGCGGATGCTGCGGCACCACGCCCAACCACATTCGCGCCATGCGCTCGGCCATGCGCGCCATCGATGCCCAGGCCCGCGTTCAGGTCACGGGCGCGGCGCCGGTCCTGAACACCGAGACCCCGCCCGCTCCCCTGGCCGTCCGCTCCCGCATCGGCTCTCTGATCGCCGAGGGCGGCTTCGTCACCCTGGTCGAAATCGTCCCCCCTCGCGGCATCTCCTGCACACCTGAGATCGAGGGCGCGCGGCAGCTCGCAAAACTCGGCGTCCACGCCATTAACGTGCCCGATTCCCCGCGCGCCTCGGCCCGCATGAGCGCGCAAAGCCTCTGCATTCAGATTCAGCAGCAGGCCGGCATTGAGACGATTCTCCATTACACCTGCCGCGACCGCAACATTCTCTCCATCCAGTCCGACCTGCTGGGCGCCTCGTCCATCGGCCTGCATAACATCCTCTGCCTCACCGGCGACCCGCCCAAGCTGGGCAACTATCCCGACGCCACCGCTGTCTTTGACGTGGACTCCATCGGTCTGGTCAACATCGTGCACCGCCTGAACCACGGCCTGGACATCGGCTCCAACTCCATCGGCGCCAGCACCAACTTCACCATCGGCGTGGCCGCCAACCCCGGCGTCCCCGACATCGAGCAGGAACTGCGCCGCTTTTTCTACAAGGTCGAGGCCGGCGGCGAGTACGCCATCACCCAGCCGGTCTTCGACCTGCGCCTGCTGGAAAGCTTCCTCAAGCGCATCGAGGGCCATCGTATTCCCGTCATCGCCGGCATTTGGCCCCTCACCAGCCTGCGCAACGCGGAGTTCATGAAGAACGACCTGCGCGTCTCCATGCCGGAGGAGATTATGCAGCGCATGGCCCGCAGCGGCTCGCCCGACGCCGCCCGGCGCGAGGGCATCCTCATCGCCCAGGAGATGCTGGAAGCCGTGCGCCCCATGGTCCAGGGTGTGCAGGTCAGCGCCCCCTTCGGCCGCTACACCGCCGCCGCCGAGGTCATCGCCTCTGTCCTGCCCAAACCGGCGTGAGACAGCCGGAGAAATATTTCTGTTTTTTCCTTGACTACGTATCCCATATGGGATATTTTAAAGATATTCCGTAAGCTCGTAGGCGAGCATGTATGCAGCAAACCCCGGGGCGAGAGTCCTGGGGTTTGCTATTTTGGTATGTAGATGAAAAAGCTAGTCCTCATGATCGATGGCGGGGTTCTCCGCGTGGCCGCCAGAGCGGCGAAAATACGCTACGATCCCAACTTTATTGAGGCATTCTCTAAGATATGTTCTGCTCCAGACGAAGAGCTTTTTCGATCTCTTTATTACGACTGTGCGCCGTATAAAGGACAGCAACATCTTCCAGTCTCCGGATTGATACATACTTTTGCTGAATCAGGCCAATGGCTAAAGGATCTCGCCAAGAAGGATATGATGGCCGTCAGGCTTGGCATTCTAAAGTTTCGCGGTTACAAACTGAAGAGAACCCCGGTGACTGGAGTTGCGGCCCTGACCGATACCGATTTTAAACCTGATTTCGAGCAAAAAGGTGTCGATATGCGGATCGGCCTGGATATTGCGTCCTATTCCGCGTTGAAGTGCGTGGACAGGATAGGATTGGTGACAGCGGATACCGATTGCGTACCGGCAATGAAACTGGCTCGCAAGAGCGGTGTACAGGTTGTCCTGATTGCGCTGCCCGGCGGGACCACCCCAAGCGAGCTTGCCCAACACGCGGATTATGTTCGTGCAGTCGCTTGGCCGCCATAGCCAGATTCCATTGCCCCTCATGGTTATTCCTGCTTACTTTCGTCCCCATAACTGATCCGGAGTAATCGCCATGCCCTCCTTTGAAGACTCGCTCAAGAAGCTGGAATCCATCGTCGATCAACTGGAAAAAGGCGACCTCGCCCTGGAGGAGTCGCTCAAACTCTTCGAGGAGGGTGTGGGCCTCTCCGCCGCCTGCAAGGCCGAGCTGGACGCCGCAGAGGGCAAGGTGCAGATGCTGGTCAAGCAGCGCGACGGCTCGCTCAAGCCCGAGCCCTTCCTGACCGAAAAGCCCTTCTGAGATTAGCTATTGTTCCGGACCAATCAAGCCAGATCCTGAGAGTCCCGGCCCGGTGAGGCAATTCGCCAACTTGCTAACTCGCTATCCCCGCGTAGCGGGGGCTAACTTGCTGCTTTTGTATACAAATCTCCCTATTGATCCCGCACCGATCATCAAGAGCGAGTCGTTTGCCTTGCCTGAGACATT
>Ga0371490_1001201_pt1 | contig 14081 bp, 9 predicted proteins | sample MB2SIPfraction_FD_207959 | JGI IMG/M metagenome (GOLD analysis project Ga0371490, IMG submission 207959) | Lab enriched peat soil microbial communities from McLean, Ithaca, NY, United States - MB28FN SIP fraction | ecosystem: Environmental > Terrestrial > Soil > Wetlands > Peat | place: USA... | reverse complement strand
GCTGATCGCCAGCGGCGACTGACCACGAAAATCCATCGCTCCTCAACAGCCCCGGCCAAATGGTCGGGGCATTTTTATCTTGCGCCAGCGGTGGGCAGCAACGGGTACGGGGGTGGGTAACGCGCTTGCAGCGCTGCCGAGCGCCTGCTGCTGGGTAACGCAGCGACAGAGCGCTGCTGCCCGCCGCAGGCGCCGGGGCTTTACCTACAGCCCTCCGCCTCACTACCATGTTGAGCATCTGCCAGGAGCAGACGAGTCCCAGATGCCCATCTCACGCAACAAGGCCATCGCGTTTGTCATTGTCGTCGGCTCGCTCTCGGTGGCCGTGGCCCTGGCCCTCAACATCACCTGGCTGATCCGCTGGCGCGAGGTCGGCATGGTGGTGCTGGGCATCATCTTCTTCGGCTTCGTCATCGCCGGCGTCACCCTGAACACCATCTTCCTGGTGCGGGAGATGCGCCGCAACGAGCAGCACGACAGCTTTATCAACGCCGTCAGCCATGAGTTGAAGACGCCCATCGCCAGCATCCGTCTCTACCTGGAGACCTTGCAGCAGCGCGAGCTGAGCCCCGAGCAGCGCCAGCGCTTCTATCACACCATGCTGGCCGACGTGGAGCGGCTGACCCACACCGTCGAAGAGGTTCTGCGCGCCGGGCAACTGGGACAAAAGGGGCGCGCCAACTTTGTGCGCGTGGACATGAGCGAGCTGGTGCGCGAATCAGCCGCGCTGGCCCGCACCCGCCACCGCCTTGCCGAGGAGGACATCCGCGTCAGCGAGCAGGCGCTGGAGCCACCCTTTGTGCAGGGCGACGCCGAGGAACTGCGCTCGGCCCTCAGCAACCTGCTGGATAACGCCATCAAGTATTCTCCCGGCCGCAAGGATATCGTCGTCGAAGTGGTGGAAGAGGGCGACGACCTGCTGGTGAAAGTCATCGACCAGGGACAGGGCATTCCGCGCGGTGAGCTGAAGCGCATCTTCCGCCGCTTCTACCGGGTCAACGAGCGGCTGCGCCAGCGCATCAAGGGCACCGGCCTGGGACTCTTCATCGTATACGGCATCGCCCGCCGCCACGGTGGACGCGCCTACGCACAAAGCGAGGGCGAGGGCCGAGGCGCCACGGTCACCCTGCGCCTGCCGCGCGATAAGGGCTGAGCTTTTTTCTCCCCGAGCCTCCCTCAGCGTTCGCCCCGCCGCGCAATCCGCGTTACCATAGACCGTTGCCGCGCGCCACGCACCATCATGCGCACCGCAGATCATGGGGCCCTCTTATGAAAGAGTTTTACATCCGCGACGCCGCCCAGCAGGAAAACAAGGTCATCACCACCAGCTTCGTCGTCTCCAGCAAGCAGACCAAGAGCAAGAAAAGCGGCGAGCCTTATCTCGACCTCACCCTGATGGACCGCACCGGCACCATCCAGGCCAAGATGTGGGACAACGTCGAGGAGTGCACCAACAACTTCGAGCAGGATGACATCGTCAAGATCAAGGGGCTCATCAACCGCTACAACCAGCGCTGGCAGCTCACCGTCCACAAGGTGCGCAAAATGGACGAGAGCGAGATTGACTTTGGTGACTACCTGCCCAAGACCACGCGCGACGTGGACGAGCTGTGGCGGGAGCTCGGCGTTTTTGTGGCCAGCATGCAGGATGCGCACCTGCGCCAGTTGCTCGAACTCTTCATGGCCGATCCTGAGATCGAAAAAGCCTACCGCAACGCTCCGGCGGCCAAGACCATGCACCACGCTTTCATCGGCGGCCTGCTCGACCACGTCTGCTCGCTCTTCCGAGTCTGCGACCTGGCGGCGCGCAACTATGCCTTCATCAACCGCGACCTGCTGCTGACCGGAGCCTTTCTGCATGACATCGGCAAGGTGCGCGAGCTCAGCTACGCGCGCAGCTTCGGCTACACCGACGAGGGCCAGCTCCTCGGCCACCTCATCATTGACCTGGAGATGCTGCACGCCAAGCTGGCGCAGATCGCCGACTTCCCTGCCGAACTCAAGCTGCTGGTCGAGCACCTCATCATCAGCCACCATGGCCAGTACGACTTCGGCTCGCCCAAGCTGCCCATGTTCCCCGAGGCGCTGATGCTGCACTACCTGGACGATCTGGACAGCAAAATGGAGGCCATGCGCGGCCAATTTGAGCGCGACGCCGAGCTGGATTCCCCCTGGACGGCCTATAATCCAGCGCTCGGCCGCCCGCTGCTCAACACGGAAAAGTTCCTGCGCCAGGCCGTCGAGCGTAAGGCCACGGCGGAAAAGACGCCCACTGAGGGCTAATCTTTTATTGGATAAAGCAGGGTTAACACGCGGGTTGGCTTCCGTTACAATCGAAAGATGCTGCGATTTTTTACCGCCGGTGAGTCGCACGGCGAAGCCCTGATTGCCAACGTCTCTGGCTTACCGGCCGGTGTGCCGGTCACGGAGGCGACGATTGACCGCGATTTGTGGCGGCGTCAGCAGGGCTATGGCCGCGGCGGCCGCATGAGGATCGAGCGCGATCACGCCCGCATCCTCAGCGGCGTACGCCACGGACTCACTATCGGTTCACCCATCGCCATGCTGCTGGAAAATCGCGACTGGCAGAACTGGAGCGAGTCGCTGCCCGTGGGCGCGGGCGATGCGGAAAAGCACAAGCCGGTGAAGTCTCCGCGGCCGGGGCATGCCGATCTGGCCGGAGCGCTCAAGTACAACCTGCCCGAGGCGCGTTACATTCTGGAACGGGCCAGCGCCCGCGAGACCGCGGCGCGCGTCGCCGCTGGAGCGGTGGCCAAGCAACTGCTCGCCACGCTCGATATCGAAGTGCTCAGCCACGTGGTGCAGGTCGGCCATGAGCGTTTATCGCGTTCAGTCAGCTTTGCTGAATTGCAGCAGCTCGCCGCGCGCGAGGAAGTTCTGCTCAACTGTGCCGATGAAGAGAGCGAGCAGCGCATGAAGGCTGAGGTGGATGCCGTGCTGCGCACCGGTGACACCGTCGGCGGAATCTTTGAGGTGGTCGCGCGCAACGTGCCTCCCGGCCTGGGCACCTACGCCAACTGGGACGAGCGTTTGGACGGCCGCCTGGCGCAGGCCGTCATGAGTATTCAGGCCGTTAAGGCCGTGGAGATTGGCGATGGCGTGCTGGGGGCCTCCAGCTTTGGCAGCGGTGCGCAGGATGAAATCGGTTACGCGCGCACCGCGGAAGAATCCGCCGCGCTGCCCTCGAAGTTCACGAAGTTTACCCGCGCTGGCAACCATGCAGGCGGAGTCGAAGGCGGCATCAGCAACGGCTGTGATGTGGTGGTGCGCGGGCATTTGAAGCCCATCAGCACTCTGCGGCGCCCTCTGGCATCGGTGGATTTTGTAACCCGTGAGCCGGTGAAGGCCGCCTACGAGCGCAGCGACGTGTGTGCAGTGCCCGCCGCCGGCGTGGTGGGCGAGGCCATGGTGGCCCTGACCTTGGCCGCCGCGGTGCTGGATAAATTTGGCGGCGATTCGCTTATCGAGCTGCGCCGCAATTACGAAGGCTACTGCGAGCAGTTGCACAATTTTTAGTCAGTCCGCTGCTCCGGTCCTACGTCCCGGGCGGCGCAAGAATAAAGCCAGGAAGCGAAGACCCGAGATGATTTACCCGATTGTGAAATATGGCGACCCGGTGCTGGAGACTCCGGCGTCCCCCGTCACTCAATTTGACGACAAGCTCAAGAAGCTGGTCGAGGATATGTTCGAGTCCATGTATGAGGCGCAGGGCGTCGGCCTGGCCGCGCCACAGATCGGCATCTCTCTGCACCTGGCCGTCATCGACACCACCTTCAAGGAAGATCCCGAGGCCCGGCTGGTGCTGGCCAACCCCGAGGTCATCAGCAGCGAGGGCAAGCAGAGCGGCCACGAAGGCTGCCTCTCCATCCCCGACTTCCGCGAGACGCTCGCCCGCGCCAAGAAGGTCACCATCCGTGCCCAGGACGTGCACGGTAAATGGTTCGAGAAGACCGGCGAGGATCTACTGGCCCGCGCCTTCCTGCATGAGATCGACCACCTGAACGGCACGCTCTACATCCATCACCTCTCGTCGCTCAAGCGAGACATGATGCGCCGCAAGATCAAGCGCCTGGTGCGCGAGGGCGAGTGGTAGAAAAGCAGGTTTCAATGTTTCAAGGTTTCAAAGTTTTGCGGCGCACCCGGCGCCGCTTTTTCATCCCAGCCCATCTTTGTCATCCCCGCGAAATACTCTTCACCACCGAAACAGCCAAAGCCTTGGAAACCTCCTAAACCTCCCTCCCATTGAAACCTCTGAAACTTTGAAACCTGGAAACCCTTACAATGAAGCTGTGAAGCTCATCTACTGCGGCACTCCGCAATTCGCCGTTCCATCACTGCAGGCTCTGGTTGCCGCCGGGCACGACGTGCGCTTGGTCGTCACGCAGCCCGACCGCCCCAAGGGCCGTGGCATGGAGATGGCTGCCTCGCCGGTCAAGCAGGCGGCGGTGGCGCTCGGGTTGCCCATCGCGCAGCCGGAGAAGATCAAGCTCAACGCCGAATTCCGCGCGCAGCTCGAAGCCATCGCACCGGAGGCCATCATCGTCGTCGGCTACGGACGCATCATTCCCGGCTGGATGCTCGACCTGCCGCACCACGGCAACATCAATCTGCACGCTTCGCTACTGCCCAAGTATCGCGGCGCCGCGCCCATCCAGTGGGCCATCGCCAGCGGAGAGACCGTGACCGGCAACACCACCATGCGCATCGACGCCGGCCTCGACACGGGCGACATCCTTTTGCAGCGCGAGATGGCGATTGCCGGCGACGATACCTCCGTCACCCTGGCTCCGCGGCTGGCCGCCATGGGTGCCGAGCTGCTGGTGGAGACCGTCGTCGCGCTCGCAGCTGGCAGCATCGCCGCACGCCCACAGAACCATGCCGAAGCCACGCTCGCTCCCATCCTGACCCGCGAGGATGGCCGCGTGGACTTCTCCCACACGGCCGCCGAGATCAACAATCGTCTGCGCGGCTTCCAGCCCTGGCCCGCGGCCTTCACCACCTTCCGCACGCGTCAGCTCACGCTGCACACCATACATTTGGCCACCAACGCGCCCACGCTCGCCCCGGGAGAAATCGCCGCGCGCGACGGCCGTCTCTTCGCTGGCTGCGGCAGCCATACGGCCATCGAAATATTTGAGCTGCAGCCCGAAGGCAAGCGCCGCGTGACGACCATCGAATGGATCAACGGCTACCAGCCCAAGCCCGGCGAGCGCTTTGGCGAATAACGTGACTGACTCGAAAAAAGTTTCGCCGCCGCCCGCGAATGCCACGCCAAAGCCCAACACGCGCGCACCCATCTCTCCCGCGCGCCGCGAAGCCTACGCCATCCTCCTGCGTGTGGAGCGCGACGCGGCCTACGCCAGCGAGCTGTTGAACGCTCCGTCGATGGAAAAGCTTTCGCGCGAGGATCGCTCGCTCACCTACGAACTGGTGATGACCACCCTGCGCTGGCAGTCCGTGCTGGATGCGGCCATCGCGCGCTACTCCTCGCAAAAACTTTCGCGGCTGGACCGCGAGGTGCTCACCGCCCTGCGCCTGGCTGCCTGCCAGCTGCTGTGCCTCACCCGCATTCCCGCCCACGCCGCCGTGCATGAGAGCGTCGAGCTGGCCAAGCAGAGCGGTAAGCGTTCGTCCGCGCCCTTCGTCAATGCCGTGCTGCGCAAGCTGGTGGCGGAAGCCAAGGCCGCGCAGCCGACGCAAGCTGCAACAGAAGGTCTCACGCAGAATGATTTCGATACGCACTCGGCCGCGGCGCTCGCCGCCGAGTTCGCTCATCCGGAGTGGCTGGTTTTGCGATGGATTGACATGTATGGATATGCCACGGCCCGCGCCATCTGCCAGGCCGGACAGCAGGCGCCGCCACAGGCTCTTCGCCTTGCCGCACCTGATGTTGCGGCCGAGCTCGCCGCCGCCGGTGTCATACTCATCCCTGGACTTTTACTGCGCTCGGCGCATCGCGTCGAAACCGGCGACCTCATCCACAGCGAAGCTTTCCGCACCGGGCGCGTTGCCATTCAGGACGAGGCCTCGCAACTGCTGGCTGCGCTCGTCAACGGTAATCGCATTCTCGATTGTTGCGCCGCGCCCGGAGGCAAGACCGCTACCATCGCCGCGCGCCTGCCACAGGCCCACATCACGGCCGTCGAACTGCATCCTCACCGCGCCCGCCTGCTGCGCCAGCGCGTGCCCGCCACGGTCGAGGTCATCGAGGGCGACATTCGCACGATGAGCTTCGACGCACCTTTTGACGCCATCCTCGCCGACGTGCCATGCAGCGGTACCGGCACCCTGAGCGCGCACCCGGAGATCAAGTGGCGCCTGAAGTCGGGAGATCTGCCCGGCCTTCAGGATTTACAACTGTCAATCTTGCAGGCGGCCGCGCGCTGGCTCGCCCCCGGCGGAAGGCTTATCTACTCCACCTGTTCGCTCGAACCCGAAGAGGGTGAGGCGGTCATCGAGAAATTTCTCAGTTCCACAGAAGGATTTGCCGTCGTTGATTGCGCCACCCTGCTCGATGAACTGCGCCACAGCGGCGAGCTGACCTGGCAGGGCGCGCCGCTCACCCGCGGACCCTACCTGCGCACGCTGCCCGGCCCGCCGCCTGTTGCCAAGCTTGCAGATAAGAGCGACGAGCAATACGCCGCGTCCGCCACCACACACCCCTGCGACGGCTTCTTCGCAGCGGTGCTCACCCGCCTATAGTTTTTTCAGGAAGTAACATCGATGGCCGCGCTACTCTTCGTCCGCGCTTTTGACTACGGCCGTGTCACCTGGAAGCTGACCGGCATTCCGGCCACAACGCGGCTGCCCGCCGGCGGAGACTGAGCGGTCACCACCGCACCGCCCAAAGCGCCGCCCAAAGCACCGCCCACCGTGCCACCCGTGGAACTGCCCACAGCACCGCTCGCGGAGCTGCTCGCGGCACCGTTGATCACCTTCAATCCCACGCCCGCCGCCCGGGCCGTGGCTTCGGTCAGCGGCAGTCCGGTCAGGTCGGGCATCACATAAGCTTTTTCCATGGGCTCGGCGGCATACAGCAGGCTCACCCTGGGCGAGGCCACACCCTGTGCGCCGGGCTGTGGAGTCTGCGCCAGAATCGTCTGCGGTGCGGCCACGTCGGTGGGCAGTTCGCTGGGCTGTCCCATTTCCAGTCCGCGGCGGCGCAGGTTGATCTCGGCTGCTCGTGGGCTCATGCCCAGCACGTTGGGAATCTCCATCATCTGTGGACCCAGGCTCTCAGCAGCCTGTACACGCCAGCCTCGACGCACCCGCGTACCCGGTTCCGGCTGCTGGCTTACGATGCGGCCAGCGGGCACGGTGGCTGAGTAGAAGCGGTCGCTGCGCGCCAGCTCCAAGCCGTTCTGGAAGGCCACGCGGTCGGCATCCGCCGGGGTCAGGCCGCGTATCTCCGGCACCTTCACCTCGCGTCCGTGGATGGCGAAGCGCATGCTCACCAGGGCCGAAGCCAGGGCCACGATCACCAGCACCAGTATCTGGGCAACCACGCGCAGGAAGCGAACCATGGCTCCACTTTAACCGCCCCGGGTGCGGGCGGCAAGTGGACGCCGGGGAGCATCGCGGGGTTTCCATAGCATCACAACATGACGTGATGCAGATCACATCACGATGTTTGCCGGATTGATAGAACGGATGCAACAAGAGGTGAGGGAACCGTGGAAATCAACTGTCAGATCAGCATGCCCGGCCAGGGCGCGTGGGCGCAGCCTGCTCCGCCGGAGCTGGCCAAGGCCCTGACCAAGGCCGGCCAGCGCCGCCAGTGGGATACCGGCCAGCGCCTCTTCGGCTTTGGCGAGCACGCCGAAGGTGTATTTCTCATCCTGCTCGGCAAGGCCCACGCCGTTCTGCCCGGCGGCGCCGGAAAAGAACTGATGCGTCTCACCGCCGGTCCCGGCTCCCTGCTGGGACTGCCCAGCGCACTGTGCAGCAAAAGCTACCAGTTTGACGTGGTGGCCCTGGAGCCGGTTGAGGCCGCATACCTTCCAGTAGAAGAGGTCAACCGCCTGCTGCGCGAGCGTCCCGAACTGGGCATGCAGGCCATGACCATAATGTGTGCCGAGATGGACACCCTGCACCAGACGCGCGAGCACTTGCGCCGCTGCCAGAACAGCGCCTGCGGACTGCATGGCTACTGCATTCAGGCCTCTACGCTGGCCTGACGCAAAACGCTGGCGACAAATTATCGACTCTCCAACGCGGTGCCAATGCGCAGGACATGGCCATCCGGCACTTTCCCGCCAACTCCGATTTGGGGTTAAATTCAGCCTTGTTCCTGTTCCTTCTTGTGTTTTTTGCGCATCTTATTTACAGCCTTTGCTTTCAGCAATCATCCACGATATTGTAGGCGGAAGATTTTTTCGCCTTTTCGTCATTCGAAACCCTAACGATTGCTTTGCAGCGCGTTGCTTACGGCTGAAGGCAACGAATCCAGAGGAGCTCATGCAATGCGCTTGACCATGAATGGCAGTGATTGCCGGCTGACCGGCCCCACGGGTATGAAGAACGACCGCAAGTCCCTGTTGCTGGTGCTTTTACTGGCGGTTTTGGTGGCCGCGCAAATGCCGGCCTTTGCCTCTGGACTGCCCAACCGTATTGCCATGAACACCGCCTCGGCCTCCGCGCTGGTCAAGCTCACGGGCAGCGTGCACCCGGCCATCCACCGCGGCACCGATCTGGGCTCGAGCGACGTCAATAAAGCTCTGGATTATATGACCCTGCACATCCTGCCCAGCGCGGCGCAGCAAAGCGAAATCAACACCCTGATTGCCGCCCAGCAGAACCCTGGTTCTCCGCTCTACCACCAGTGGCTGACCCAGGCAGAGTATGGCGCGCGCTTCGGCCTCAGCGATGACGACCTGGCTGCGCTGACCACGTGGCTTACCTCGCAGGGCTTCACGCTCCGCGAGATTGCGCCTTCGCGCAACCTGATCACTTTCAGCGGCAACGTGGGGCAGGCCGAATCGGCTTTCCACACCTCGATTCACGACTTCCAGATTGATGGCGCGGTACGCCAGGCGAACATCACCGAAATTGCACTGCCCAAGGCTCTCATCGGTGTAGTCGGCTACGTCTCCGGCCTCAACGGTATCCGTCCCAAGGGGCACCTCAAGCGCGCCAACCCGGAGTTCACATCGCACAGCACCGGCAACCATTTCCTTGCGCCCGGCGACTGGGCCACTATTTATAACGTCGCCCCCATCTACACCGCCGGCTACAGCGGCACCGGCATGCACGTCGGCATCGTCGGCCAAACGTATATACCTGAGACGGACATCACCAACTTCCGCTCTGCCGCCGGATTGCCCAGCACGCTGCTGACTTACAAGTGCACCACGGCCAGCACCTGCACGGCCAGCATCGATGAGAGCGTGGGCGACGTGGCCGAAGCCGATATTGACGTGGAGTGGGCCGGCGGCATCGCCAAGAACGCCACGGTGGATTACATCTACACCAGCGCCGCTTCTACCGGCAACGGCGTCTATGACGCACTGAAGTATGCCATCACCACCTATACGGTTGGCGGCAACGTGGTGCCGGTCATCAGCATGAGCTACGGCAGCTGCGAGACCGGATTGAACGACAACACCGGTGACATCAACTACCGCGTGAGCATGGACACATATTTTGCCCAGGCCGCCACCCAGGGTCAGACGTTGCTCAACTCCTCCGGTGACGACGGCGCCGCCGAATGCGACTACCAGGACAGTAGCGCGATCGATGGCCTGGTCGCCAGCTGGCCCGCCACCAGTCCCTACTTCACCGGCGTCGGCGGCACGGAGTTCAACGGCGACGGCACACCGGCCGATCCTGAGACCGGCGGCAATCAATATTGGAGCTACAGCAGCTCGGCCGACATCATCAGCTCGGCCCTGCAGTACATTCCGGAGACGAGCTGGAACGACACGGCCTTCGACCAGTCCCAAGATTCGACGGCATACCTTTCGGCCTCCGGCGGGGGCGTCAGCCAGATTTATGCGCTGCCCAGTTGGCAGCCAGTGCCCAGCAACTACACGGGTACCAGCATGCGCTTCTCGCCGGACATCAGCTTCTCGGCCTCACCCGACCATGACGGCTACCTGGTATGCACGCAGAACTTCACCGGCAAAACGGTCGGCAGTTCCACTGGTTCCACCTGCACCAGCGGCTTCCGCAATGGCAGCGGCAACCTGACGGTCTACGGCGGCACCTCGTGCAGCTCGCCCAGCTTCGCCGGTCTGCTGACCCTGGTTGTGCAGGCCGGCGGTAAGCTCGGCGCGGTCAACAGCAAGCTCTACGCGCTGGCTAGCAACAGCACCACCTACGCCAGCATCTTCAACGACATCACCACGGGTAACAATATCGTGCCCTGCACTGAGGGCGCTGCCGGCAACACCGTAAATAGCGTGAATGAGTGCACCACGGGCAGCTTCGGCTACTCGGCCACCACCGGCTATGACCTGGTGACCGGCCTCGGCTCGGCCAACGGCCTGAACCTGTTTGACGCCCTGACCAGCACCCTGAGCTACACCTCCACCACGCTGCAGCTTGGCAGCAACCCGGTGACCCTCAACGGCACGGTCAACCTGACGGCCACCATCGGCAACACCATCAGTGGCACGCCCACCGGCACGGTCACCTTCTATGTAGGCAGCACCAGCCTGGGCACGGCCACCGTTAGCAGCTCCACGGCCACGCTCAACAATGTGGCCGTCACGCTGGCCAACGGCTTCAGCGCGGGCAACGACTCGCTGACCGCCGTCTACTCCGGCGACAGCACCTTCGCCACCTCCACCTCAACGGCGGATATCCTGATCGTCAACGGCCTGACCACCACGGTTACGCCCAGCGCCAGCACGAACCCGATCCATATTGGTCAAACCGAGACTCTGACGGCCACCCTTGGCACCACGGCCGCCACCGGTTCGGTGACCTTCAAGATTGGCAGCACCTTGCTGGGCACGGCCACGGTCAGCAGCGGAGTGGCCACCCTGATGATTGCGGCGACTCCGGCCAACGGCTTCAACGCGCCCTCGGTCACCGTCACCGCCAATTACAGCGGCGACAGCAGCTACAACGCAGAAAGCGCCACCCTGCCGCTGACGCTCATCAAGGCCAGCACCACCGTCACACTAGGAACTCTGACCCCCACAACCATGGGCAGTGCGGTTACCTTCACGGCCACCTTGGCGGCGCAATATGGCGGCTCGCCCACCGGCACCATAAACTTCTCCAACAACGGTAACAACCTGGGCAACGCCACGGTCAGCAACAATGCCGCCTCGCTGACGGTGACGACCAGCCCCACCTTCTTTGTGCTGGGCAGCAATTACGCCAACACAGTCGAAGCCATTTACAACGGCGACAGCAACTACTCACCCTCGCCCATCGTCACCGGCTCCCTCACGCTGACGGCTGCCACCACCACGGCGGTCACAGTCGGCAGCAGCTCCATCCCGCTGGGCTCCAGCACGGCCACCCAGAGCTTTACGGCCACGGTGACCTCCACCAGCGGCACGCCCACCGGCTCGGTCACCTTCAGCCTGACCAACCCGGTTACCACTACGGCGTTCAGCCTGGGCACGGTCAACCTGAGCGGCAACACGGCCACGCTGAGCAACATCAAACCCATTACGGCCAATGATTTCAGCGTCGGCACCGATACGGTGACCGCTACCTATAACCCCGCCGCTGGCAGCAACTACAACTCCAGCGTCAGCTCCGGACAGACCTTCACGGTCACGGCGCCGGCCTACACCATCGCTCCGGCTTCCACCGCCATCACGTTAACTCCCGGCAACTCGACCCCAGTGAGCGTGACGCTGACCTCAACCACCTTTGCCGATAACATCAGTTGGACGGCTACACCCAGCTCCGGACTGATTACTGTCTCGCCCGCGTCGGGCAATGCGACGCTCACCGCCGGCGGCACGGCCACCATCGGCCCCTTGAACATTGGGGCCAGCAGCTCGGCGGCCAACCGCCATCCCCATCTGCCCTGGACGATCGGCGGTGGAATCTTTGCCGCCATGCTGGCCGGAGTGCCTCTGCTCCGCCGCCGCAAGCGCGTGGCGGCCATCCTGCTCTCGGCCCTGGCCATCGCATCACTGGCCTTCGTCATCTCCTGCAGTGGTGGCAGTAAGGCTCCGCGCAGTTACACGGTGACCATCACCGGCACGGGCGGCATCAGCAGTGTCATCAGCGTCACGGTCAACTAGGGCTGTCGCGCTCTGTAATCCATCGGGCCACGTCTTCGGGCGTGGCTCTTTTCCTATCCTCATGGCAGCGGATGGCGGCGCTTTTGTACGCACTCAAGAACACTCCTCAGGGATTCCGGAAGAGGGAATCTCAATTGCGCTGAAGAAGCGCGTATGGCTGGCCGATGAAAATCACTGTGGTAGTAGCCCTTGCACACGCACTCCCACGTTGCCGTGTCACCTTTCCAGCGTAGTCAAATCAAGCGATTTTGTGACGCACATCACAGCCCCGCACCACTGCCGGGCGCACCCTATTAAAGAAGGCTAGTATTTTCTTCATCACGCACTTTTTTCATTAAGGAAGCGCAATTATGACTCGTATTCTGGAAGTCACTGACCTGATTCTGCGCGATGCGCACCAGTCGCTGATGGCGACTCGCATGGCCATGGAAGACATGGTTCCGGCCTGCGAAGACCTGGACAATGCCGGATTCTGGTCCCTGGAATGCTGGGGCGGAGCGACCTTCGACTCCTGCATCCGGTTTCTGAACGAAGATCCATGGGAGCGGCTGAAGACCTTCCGCAAGCTGATGCCCAAGACAAAGCTGCAGATGTTGCTGCGCGGCCAGAATCTGCTCGGCTACCGGCATTACGAGGACACGGTGGTGGAGCGCTTCGTCGCCAAGGCCGCCGAGCACGGCATGGACGTCTTTCGCGTCTTCGATGCTCTCAACGACATCCGCAACCTGCAAACCTCCATCAAGGCCGTCAAGAAGAGCGGCAAGCACGCCCAGGGCACCATCTGCTACACGGTAAGCCCGCTGCACACGGTTGAGGCCTTTGTGGATATGGCGCAGCGCCTCAAGGAGATGGGCTGCGACTCGATCTGCATCAAGGACATGGCGGCTCTTTTGAAGCCGCAACCGGCCTACGACCTGGTCAAGGGCATCAAGGAGAAGTGCGGCAAAGACACGCTGGTGCACCTGCACTGCCACTCCACCACGGGCGTCACGCTGGTCAGCTACATGAAGGCCATCGAGGCCGGCTGCGATATCGTGGACACGGCCATCAGCTCGCTCTCACTGGGACCGGGGCACAACCCGACGGAGAGCCTGGTGGAGATGCTGGAAGGTACCGGCATTGAGACCCGTCTGGATATGGCTCGCCTGCTGAAGGCGCGCAACTACTTCAAGACCGTTCGTCCGCGCTACAAGGAGTTCCTCAGCGACATCACCGGCGTTGAGACCGAGATCTTCCTGAGCCAGATTCCCGGCGGCATGATCAGCAACATGGAGAGCCAGCTGAAGCAGCAGGGCGCCGGCGACAAGTTGCAGGAAGTGCTGCTGGAGGTTCCGCGGGTGCGCAAGGTGAGCGGCTTCCCGCCGCTGGTCACGCCCAGCTCGCAGATTGTGGGAACGCAGGCGGTCTTCAACGTTCTGATGGGACCGTACAAGGTTCTGACCGGCGAGTTTGCCGACCTGATGCTGGGCTACTACGGTGAGACGATCGGCCCCAAAGATCCTGACGTGATGGAGAAGGCCAAGGCCCACGCCAAGAAGGATGCCATCACCTGCCGTCCCGCTGAATTGCTGAAGCCCGAGTGGGAGCAGTTGCGCGCCGACGCGTTGACCGCCAAGGCCAACGGCACCGATGAGGATGTGCTGACCTTCGCCATGTTCCCGCAGGTGGCGCCGAAGTTCTTTGGTACCCGCGACCAGGGACCGAAGAACCTGGGCAAGGACCCGGCGGCCAAGCCGGCCGCGGCTCCGGCACCGGCGGCGGCACAGCCGTCCAAGCCCACCGGCCCGCAGAAGTACGCGGTCACCATCAACGGACAGGTGCACAACGTCACCGTCGCGGCATCGCGAT
>Ga0371490_1001198_pt1 | contig 14099 bp, 12 predicted proteins | sample MB2SIPfraction_FD_207959 | JGI IMG/M metagenome (GOLD analysis project Ga0371490, IMG submission 207959) | Lab enriched peat soil microbial communities from McLean, Ithaca, NY, United States - MB28FN SIP fraction | ecosystem: Environmental > Terrestrial > Soil > Wetlands > Peat | place: USA... | reverse complement strand
AAAGAAACTGCGCAAAGAGTTTCCCGGTTTGCCGATTGTGGCCGATTTCCGCGACGAATGGCTCTCCACCGGGATTGATCTTGTCGGCTTCGGGCGCAGCAAACGAGCGGTTCGCGTCGCTCACCACGTTGAAGCAGACGCAGTGGCACAAGCAACCGCCATTGTCGCCGTGACGGAGGCGGCGCGGCGCCAGATTCATGCCCGGTATCCGCGAGAGCCGGACCACAAGTTCCATCTCATCCCCAATGGATTCGATGCCACCAGGATGCCCGGCACAGCGTCCTTGCCGGAACCTCGGCCCGACGGCAAGATTATCGTCACACATATTGGCACCGTCTATTCCGCAACAGAACCCAAGACGCTGGTTGAGGCGGTTCAGTCGCTTCCCCCGGAGGTGAAATCGCGATTCATTCTTCGCTTCATCGGACACATCGCGGAGCCCAGTTTCCGGCAGGCGCTCCTCGGATTGGGCGAGATGGTGGAGTTGAAGGGCTACCTGCCGCAACACGAAGCCCTGGCGGCGATGAATGAAACCAACTACGTGTTGCTGATTAACCACGACCCTCTGAACGTTGGAGGAAAATTCTACGACTATGTCGGCGGGGGGAAGCCCATTCTCGGCGCCGTCCATGTCGAGGGAGAGACACACCGCCTTTTCGATGAGCTGCGGGCTGGGTGGTGGGCCGACGTTCAGGACGTAAAAGGCATCCGTCAGCTATTCATCGACGCTGCATCCCGCGGCGATTCGCTGCGCGCCGCGTTTCATCCCGATCTCGAAAAGATCGCGCAGTACGAACGTAAGGTTCTCGCGCATCGTTACGCCGCGCTTTTACACTCCATTGCAGGAAAACAGTGCGACGGGGACTCACAAGCCGCGGACAGCCAACCTGCTTAAACGGAAGAATAGCCATGCTCAGGATCGCGGTCGTCACCCGATATTTTCCCAGTTCGGCGGAGCCCTGGCAGGGGCGGTCGGCCTATCAGACGCTGCGTGTGCTTGCCCGCGAGGCCGATCTGCGCGTCTTCTATCCCAACGCGAGTTATCCATCTCTGCTCAAGCCGCGCAGCCGGAGTTATGACAATCTTGACTCCTCCTACAGTCCTCCTGGCGTGCAAGCGAGTTACTACGACTATCCCGCGCTGCCCCTGCTCTCTCGCCCGTTTAACGGATGGATGGCCGCCCGCGCTTTGTTGCCGCACGTGCGCCAGTTTGCGCCCGATCTGATATTCAGTTGTTTTCTTTATCCGGACGGATATGCCGCGCTCAGGATCGGCAAGGCACTCGCGGTTCCCGTGGTTGCCATGAGCATTGGCTCCGACATCAACAGGATCGGCGATCCGATATCGTATCTGCTTACGCGCGCGGTTTTGCGCGAGGCTGATTTTCTGGTCACGGTCAATGGCGATCTGCGCTTGAAGGCAGTAGCCATGGGCGCCCCGGAGGAGAAAACCCGCGCCGTCGTCAACGGCTGCGACCTCACCGTCTTCCATGCCAGGGACCGTCTTGAGGCAAGGCGGAAGCTGGGCATCGACCCAGCCTCGCAGGTTGTCCTCTACATCGGGCGCATGGACATGAAGAAAGGCCTTCGTGAATTGGTCGAAGCGGCGGCTTTGCTGCGTCCGCAGCGCGCGAATCTGCATTTGTATCTGATCGGCGAGGGACCGGACAGGCCTCTCATCCTGAGCGCTATTCAGGCCAACAACGCAACCGGGTACATCCACGCGCTGCCCGCGTGCGCCTTCGATGAGGTCGCTGTCTGGATGGCGGCAGCCGATCTGGTTACCCTGCCGAGTTATATGGAAGGCTGCCCCAACGTGGTGCTTGAGGCGCTGGCCAGCGGCAGGCCCGTCGTTGCCACAAATGTCGGTGGCATCCCAGAGATCCTTAGTGAAGAGTGCGGAAGGCTCGTACCCCCACGCTCGCCCGGCAAACTGGCTCAGGCTCTTGCTTCGGTCCTCGACAAGACCTGGGACGCCCAAACCATCTCCGCGCACGGAAGCCGTAGCTGGGAGACGGTTGCGGCAGAGCTGCTGGAGATCTTCGCATCGCTTGTGCGTGCCCGCGCGAAAGGCAGCGAATGCTGAAACTGCGCAAAGCCAGCCAAGCTCTCAACCGCCTGCTCGCGGCCATCGGACTCACCACGGTGCTGGTGATCTGCACACCCCTCGTCTCGTGGTGGGTACAGGCTTATGCCGGCCCCGGCAATTCTGATTCCTCCGGGCAGCCCAAGGGCGATGTTCTTATCCTGCTCAGCGCCGCAGCCGACGACAAGTATGGCGGCATCTCTTACTCGTCTTACTGGCGCGCGCGCCAAACGCTTTTTGCCTGGCAAACGGGAGGCTTCAGGAAGATCGTGATCTGCGGAGACGGCAGCCCCGGCATTCTCGACTTTCTGATTGCCGACGGTATTCCCCGCGAAGCTTTCGTCACCGAGGGGAGATCCGCCAGCACGCGCGAAAACGCCATCGAGACGGCGCACCTGATCCAAAATCTGCCCGGCAAGAAGGTACTGCTCACCAGCGACTTTCACATGTACCGGGCGCTTCGCGTCTTCCGTAAGGTGGGCATCGATGCCGCACCCATGGCGGTCCCGGATGTGCTTCACTCCACCGAACATTGGAACGGGCGCTTCCAAGCCTTCGAGACCATGCTGGCCGAATCCGCCAAGATCGCCTACTATGCTGTTCGCGGCTGGATATAGGAACGTCTCTTTAGTACGACGAACTCCCGGCCTACACCGGCTCGGCTTTGTTCGGCTCCGTCCAGTCCTGGGCCGGTAGTTCCGTCGAAGCCGGTATATTTGCCTCGGGCGGCGTCTCAGTTAACCCGCCCACGTGCGAGTTCTGCAGCTTGTAGAGCAGCGATCGGTAGCTGATATTGAGCCATTTGGCCGTCTTGCGGCGGCTCCAGCCATTCGCCTCCAGAACCTTCAGAATAATCTGCCGCTCCAGATCCTGCGTGGCGGCCTTGGTGATCTCTTTCAGCGAGATGGGGCTGGACAGATCGATTTCGGTGTTCAGCCGGGTCGAACCGGCCTGGACGGACGCAACCAGATCCGCCGTCAAGACCTCCTCGCTGCCGATCAGAACATAGCCGCGTATCATGTTTTCCAGTTGCCGTATGTTTCCCGGCCAATCGTAGCGCTGCATGAGGCGCATCACCTCGCGCGAAAGCGGCTTCGGAGTGTGACGAAACGCCTTCGCGTGCAGCTCGAGAAAGTAGTCGATCAGCATCGGCAGGTCCATCGTCCGTTGACGCAGCGGCGGCAATTCAATGGTCACGGCGTTGATGCGGAACAAGAAGTCCAGCCGGAAGCTACCATTCTCAGCTTGTTGCCGCAGGCTTTGGCTGGCCGCGCTGACCAGCCGGGTGTTGACTGTCCTCGACTCTTGCCCTCCGACGCGCATGAAGCTGCCATCCTGAAGCAATTGCAGCAATTTGGCCTGCACGGATAAATCCAGGTCGCCAATTTCATCCAGGAACAGGGTGCCCATATGCGCCAGCTCCACGCGACCGCGCTTGGTTGCATAAGCACCGGTAAATGCTCCCTTTTCATAACCGAAGAGTTCCGACTCGATCAGCGTATGCGGAATCGCGGGACAGGCCACCCTGACCCAGGCGCCCTTGGAGCGATTCGAGTTGGCATGCAGCAACTTGGCAAAGATCTCCTTGCCAGTACCACTCTCGCCCTGCAACAGCACCGGAACAGTCGTCTCGGCAACCCGTTCCAGCTTCTCGCGAGCCGCGGCCATCGGGGATGATCGTCCGAAGATCACCTCAATCGGAGGCAGATCGCGGATATCGACAGTTTCAGTTGCGCGCGCCAGAGGCATGATTCGTCCGAGCTCCGAAAAAGATACGTACTGGTTAAATGCACCTTACTGGCCAAACAAAGATACCCTAAGGTAATCATATATTTACGCCAGTGTAACCATTACAGGCTATAGATGTAATCTAAGGACGGATTTTGCGTTGCCGGTTACCGATTGCTACACCGACGTATGTAAATTTTTGCACACTAGTGCGAATCAATTACCACTTTTCGATGGTACTATGAGGAACGAGAATCATTTGTTTTCATCCTTTGAGGGAGTGAATCCCCCTTCCCTCTTGACGAAACATGGTCCCCAGACCGGGCGGAGTTTGTTCTTCACGCCTCTGCAACTCACCGCAAGGATGGTTCAAACGTCTTCGTCCTGGCCATCAGGCAAGGAAAGTCGTCTCCCATCATACGGTTTGGCAGGAAGAGGCGAAACCGGGATGGTGAGCAATCCACCAGGAGTGCACGTGAAGACGAGGAGCAAGCGCAATTCCCGCATCGCGGCTCTTGACGCGGATTCCGCAGTTCTGAATTACCTACACCGCATTCTCGCCGACCGCTACAGCGTGACCCTGTTTACCGAGGCCGCGGAGCTGATTGGTAGCCTGAATGAATCTCCCGCGCCCGACATGCTCCTGCTGGACTGGCACATTACCGGAGACGCCGCCGGGCAGAACGCGCTTGGCCTGCTCACAAAACTACGCGCCTCCCATCCATCGCTCCCGATCATTCTGCTTACCTGTTCAGCTGAATTGAAGGAAGTCGTAGCAGCCACTCGCATGGGCGCCACGGACGTGATCCTCAAGCCATTCAGAAAAGCCGACATCGATCTCGTCGTGCAGCTTTGGCTCAAGGAGGACGGCAAGCTTCCGTCTGGCGACGACGAAGAGATCCTGGAGATTCCGCTCGATGCGGACACCTCCTTTGTCAGAGCCTGCAAACGCATGCGGGAGATCGAATCCCAGTGCAGGCTGGTGGCGCGCGCCGACATTCCGGTCCTCATTCTTGGGGAGAGCGGCACCGGCAAGGAAGTCGCGACCCTGTTCATACACATGATGTCGTCCCGCAGCCAGCGCAGTTTCATGAAAGTGAATTGCGCGGCCATGCCCGCCGATCTGCTGGAGAGTGAACTCTTCGGTTATGAACCCGGCGCGTTTACCGGGGCGATCAAGTCCAAGCCCGGAAAGTTCGAGATTTGCAACGGCGGTACCATCTTCCTAGATGAAATTGGCGAAATGCCGGCTGTCTTGCAGGCCAAACTGCTGCAGGTTCTTCAAGACGGCAGCTTTTCCCGTCTGGGCAGCCGGAACAGCGTTAAAGTCGACGTGCGCGTGATTGCCGCGACCAATATTGACATCAAGGCAGCGATCGCGCAAAAGACCTTTCGCGAAGACCTTTACTACCGGCTGAATGGCTTTACCCTGAAGATGCCGCCGCTGCGCGAGCGCGTTGAGGAGATACCCATCCTGGCCCGCCACTTTATGCGCAAGGTGGCCGCGAAGTATGATTGCGCGCCCTTGCAGATTTCGCCTGCCCTCATGCAGGCTCTCAACAACTACTCATGGCCGGGCAATCTTCGGGAACTCGAGAATACGATCAAGCGCTACCTCATCCTGGATGATGAGAAGGCCATTATTGACGAGCTGACTCCCCGGCCAGGCGCGGAATCAATGGCGCCGGACGGAGAAGACACCAGCGGCAACGGAAGCCTGAAGCATCTCGTGCGGAGTTTGAAAGGCGGCGCGGAATCCGCCGCCATTGCAAGAACATTGGAGAGTACCGGATGGAACCGAAAGGCAGCGGCAAGCGACCTGCAAATCAGCTACAAGGCTCTGCTGTACAAAATCAAACAATACAATCTCGTTTCGCCGCAAAAGCAGCACACTCCAAACGCAGGGCGCAAGGCATAACTCCGGCGGCGTGCGGCCCTGATTCACCCAAGCCGGAAAAGGTTGTGATCCAGCTCGGATCGAGAACCATCAAGGGATACCTCGACATCTTGGCCGGGTACACCGTTGAAGAGTTGTTGGGCGATGCCTCCCTCAAGCCGCCCGAGTCCTTCCAGATTCGCAGCCTTGAATCGAATTCCGTCAAGGTGATATCGGCTAAAAATATCAAGGCGGTCTTCTATGTAAACAGCTTCGAGGGAGACGCGGATCACCAGCATCTGAATTTTCATTCGCGCGCGCCCATCATCCATGGCATCTGGATGCGGCTGCAATTTCTCGATGGCGAAGTGATGGAGGGAATCGTCTACAACTCACTTCGCTATCTCGTCGATCCGGGCTTCTTCCTGCTGCCCACCGACCCCGACAGCAATAACCGGCTGGTTTATGTGCGCAAGAGCTGGCTTGCCGATCATCGCATCCTGGGCATGCGCAAACTCCAGGCGCCGGCCTCACCCTCCTCTGATTAGAAGAATTCAGGCGGCGGCTCAAAACGCGGCCAGCGTATCGAGCGCCGCCGCGCATCGAGGAATTTAATCGACCAGTTCGACCAGCAGAACCTGCTCGTCGTTGTCGACCTCCTGGAATTTGACCTCGATGATCTCGCGTCTGCTGGTAGGCACGTGCTTGCCGATGTAAGTGGCCTCGATGGGCAGCTCGCGATGGCCGCGGTCGATGAGCACGGCCAGTTGCACGCGGCGCGGCCGGCCGTGATCGAAGAGCGCGTCGAGCGCGGCGCGGACGGTGCGGCCGGTGTAGAGCACATCATCGCACAGCACCACGTCGCGGCCTTCGACATCGAAGCCGATGGCGCCCGGGGTGACCACCGGGCGAATACCCGCGGTCGTCAGGTCGTCGCGGTAGAACTGTATATCAAGCATCCCGGTATCGACAGCACGCTTCTCGATGCCGGAGATCAGCTTTCCCAGCCGCTCGGCCAGCGGAACGCCGCGGCGCTTGATGCCGACCAGAGCCAGATCCTTGCTGCCATTGCTCTTTTCCACAATCTCGTGGGCCAGGCGCACCAGCGTGCGTTCGACCTCCGAGGCGGACATCAGCCTGCCCTTGATGCGCAGGGAGGTTTTTCTTTCGGCTTCGCTCATGGTTATTCTCGCTGCCTGGCTGACACAGCCAGCCTCACGCAGATGATACGAGGGTTTCGTGCCTGCGAGCAAGTTGTGGAGAAAAGGGTATGAATCCAGGAGATTTGGGCTTGGCCGGAACTGGCCGGCGGCAATCGACAACCCACCCTAGACTTCCGGTTGACGTGTACGGCCCATCAGTCGCGCACCCAATGCACCCCCCGCGGCCGCAAACAACAGCAGAAAGGCAGAATTAAAGATTAGCCCGAAGGTCGCAAAGCCGGCGTGTCCTTCCGGCGAGAGCATCAAGGCTTTTTGCGTCTGCATCTGCGCTGCGTCCGCGATGCCCATCTGCGCGGTCAATTGCTGACTGGCCTCGACAGAGGCCTTCCACGCAGCATCAATCTGAGTTGCTTGATGGAGAACAAACCGCTGAACGAAGAGTTGGCCGCCGCTGACGCCAAATGCCACCCAACCGGCCAGCAAGCCGGTGACCAGACCGACGCGGGCACCAGCGCCTAGAGTGATCCACGCCGGCCTCTGGCTGCGCATGTAGAGCACCACCGACCAGGCAGCGGCCGCTGCCATCCAAAACAGCCCAAAGCCGCCGAGGGGCGAGACCCCGCTCGAAAGCACTCCGGCGGGAACAGCCAGCAGCAGAGCAGCGCGTAAGGCCGGCTTCCAATCGACGCTGCCTGCATCCCGCGCCGCCCCATCCCAGCGCTCCGGCTGGTGCTGCCCAGGGGGAGCGTCTGCCGGGTACACCAGTTGCGGCAGGCCGCAGGCGGGACAGTAGCAGTTCTCGGCCAGGACGGCCTGGTGGCAGCGATTGCAGGTGACTTCCATACATCTATGAGCCTATCGCATTCAGCCGCGGCATGGGCAAAGCAATCAAACCAGCTGCTAGAGCGGGGGCTCCAGAGGACAACTTGTCCCGTATCCTGAACGCAAACGAAACAGGCGTGTGAAAGGGTGGAGAACGCAGTGCTTAACAGGCCCTAACTGGTGCTGGGATTCACCCTGTGGCGTTCCCTGCGCGAGCGGCGCACTGCGAAATAGTTCTTGAAGAAGGTGAAGGCCCTCTCGTCGCAGTTCAAGCAGCGCACCGGTAAGCGCAAGAGCAGCAATTGCGCCAAGTCCGGCAATTTAAAAAGAAAACGCGAAGGGCGAAAGTTAGAATAACCGCAAAGGCGGCAAAAGATTGCCATCCCAACCTCCAGTTATGAATGAAAACAACGAAAAATACCGTGAAAAAGGGAAAAGCTCTCTTCGGCGCTGACGGGCTTCCGAATGAAGCAACCAACCCCATACTGGGAGGATTGTACTTGTGGCTTATTTTCGCACAGAAAAAGCAAGAAAGTATATGAAAATAGCCCGAGCCTCACATTTTGCTAGAGGCTGCGGGGGCGAGCTTAGCGGCCACGATGACCTCGGCGGCGGCAACAACCTCTTCCAGCGTCAGATGGGTCGAATCCAGCAGAACGGCGTCGGGGGCCGGTTTGAGCGGCGAATCGGCACGGTTGCGGTCGCGCTCGTCGCGGGCGCGCAGGTCGCGGATCACCTCTTCGGGCTGTTGGGCCGGCATGGAGCCAAGTTGATCGTAGCGGCGCATGCCCCGCACCTCGGGGGCCGCATCCAGAAAGATTTTGACCTCGGCATGAGGAAAGACTACAGTTCCGATGTCGCGGCCCTCCATGACCACCCCGCCCTGAGCGCCCATCTGCTGTTGCAGGCGAACCATCCAGGCGCGAATGGCCGGCCATACGCTGACCCTGGAGGCGGCGTCGGTAACGGCTGGATTGCGAATCAGGCCGGTTACATCCTCGCCGTCAAGCAGGACGCGATTTTCCTCTTCGCCGGGTTCGAGACGGATGGCGGTTTCGGCAGCAAGGCCTTCCAAGCTCTTACTCTCCTCCATAGGAATGCCCGCCCGAAGGGCCTTGAGGGCGAAGGCGCGATACATGGCCCCGGTTTCCAGATTCAGAAGGCCAAAATGTCGGGCCAGATGGCGGGCGATGGTGCTCTTTCCCGCTCCGGCGGGGCCGTCGATGGCGACGATGATTTTGTGGGCCGGCAGGTGAGAGCTGACGGAAGGGACACTCATCCGCGTTTCTTCGTCCCTTGCCTGGACCGGGTTGCCAGGCCAAACCGTTTGCCGCCGCCAGCCTTTGAACTGGCGGCAAGGGAGGGCTTCCGGCTGCTGACTAAGCGAGCCGGGCGCGTGTCCGTCCGGGAGTCCTTGCGTGGGGGTGTGCTGGGCTTGCCGGCGGTCTTAGCGCCGTTGGAATGGACCTTGCGCTGGCTTCCATTGCGCGGAGTCCAGGCGGGCGCGGCTGACTTGGCTGAGCGTGTGCCGGAAGCGGCGGGGCGCGCCGGTCTTCCGTTTCCGTTGGAGCCGTTCCCGTGGGCAGAACCTGCACCGCCATGGGCTCCGTTGCGTTTGCCGTTCGTGCCAGAGGCGGCTTTCTGGCTCCAGCGGGCGGCGGAGGCAGGCCGAGAACCGCTGGCTGAGCGCACGCCGGTTGGACGGGGCTCAGTGCCGGCGCGCCGCACCGGACGGCTGCTGGAGGACGATTGCGTCGGCTTGCGATCCCGTGGGTGAGCAGCCGGACGGCTGAAGTGGGGCCGCGCGGCTGCGGATTTTCCGCTCATAACTGGCTTGCGGGCAGCCAGAGTGCGAGGCGAGTGGGACTCGCCAGACTTGTGCGAGGCTGCCGGGACCGACACAGATGGCGAACTCTGCTTCGCGATGGAAGGCTCCGGCAGATCGTCTTCATGGGAGCGCAGAAAGTAGGCCGAGGCCGGTATGGACGCGCTGGCATAGACCGTGGGGGGAGCAGCAAACTCCGGCAGTGTGCCGGCAACATAGAAGTGGGGCGCCTGACCCATGGAGAGGGTGTGGACCTGGCGCGTGGCGACCAGGCCGCGCAACACCTCGCGCACCTTGCTGCGAGCCGTGAGTGGGGCCAGGAACAGCTCCACCTCTTCCATGCTGGCGGCGATCACAGCCTGCAGGTAGATGGAGGCCAGAACGGAGATGGCTGTCACCTGGGAGGTGGAGGCGCCTTCGGCAATGGCTTTCTGGAAACGCTGGCGGAGCAGTTGCCATTGGGGAGCCTGGCCGGGGGCAGAAACGACCGGAATAATGCGAAGCTGTTGCCAGAGCTCGGTGATGGCGCGCAGCACGGCGGCTTCGGTGACCTCCCTGCCCAGCGCGCGGGTCAGTTTGCCAAGGGTCGTGTCGCCCGCCTCCAGCAGTTTGTAAGCCTGGATCGCCAGTTGGGAAACCTGGCGCGAGCCTGTCAGTTGCGGGGTGCGGCGCCAGTCGCGGTCGCCACGCAAGGCATAGACGTAGGGCAGAACCCAGCTTGCTACCACGAAGTCGGGCGCCTCGCCGGGCAGTCCCAGCAGGTTCAGCCGCACGGCCACGCCGTCTGTCTCCAGGCGCACCAGCAAATCTTCGGCTAGGGCAATATGTTCACGGTCGGGAGAGGGGTTGCGCCTGCCCGCTATAGCTTCAACGAACGACGGCGCTATGGAGGAGGAAAACTGCCGCTTGGGCAGGAAGAGACACAATCCTGTCTCCTCAATCCACGTCCGGGCATCCTCCAGGGAGAGTGTGCCATGTCCGTTCAGGCGCATCCGTTCGGCGCGCGATGCTTCCAATTGTTCCGATGTCAAAGAAAAACCTCACTTCCAGGCTGGCGTAAGCGCCGGACAGCCCCATCTCCTAAGAGGAGGGCTGCCACCTTCCATCCATATCAAATCCGATGAAAGGCCCGCTGGATCTCCTTCCAAGAATACATCAAAGCGATTGGACGTCCATGCGGGCAATTTGTTGGGTGGCTCGTTTTCGCCAACTCTAACAGTAACCACTCCATTCGAGCCGGGTCAAGAGGCGTATTGACCTTGATGGCAGAATGACAGGCGATGGAGGCGGCAATACGTGTGCGGAGAGCCGTAAGATCATGATTCTGCTTGGGTTCATCAGAATCTGCGCTGGATTGATCGATCACCTCGGCCAAAGTCCGCTCCAGAGCCGCTCCCTCCAGGCCGACCGGGGCGGACTTCACTGCAAGTGTTTGAGGACCAAAGGGTTCCACCTCGAATCCGTTGCGTTCCAGCTCTTCTGCGATGCCCGCGAAGACCACCATCTGTGACGCCTTTAGTTCCACCAGAAGGGGCATTAGTAACCTTTGACGCATTACCTTTTCTACCTGGCGGTCTCTTAAAATTTTTTCAAAAAGAATTCGTTCGTGTGCCACATGCTGGTCGATAATCCACAATCCGTCTGGGCTGGTGGCCAGAATGAACGACTCACGCAACTGGCCCAGCGGGTGGAGCGAGCCGATCTGGTTGAGGTTGGCGGCGGCCTGTTCGGCCTCGACCCGGGCCGTTTCCATCGCGGGATTCATGCCGGGCGCGTCGCCGGGGGTTGGAGAGCAGTCGCCGGCGGGCGGCCGGCTGGCCGGCTGGAATAGCGCCTCAGCGGCCTCGCCCCAGGCTTGCCGGTTGTTCCCATTCCAGCTGCCGGGTTGGAAGCTCTGAACGGCAAAGGGCAACTTGCCGGGGGCGGGCGTGGGCAGATGAGGCGTCAGCTCAAAGGCTTCGGCGTCAGTCTTGGCGGTCCGGAAAGCGGTCGGATCAGAGTCCGGCGGCAGTGGCAGTGGCTCATTATCCGGCGCACCGGGCAAGGGCGAGGCGGCTGGCGGCATCAACGAGGGGCTGGCTGCGGGTGCGGAGTCCAGCGCGGCCAGAAAACCGGCAGATGGCCGCGCCTTGACGAGCGCCGTGCGCAGGCTGTCTCGAACAAAATCATGGATCAGGCTCTGCTGGCGAAAACGGACCTCGGTCTTGGCCGGATGGACGTTCACGTCCACCTCTTCGGGCGGCATCTCCAGAAAGAGAAGCACCACCGGGAAGCTGGTGGGCGGAATCACGTTGCGATAAGCCTCGGTGATGGCGTGCAGCAGGAGCCGGTCGCGGATAAGGCGCTTGTTGATGAAGATGTAGATAGAGTTGCGATTGAGCTTTTGCAGTTCAGGCTTGGAGTAGAAGCCGGTCAGCCGCAAAGCGCCGGGGACACGCGCGGGATCGCCGGGATTCTTCTTCCACGGCGGCGGCTCGGGCAGGCCGGCTCGCTCCAAAGGGAGTTCGGCGGCCACGGGGAGCAGTTGGGCCAGCGTATCCTTGCCAAAAATCTGATAAATGCGCTCAGCGGTCCGCGCAACCGGCGGCGCGGAGACGATAGTGTGCGTGGCGGAGAGCAACTCGAAGTGCTTTTCCGGGTGAGCCAGGGCGTAATGGGTGACAAGCGCCGTCACGTGGGCCAGCTCGGTCGATTCGGCGCGGAGAAATTTGCGGCGGGCAGGAGTGTTGAAGAAAAGGTCGGCGACGGCCACCGTGGTTCCGCGTGGCAAAGCTGCGTCGTCCACGCGAAGAATCTTTCCCCCGGCAATCTCCAGCCTGGTTCCGGCGGTTTCGCCGTCCACGGAGGACCCGGTAGCCGTTTCCAACGTGACGCGGGCCACCGATGCGATGGAGGGCAGCGCCTCGCCGCGAAAGCCGAGCGTGGCGATGGAGAGCAGGTCGTCGGCGGTTCTCAGCTTGGAGGTAGCGTGGCGCTCGAATGCCAGCAGGGCGTCGTCGCGGCTCATGCCGTCGCCGTCGTCGGTGATGCGAATGAGCCTGCGGCCGCCGGCCTCAACCTCGACGCGGATGCGGGTTGCCCCGGCGTCCAGGGCGTTTTCCAAGAGTTCCTTCACGACCGAGGCAGGCCGGTCCACCACCTCGCCGGCGGCGATCTGGTTGGCAACCTGGTCGGGAAGTATGCGGATGCGGCCCATAGTTCCTTAGGGTAACGCAGGGAGGGTGTGCGCGCGCCGGTTAAATAGCAGGGACTCTTCGTTCTCAGAGCCGAGGAAACTGGAAAAATCTGTGCTGGAATGCCTGGGGGAGTATATCTTGGAGCCAATGGCCAGCATCGTGGATTTCCCGATACCGTTGATGCAAGCCTGCTGAAAGCCGTGTGCCGCAACCATGATCAAGCTGCCGGATTTAAGTGCGACGAAGGATCGAGTGAAACGCCTCCTGCGCCCTAGGACCAAGTGGGGCCGCGTCACACTGTGGTCCGGCGGATTGAGCGTTCTACTCTACGCTCTCGGCTGGCTGACGGGCTCCAGATCAAGCGCGAAGCCGAACGGCTGGACGGTTTTCGTTGCCCTGATTTTCGCCTTTTGCGTCCTGCGGATTGTCACCCGCTGGGCCTGGCGGCGGGTCATGTGGCGGCTGCGTTACCGGCTGATGGTCACCTATCTCTTCATCGGCGTCATCCCGGTGGTGCTGCTGCTGACCCTGGTAGGTGTGGGCATCTTTCTGTTTGCCGGACAATTTGCCACCTATGTTGCGATCTCGAATTTGCAGTCGGAGTTGCAACATCTGGAAGCGGAAAATGATGCCCTGGCGGTGCAATTGGGCACACTGGCACGCTCCGGAGAGTCAGAGAAACAGATTGCCGCCGGCCTCTCCACGATTTCCGCTGAAAAATATCCCGGGCGCACTGTCACCGTGTGGCACGGAGACGAGGGTTTCACGTTCTCCTCCGGAGGCGCGCTGTTGAAGGCTCACGCCGCCCGAGTGCCGGATGCGGCAAAGGGAGATTTCAAAGGGTTCGTTCTCGAGGGGGATCTGCTGCATCTGAGAGCGGTCAAGCGCTTTGCCGTAAGCGGCCTGCAGCGCACGGTGATCTCCGACCTTCCCGTCACGCCGGAGTTGCTGCAATCGGCCATTGCACAACTGGGCTCGGCGATGTTGATTCCAGCTCCACACGGGGGACATCTGCAAATTCCCGCTCCCGCAGTGGCCCTGCCAACCGCGCGCAAGACAGTGACGACCGCGCCCCTTGCACCTACTTCCAACCGCTACGACCCGCGCATCCGATTTGCCACGTTCTTCAGAGCGCTCGACTGGGAAAACGGAAAGACGGAAGAGTGCGCGCTCCTGGTTGCCACGCGGCCGTCGCTGCTCTACGGCATCTTGTTCTCTACGTTGGGCGACAACGCGAAAATTCTGAAGTACGGACTGTTGGTCACAGCGATTCTGCTGGGATTGGTGGAGTTGGCGGCGCTTTATATCGGCATACGGCTGTCGCGCAGCATGACACGTGCGGTGGCAGAACTCTATACAGCTACGGAGTATGTCAACCGCGGCGATCTCACCCATCACATCCGGATTCGCGGCAGGGACCAGAT